>Ga0193751_1000167_pt1 | contig 59190 bp, 61 predicted proteins | sample L1c2metaG_FD_143050 | JGI IMG/M metagenome (GOLD analysis project Ga0193751, IMG submission 143050) | Soil microbial communities from a riparian zone of the East river system, Colorado, United States - L1c2 | ecosystem: Environmental > Terrestrial > Soil > Riparian zone | place: USA: East River...
GAAAGATGCTCGCGCGGGTTTCCGGCGCGAGGTCGGCCTCGCTGGGGGCGCCGCGCCAGATGTAATAGCCGGCGTAGACCGGCTGCACCTGCGGAGCGACTTGCGCGCGCACGCCCGAGCGGATGCCGTCGCCGCCGACCACCAGGTCGGCCTGCTCGATCCGGCCTTCGGCGAAATGCACGCGCGCGCCGCGGTCGTCCTGCTCCACCCGCGCAAACGTGTGGCCGAGATGATAATGCGCGGGATCGATCGTCTCCCGCAGCAGGCGCTGCAGCCGGTCCCACGAGGTGAGAATCTGCGGCAAGGCGCGCTCGCCGATGACGCGCCCGGCGCGGTCGATGGCGATGCGCGTGGTCACCTCGATGCCGAGGTCGGCGGTGCCGGCGCCGCTTTCTTCCAGCGCCTCGAGCAATTCCGGATGGGTGGTGATCCCGGCGCCGCGGCCGACCAATTCCACCGGCGAGCGCTCGAACATCGAGCCCCCGATGATGACGGCGCGGCGGTTACGCGGCATGGCTCATGCGGGCGGCGAAAGGGACTGCACTAGAACGACGGCTCCTTGGGTTCGACCACGCTCGGGTCGCGCTCCCAGCCTTCGTTCTGCAAGGTGAGCGATTCGAACGCGACGCTCGCCTCGTCGGCATCGAGATCGCTCAGCGCCACGTAGTCGGACGGCCAGCAGCGAAAGACCTTGTATGCGTGCACGACTTGCCCCGCCTCGTTGAGCAGCTCGATCGCGATGTCCTTGCGAAAATCCGCCAGCGATACTTCCGCCCCGAGGCCCGCGCCGAACTTCCACACCTTGTTGACCCAGGCTTCGAACTCCGTGTCCTGCGTCACGCCGCGCTCGAGCGTGATGGCGGCGAACTGGGTGCGGCCGGGCGATTTCCGCGATGAGCTTGGGTCGCCGCCCTCCCGATGCTCGATGACGTCCGTGGTCCTGCGCAGCGCAGTCACCTTTGAAACGCCGGCTACGAATCTGCCGTCCCACTTCACACGAAACTTGAATTGTTTGTACGGATCAAATCGAGTCGGATTGACGGGGAACTCGGCCATGGACCCCTCCCTGCTTGGCACCGCGACTGCCGTGAAGCCCGCCGCTCACGCCCTTCTCTGCTGGGCGTTCCAGTGGCGCTCGAGATTGGCGATCAGCGCCGGACTGAAGTGGCAATGGGCCTGCTCGCGCACGTAAACCGCCATGTAGCGGCGGAAGAGATCGAGCGGCTCCTGGCCGATCCGCATGGCGCGGCGATTGCCGCACGCGCTCACGACGCCGGAGCTGGTGAAGCCGTCGACCACCCGCGCGATCGCCGCCTCCATGTCGTGCGGCGGCGCGATCTCGTCGCAGATGAGCCGCCCCTCCGGGGTGTCGCAGTCGAGGCGGCGGCCGTACATGATCGCCTGGCGGGCGATGCGGTCGCCGACGAAGCGCGGCAGCCGCAGGTTGGCGACGCCCGGGATGATCCCCTCCTTGCGCGCCGGCAGGGTCATGTAGGCGTCGCTCGCCGCCAGCACGTAGTCGACCGCCAGCAGGATCTGGCAGCCGCCGCCGATGGCGAAGCCTTCGACCACCGCGATCCACGGCTTCTCGATGCTGCCGACCGGAACCACGTCCGGCGCGTGCTCGGGCGTCGACACGCCGCGCAACAGCTTGTTCACCAAGCCGAGGTCGCGCTCGATGTACCAGATAAAAGGAATCTTGCCGTAGTAGAGATGGGTGAGATTGATGCCGGCCGAGAAGATGTGGCGGCCCTGGTATTTCGGGTGCTCGACCACGTCGCCGCGCAGCACCGCGATCTCGCTTTGCGGATCGAGGGTGGCGAGATCGACCGCGGTCTCCTGCGGCGGGATCGTGCCGGTGTCCTCGGCGTTGAGGAAGCGCGGATTGCGCATGGTGACGAACACCGCCTTGCCGCGCCGCTCGACCAAGGCCGTGCCGAGATCGACGCTGCCGCGTTGCTTGAAGCGCGGCAGCAGCTCGAGCGCTTCCGGCTTCGGCAGCAGCATGGCGTGGCACAGATGGCTGCCGGCGGCCTCGTGCGCGAACAGGTGCGACAGCAGGATTCCCTGGTCGACTTCGACGCCGTCCTTGTCGCGCTGGGGCAGCGCGCTTTCCCGCCCCACCTGCTCGCGGGTCGGGGCAAGGCCGGGCACCGCGCGGGCGGCGGCATAGACCAGCTCCTCGACCCGCACGAACGCCGTGAAATCCTTGGTGAGCGCCCGGTAGAGCGTCTCCGCGTGGGCACCGAGAAACGCATCGCGTGCCGTCCGGTCGGCGCTCTGGATCAGCACGGCAGCGCGGGCCTGCGCGGCGCTGCGCGCCGGCTTCTTCGGCAACGCGGCGAGCAGGTCGGCGCCCTGCCGCCAGGTTTTCCCGAAGGCCGCGACGTCGCGCCGGTAATCGCCGGTCGGCTGCGGCCGTTCGCTCCGCCATGCCGCCGCCGCTTCGCCGGGCAGCACGGCCGTCACGACCGCGCCAGCCTCGGCATCATCGGCAACAAGGGTCGCGGCCGGGGCACGGGCGTCGAGCGCAGTGGTCATGGCAATGTCCTCCACGCTCACTCTCGCGCGCGATCGGCCGTCGCGCAATCGGGGTGGGAGGGCCGCCTACTCGGGACGTCGGGTATGGTCGGCGATTGTCGCTTCGGCCATGCGCACGAAGCGCGCGCCCGGGCCCTCGGGTCCCACGCTCTGCACGCTGACCCGCGCGCCTTCGAGCAACAGGAATAATTCGTCCGCCAGCAATTCGGCCTGGGGCGCGCCGGCCGCGCCGCACAGGCGCGCCAGCCGGTCGCGCTGGGCGGTCTTGAACGCCTCGATAACCCGGCGGGCCGGATGCGCCTTGTCGGGTAGCTCGACCGCCGCGTTGCACATGGCGCAGCCACGCTCGTCCACATTGGCGAGGTGCACCCCCATGGCCGCCACCCAGGCGGCAAGCTGGGCGCGCGCATCGCCCGGATGGACCGTCTCGATATGGTCCCACATGGCATCGGCCTTGGCGGCGAACTGGCGCAGGCACTCGGCCACCAGCTCGTCCTTCGACGGGAAGTGACGGTAGAGCGTCATCTTGTTGGTGCCGGCCGCGTCGGCAATGGCCTCCACCCCCACCGCCCGGATGCCATGGCGATAAAACAGGTCGCGCGCGACCGCGAGGATGCGCTCGCGCGGCGGCAGGCGCTGGTCCCCCGGGGTCATGTTCACGAAATCGGGATTCATGTCTGCTTGACTCGGGTGTTACCGGTAAGTAACGTCCGTAGTGTTACCGGTCAGTACCACAGGTCGCAGGCGAAGTCACGGACTTTCAGCGCGATCCGACCGAAGGGAGGGGTCCATGACCAAGCTTCGCAAATTTCTCGCGCGACGGCGCTGCTTTGCCCCGCCGTTGCTGGCGCTGGCGGTGGTGGCCACCCTCGCCGCCGCTGGGGTCGTGGAAAGCCGGGCGGAGCGCGTGACAGCCTGCGGGCCGGCGATCACGGTCCAGGACCCGGATTTGCGCGCCAGCCTTGCCCGCTTCGACCGGCACCAATCGGCTGCCGCCCGCAAGGTTTGCGCGATCTACCGCGACCGCCACTGAAACTTCGCCGGCACGTGAACCCCGTCACAGTGACAAGGATGATCGACATGTACGCATGCGGCCGCGACCTGAGCCTGACGGAAGCACTGGCCGACCCGATGGTGCGCGCGGTGATGGACGCGGACGGGGTCGACCCGCGCAAGCTCGCCGCCGAGCTGCGCGAAATGGCCGCGGTGCTGAACCTATTCGACCGGCGGCCCGTAATTACGACCGAGGCGCGCTCCTGCACGAGCGCGATCGCCTCCCACAATTGACGTGGCGTTGTCCCCCCGCCACGCCGATGGTCCTGCGGCAAACCCGTGGGATCCCGCGCCGGACGGCTCTCTCCCCCCATCCCAGCAGAGCCGTCCGGCGCATATTTTCTCGTAGGATGGGTTGAGCCGCCATAGCGCGTCGAGGACGAGCGTGAACGCCTGATGGCGGCGAAACCCATCGATGCTCTTTGATGGGTTTCGCTTCCGCTCAACCCATCCTACGAATTGCGCGCCGGCGTCCCCGCCTCGCCCAAGTCCCAATAAATCCCCGCCATCAGGCCGAGCGCTTCGCGCGCGATCGGCAGCGGCAAATGTTCGTTGGGCGCATGCTGGGAGCAGCCGCGGTACGAATGCGGCACCCAGATGGTCGGCATGCCGAGGCCTTCGGTCAAAATATCGTTCGGCAGCGAGCCGCCCGAGTTGGGGATGATGGCCGGCGGACTGTTGAGGGTGCGGGCGATCGACGCCGCGGTCCAGCGCACCCAGGGATGATCGGGGTCGACCCGCGTCGCGCGGAAGATTTCGTCGCGCGCCTTGGCAATCTGCACCATGGGAAAGCCGTGGCGGTCGAGGTGGCGGCGCAGCGCCGGCAATATGCCGTCCGGGTCGACGCCGACCACGGTGCGCACCTGGCCGCGCGCCCAGGCGCGCGGCGGCACGGCGTTGACCGGGCTCTCCGGATTGCCGGCGCTCATGGCGAGAATCTCGAACGTGCACCAGGCATAGACTTTTTCCGCCGCGGTCAGTCCGGGCTCGCCCCAGGCGGGATCGATCTGCGGATCGTCCGGCCCGGTCACCAGCTCGCAATCGGCGAGCACGCGGCGCACGGAGTCGGGGATGGCGTCCGGCACCCATGCGGGAATGCGCACCTGGCCGGTCGGCCCGGAGATCGTCGCCAGCGCGTGGGCGAGCTGGATCGCCGGATTGGACAAGAGCCCACCCCAATTGCCGGAGTGATGGCCGCCGGCGCGCGCCTCGATGGTGAAGTCGATCGGATAGGCGCCGCGGCAGCCGAGCGACAGGGTCGCGCGGTCGGCGGCGAGCCGCGGCCCGTCCGACGCGATCAGGACATCGGCGGCGAACGCTGCGCGGTTCTCCGCGCATAGTTCGCGCAGGCCCGGCGAGCCGGTCTCCTCGCCCATCTCGATCAGCCATTTGGCGTTGAAGCCGAGCCGGCCGCGCACCGCCAGCACGGCGGCGAGCGCCGCCAGGTTGATCGTGTGCTGGCCCTTGTTGTCGACCACGCCGCGGCCCCAGTAGCGGCCGTCGCGCTCGACCAGTTGCCACGGCGACAAGCCGTCGTGCCAGCCGGCGTCGAGGCCGCGGATGACGTCGCCGTGGCCGTAACCGAGCACGGTCGGCAGCCCCGCGGCCTCCGTGCGTTCGGCGTAGAGGAACGGCCCGCGCGCCTTGGCGTGCGTCAGCGTGCGGCAGCGAAAGCCGAGCGCTTCGAGCGCCGGCTTCATTTCGGTTTCGACGTAGTGGGCGAGCTCGCCGGCGCGTTCCGGATTCTGGCTCTCGGTCGCAATGGCGACGCGCCGGGCCAACTCGGTCTTGAAGGCGCCGCTGTCGAAATAGTCATGGGCGCGGGCAACGGCGGCGGCGCGGCTCATTTGGATCTCCGCAATTGTTCCCCGGGCGCGGGGCGAAGGGATGGGGCCAGCTTTTATCTCACGCCCGCGCGCCCTTTAACCATTTTCATGCGCCGGCGCTGTCGCCGGCGCCGGCCGGCTGGCGAGCGCCGGTGCCGCCGCGCTAGTATCGCCGCAGATGCGGCCGGCATGGAGTGGAGTTGAGTGATGTTCAGTCGGGTATGCGCGGCTGCGTGTGCCGCCGCTTTGGGCGTTGGCGTCCTCGCCGCGCCGGCCGAGTCCTCCGCCCGCGGCGGTGGGGCTGCGCCGGGCCGGATCGGCGGATTCCACCCGCCACGACCGATGCCGCACGGGCATCCGCCGTTCGCGCGTGTTCCGCACGCGGTGCCGCCGGTGCTGCACGGCGCCGTTGCGCGCGTCCACGCTGCGCACCCCGCGGCGCAGCGGCACCGGGGCGCGGTCTCCACCTTCGGCGGCTACGGCTATCCGCTCACCTATGGCGACAACGGCGCATTCTACGGGTCGTACTATGACCCCTCCGACGTCGTCGGCTCGATCGGCGTGCCGGTCTATACGCCCCCGCTCTATGCGCCGCCGCCCGCGGGTCCAGCGCCCGTCGCCGAGCGCGAGGCCGAGGTCATCGACCGCGGCCCGTGCCGTTCGCAGACGGTCGGCGTGGCGTCGCCGAACGGCGGCGAGCGCAGCATCACCATTACGCGCTGTTGACGGCGAGTTGCGCGCCAGGCCTCAGGTCGGATAGCGATAGGCGATCACGCCGCGCGTCGAGTACACGCCCTCGCCGACCCGATGGCCGTGGTTGCCGCTGACCACCCGGACCCTGCCGGGGCCTTCGACGCCGACGACGAATCCCACGTGATGGGGGAACACGACGATCGCGCCCGGGACGGGTCCCGGCGCGGGACTGCCATAGTGCGCGAAGGACACCGCGGCCGCCGAGCCGCTGCCGCGGTATCCGGTCCGTGCCAGCACCATGTTGGCAAACGCCGCGCACCATTGCCGCGCCCGGCCGGTCGGGTTGGTGCCGCGATATCGCTCCGCCGTCGCGACCACGTCGGACGAATGTTTGGCGCCCGCGACCAGGCGCGCGCTCGCGCTGGCGCCCGCGATCAGGCGCGCACTTTCGCTGGCGACGGCGACGGAACGGGCCCGCGCCGAATGATGGTGCCGTACGCCGGCGAAACGGCGGTGACGCACGAAATGCGCGGCGCTCACATGGCCGGCATGCCGCGCCCCGTGATGAAGCCGATGATGCGACGTTGCGTGAGCGGCCGTTGCGAGCATCGGCGCGATCGCCAATGCCAGCAGCGCCGCGGCTCGATGCCACGACATGCTTTACTCCTACGAATTACTGAGAAGAGCCTATGACTCGATGATGCGTTTCACGCCCGCTCAGGCGACGGCTGCGCCGTTGCGGCTCGCGGCCCGAAGCATTGGCACGCCTGGAAGCATTGGCACGCCTGGCATCGCGAGGGTCCGGTCGGTTCTTGTCATTGCGTGGTTCTCCACTCGTCGCATTCCTTCCGCGCCCGCACGGACTGGAGCGATCGAGTGTGACGATAGTGCGGCGCGCTCCCGTCGCGTGCGACCATGAGCCACATGCGCGGGGCGCCGGTTATTTGCTGATGCGAAGAATCTTCGCCGCACGCATGCGTGCCTTGCCGCAACGGCATGGCGTCAACCATCGCCGCCGCGACCATTCTCCGGGGCCGGACGGGGCGGGCCGACCCGCGCCGGATGCGCCGCCCGCGCGCGGGCGGGCGCGGCGCCCGGTTCGGCCGGTGAACCTTTCCGTCGGGCGGGGCGACCAATGTCCGGATGCGAAGACAAGCTTCGCGCAACCGAAACCAGGAGAAAGCCCATGTCCCGCAAGATCATCCTCGCCGTTGCGGCCGTTGCCGCGCTCGCCATGTCCAGCCTCGTCGCAACCGACGCGTTCGCCCGTGGGGGCGGCGGCGGAGGCGGCCACGGTGGTGGCGGCGGCCACTTCGGTGGTGGCGGCGTCAGCCGCGCCTCCTTCAGCCACGTCAATACCGGCCGCATCAGCACCGGCCGCATCAACACCGGCCGCAACTTCGGCCGCACGTTCCACCCCAATCGCTTCGTAAACAACGGCCGCTTCAACCACCGCTTCGCGTACAACCATCACCACCACCACCACCACCACAATCATTGGTGGGCCTGGTGCCGGTTCCATCACCACTACCGCTGCGGCGGGTACGGCATCGGCGTCTACGCCGGAATCGCTCCGACCGTGGTGGCCGACGCGCCGCAAGCGATCGCCGCCACTCCCGCGGCCGCCGTCTGCAACAACGACTGCGACTACTTCCTCAACAACGAGCCGGGCTGCTACATGGCCAAGCGCAAGTTCTCCACTCCGCAGGGCGACGAGCTGCGCTGCGTGAAGATCTGCGACGAGCCCGGGAGCGATCAGGCGCCGAAGTGATCCGCCGCCGAAATTGACCGATCAGCATGATGGAGCCCCGGCCGCGCACGCGGCCGGGATTTCGCATGCATGCGGCGCCCGGCGCGCCCACTCCGACCACATCGACCATTACGGGCCGGTCGCGCATGCGGCGACGCCGGCCGCCAAGCCGGCCAAGCGCGTGGCGCACGCCCACGCGGGAGCGGTTTCACAAATCGATCGTCAATCCGTCATCGGCGACTTCGCAGCCCGTGCCGCCGGCCCGCTTGAGCATGGCCTCGCTCATGTGCGTGAGGATCAATCGCTTCGGCTGGATGCGCGGAAGGTTCGCCGCGAGCGTCACATAGTCGATGTGGAGCGGCACCTTCTTGTCGAACGAATAGGACTCGCAGATGAACAGGTCGGCGTCGCGGCCGATCTCGATCAGCCCGTCGACCCATTCGGTATCGCCGGAATAGGCGATCGTCCTGCCGTCGATCTCGATGCGATAGGCGAAGAAAGGCCCGTCGGTGCGCCCGTGGCGCACCCGCGCCGGGCACACCGCGAGGTCGCCGAGCAAACGGCGCTCGCCGGGCGCAAGCTCGACCAGGTTGAGGTCGAACTGCTGCCGCGTCTTCGATGCTCCCGCGTATCCGGTTTCCAACGCCTGCACGTACCACTCGCGCAGGCCCTCCGGCCCGGCGATGGTCAAGGCACGCGTACGCCTGGTGTTGAACTGGGCGTCGAGCACGAAGAACGGAATGCCGCCGGCATGATCGGCGTGAAAATGCGTGAGCAGGATGGTGTCGATCGCGCCGCGGTCGATGCCGAGCCGATTCATGCCGATGAGGGACGAAGCCCCGCAATCGATCAGGAACCGCGTGCGCGCCGCGCACACATGAAAGCAGGTGTTGAGCCGCCCGCCGCTGCCGAAGGCGTCCCCGGACCCCACGAACGTCAACTGCATGGACGAGCGATTCCCCCAGTCCCGAGCCCGCTCGCGCCGGCCCGCAGAGCCGCCAATGTCGCCCAGGCCGCGCCCCGGCGCGAGTCCGGACTTACCACAGTCCACAGGTTGCGGGAATCAGGGAAAATCGCCGTGTCGAGTTGTGTCAGGCCGCCCGGGCGTGCAAGCGATGGCGCTGGTCGTCGAGCGTCCGCAGGGCGGCGGCGCATACCCGTGCGGTCGAGGGATCGACCGCATCCGACAGGCTTTGCCAAGCCACCACCCAGTTCTGCGCCTTGGCGAGGCGAAGCTCCACATAGGCGCTTTCGCGCAACGCTCCCGGGAGCGGGACGACCGCGGCCTCGTTGAGCGCCGCCGCGTAGGACAGGACCGCGGCCCGGGCCAGATCAGCCCGCTCCCGCTCCGCCCGCTCGCAATGGATCAGCATGTGCAGGCGCTTGACGAACTGGCGATGCCGCTCGGCTTCGTGCATGCCTCGCTCCCTGGCTGCGTGGGGTTTTAGAGCATGATCCCGAAAAGTGGGCACCGGTTTTCGGAAAAGATCATGCTCCAACAACAACCTAGGGCAGGATGACGATTCAAAGAATCGTCATCCTGCCCTAGCCCAAATCCTCAGCATGCGATTGGTTCCCCCGTTTGCAGCGCCGGGCCTTGCCGGCGCGAGCACAGACCGGTCGCGGTGGTGTGGCCAGCTGCGCGGCTGCAGTCGAGCCGCCCGGGCGGCCTCCGATACCGCCGTAACCGTCGGTTAGCATTTTTGCGTAAAAAATCGGCCCGAGGGCAAAGCGCCATGACCGTCGATCGTCGCATTCACCCACGTCAATCGCTCAATCGCGATGCCCTTCTTTGCTCGGAGGACGGCAAGCCGATCGCCGGCTGTCACCTGTGCGACGTGTCGACCGAGGGCGCCCGGCTTTCGCTGGCGGCGCCCGAGCTCGCCAGGCTGCCGGACGAATTCATTCTGGTGCTGGCAAAGCGCGCGAAAGTCCATCGCCGCTGCCGGGTCGTATGGCGCACGGAAGACGAGGTCGGCGTTCGCTTCAGCGCGCAGTAATAGTGCATGATCCCGAAAAAGCCTGCCCCGGACGTGGTCCGGGGTGGGCACCGGTTTTCTGAAAAAGATCATGCTCCAACAGTCTAGCTCGCCTGCCTTTGCCAGTAGCGCAGCATCTGCTGCGCGCTCGACGGTGACAGCCGGTTGAAATCATCGCACGCTTCGGTGAGCGCCTGGGCCGACGCGCGCGGCCCCGGGCGCAGTTGCACCACGGCACGCGCGGTCGGCCATTTGCAGCGCACCGCCTTGCACAGGATCAGGATCGGCTCGAGGCGCGTCCCGACCATCAGCCTCTCGACCAGGTCGGCCGGCACCATCGCCAGCAGCGAGAGTGCCGCCACCGTCCGCTCGAACTGCTTGGCGGCGGCGAATTGCACGAGCTCGGTCTCGCCGAGCTTGCCGCGCGGGTATTCCAGCACGAGCGCGCGCAGCGCCGACGCGTAGTCGCGCGGCTTGGCCGCGCCCTCGGCGATCTCCCCGGATACCTGGTCGAGCACCCGCCTGATCTCCGTGTGCCGCTCGGGCGGGGCCGCGGCGATGAGCCGGGCGCGCACCTCCTCGGCCGCCTGCGTCAGCAGTGCGCAAAACTGCACCGGGGGAATATCGGGGCGCCGCACCATGCGTTCGGCAAGCGTCCCGTCCGCCTTGGCGCTGGCGACGAGTTCCCCGAGGCCGGCGGCGGAGAAGCTCGCCGCCGGATTTCCCGCCACGTTGCGCTTCACGTACCGGTTTCCCCGCCGCACCAGCACGTCGGTGACGGCTTCGCCGAGGGCGGGCCGGCCGGCAATGGCGAGCAGATGCGCCTGCCCCTTCGATGTGGCGATATCGACGAGGTCGGCTTCGCCGAGCCGCGGCGACTGCGCCAGCACCGGACCGGCCACCGCGATCGCGTCGTTGTGCGCGAGGCGGCGGATCGCCCGTTCGGGCGCGTTGGCGACCGGCGCCAGCCGCCGGCCCAGCTCGGCCAGCGCCCGCGTCTCGATCCGATCGATCAGTGCGCCGATGACGTCGTCGAACAGCGCGACCTGCTCGCCGCTGAACTGATCGGCCGATCCGAGGAAGAGGTCGGCGATGCGCCGCAAGGTCTCGGCGCGGCGGTCGGCCGAGCCGCGCTGGATCGCATCCTCGAGCTCGACGATCAGCGAACTTTGCGCAGTCATGCTGTGGCGGTCCGGTCCCGCGCCGGACATTTACCTTTCGGTAGGATTGATCCGCCTCGAAGATAGGTTTCAGTCGTGAACAATTGGTGTGGCCCGCGCGCCGCTCCAACCTAATGCTCGGTGGCGCCAAACGCGTCCTGCACCGCCCCGCGCAGCGCCTCGGCCGTGAACGGCTTGCGCAGCCAGCCGAACGGCCGGGCGCGTTCCCCCCGCTCGCGGGTGGGCGGGTCCGCGAAGGCGCTGGCGAAGATGCAGCGGATGCCGGTGCGGTCGAGGATGTCGACCGCCGCCGCGATGCCGTCGGTTTCGCTGGCGAGGCGAATGTCCATGATCACGAGGCCGGGCCGCTCGGCCACCGCGACCGCGACCGCATCCTCGGCGGTATGCACGACGTCGACCACCTCGAACCCGTCCGCGAGCAGCCATTCCTCGATCTGGACGGCGAGAAAGAATTCATCCTCGACAACCAGCACGCGCCGGGCCGCGCGGACGGTGCCGCTGGCGCGTTGCCGGGTGCGATCCGCGTGCTGCGATCCTTGAGGGTTCATGCTGGTACCCTCGCGCGTGTGTGCCCGGGCGCATCGATCCTGCGATCGGCCCGGCAAGTCCACTGCAACGCATCGGGACGCGAGGAAGTTCCCGGGGGGCACCCTGACGCCTGACTACAGCGGCTTGAGCGTGCGCAGGTAGGCGACGATGGCGTCGAGATCCGGCCCCGCGATGTTCTTGTAGTAGCCGTACGCCATGGGCGGCATCAGGCGCGATCCGTCCGGGCGCACGCCCTTGGTGATCGCGTTCTTGATGTCGGCGTCGCTGTATTTGGCGAGTCCCGTCGGCGTGATGTTGGGCGCGTGGCTCACGCCCCACGGCCCGCGAAACTGCATGCCGCCGCCGCCGGTCTGGTTGACGAAGTCGGGCGGACCGTTCGGAGCCGGCGTCGAGTGGCATTCGACGCAATGGCCGAGCGAGCTCGCGAGATACCTGCCGTAGGCGACCTTGTCGGCGCGCGACACCGCCGCAACGCTCGTCACCGGCGGGCCGTAGCTCGGCGGCAACGGAATCCTGTACTGCGATTTCTCCGCCTTGTTGACGACCGGCTTGACGCTGCGCAGGTAGGCGACGACCGCGGCCACGTCGTCGTCCGCCATGCCGCGGTAGAGCGCGATCGGCATGGGCGGGCCGATGATGGTGCCGTCCGGCCGCTTGCCCTCGCGAATCGCCGCGACGATCTGCGCATCGGTCCACTTGCCGATGCCGGTCTGCGGATCGGGCGTGATATTGGGCACCACGGCCGTGAAGGCGTCATCCTCGATCTTGAAGTTGCCGGCAAGCTCCATGCCCGGCAGTTCGCCCTGCGGGCCCTTGGGGGTGTGGCAATTGCCGCAGGCAACGATGCTCTGCATGAGATAGGTGCCGCGCTCAAGCGGCGTCTCGGCGCGCGCCGACCCCATTGCTGCGGCCGCGATGGCCACGGCCGCAAAATGCGATATCGCCTTCCATGCCGGCATCGTGCCCCTCCGTGCTTGCGCCGGCCGGGACCTTACGATGCCTCGCCTGCAAACGAAAAGCCCCGGGCCGCGGCCCGGGGCTTGGCGTTCTTTCGTTGCAGGTCGATCAATACCGGGCGACGACGGGTCCGCCCCAGTTGAACAAGTAGTTCACGCCGACCTTGACCGTATCGATATTCAGCTTTTCGTTGAACGGGAACGTTCCGCCGGTGGCCAAGACGTTGAAGGTCTGCGAGGCGAAGCCGAAGTGCAGGTACTCGACCTTCGCGCTCCAGTTCGGCGCGAAGCGATATTCGATGCCGCCGCCCACCGCGTAGCCGTTGAACGTGCTGACGTCCGAGTTCGATATGAACGCGGCGGACGTGGTGCTGAAGGTCTCCCGGCCGTTATAGAACGCCCATCCGCCCTTGGCGTAGAACAGGGCCGGGCCGGCGGCAAAGCCGAGGCGACCGGTAACGTCGCCGTAGAGCCCGTTCCCGATCCCGACCGTCGTGTTGCTGGCGGTATGCGGGTCGAGCGCGCTCGCCTTGATGCCCATCCAACCAAGGTCGCCCTCGATGCCGAAAACGAGCGGGCCGGTTTGGTAGTTACATCCGACCTGGCCGCCACCGAAGAATGCGCTATTGGTCGCGCTGAAGGTCTGGCCGGCCGTGCCGGCTGCTGCGAATGCGAAACCGGCAGCATTGCCGACATCGGTCATGTCGACTTTGGCCCAGGCGCCGCCGGCATGGCCGCCCAGGTAGCACCCCGTCCAGGTTATGACGGGAGCCGGCGCATAGGCCGGCGCCTTGTAGGCCGGCGCGACCGGCAGGTCGGCCGCGTGGGCGGCCAGCGGGCTCGCAAATGCGAGGATCGCGACGCTTGCAAGCAACTTCTTCTTCATGGCTCTTCGTCCCCTGGCTTGCGCGACCGGCTGCGCCGTAATGGCCAGCCCGCCGCGACCTAAAATCCGGAAGCCCCCCAGGGCCCCGACGTTGGCGGCGGTTCTAACACACGAGATCGGCAAAAGCTGTGACATATCGGCCACGGTCCGGCGCAAATCGGACCATGACCAACAAATTGCAAACGCCTGCCGGGCGCGTCCCGGACGATACCATCATCCCTCCTGCGGCCGCGGCATGCGGGCCGCAAACAGGTTCCTTTTCACCCCGGCATTTGCGCCGGAGGTCGCGCCGAAAAATCTCAGTACCTCGCCACCACCGGGCCGCCGAACCGGTAGTTCACCCCGACGCGCACGATGTTGTCAGTGACACGCGAACTGGTGGTGAGGAACGGCGTGGTAGCTGCGCCCAACGTGTAGAAGTTGCTGACGGTCCCTAGATCCACGCGCAGGTATTCGAGCTTGGCGGTCCACGGGCCGGAGATCACCCATTCGGTGCCGGCGCCGACCGTCCAGCCGGCGCGGGTGACGTTGCTGCTCGCAGCGGTGGTCACCACCGCCGTTGCACCGCCGACCGTCGCCGTCGACGACACCACCGCGTTGGTTTGCACCTCGCCCAACGCGACGCCGCCGGTCACATACAGCAGCCAATGATCGGTCGGCACGAAGCCCAGGCGGACGCGCCCGGTGCCGAGCCACGGCAGCTTCTGCTCAAAACTTGCCGCCTGGGTCGTGCATGTCGCCCCGATGCCCGGGATGGTCAGGCAGTTGGGCCCGTTCATGGCGGTCAGGCTGCCCCTTTGGCCGGTCGCATCGAGATCGGCCTCGATGCCGAACAGCCAGTTGCGGTTGAACTGCCAATTGTAGCCGGCCTGACCGCCGAACACCCAACCGTTGAGATTTTGCGACGCCGGGAGGACCGGGAAAGTGAGGAAGGTGAAGTCGGTGTTCGACCTGCCCGAGCTGTAGCCGCCGTTGAGGCCGACATAGAAGCCGGTCCAGTCGTACCAAGGCGCCGGCGCTATCACCGGTGCCTTATAGACCGGTGCGGCAGGAAGATCGGCCGCCAGCGCCGCGCCGCCCACGGTCAGCGCTGCAAACGCCGCGCCGGCAAACAATGCCTTCTTCATGGTCGCCCCGCTATTCCGCCGAGGCAGGCCCCCTCGCCCCTGCCGCGACTTTCCTCGCTCGCTACATCCCTCAGTACCTCGCCACCACCGGGCCGCCGAAGCGATAGTTTACGCCGAGGCGCACGATGTTGTCGGTGATGTGCGAACTGGCCGCCAGCGGAGCGAAGGCGCCGAGCCCGGCGGACGTGTTGCTGACGTTCCCAAGGTCGACGTAGAGATATTCGACCTTGGCGGTCCACGGACCGGAGATCACCCATTCGGCACCGCCACCAACCGTCCAGCCGGCGCGGGTGGTGTTGGCGCTCGCGGCCGCGGAGGCCGTCGCGAGCACGGGTCCGCCCGGAAATGCGGTCGAAGTCGTGACGGTGGCGGTGGTGTCGACTTCGCCGAACGCCAGGCCGCCGGTCACATAGAGCATCCAACGATCGGCCGGCTCGAAGCCGAGTCGGGCGCGCGCGGTGCCGAACCACGGCATCTTCTGCTCAAAGCTTGCGGCCGTCGTGACGCACGGAACCACCGCAATAACGACGAGCGGGCAAACCGTCACACCGGGGATATTCAACGTTCCCTTCTGCCCGGTGGCCTGGAGATCGGCCTCGATGCCGAAGATCCAGTTGCGATTGAACTGCCAGTTGTAGCCGGCCTGGCCGCCGGCGACCCAGCCGTTGAGTTTCTGCGTCCCCGAGAACACCGAAACGCCCGCGACGCTGAAGTCGGTCGCCGACCGCCCCCAGCTGTAGCCGCCGTTGAGGCCGACATAGAAGCCGGTCCAGTCGTACCAAGGTGCCGGCGCCATCACCGGAGCCTTATAGACCGGCGCGGCCGGAAGATCGGCCGCCATCGCCGGAGCCCCCATGGCCACCACCGCGAGCGTCGCGCATCCAAGCAAAATCCGTTTCATGGCAACCCCCATTTCAGCGTGCGGACGCACGCCCCGTCTGTTTGCTTGCCGAATGTTAGCACCGGCCCAACCGCAAGGCTGTGACATATAAGTCACGCGCACCAGGATTCGACCGAAAGCCACAGGCGGTCAGAGGTCGGCAAGCTCTCGCATCAGCCGGTAGAGCGCCGATTGCCCCTCGAATCCGATGCCGGGCCGGTCGGACAGGGCGAGATGGCCGCCCTCGATCCTGGCATCGTCGGCAAAGCCGCCGAAGTCGCCGAACACGCCCGGATAGGATTCCGCGCCACCGAGGCCGAGGCCGCCCGCAATGGCGAGCGACATCTGATTCCCGCCGTGGGGAAACAGCGACGCGCGCCTCCAGCCGCGCCCTTCGAGCATCGCGACCGTGCGCGCGTATTGGCCGATGCCGTAGGCCTGGGGCGGATCGATCTGGATGATGTCGCGGTCGGCGCGCAGACCCCCGAACCGGGCGAGGTTTTCCACGTCCTGGGTGGAGAATAAATTCTCGCCGGTGGCGAGCGGCGGCGCATAGGCGGCGGCCACCTCCGCCAGCAGCGCATAGTCGAGCGGATCGCACGGCTCCTCGAACCAGCGCCGCCCGAACGGCGCCAGCGCCTTGGCATAGGCGAGCGCCTCCGCGCGCGCGAACTTGGAATTGGCGTCGACCGCCAGCGTTGCGGCCGTGCCGGTCACCGCGAGCACCGCCTCGATCCGGCGCAGGTCCTCCGCGAGCGGCAGGCCGCCGACCTTCGTCTTCACCATGGTGTAGCCGGCGTCGAGATGCCGGCGCATCTCGTCCTGCAAGTCGGCGATGGTCTGGCCGGGCCAATACCAGCCGCCGCCCACGTAGCAGAAGACCTTGTCGGCGACCGCCCCGCGATTGAAGCGTTGCGCCAGCACGCGATGCAGCGGCTCGCCGGCGATTTTCGCCACCGCGTCCCACACCGCCACCTCGATCGTGCCGATCGGAATCGAGCGTTCGCTGTGGCCGCCGGATTTTTCCCGCTGCATCATCGCGGCGAGAATCTTTTCCGGCGCGAGATTGGTGCCGGCATCATCGAGCAGCGCATCGGGAGCGGCGGCGAGGATGCGCGGGATGAACCGCTCGCGCATCTGCGCGCCGCAGGCGTAGCGGCCGGTCGAATTGAACGCGAATCCGACCACCGGCCGCCCATCGCGCTGCACGTCGGTGACCACCGCGACGATCGACGTCGTCATCTCGGAAAAGTCGAAGCTCGAGTTCCGCAGCGTCGAGCGCAGCGGAACCGCGCGTTCGCGGATGTCGGTGATGCGCATCGGGTGTCTCTCAGAGGGCGAATAGCGAATAGCGAATGGTAAAGGAGCGAATAGCGAATAGCGAATGGCGAATAGCGAATAGCGAATAGCGAATAGCAGAAGGAGCGAATGGCGAATAGCGCATGGAACCGCTTACTATTCGCTATTCGCTACTCGCTATTCGCGCTATTTCTATGCGCTCCATAGAAGGGGGAAACACATGGCCGGCAAGAAGCTCACGCGGCAGGACCTTCGCGACGCCGCGGAGAAATACAAGAACTGGGGCAAATGGGGGCCGGACGACGAGATCGGCACCCTCAATTACACCCAGGCCGAGGACATCGTTGCCGCCGCGCGGCTGGTCAAGCAGGGCAAGGTGATCTCGCTCGCGCTCAATTTCGACCACACCGGGCCGCAGGGGGCGAAGAGCAAATATCCCTCGCTCGGGCGGATCAACCCGGTGCACGTCATGCTGCGCACCGGGACCGACGCCTATGCGGGCGTGCTCGACCATCGCGGCATCCGCGCGGCCGACGACATGGTGGTGATGCCCCTGCAGTGCGGAACGCAATGGGACGGGCTCGGCCACATCTTCTATGAGAACAATATGTGGAACGGGTACGATTGCCGCGAGGTGACGTCGTTCGGGGCGCAGAAGTGCGGCATCGAGAAGACCAAGGCGCGCATGGTCGGCCGCGGCGTTTTCCTCGACGTGGCGCGGGTGATGGGGAAGGACACGCTCGACGACGGCTACGCCATCACCGGCGCCGACCTCGACCGGGCGGCGGCCGCGCACGGCGTCAAGGTCGGGCGCGGCGACTACGTCATCGTCCGCACCGGGCAGATGGAGGCCAAGCTCGCCGCCGGCAACTGGGACGGCTATCCGGGCGGCGACGCGCCCGGTTTTTCATTCGAAACCATCGAATGGATCCAGCGCAACCAGATCGCCGCGATCGCCAGCGACACCTGGGGCTGCGAGGTGCGGCCGAACGAGAGCGAGCCCGGCATCAACCAGCCCTGGCACTGGATCGTCATCCCGATCATGGGGCTGACCATGGGCGAGATCTTCTACCTCGGCGACCTGGCGAAGGACTGCGCCGAGGACAAGGTCTACGAGTTCATGTTCGTCGCACCGGCGATCCCGATCACCGGCGCGGTCGGCTCGCCGACCAATCCGCTGGCGATCAAGTGAGCGAATAGCGAATGGCGAATAGCGAATAGAAAAGACGTTCGCTTCTTCACTATTCGCTATTCGCTGTTCGCTGTTCGCATCCTCCTTCAAACAGGCATCCCCAATGGCAAAAATGACCGGCGCGCAAGTCCTCGCCGACATGCTGCAAGGCTACGGCGTGTCGCACGTGTTCATGGTCCCGGCGGTGCTGCGCCGGACCTTCGTCGAGATGGAGCGTCGCACCAGCATCAAGCGCATCCATACCCATGGCGAGAAGTCCGCCGCCTACATGGCCGACGGCTACGCGCGCGCGTGCGGCCGGCCCGGCGTGTGCATGGCCCAGGTGATCGGCGCGCTCAATCTCGCGGCCGGCCTGCGCGACGCCTACCTCGCCCATTCGCCGGTGATCGCCTTCACCGGCGGGCGCGAGCCGCAGACCCAGTTCCGCAAGGTCTACCAGGAGATCGACGACGTCCCGGCGTTCGAGCCGGTGACCAAGTTCAACGCCACGGTCGACGCGGTCGAGCGGTTTCCCGACATGGTGCGGCAGGCGTTCCGCGTCGCCGTGTCCGGCTCGCCCGGGCCGGTGCACCTGCAGTTCCGCGGCAACGAGGGACAGGTCGACGCCGAGGAAGCCGACATGGAGCCGTTGTGCGAGCCGCTGTTCGCCAGCGTCCCGCCGTTCCGCCCCGAGCCCGATCTCGACGCCGCGCTCGCCGCGCTGCGCCTGATCGAGCAGGCGGAGCGGCCGGTCATCGTCGCCGGCGGCGGCGCCCGCGCGTCCGGCGCCGGGAGCGAGCTGGTGGCGCTCGCCGAAGCGCTCGCGGTGCCGGTCGCGACCTCGCTCAACGGCAAGGACGTCATTCCCGGCAATCATCCGCTCTGCGTCGGCGTCGTCGGCACCTATTCGCGCGAAAGCGCCAACCGCGTCGTGTCCCAGGCCGATCTCGTCTGTTTCGTCGGCAGCGAGACCGGCGGCATGACCACCAATTTCTGGAAGGTGCCCAGGATCGGCGTGCCGGCGGTGCAGATCGACGTCGATCCCGAGGCGCTCGGGCGCAACTATCCGCTCAAGGCGGCGGTGCTCGGCGACGCCCGCAAGGCGCTGGCCTGCATGCGCCAGCACACCAACGCGGGCACCGCGGACTTGCGAAAGCCGTGGGTCGAGAGCGCGCAGGCGATCTGCCGCGACTGGCAGGCGAAATACCGGCCGGCGCTCGCCTCCGACGCGGTGCCGATCCGCCCGGAACGGATGTGCGGCGACCTCACCCGCCACGTGCCGGAAAACGCCATCGTCGTGGTCGACACCGGGCACGCCGGCATGTGGATGGGCGGCATGTTCGATCTCACCAGCCCGACGCAGAGCTACATCCGCAGCGCCGGGCATCTCGGCTGGGCATTTCCGGCCGGCCTGGGCGCCAAGTGCGCCGCGCCGCAGCGCCCGGTCGTCGTGTTCACCGGCGACGCCGGGTTCTGGTATCACATCGGCGAGATCGAGACGGCGGTGCGCTGGCGCATCAATACCGTCACCATCGTGAACAACAATGCGAGCGGCAACCAGTCGAAGCGCGGCTTCGACCGCGTCTACGGCGGCGAGCAGACCGCGCAGGCGCGCGAAATGTGGACCTTCACCCAGGTGAACTTCGCCCGCATCGCCCAGGACATGGGGGCGATCGGCATCCGCGTCGAAAAGCCCGGCGAGCTGGCGCCCGCGCTGCGGCAGGCCTATGCGGCGGACCGGCCGGTCGTGATCGACGTCGTCACCGACATCGACGCCCTGGCGCCGCTCGCCGTGAGCTAGATCCAACGACACTGCTCAGGGTAAATGATCGATTAAACGAATTCCGTCGACGGCACCGCGAAATTCCGCCGTGCCGGACAAGAGATAATTTACATTTTGGTAGCATCTTCACCGGGAAACGTACGCTGCCTGCTTGATGCGTTTGGCAGCTCGTTTCTACAACGTGCCCGCAAACGGGCCTGGCTGAAGTACACACCCGCCGCGGCGCGCCGACGACGATCCGGAGTCGTGACGCGCGGGTCGGACGTGGGACCGGAGCCGTCGGACGATGTTGCGAGCTTCGACAAGATGCTTCCTGCGTCGCGCGCGGGACATTTCCCGTTTCCGCCGGGCGCGGGACGGGGCGACAGCCGTCGAGTTCGCCCTGATCGCCCCGGCTTTCCTGGCCATCGTGATTGCCCTGCTCGAGGTGTCGTACTTCCTGTTCGCCCAGCAGACGCTGCAGACCGCCGCGGTGGAGGCAGGCCGCATGTTCATGACCAGCCAGGGACCGTCGCAAGCTTCGATTCTCGACGCCAACAGCGGTATCTGCAAGATAATTCAACCGCTGTTGAGCTGCGGTTCGGTGATGGTCGACGTGCAGCCCTACGATTCGTTCAGCGCCGCCGATGCAGGGATGCCGACGTTGACCTACGACGGCGCGGGCAACGTCTCCAACACCTGGTCCTACACCGCCGGCGCGCCGGGCCAGGTCGTCGTCGTGCGTCTCATGTATCAGCTGACGACGATCAGGGGGCCGCTGGGGTTCGTGCTTTCCAATCTTTCCAACGGCATGATGCTGGCGATGGGAGTCACCGCCGTGCGGGTGGAACCCAGCGTCCCCGCTGGTGGATGATGATGATGCCGCGGCCGACACACACCGTTCGACGTTTCGCCGCATCGGAGCGCGGGATTGCCGCGGTCGAATTCGCGCTGGTCTCGCCGATGCTTCTGCTGCTGTTGCTCGGATCGATCGACGCCGGACGGGCGGTCGCCATTTACATGAAGGTACGATCGGCGACCTACGTGGTGGATTCGATCGCCAACCAATATTCGATAATTCAAGACACGGACATGCAGACGATCCTGGGGGCGACCTCCAAGGTCCTGTCTCCCTATCCGAGCGCCCCGGTCGTCGTCGTCATTTCCCAGGTGAAGGTCGTGGCCGGCGGCGCCGCGACGGTCGGTTGGAGCGATAGCCTCAACGGTACCGCCCGCTCGGTCGGATCCACCGTGACCGGCTTTCCGGCAGGCCTCGCCGTTCCGACTCCTCCGTACAATACCAGCACGTGCTCCGCGTATCCTTGCTATCTGATCCTCGGCGAAGTGAGCTACACCTACACCCCGATGTTCGGCTATTTCCTGAGCGGGGCAATCACCCTTTCCGACAAGCTCTACGTGACGCCGCGCAACGTCAATTGCATCAAGCGAAACGCGAGCTGCTGACCGACGGCATGATCGAGGTCGCCGCGGCCCGTTCAACCTTGCATGCCGGATTGCGTAAAATCGCAGCGAAGTCATGCCGCCGACCGGCTTTCTTCGAAATCGCCATCCCGCTTTAGAGCATGATCCCGAAAAGTGGGCACCGGTTTTTGGAAAAGATCATGCTCAAACAATAAGCTAGAGCGGGATGACGATTCGAAGAAAGTCATCCCGCTCTAGCTAGGCTCTTGCAGCGTGATCTTTTCCGGCCTTGCTTCGCCAGCCGCAGCGGGCTGCGCGAAGGCGGCAACGGCACCACCCCGCATCCGCGCGTGCCCCCCACTTGATCCTGCACTGGACTTGATCCTGCACCGCGGCAGGCTTTTGCGGGATCATGCTCCGCAAACGCAGGTCGAAGGGGCCGATGCCGTGGCACCCCGGGGATAGGCCGGGGCGCGCGTGCCGGCCTGGGGCGCTTCAATTCGTGACGTGCGCGGTTACGATCGCCTGCTCGAACATTTGAATCAGCGCACTATTGATGTCCGCAGGCGTGTTGGCCGTATAGAAGAAGTTGGGCGAGGCGCACGATTGAAGGGCCCCTGGAATGTCTGGAATGTTGTTGTTGGCATAGATGTCTTCGCTGCCGGCGAACGTCGTCGGATTCTGAATGGTTTCATAGGGAATATAGAGGACTGCGACGACTATCCCGCGGTTCTTGAGCGTCGTGCAGTTCGACGTGTCGATGGTCGTCGCGTGGTTGCTTCCCGACCAGCCTCCATTCCATTGCGTCTGGTTGTCCTGGGAGCCGTCGGTCACGAGGAATACATACGGCAGGGTGTTGGTTGCGCTGGTTCCGTTTCCGACCGAGGTGATGATGCTGTTCATGCTGGTCAGCGCGTTTTCGAAATGCGTGCCGCCGGACCCCAGCGACGCGTTGGCGCCGGTGTCCAACAGGGTTGCGAGATTCGCTGCCGCGTAATTGATCGTGCCGGGACTTGTGGCCGATCCATTGAGGCTGGTGGTCAGCGGAAAATAAGAATACAGATTGACGATGAACGGGTAGAGTCCCACGCGGAACTGATTTGTGATGGTCGTGGCCTGCTCGGTGGCGTAGGCTGTCGCCAGCAGCTGGTTGACCGCGTAGCCGACCGCGTCGGCGCGCAACTGGATGCAGGACGTGGTCCCGGGAGTGGGACAATTGGTAACTTGCGTATTGGTCCAATTTACACTGTTCCCGTTGGTCGTGTTGTTGCCCGACGCAAACGATACCGGCGTCGTCCCCAGGCGTGAAATGATGAATCCTTGGCAATATCCGCCCGACGCCCCCGGATTCGTCGTGGTATTCGCGGCGGGAATCGGTCCCTGTCCCGGATTTCCATTTTGCGGGCAAGCCCCCTGGCGCGTGAAGTGGCAGGCGAACGTGCAGCCGCCGGGGTAGCCGTTACTGCCCGTCATGTTGTCGGGATTGACCGCTTGCAACCGGGCCTGCTCGGCGGCGGTCGACGGGAAGCTCATCGAGCCCGAGACATCGAGCATCAGGTAGAAATCGATGTAGGTGAGCAACTTGTAGCTCGACGTGGACGTGCCCGATATCGAAATGTTGGAGAACCCGAGGACTCCCAGGAATGCGGTTGGAACCCGGGCGGTGAAGGACAAAGTGGCGGTGACCATCATTCCGGTCTTGGTGACGGTGGCCGTCGGGACCGCAGCGCCCGCAGCCGCGGGCACATTCGAGACGAAAAAGTTTTTCAGGAAGTTGGCACCGTTTGCGACGGCACCGTCGGTGCTGTTCATGGCCTTGGCGGCCACGACGATCGGGGAGTTGACCGAGACGGCCGCGAGGGTCGCGGAGTCGGCGCCGGCCTGCAGCTTCGTGCGCATCGAGGTCGCCATCGTGTAGTCGACGACGCAGCCGACGATGGCGATCAACGGAAGGGCCGCGGCTCCGACGATGATCGCCACGTTGCCGCGCGTATTGCGACGGAACCCGGCGATCAGGCCCAGCATCCGCGTAACGCGCCGGCCGAATCGGACAGATGTCTTTTTGCTTCCGTGTCCCACGGCGACGCCTCCTTATTTATCGCCAACGCTGACCAGTCCGGAGAGTTGGATCGCGCGGCCGATCTCTCTGATGCGGGCCGGCCGTCGCGTGAGAGCCGCGGACATCGCGCATACTCCAACAAGCACGTTTCTATTAGGACTTCGCTAACAAAGCGTTACCTCCGGTCCGGCGAAGCCCGGCCGCGCGGCCGGGCTCCGTAACGCGCGCGGGCTCGTTCGCCCTTATCTGGAAATGCGCAGCTGCGAGATGGCGGTTCCGATCTGCTGGAACGTCGAGACGATCTGATTCGACGTGGTCAGCAGGAAGAACTTGCCGGAATCGGGATACTTGCCCGGGCTCCCCGCGCAGTTCTGCAGCAAGGTGGAGGTCGGGTCGCCGCCGGTGTCGACCTGCACCGCGTAGAGCGTGATGTTGGCGGCGTTGATGTTGTCGCAGGTGATCTGCTGGCGTCTGTCGATCGAATTCTGGTCGGTGTACCAGCGGTCCTGCGTGTTCAGGCCGTCGGTCAGCAGGATGATGACCTGCTGGTACTGGTAGCGCGGGTCCATCGCCGGAACGGTGAATGGCGCCGCCGTGAGCGACTGCCAGCCCATTTGCAGGCCGATCGCCTGATTGGTGTTGCCGTTCGGCTGCATCGCGCTGACCTTGCTGCTCAGCGTCGGCCAGTCGTTGCTGAGGCCCATCAGCGTCACCGCGCAGGACGAATATTGCTCGGCCGGATAGAGCGTGGAGCTGACGCCGGACGACGGCGCGACGTTATTGGTGTCGTTGTTCTGGTCGCGGTCGGTCACGCAGCCGTTCCACGTGCTGTGGTCGGCCGGAGTCCAGGTGTGGCCGGCGCCCGTGCAGGCGGTCTGCGTCGGGAATTTCGCCGGCTTCTTGCTGCAGGTGCCGTTGACCTCCTCCCACAGATCCCACCGGATCCAGTTCTGCGCATAGTTGGCGGGGTCGACGTTGACGTCCTTGCCGAACGGAATGATCGAGACGTAGACGTCGCTGCTGTTCACCGCCGCGCTCTGGAGCTGGGTCAGCAGGTTTTGCGTCGCGGTCTTCAAGGCGTCCATCTTGCTTGCATCGGCCATCGACCCGGTGTTGTCGAGCACGAGCGCGACCCGCAGGCGGGTATTGCCCCAGGTCACCGTGGTGCTGGTCCCGATGTCGAGCTGGTTGATGCCCATGATGCCGAGAATGGTGCTCGGCACGGCCGCGGATGCGCTCACCGTCACGGTCGAGTTCGTCGAATTGAAGCTTGCCGTCACGGCGACGTTCTGCATTCCCGGCCGATTGAACTGCGCGGTGAAAATGTCCGTCGCGCTTTGCTGCAGCTGGGCGGCCGTCAAGCCCGAGACGTTCTTCGACAGCTGCAGCGCGGTGGCGTCGAGGGCGCCCTGCATGGACGACTTCGCCGAATTGGCGCGGCTGTAGTCCACGGCGGCGCCGGCGATGCCGAACACCGGAATCAGCGCGAGCCCGAAAATCAGCGCGACGTTTCCGTTGCGCGATGCGCCGAATGCCTTCAATTTCTCGCGCAGGGCGTCGAACGTGAAGAGTCGGATCATGGCGGTTGCCCCCGGTCGATTTGGTGCTGCAGACCTGGAGGTAATCCATGGATATCAAGGCCCCGTAAAACAAACCGGCAAAAGCTGGCGCTCTGAATATGCGGTTCGTTAATGATGTTCGCGAAGCTCGGCGCGACGCGCGTGCGTCGCGCACGCGCGTCCCCGCGACCGCTAAAGCTTTTGGCAACGAAGACGGTTGAAGATCGCGCTGGGCACACCCGCCGGAGGCACGCCATGGCGGAACGCAGGGCGCACCCGCGCCACCGGACCCTGAAGGCCGGAAAGATCGTCTTCAATCACCATTTCAGCGTGGTCGACTGCACGGTCCGCAATCTGTCGGCCACGGGCGCGCGGCTCGAGGTTCCCAGCACGTTCGGCATTCCGGACGATTTCGACCTGCTGGTCGAGCCGGACAGGGCCCTGCGCGCCTGCCGGGTGGCCTGGAAGGACGAACATCGCCTGGGCGTCACGTTCCGATGAGCCGACGAGGGCCGGAGCGAATTTGCCGGGATTTGTTGATTTGGTGGAATTTTCCCGCGTAACCCGCATCGACTTTATGGGAAATTTTCCGCATCCGCAGCCCGCATGACATTGCGGCAGGTGCGGTTGCGCGCTTCGGGTGCGAAAGCAGCACGGAATCATGGAGTTGCGAGGACCCTTCGGGACACTAGCGGGCCCCTCGCTTGCGGCCTAGATTAGGCCAAGCTCAGGCGCGATCGGCCCGGCCGGCAATGGGCTTCGCCCTCCGGCAGTATCGCCCCCGGCCGCACCGCGGCTGGCGGCCGGCCGCCCGAGACAGAAGGTCGAGGAGGAACGTGATGGCACTACAGATTGGCGACGTCGCACCGGATTTCGCAGCGGACACCACGCAAGGCCGTATCAAGTTTCACGATTGGATCGGCGATTCCTGGGCCGTGCTGTTCTCGCACCCCAAGGATTTCACCCCGGTTTGCACCACCGAGCTCGGCTACATGGCCAAGCTCAAGCCGGAGTTCGACAAGCGCAACGTCAAGATCATCGGGCTGAGCGTCGACCCGGTCGACAATCATGCCAAATGGGCGAACGACATCAAGGAGACCCAGGGCTTCGCGCCGAATTATCCGATGATCGGCGACACCGATCTGTCGATCTCCAAGCTCTACGGCATGCTCCCGGCCGCCGCCTCCGGCGACGCGTCGAAGCGCACGCCGGCCGACAACCAGACCGTCCGCAACGTCTTCGTCGTCGGCCCGGACAAGAAGATCAAGCTGATCATCGTCTATCCCATGACAACCGGCCGCAACTTCGACGAGGTGCTGCGCGTGATCGACTCGCTGCAGCTGACCGCGAAGCACAAGGTGGCGACGCCGGTCAACTGGAAGCAGGGCGAGGACGTGATCATCGCCGGATCGGTGTCGGACGACGACGCCAAGAAGACTTACCCGCAGGGCTGGAAGTCGCCGCGGCCCTATATCCGCATCGTGCCGCAACCGCGCACCTGATACGGGCGATCGTCCGCTTGGGCCTCTCCTCCGGGAGGGCTCCGCCTGCCGTGGCCGGCCGTTTGCCTGCCCGGCCGCGCAGGCACGAGGTATGATGCGCGATGATCTTCCGGCAGCTGTTCGACGGCGTTTCCGGCACCTACAGTTATCTGCTCGCCAGCCGGCGCGGCGGCGAGGCGATGATCATCGACCCGGTGATCGAGAAGGTCGACCGCTACCTGCAGCTCGTCGCCGAGCTCGACCTGCGGCTGGTCAAGGCGGTCGACACCCATCTGCACGCCGATCACGTCACCGGGCTGGGCGCGTTGCGCGACCGCACCCATTGCATCACCGTCATGGGCGAGCAGAGCAAGGTCGACGTGGTGTCGATGCGGGTTGCCGACGGCGACCGCCTGCAGATCGAGGGCGTCAGCCTCGACGTGCTCTATACCCCCGGCCACACCGACGATTCCTACAGCTTCCAGATGGCCGACCGGGTGTTCACCGGCGACACCTTGCTGATCCGCGGCACTGGCCGCACCGATTTCCAGAACGGCGACGCGCGCGCCCAATACGAGTCGCTGTTCGGCCGGCTGCTGCGGCTGCCCGACGAGACCCTGGTCTACCCGGCGCACGACTATAAGGGCGACACGGTCAGCACCATCGGCGAGGAGAAGCGCTTCAATCCGCGCCTGCAGGTGAAATCGGCCGACGAGTATGTCGCGCTGATGGGCAATCTCAAGCTGCCCGACCCGAAGATGATGGACGTCGCCGTGCCGGCCAATCTGCGGGTCGGCCTGGCGCAGGAGGAGATCGCGCGGCGCGGCTGGGCGCTCACCGCACGCGAGACCATGGCGCTGATCGGCCGGCCCGACGTGGCGCTGGTCGACCTGCGCGAGCGGCGCGAGCGCGAGAAGCACGGCGCGATTGCCGGCGCGCTGCACGCGCCCTACCCGGATCTGCGCGAGAACATCGCGGCGGGCGGCATGCTGCACGAGCTTGCCGCCGCGACCGGCAAGCGGATCGTGTTCTATTGCGCGTTCGGCGAGCGCTCGGCGATGGCGGTGCAGGCCGCCCAGGACGCCGGCATGGCGTCCGCCTGCCACCTGCAAGGCGGGCTCGACGCGTGGACGAAGGCGAACGGGCCGATCGTGCGCTGAGCCGTTGCCGCCGCGAACGCGGGGCCGACGCGCCTCAGCGCAGCTGCGTGTTGATGTTGCCGAAGGTCGTATTGAGCTTCGTGCCGAGGCCCTTGACCGTCGGGATGATCAGCAGCGCGATGCCGGCGGCGATCAGGCCGTATTCGATCGCGGTCGCGGCGGTTTCGTCCTTGAGGAAGCGGACGACATGGTTGAGCACGGATGGTCCTCCCTGCCTCTCTTTGGATGCCGTTCTGGGCCCAGAGACGAGCCGATGACGGAGTTGGCCCTTAGGGCCAACATGAGCAGTTACCGTTAGATAAAGGGAGCGCCGGGCGTTAAGATCGGGTTAAATCCGCTGCGGAAACGTGGCCATCGTCTATTTTGCCCGGAAATCAGGAGACTGCGCGTGCGTGCTTGGTGCCGGCTATGCGGCCTGCTATCCGCCTTTTGCCTTGCGGGCTTGGCCTTCGGCCACGCCGCGGCGGCCGAGACCTGGCCCAACCGCCCGGTGCGCTGGGTCGTGCCGTTCACCCCGGGCGCCGGAACCGACACCACCGCGCGGCTGGTGGCGCAGCGGCTGTCCGAGCGCTTCGGCCAGCAGTTCGTCGTCGAGAACAAGCCCGGCGCCGGCACCAACCTCGGCACCGAGACCGTGATCAACGCGCCGGCCGACGGCTACACCCTGCTGCTCGTCAGCCCGGCCAATGCGATCAACGCCACGCTCTATCGCAAGCTCCCGTTCGACTTCGCCCGCGACATGCTGCCGGTCGCCGCCATCATGAGCGTCCCCAACGTGATGGACATAACGCCGTCGCTTCCCGTCCATACCGTCGCCGAGTTCATCGCCTACGCCAAGGCGCATCCCGGCAAGATCAACATGGCGTCCGCCGGGACCGGAACCTCGGTGCATCTGTCGGGCGAGTTGTTCAAGGCGATGGCCGGCGTCGACATCGTGCATGTGCCCTATCGCGGCAGCGGCCCGGCCTTGACCGACATCATGGCCGGCCAGGTCGATCTGATCTTCAACAACATGCCCTCGTCGATCTCTTTGGTTGCGAGCGGCAAGATCCGGGCGCTGGCGGTGACCACCGCGGCCCGCTCGCACCTGTGGCCGGACGTGCCCACCGTGGGCGAAACCGTGCCGGGCTACGCGGCGTTCGCCTGGTACGGCATCGGCGCGCCCAAGGGGACGCCGCCGGAGGTCGTCGCGACCCTGAACCGGGCGGTGAACGAAGTGCTCGCCGAGCCGAAATTGGCGGCGCGGCTGACCGAGCTCGGCGGCACCTTGTTGCCGGGCAGCCCCGAGGATTTCGGCCGCCTGATCGCCGACGAAACCGACAAGTGGGGCAAGCTGATCGCGTCCCTCGGCCTGGTCGTGAATTGAGCCGGATGTTCATGACCGCCCGCTCTGCCCTCCTCGCCGACCTCGCCGCACGCTACATCTGGTGGCGCGACGAGAATGCACCGTCGGACGACCGCATCATTGCCCAGGTGATGAACTTCGGCACGTATGAGGACATTCGCCGCCTTGAGGCGGCTTACGGTCCCGACGAGCTTCGCGCCGTGATGTTGCGGGCGCAGCCAGGCTGGATCGGAGAACGGTCGTGGGGCTTCTGGCACGGGCGGCTGGCGTTCGCAGGCGCCGGGCCGATACCGGAGGCGCCTCCGCGGAGGACGTTCGATGCCGAGGTGCTTTAAGCCGCATACCGAAATCCTCCCGGCGGGGCAGCAGGAGATTTGGCCGCATCTCGGGCCGGCCGCAAAGCTGGCATTCGTCCTCTATGGCGGGACCGCGGCCGCGCTCTATCTCGGCCATCGGATATCCCTGGACTTCGATTTCTTCGGCGCGGAGCCGATCGACAAGACGAAGCTGCGCAATGCGTTCCCTTTCCTTGCCGAAGCCTCGATAATGCAGGATGAGGTCGAAACCTTCGTCGCGTCGATCGCGATGCCGTCGGGTGCAGTGAAATTGTCCTTCTTCGGCGGCATCGGCTTCGGCCGCGTTGGCGACCCGTTGCAGACAACCGACGGCAATATTTTGGTGGCGTCGCCGCACGACGTCATGGCAACCAAGCTGAAAGCGATCCTGGATCGTGCGGAGGCCCGCGACTATCGCGACATCGCTGCCATGCTGCGCCATGGCGTCTCGCTCGCGGTCGGCCTCGGCGCATTCAAGGCGATGTTCAAGGGCGAGCCCGCTGCGGTCCTGCGCGCGCTCGGCTTTTTCAAGGATGGCGACCTTCCTTCGCTTGATCAAAACGATCGCGACACTCTCACTGCGGCGCGTGATCGCATCCGTGAGGTGCCGTCAATCGCGATCCGTTCCCGAGCGCTCGCCATCCCCGTAGGCGATTGCAGCGACATCATCGAGGTTCACGCCGGCATGGGCCTCTAGAGCATGATCCCAAAAAGTGGGCACCGGTTTTTGGAAAAGATCATGCTCCAACAATACGTTAGAGTTGGATGACGATTCGAAGAAAAGTCATCCCGCTCTAAGGTCGTCGAGCCACCCGTCTGAGTTCGCATCACCGCGTCGGCGGCGCGGCCATGCCCTTGAACACCAGCTTCTGCAAGCCCTTGGTGGTCTGCGCGATGTAGATGTTGCCCTTGGAATCGGTGGCGATGTGGTGGCCCGGCCCCAGGATGCCCGGCGGCTGGATCGCGCCCACCACCTCGAGCGTCTTGCGGTCGACGATGGAAATATTGTTGCCGCCGCCGACGTAGAGGAACTCCTGCTCCGCGTCCGGGGACAGCGCCAGGTCGCGCGCGAACGTCGTGCCGGTGCGCGCCAGCTGCTTCACGAACTTGCCCTCGAAGGTGAACATCTGGACCCGGCGATATTCCCGGTCCGCCACGTACACCATGCCGTCGTTGGCCACGCGGATGGCGTGCGCGACGCTGAACTGGTCGGGGCCCGGGCCGTCCGGGAAAGTTTTCGGGGTGACGATTTCGCAATGGTCGTCGTCCACCGGCTTGTTGCCGAAGGCGCCCCACATGCGCTTGAACGCGCCGGTGTCGGCGTCGAACACGATCGCGCGGTGATTGCCGTAGCCGTCGGCGACGAACAGCTCGTTGGTCGGCGGATAGACCCAGGCGTCCGCCGCGCGGTGCACGTTGGCGGTGTCGGCGTTGCCCTTGCTCTGGTTGCTGTGCCCGATCTGCATCACGAACTTGCCGTCCTGGGTGAACTTGAGCAGCGCGTCGTCGGCCACCGGCTTGAGCCCGGCGAGCCCGGACGTGGGGCAGTTGTTCCCGCCCAGCCAAATGAAGCCCTTGTAGTCGATGTGGATGCCGTGCTCGCGCTCGGGCCAGTCGAAGCCGCTGCCCGCGCCGCCCCACGCCTTGATGAAATTGCCCGCCGGATCGAACACGATGATCGGCGGCGCCGCCAGCGCGGCCTCTGCGGGCGGCAGGGTGCGCGGGCGGTGCAGGACCCAGACGTTGTCCCGGGCGTCGATGGCGATGCTCGACGCGTCGCCGAGCCTCCACTTCGCCGGCACCTTCGGCCAGGCCGCATCCACCTCGAACGTCGGCAGGGCGCGCGCCGGCGCGGTCTGCGCCGCCGCGCCGGCGGCGGCGAACAGCTGCGCCCCGGCCGCGATGATCGCCGCGATCACGACGGTCTCGACCGGCCGATGGTGCGTCATGGCTTTCCTCTCACGTCATTTGAGCGTCGCCAGATAGGCGACCATGTCGTCGATGTCCTTGGCGTCGCCCAGGCCCGCATAGGGCATGCGGTTGCCCTTCACCTTGGCCTGTGGATCGGCGAGGTATTCGCGCAAATTCGCCTCGTCCCAGGTGAAACCGGCGCGCTTCATCGGGTTCGAGTAGCGGAAGTCCTCGCGCGCGCCGGCCTTGCGGCCGACGACGCCGCGCAGGTTGGGCCCGAGCGCGTCCGGCCGGTCGGTGTGGCAGGCCGCGCAGGCGGTAAAGAGCTGACGGCCGTGCTCGACGTCGGCCGCCGCCGCCGGAAGCACAGCCAGCGCCGCCGCCACGGCGGCGCCGAGACGGACGGCAAATGCGACGCGCGTCATGCCGACACGAGGGGGCCGGGATTCTGCAGATATTGCGTCGCGATCGCGTGCGCCGACCAATAGGCGAGCGCGCCGACCGTGCCGGTCGGATTGTATCCGTGCTGCTGCGGGAACACCGAGGCGCCCATGACGAACAGGTTGTGCGCGTCCCACGCCTGCAGGTAGCGATTGACCACGCTCGATTTCGGATCCGTTCCCATCATGGTCCCGCCGGTGTTGTGGGTCGACTGGTAGGGAACGATGGTGAAGTTCTTCGGCCGATTGTGCATCTCGTAATGGGTCGGCTGCATCGCCTTCACGATGTCCTCGAGCTTCGCCACCAGGTAGCGCGACATCTTGTGATCGTTGTCGGTGCCGTTGTAGGTCAGCCGGATCAGCGGGCGGCCGAGCGCGTCCTTGTAGGTCGGATCGAGGTCCATGAAGTTGGCGCGGCTGGCGTAGACCGAGCCCTGCGTGTTGAAGCGGGTGAAGTGGTGATACCACTTCGCGGTGGCGCGCTTCCATTCCGTGCCCCAGGTCGGCGTGCCGTGCGGCACGGCGCGGCCGCCGATCGGCGGCGCGCCGCCGTTCGAGCAGACCAGATAACCGCCGCCGAAGAAGCCGAGCCCGGCGTGATCGAAGTTCTCGCCGTTGAAGTCGTCGATGACGACGCCCATTCCGGGCGCCCCGATGAACGGGTTCATGTGCTTGTCGGCGAAGAAGGCGGTGCCGCCCGCCTCGAACTGATAGCAATAGTTCTTGCCGACGACGCCCGTGCCGGTCGCCGGGTCGTAGGGTTCGCCGATGCCGCCGAGCAGCATGAGCTGCGTGTTGCCGAACACGAACGCGGACAGCACGACCAGCCCGGCCGGCTGCTCGTACTCCTCGCCGTTGCGCATGTCGGTGTAGACGACGCCGGTCACCCGCTTGGCCGCCTTGTCGTAGATCAGGCGGCTCACGAACGCGCGCGTGCGCAGCTCGAATTTCGCGTCCGCGCGCAGCGCCGGCATCACGGTGATGTTGGGGGACGCCTTGGCGTTGGCCTCGCAGGCGGTGCGGTTGCAGTGCCCGCAATACTCGCAGCGGCCGAGCGTCAGGCCTTCCGGGTTGACGTAGGGCGCGCTCGAGGTCGCGACCGGCGCCGGGAACGGGTGATAGCCGAGGCTCTTCGCCGCCTCGCCGAACATGCTCGGCCCGAGGCCGGACTTGATCGGCTTGTTGGGATAGTGATCGCTGCGCGGGCCCTCGAACGGATTGCCGCCGGCAAGCTTCTCGCCCTTGAGATTGCCGGCCCGGCCCGACACGCCGCACAGCTTGTCGAACCGGTCGTAGAACGGCTCGAGCTCGTCGTAGCTCACCGGCCAGTCGTGGATCGTCATGTCGTCGGCGATGGCCTTGGCGCCGTATCGCTCGGCGAGCACGCTGCGGATGCGGAAATCGGTGGGCAGGTTGCGCCAATGCATCGCGCCCCAGTGGATGCCGGTGCCGCCCACGCCCTCGCCCGGCAGGAACGCACCGAAGCGGCGGATCGGCAGCGCCGGCTCGTCGCGGGCGTTGCGGAAGGTGATGGTGTCGAGCGAATTGTCCTGCATCAGCTCGAGCCGCTGCACGTAGCGCAACTCGTCGCGCAGCGTCGTCAGCCCGAAGTCCTCGGAGGGCAGGCGGTCGGCGCCGCGCTCGAGCCCGACCACGTTGAGCCCCGCCTTGGTGAGCTCGCGCGCGGCGATCGCGCCGGTCCAGCCCATGCCGACCATGACCGCATCGACTTCCTTCAATCGCGTGACCATGTCCGTCTCCTCACGAAAAGTCCGCGATCGATTTGGGCGGAGCGGCGTAGCGCTTGTTGAAATAGGCGTCGACCTTGTCGGCGTAGGTGGCCGGCAGGCCCGGGAAGCCGAGCATCGCCCACCCGGCCTTGTTGCGGTTGCCGCCGTACATCGGGTCGGAGAAGAACCCTTCCATCACCATGCCGTGCAGGCGGCCGAAGAACGCGCGCGCGGAAAAATTCTCAAGCTCCGCCGTGCCGTGCTCCATCGCGCCGAGCGCGGCGGCGCGCTCGGCCGCGGACAGCCGGTCGAGCTCCTTGCCGTAGGTCTTGCGCATCCACGCGTTCGCGGCGGCGATGCCGGTTGCGAAATATTCACGCGGGGTGAGCGCCAGCTGGTAGCCCTGCTCGGGCTTGCCGCGCCGGAACGGTCCGTTGCGGTACATTTTCGCCCCCGCCCCATAGGCGCCGGCGAGCTGGCGGTCGATGTAGGTGACGACGCCGCAGTCGGTGCCCGAAGGCGACAGCTCGTCGGCCGGGATCATGGTGTCGGCGGCGGCGGACACGAAGGCGGCCTCGGTGGCGGTCAGGGTCAGGAGCGGCTCGGGCTCCGCCGGCGCTGCCGCGGCCGGGGCGGCGGCAGGCGGCTGCGCGGCGCTTGCATCCGCCGGCGCCGCCAGCGGCGCCAGGCCGGCCGCAACCGCGGTGCCGGCGCCCAATAGAAAATTGCGGCGCGCAATCGTGTCGTCCACCATGGCGTTCTCCCCGCGTAGCCGGCGGCGGCCGTTACGCCGCGGCGGACCGGCGTTGGCGCCGGTCATTGCCGGCACAATAGCGCCGGTTCGGACGGTTGGCACCAGGCTTCCGCCCAGACCGGCCATGCGCAATCGGCGTGGGTCGGTGACCGCGTGCTTGGCATCGGGCGGATCGGATTAACGTGCGGGCCTGACGTGTCTGCCGCAGGCGTCCCTCTTCCGCATCCGCGCTTGGTCATCAGCGCTTGTGACCTTTGGCCGATGCTATTGGGTGGGGACGAGTAAGCTAAATGCTTGGCGACGTGCCCGAGCCCTGCCGAGACTTGACACACCGCGATTCGCTCATGCCACATGTCGTCGCTCACCAAGACGACCTCCTCCACACAGGAAAGCAAAAAAATGCGCGCACTTTTCTTTGCTCTCATCGCGGCTGTTGTCGCGTTCGACACGTTGCCGGCATCCGCCGCGGACGAACGCGACGTCATGGTCGTCAACGCGACCGGGTATCCGATCAAGTTCCTCGGCTTCAACCCGCCCGACGACGACGAATGGAACGACAACGAGCTCGGCGATACCCTCAAGGATGGAGACAAGGTCTTCGTGAAATTCAACGGTGCCGACAGGGGTTGCAATTGGAATATCCGGGTCGATTGGGAAGGCTATGAGTCCGGCGTGCTTTGGCGGAACGTCGACCTTTGCACCATTGCCGAGGTCACCCTGCGCTACAATCACGACACCAAGGTCACGTCATTTACCGCGAAATGACATTTGCCGGGAAATGACGCGCCCGCCCTTGCCGCCCGCGAGGAGACCCGATAACCCAATCTCGAGCCGACGATCATCCGAATCTGTCGGACTTCCCACAAGGTGATGTGAAAATGAAAGCTGCAACCTTTGTTCTTCTTCTCGTCGGCTCCGTCATGGCGAGCGGCGCGGCGTTTGCTCAAATGAGCAAAGACGATGTGAAATGGATCAATCAGTGCATCGTCGACAATAAGGGCGGCGCCGCCGAAGGGATCGTCCGCAAATACTGCATGTGCATGAACGAAAAGATGGACAACAACGAAAACAAGTCCATCACCGAGTGGGAGAAGACCCACCCGAAGGAGCGCGCGGCGTGTGACAAGGAGTCCGGCTGGAAATAGCCGGCCGCCTCACGCGTTACGGCCGTTCGACACCAATCCGCCGCTCCAGCGAAACAGCAGCGGGTTACCGTCCGGAGCCCTGACGACGAAGGCCTTGGCGCCCAAGGCTGCGCCGCCAGCATTTGCTGAAATGCAACGCGGATTGAAATTCCGCAGCCGCTCGATGTCGTCGGCGGCCTCAAGGGTCATCGTCGCCGACAGCAGGCTCTCGCGCTCGCGGCGCGCTGCGTCGAACACGGGAGTGTCGACGCAGCGCTCTGCCATGATGGCGAATCCAGCCGCGCGGGCGAACATTGAGTGACGGCAGCGCCGGCGCGGCAAGCGGCTCCCGGGCGTGTGTCGCGCACTATGTCTTGATACGTCGACTGAATGTCTTGATACGTCGACTGACGCTCCAACTCGGCGTGCCGTTCCACCCATGCGCGCACGGGCGCGGATGATGCAGCCCGCGCTCGCCCATTTCATCCCGCCGGCAAGTCGGGCTATGCTGCCGGCAACGCCGGCGCGCGCCCGCACGTCATACATAAAGGGCCAGGGAGGAAAACGATGGACCCAACGCTCGAGCAACGGACCATGCGCAGGGTCTACCTGCGGCTGCTGCCGTTCGTGTTCACCTGCTATTTCCTCTGCTACCTCGACCGCATCAACGTGGGCTTCGCCGCCCTGACCATGAACAAGGACATCGGGCTTGATTCCGCGGTGTACGGCATGGCCGCGGGCGCGTTCTTCTGGGGTTATGTCCTGTTCGAGGTGCCGAGCAACCTCATCCTGGAGAAGGTGGGCGCGCGCATTTGGATCGCGCGCATCATGGTCACCTGGGGGATCCTCTCGGGCGCCACCGCCTTCTGCACCGGTCCCTGGAGCTTCATGATCGTGCGCTTCCTGCTCGGCGTCGCCGAGGCCGGTCTCTTTCCCGGCATGCTGCTGTACTTCACCTACTGGTTCCCGGACCACCATCGCGCCCGCATCATTGCCGGCTTCACCCTGGCGCTGCCGGTCGCCGTGGCCCTGGGGGCGCCGATGTCGACCGGGCTGATGGAACTCAACGGCCTGTGGGGCCTCGCCGGCTGGAAGTGGATGTACCTCGCCGAGGCCGTCCCGACGGTCGTGCTCGGCATCGTGGTCTTCTTCTATTTGACCGACCGTCCGGCCCTGGCCAAGTGGCTCCCCGCGGACGAGCGCACCTGGCTCACCTCGACGATCGAGCACGAGCGTCGCCAGATCGAGGCACACGGCACGATTTCGCTGCTGCGATCGTTCTGGGACCCGAAGGTGCTGCTGCTGGCGCTCAATTACTTCGGCATCGTCACCGCCAGCCTCGGAATGCTGCTGTTCCTGCCGCAGATCGTCAAATCGCTCGGCTTCACCAACATGCAGGTCGGCTGGGTGACCATGATCCCGTATCTGTGCGGCGCCGCCGCCATGGTGATCGCCGGCTGGATTTCCGACCGCACCGGAGAACGGCGCTGGAACCTGTTGGTTACCTGCACGCTCGGTGCCATCGGGCTCGTCATCTGCGGGCTGTTCGTCAACTCCTACTGGGCGATCGTCGGCATGTCGATCGCCGCGATCGGGTTCTACGGCACCAAGGGTCCGTTCTGGGCGATGCCGACGATGTTCCTCACCGGCCCGGCCGCCGCGGCGAGCATCGCCTGGATCAACTCAGTCGGGAATCTGGGCGGCTTCTTCGGCCCGACCATCGTCGGCTGGGCGAAGCAGATCACCGGCAGCTACGCCGGCGGCCTCTACGCGCTGGCGGCGCTCGCTTTGATGTCGGCGATCGTCTCGGCTTTCTGGCTCCACATCCCGCGCCGGGTCGCGCGCCGCGAGCCGGTCGCCGTCGCCGCCGAGTAAAGGGGCGCCGTCATTGCGAGGAGCCGCGTCGCGGCGACGAAGCAATCCAGGGAGCCGCGTACGTTGTCCTGGATTGCTTCGCTTCCGCCTTCGCGCTCCGCGCTTCGGCGGACCTCAAACCCGCCGTAGCTCGCGCAGCGAGCGAAGGCGGGTCGCTGGCCATGACGCCCCCCTTCAGCTTCGCGCCATGCGGGCTACGTCTGATCCGCCGTCCGTCGTCCGTCGTCCGGATCGGGTTCCCCGCTCGGCTTCTGGGCGCCGTAGTGGTCGGCCAGCTGGGCGCCGGTATAGGCCTCGGTGTAGGTCTCGGCGACCTCGGGCAGCATGGTGGCGTTCCAGGCGTGCCACTCGGCGACCAGCCGGTCGTAGACGTCCCTCCTGCGCTCCTTCAGGTTGCCGCGCTCGAGCGGGTCCTCGACCACGTTGAACAGGAACGTGTTGTCGAGAATCTTGAGGAACTTGTAGTCGCCGATGCGGGCGGCGCGCTGCCAGTTCGCCTTATAGCGCCAGAACAGCCTGCGCTCGACCGGGGCGGCGCCGCCGGTCAGGTGCGGCATGAGGTTCATGCCGTCGGGCGGAAAGTCCGGATCGGGCGCGGTGCCGGCAGCGGCCAGCAATGTCGGGAACCAGTCCATGCTGATCCCCACCTGGTCGCTGGTTTGTCCTCCGGCAATGCGCGCCGGCCACGAGATCAGCATCGGGATGCGCAAGCCGCCTTCCAGCAATTCGGTCTTCTTGCCGGTGAACGGCCAGGTGTCAGCGAAGCGCTCGCCGCCGTTGTCGCTGGTGAAGATGACGATGGTGTTCTCGCTCAGGCGGTTGGCGTCGAGCGCGGCGAGCACCCGGCCGATCTCGTTGTCCATCGCGCCGATCATGCGCCGGTAGGTCTCCTGGGTGCCACCGTCGAAGTGGCGCAGGTTGGTGCCCGCGACCCGCTGCGATTCCGCCTCGTCGCCCGGCGCTTCCCACGGCCAGTGCGGCGCGTTGAAATGCAGGCTGATGAGGAACGGCTGGCCGGATTTCGCGTAGCCGTTCACCGCCTCGACCGCGCGGGCGCCGAGCTGCTCGGTCAGATAGCCGACCTGGTGGACCTCGACGTCCTGCTCCCACAGATCGTGCCGCTGGCGCGGGTCCTTGTGCGAATAATAGTCGACGGCGCCGCTGCGGAAGCCGAAGAAGTGGTCGTAGCCGCTCTGCAGCGGCCCGAACGTCGGCAGAACGCCGAGGTGCCATTTGCCGATCAGGCTGGTGCCGTAACCGGCTTTCTTCAGCAGCGACGGCAAGGTCGGATGCTCGGGCGGCAGGCCGATGGCGGCGTTGCCGGCGAGCGGCTCTTCCAGCCCCAGTCGCAGGCGATATTGGTAGCGGCCGGTGATCAGCGCGAGGCGCGTGGCCGAGCACACGGCGGAATTGGCGTAGCCCTGCAGAAAGCGCATGCCGCGCGCGGCGATGCGGTCGATGTTGGGCGTGCTGAAATCGCGCCGGCCGTAGCAGGACACGTCCGCATAGCCGAGGTCGTCGGCCATGATGAAGATGATGTTCGGCGGCTGCGGCACCGGCATGTCCTTCCCCACGAACCTTCGTTTTATCAGATCAGCCGCCGCGATGCAGCGCGCAGCCACGGCAGTGCGTCGCCCAGGAGCGAGGGCGGCCACGGCACGTGCAGCAGCTTGACGAACAGCACGTACATGCCGACCCACAGCGGCACGACGATCAACAGCGCGGCGCCGAGGCGGGTGCGGCCTTGGATCGTCATATAGAGCAGCATGAACAAGCCGAGCGCCGGCAGCATGCCGATGACGAGCACGCCGCCGAGCAGGCCGATGAGCCAGAGCGCTTGCACCGCCAGGCGGCCGTAGACCACCGCGTCGGTCAGGCCTTCGAGCGCGCCGGCGATCTCGCTGCGGGCGCGCGACGCGCCGATCGGCCGGCCGCGCGCGGTGCCGATCGCCGTCAAGCCCCCCGAGATCGCAATCACCATGAGCCCGGCCGCGGCCGCCGTCTGCGGCATCAGCCGCGCGGCGAGCTTCCAGTCGGTTGCGCTCCAGAACGCCGCCGCAAAGCCGAGCGCGGCAATCACCCACAGGGCCGGGCCGGCGATGCGGTCGACCGGCGAAATCGCCGCGACGGCAGTGGCCGCGGCTGCGGGCGGCCTCGGCGCCTCCCCGGCCCCGCGCCATCGCCGCACCGCCACGCCGAGCAGCGGCCGGGCGAGGATCAGCGCCGTCACCGTGAAGATCGCCAGCACCGCCGGCCGCTCCAGCCATTCCAGGCCGTAGCGGCCGATCGAGATGAACAGATACTTCTCGATCAGCTTGCCGAGGATGAATCCGAGGATCAGCGGCGCCCGCGCCCAGCCGAACCGCTTCATGGTCCAGCCGACCGCTCGCCGCCTCGCCGGCCATCTACGCCGTCGGCATGGGCCGCCCGGTCGAGGACATCGGCGCCGCTTGGCTGCGGGCGATTGCCGATCCGATCCCGCCGGTCGCGGTCGCGGCGCCGCGCTGCCAGGAAATCGTGATCACCGGCGACGACCTGCGGCGGCCGGACGGCGGCCTCAAGCTGCTGCCGGTGCCGATCTCGACGCCCGGCTTCGACGCGGCGCCCTATCTGACCGCGACCCTGTGCATCACCCGCGACCCCGACACCGGCATCGCCAACATGGGCACCTACCGGGCGGCGCTCAAAGCGACCGACCGCCTGGGCGTGCGCATGGCCGCGCGCATCGGCGGCGCCGGCGGCTATCTGCACTGGAAGAAGTACCGCGCCCGCAAGGAGCCGATGCCGTGCGCGATCGTGATCGGCTGCGCGCCGGTCGTGGCGTTCACCGGCCCGCAGAAGCTCGCGGTCGACCAGGACGAGATGGCGGTCGCGGGCGGGCTCGCCGGCGCGCCGATCCGGGTCGCCCGGGCGGTCACCGTCGATCTTGCCGTGCCGGCCGACGCCGAGATCGTCATCGAGGGGCTGATCGATCCGGAATTGCTCGAGCCGGAAGGCCCGTTCGGCGAAAGCCACGGCCACGTCGCGCTCGAGGACTTCAACATGTCCATGCGGGTGACGGCGATCACCCGTAAGCGTGCGGCCGTGTTCGTGTCGATCATCAGCCAGGTGACGCCGAGCGAATCGAGCGTGATGAAGAAGGTGGCGTACGAGCCGCTGTTCCTCGCCCACCTGCGCGATCAGCTCGGCATCCGCGGCATCCGCCGCGTGGTCATGCACGAGCCGTTCACCAACATCCGCAAGGTGATCTTCCTGCAGTTCGCCGCCGGCACCCCGCGCACCGAGGTGTGGCGCGGGCTCAACGGCGCCGCGACCCTGCGCGCCGACTGCGGCAAGATGGTCGTGGCGGTGAGCGCCGACATCGATCCGACCAACGTCGACGCGGTGCTGTGGTCGCTCGCCTACCGGGCGAACCCGGTCGAGGACGTGCACATCGCGCCCTGGCGCTCGGGCGGGCACGGGCCGAAGTCGGGCGCCGACGCCATGGACTCGACCATGCTGATCGACGCCACGCTCAAGCACGCCATGCCGCCCCTCGCCCTGCCGGCGCGCGAATTCATGCAGCGCGCCCGCGTCATCTGGGACGAGCTCGGCCTGCCGCGCCTAGCGGCGCAGGCGCCGTGGCACGGCTATGCGCTCGGCGACTGGGCCGACGTGTGGGAGACCTATGCGCGCCGCGCCGTCGCCGGCGAATGGGAGGTCAGCGGCGCGGAGACGTTCGCGCGGCGCCGCGGCGGCCTGACGCCGGAGACCCCGGTGCGCGACGTGGAAGACCCGACGAAAGACCTCGAGCTGGATTGACTGCTCGCCTCTTGAAAAAACCATACTGGGGCGCAACACTGAACGCTTCAGCAATTCGCCTGCACCTGCCCGGGCTCGCGTCGACGCAACCGTCGCACGCCCCAACGATGCAAATCAAAAGACGAAAGAATCGCAAAGCGGGAAATCGCACGGAGGAAACCATGAACAAGCACCCTGCCCTGTCGCGGCGCGGCCTGCTGGCCGGAGGCGCCGCGGCCATGGCCGGCCTCGCGGCCGGCGTGCCGGCCGTGGCCAAGGCCCCGCTGTTGGGCACCCAGGCGCCCTACTACTACCGGTTCAGGATCGGGTCGATCGAGGCGACGGTGGTCTCCGACGGCGCGCTGCCGCTGGGCGAGCCGTCCGGCAGCTTCCTCGGCACCTCGAAGGAAGAGGTCGGCAGGATGCTCACCGACCATTTCCTGCCCGCCGACAACGTCGTGCTGGAGCAGAACGCGCTGGTGCTCAACACCGGCGACAAGCTCGTCCTCATCGACACCGGCATGGGCGCCTCGACCATGTTCGGGTCGTCGACCGGCAAGCTGCTCAACAACCTGAAGACCGGCGGCATCGATCCCAAGGACATCGACGCGGTCGTCCTCACCCACGCCCATTGCGACCATTGCTGGGGCATCATGGGCGACGACGGCGCGCGCCATTTCCCCAACGCCCAGATCTACATGAGCGAGGCCGATTTCGCCTTCTGGACCGACGAGGCCAAGCTTGCGGTCGCCGAGCCCAAATACATCAAGCCGTTCGTCGAAGGGGCGCGTAAGAACCTGCTGCCCAACCGCGACCGCATCGTGTTCGTCAAGGACGGCCAGGAAGTCCTGCCCGGCATCCAGGCGATGGCGGCGCCCGGCCACACGGTCGGCCACACCGTCTACATGATCACCTCGGGCGGCCAATCCCTGTGCGCGATCGGCGACACCACGCACCATCAGGTGCTGCTGTTCGAAAAGCCGCTGATCGAGTTCGCCTACGACACCGATTCGAAGCAATCGGCCAAGACCCGCGTGCGCGTGCTCGACATGCTGGCGTCGAGCCGCGTCCCGCTGCTGGCGTATCATTTCCCGTGGCCCGGAATCGGCCACGCCGCCAAGCAGGGCGACGGCTTCCGCTATCACCCCGCCCCGATGGAAATGACGAAGCTCTGACGCGCAGAAATGCGTAGATGGGCCCGCTACTCCGGCGGTGCCGATCGTGCTAAGCGCTCGGCATGCTTTCGGCGTTGTTACGCATGGCGGTGACGATCGCGGCATTTGCCGCGGCGAACGTTTTGCTGTCCGCCGCACCCGCCGCCGAATCCGTCGCCGATTTCTACACCGGCCAGGAGCTGACCATCCTGATCGGCCATCCGCCCGGCGGCTCGTACGATCTCTACGCCCAGCTCGCCGCCGCCCATCTCGGCGGATTCATCCCCGGCCGTCCGACCGTGATCGTGCAGAGCATGCCGGGTGGCGCCGGCTCGAAGGCCGCCGCCTATTTCTACAACAAGGCGCCGCGCGACGGATCGGTGATCGCGCTGTTTCCCGAGACCATCGCCTACGTGCAGCTGATGGACCCGATCCAGGGCAAGTGGGACGTGACCCGCATGCGCTACATCGGCTCGCTCGCGCCGGTGAACACCGTCTTCATGATCCGCAAGGGCGCCGCCGTGAAGACCGCCGACGATCTGCTCACCACCAAAACGAATGTCGGCTGCAGCGGCCGCGCCTCGCAAAGCTATCAGTATCCGGCGACCCTCAAGGCCGTCACCGGCATGCCGCTCAACATCATCTGCGGTTATGACGGCTCGTCCGCCTACACGCTGGCGCTGCTGCGCGGCGAGGTCGACATGGTGTCGAAGGCGTGGAACGCCTGGCGCGCCGAGGATCGCGACGCCATCGACGCCGGCACGCTGGTGCCGATCCTGCAAGGCGGCCTCACGCGCACGCCCGAGCTGCCCGCGGTCCCGCTGATGCAGGACTTGACCGCCGACGCCACCGCCAAACGCGCGCTCGCGTTCATCTCCGGCGGCGCCGCCATCGGCCGCGCCCTCATCGCCCCGCCCGGCGTCCCCGACGACCGCCTGGCGGCGCTGCGCGCCGCGTTCGACGCGGTCGTGCGCGATCCGGCGCTCCAGGCCGAGGCGAAGCGGCGAAATCTCTACCTCGAGCCGACGTCCGGACCCGACGTGCAGGCTTACAGCGACGCCATCGTCAAGACGCCGAAGGACATCGTCGACATCGCCGCCAAGGCGTTCAACGCGCCGTGAGCATTCTTGTGAGGCCGCCGATTGTATGCCACTGATCGGCGCGACACCGCACCCTTCCAGGCCAGCCCATGCCCACTTCGTCCACCGCCGGCAGCCGCATCACCGCATGGCTGATCGCCCTGCTGGTCACGACCGCGGTCGTCGCCGTCGCCTATGCGTGGCTCGACCGGCCGATCGCGCTCTTTGCGCACGGCGAGCTGAGCAAGGAAAAGCTGTTCGCCGAGCTGCCGAAAATCTCCGAATGGTTCGCCCTGATCGCGGTCGGCATCTTCGTAATCCTCGGGTTGCGCGGCCTCGCCGGACGGCCGCTGTCGCGGCTGGAAGCGGTCGCGCTGCTGTGCGCCATCAGCCTGGTCACGTCGGGCGCGGCGAAGAACTACCTCAAGTTCGTGTTCGGCCGCACCTGGCCGGAAACCTGGATCGACAACAATCGGTCGCTCATTCGCGACGGCGTCTACGGGTTCAATTTTTTCCACGGCGGACGCGGCTACGAATCCTTCCCGTCCGGCCACACCACGGCGGTGTGCGCGGTCATGGCGGTGCTGTGGATCTGCTATCCGCGCTGGCGCCCGCTCTACGCGCTGGTCGTCGCCGCCGTCGTCGTCGGGCTGATCGGCGCGGACTTTCACTTCCTCAGCGACATCGTCGCGGGCGCGTTCATCGGGGCGTCGACCGGATGGATCGCCGTGCTGATGTGGCAGGCCGGCGGCCCGCGGCAGATTACCGACGGCGGGGATCGGAAGTCAGAGGACGCATGACAGCGGTCGGATGTCGGAGATCGGCATCTTATTGCTTTCCGTCATCTGTCCTCTGACCTCCGTTTTCCGCTGGACACTCGCCGATGCGCTCGCCTTCGAGCGCCGTGCGCGAGCGCATCTCGCGCCCGGCCATCGATCCCAGCATGGTGACGACGCCGGTGTAGTGCTGCGGGGTGTCGAACTCGTAGGTGCCCGCCACGTCCATCGACAGCGGTCCGGTGCACTGGACGCGCCACGACAGTTTCTGCCCGGCCCACTCGACGTTCATGCGCCCGCAGGTAGCGCCCTGCACGCGATATTCGGGCGCGAACGTCCGTTCCAGGTCGCGGGCGTCGTCCGGCTTGAGGCAGCGCGTCTTGACCTCGGCGGCCGCCTGCATCGCGTTGATCTCCGGCCGGGTGACGACTTTCCACAGGCCCGGCTGCAGCCCGTCGGCCGCAGCCGCATGCAGGCCGGACGCCAACAGGCCGACGCCGATCGCGAGGCTTCGCACCGGAAACGATGTCATGATTGCGTCCGGCCTCTGATACGGGCGGCGAGCGATACCGACCGTCACGCTCGCATCATTGGCTGACGATGTCGAGGCTGACCGGGGTAATGCCGGAAAAGCCGAGCCGGCCGGCTGCGGCGGGCGTCACGTCGATAACGCGCCCGCGGCCGAACGGCCCGCGGTCATTGATGCGCACCACAACCGAACGCCCGTTGCGCTTGTTGGTGACGCGCACCATGGTGCCGAACGGCAAGGTGCGATGGGCGGCGGTCAGCCCGGCTGGGCGGGATGTTTCGCCGCTCGCGGTCTTGCCGCCGTGATAGGAGTAGATGGTCGCGACGCCCGATTGCGTTGAGCTGGCCTCCGCCGGCCGCGCGAGGCCGAGCCCACAGGCGCACGCGACCGTGCCCGCAACAATGATAGCCCGTCCGGACAAGGGTCCATGCTCCCGCCGCAAACCACTCGGGCAACGTTCGCGGCGGGAATTCGTTCCATGGCGGCGCCGGCATCCAGAATAAAGCCGGCCCTGCCGGGCTGCTCCCGGCAGGGCCGCTCAAAACATCAGGCCGATCGAGCGATTATTTATTGATGGTGGCGGCGCCGACCATGCACGCTGCCTCGTCCTGCGAGCCGGTTCCACCCGAGCAGCCGATCGCGCCGATGATCTTGCCGTCCTCGATCAGCGGGATGCCGCCGCGCGACGCAACGACGTCGTCGAGGCTCAGGATGTAGTTGAGGCCCCCTTTCTGGACCGCGTCTTCGAAAGCCCTGGACGGCCGGCGAAACTTCACCGCCACGCGCGCCTTGTGCTCGGCGATGGAGATCGAGGCGAGCTGTGCGCCGTCCATGCGCGTGAAGGTGACCAGGTTGCCGCCGGAATCGACCACGGCGATGTTCATCGCCCATCCGCGCTTGGTGGTCTCGGCAATGGTGGCCTGGACCGCGGCTTCCGCCCGCTGCGCCGAGATCGGGGGCCCGTAGGGATTGGCAAACGGCATCTTCTCGGGAATGGCGTCGAGATTGGGCGGCGTCGGCGGTTGCTGGGCGCCCGCCGCGCCGATCGCCAGGAACGCGGCGCCGAGCGCGCCGGCAGTCACACTACGCATGCTCATGGGTATCTTCTCCCGGAGTCGGTTGGACCGGCGGTTCTCACCGGCCGCGTGAGCGTACAGGATTCAGGAGTCGGGAACCAGGAGTCAGGCCCCGGGCGTCAGGCATCAGGAAAGAAGCCCGTCATTGCTTCTTTGGCGGCGCGAACGACTGGTTGGCGTAGGGCGAGGTGGCCGGCCGCTGGATGACGATGAAGGTGTGCTTGGCCGCCTGATGGCAGGCGTTGCATGCCGCCGTCAGCTTGTCGAACGCGGCGGTGAATTTTGCGCCGTCGTGCGCGTCGATCGCGCGCTTGAGGTCGGGCAACGCCGGCATGACCGTGCTGCCGATCAGATCGGCGATGGGAACATAGTCGCGGGTCGGAAAATATTTGCTCGCGTCCTCGAACCCTTCCTTCAGCTCGTCGAGCTCGTAGCCGGCAAGGTCCCAGTTCTTCGCCTCGCCGGCAAACCACAGCTTCAGGTGCCGCATCTGCGTCAAGGTCATGATTTCCCCGAGCCCCGGCGTGAACGGCGCGGTGGACGGCTGAGCGTCAGGCTTCTCGTCCACGGCATGGACCGGCGTGAGAACCGCGACCGTCAGGACCGCGGCGGTGAACAGGGCCTTCATGGATCGTCTCCGACTTATGAAAAATGCACCGGATGGTAGTGAGTCTTCGCCCGCTTATCCAGGTGCCGCTCGCGGGGTCGGGGTCCGGACACCGGCCTGCGCTGATCCGTCCGGCTGCAGCGCAAAATGGCCACACTAATGTCAAACCGGATTCATATCCGCGCGCTAAAGCACGTCGCGAGCGAGCCAGGCAACAGAGCCCAAGAAGACGGCCATCCAGGGAGGAGTTGATGGGTACCGTGATGATCCGCTGCCCGGCGACGGGACGCGAAATCTCGACCGGAATTCAAATCGACCGGCCGCAATTCGAATCCACGCCCGTCTTCTTCGCCCAGACCTATTGCCCGTTCTGTCGTGCCGAACACCGCTGGTTCGCCAAGGACGCATGGGTCCGCGAAGCGGGCGCCGCGACGGCCGCCTGATTCCGGCGGGATTCCAACCTCGCAAGCCGTCGACCGCACGCACGGGCACGCGGCCTGATCCGACGCCGCGCGAATTGCTGTATTCGCCCCGGGCCGGCATGGCATGATCGCGGCCATTGCAGCGCCTCTCGGAGACCGCCGATGTGGCCCGACCGCCGCCTGCTCGATCTGTTGCGGCTTGAAGTCCCGATCGTCCAGGCGCCGATGGCGGGAGCGTCCGGCGCCGACTTGGCGGTCGCCGTGTCGGCGGCCGGCGGCCTCGGCTCGCTGCCGTGCGCCATGCTCGACACCCAGCAGGTCCGCGCCGCGATGACCGGGATTCGCGCCCGCACCGACAAGCCGATCAATCTCAATTTCTTTTGTCATGTGCCGCCGAGGTCCGACGCGGCGCGCGAGGATGCCTGGCGCGCGCGCCTCGCGCCCTATTATGCGGAGCTCGGGCTCGATCCCGCCGCACCGGTTCGCTCGGCCAATCGTACGCCGTTCGACGGCGAGTTCGCCGACGCCGTGGCGGAGCTCAAGCCCGCGGTCGCGAGCTTTCATTACGGATTGCCCGCGCCGGCCCTGCTCGACCGCGTCAAGGCGGCCGGCTGCCGCGTGTTCAGCTCCGCGACGACGGTGGCGGAGGCGCGCTGGCTCGAGGAGCACGGCGCCGACTCGGTCATTGCCCAGGGCCTGGAGGCCGGCGGCCATCGCGGCATGTTCCTCACCGGCGATCTTGCCGTCCAGGTCGGCACCTTGGCGCTGGTGCCGCAGATCGTCGATGCGGTGAAAATCCCGGTGATCGCCGCCGGCGGCATTGCCGACGCGCGCGGCATCGCCGCCGCCTTTGCGCTCGGCGCGGCAGGGGTGCAGATCGGCAGCGGCTATCTGCAGTGCCCGGCGGCCGAGACCTTGACGGCGCACCGGGCCGCGCTCGCGTCGGCGCGTGACGACGCGACCGCGCTCACCAACGTCTATACCGGCCGCCCGGCGCGCGGCTTCGTCAACCGGCTGGTCCGCGAGCAAGGTCCGCTGACGGGCGGCGTTCCTGAATTTCCCTTGGCGGCCGGCGCCGTGGCGCCGCTGCGCAAGGCGGCGGAAGCGCGCGGCTCCGCCGACTTCACGCCCATGTGGGCAGGCCAGGCCGCCGGCCTGGGCCGCGCGCTTGCGGCCGGCGAACTGACGCGCAGGCTTGCGGCCGAGGCGCTCGCCCGGCTGGCCGCGCTCGGCCGCGCGGGTGCCGGCTGATCGCTTGCGGACCCGGCCGAGCGGGATCAAGCTGGAATGCAAGGGACTGTCAAAGCCCCGGCGCGAGGGAGGATCGCAATCATGGACCGGATCGAACGGCGCCAATTCGTGCAGGGCGCTGCGCTCGGCGCGCTCGCCTTCACGGTCGGCGGCGCCGAGATTCTGCTCACCCCGCGCGCGGCGCGGGCGCAGGGCGTGCCGCTCCGCACGCTGCGGCCGGAGGAAGCGGAGACGCTCGAAGCGCTGGGCGAGACCCTCGTTCCCGGCGCCCGCGCGGCCGGAATCGTGCATTTCATCGATCAGCAGCTCTCAGGTCCGCCCGAGGAAGCACTGCTGGAGGCGCGCATCCTCAACGTCCGCCCGCCCTATGCGAATTTCTACCGGGCGGCGATCGGCGCCATCGAGCGGGCAAGCCAGGCGCAAAACGACGGCAAGCGCTTCACCCAGCTCGACGCCGCCGGGCAGCACGATTTCGTCGACCGCATGCGGCAGAACAAGATCGACGGCTGGCAGGGTCCGGCCGGCGCGTTCGTCTATTTGGTGACGCGCAGCGACGCGGTCGACGTGGTCTACGGCACCATGGAGGGCTACGCCGGCCTCGGCATTCCCTACATGGCGCACATCGTCCCGGCGAAGCGGTGGTGACATGGCAACCCACGAGAAGGTCGACGTTGTCATCGTCGGCGCCGGCGCCTCGGGCTCGGTGTTCGCCGCGGTCATGGCGAAGCAGGGCAAGAAGGTCGTCGTGCTGGAGCAAGGACCGGACTGGCAATTGTCCGATCTCATCAGCTCCGACATCTGGGGCCGGCGGGTGAAGCCCGCGGGCGGCCCGTTCATCCTCGAAGGCAAGAATCCGGTCAGCTACGGCTACCAGGGCGGCTGGGGCGTCGGCGGCGCGGCGCTGCACTACTTCGCCAACTTTCCGCGCCTGCTGCCGAACGATTTCAAGATCAAGAGCGAGCATAACCGCGCGCACGACTGGCCGATCGCCTATGCGGACGTGGCGCCGTATTACGACAAGGTGGCAAGCGACGTCGGCGTGTCCGGAGACGCCAAGGCCGAGGAGGTGTGGCGGCCGGCGGGCGAGCCCTATCCGATGCCGCCGATGAAGACGTTCCGCAACGGTGACATCTGGCTCAAGGGCTTCGAAGCGGCCGGCATCCGCATGGTGCCGGCGGCGGTCGGCATGAACTCGGTCGCATACAAGGGACGGCCGGCCTGCCTCTACGACGGCTGGTGTCACGTCGGCTGCCCGATCGGCGCGCTTGCCAATCCGCTCGTGACCTATCTCTCCGACGCGCGCAAGGCGGGCGCCGAAGTGCGGCCGCTCTCCACCGCCACGCGCGTGCTGACCGATGCCGCCGGCACCCGCGTCACCGGCGTCGAGTACCACGACAACAGCAAGGAACGTCAGGCGCAGGAGGCGAGCGTGGTGGTGCTGGCCGCCTGGGCGGCGCAGAATCCGCGCATCATGCTCAACTCGGCGACCGGCAAGCACGCCAAGGGTCTCGCCAACGCGAGCGGCCTCGTCGGCAAATACATGATGACGCACTTCGCGTCCGGGACCTTCGCGATCTTCGACGAGAACGTCGAGAACCACATGGGCACCACCGGCGCCCAGTACATGTCGTATGACCGCTACGGCAAGACCAGCCACAAGGACGCCTTCGGCAGCTCGTTCATCGTCGCCGGCACCGCGCTCAAGACCAGCGACCTGGGCGGCTTCGCCAACGCGCGCCTCGACCTGTTCGGCCCCGACCTGCACGCGTTCATGCAGCGCGCCGCGCGCGGCTTCAGCCGCATCGGCGCGTTCGGCGAGGAAATGCCCAATATCGACAACCGCCTCGAGCTCACGAGCGACAAGGACGAGTTCGGCATGCCGCGGGCGCGCATGGTGCACGCCTACGACAAGGACGCCGAAGCGGTGTGGAACGCCAACTTCGCGGAAGGCGTCACGATCGCCAAGGCGGCCGGCGCCAAGGAGGTGTGGTCGCCGCGCGGTGCCATGCCGACCATCCACCTGATGGGCGGCACCATCATGGGCACGGAAGCCGGCAACTCGGTCGTCAACAGCTACGGCCAGACCCACGAGATCGGCAATCTCTACGTCGCCGGCCCCGGCATTTTCGCCACCAGCGGGGCGTCCAATCCGACCTACACGATTTTCGCCCTGTCGCTGCGCGGCGCCGAGCACCTGGCGGCGAACTGGAGCACGGTGGCGGGTTGATACCGGGCGTGGAACGTGCTGACTCCTTCCCGGGGCGCAAGGCGCCGCGGATGCGGCACGCGTCCGCGCTAGAAATCGCTCGGAGGTACGGATGAACAAGAGGACGTTGCGCCGGCTTGCCGGCCTGACGTTCGCCGCCGCTTGGCTTGCCACGCCCGCCGTCGCCCAGTCGCCGGCCGAGCTCGGCTGGTGCGCCAACGACGCCGCGGCGACGCCGGCGCTGCAGATCAAGGATTGCACCCGGGTGATCGACTCGGGCAAGGCGACCCTCGAGACTCTGGTCATTGCCTTGACCATCCGCGGCCGCGCCTACGACGCGGTCGGCGACTACGCGCACGCGCTGCAGGACCTCGACCGGGCGCTCTCCAACGCGAAGAACCCGGGCGCCCTGGTGCTGCGCGGCGCCGTGCATAGCAAGCGGCGCGAATACGATCTCGCCATCGCCGACTTTGACGAGGCTGTCAGGCTCGACCCGATGCTCGCCACCGCGGTGAGCGACCGCGGCCTCGCCTATGCGGGCAAGGGCGACGTCGACCGCGCCATCGCCGACTACACCGAGGCCGTCCGCATCGATCCCAAGCTGGCGGTCGCATTCTTCAACCGCGGCAATGCGCGCCTGATGAAACGCGACGCCTCCGGCGCGCTCACCGACTACACCGAGGCGATCCGGCTCAATCCCAATTATGTCGCGGCCTATATCCGTCGCGCCAACGTGCAATCGGCGATCGGCGGCTACCCGGGGGCGATCGCCGATTACGGCGCGGCCATGAAGCTCGCGCCGGGCGAGCCGACCGCGTGGATCGGCCGCTGCTGGACCCGCGCCATCGCCGGGGAGCTGCCGGACGCGCTTCCCGAGTGCAACGAGATGGTGAAGCTGCGGCCCAACGATGCCTACGTGCTGGTCGTTCGCGGCTTCGCCAACCTCAAGTCCGGTCAGCTCGACGCCGCCATTGCGGATTACAGCGCGGCGCTGCGCCACGACGCGAAGAACGCCGCCGCCCTGTACGGCCGCGGCACCGCCGAATTGAAGAAGCACAATGCCGCCCGCGGCAACACCGACGTGGCGGCCGCCAAGGCCCTCAAGCCCGACATCGCCGAGGAGTTCGCCCGGTACGGCGTGAAATGAGATGAGCGCAACAAAGGAGCAAGTCATGAAGCCGGTCGTGGCCGTCATTGCGCCGGGCAACATGGGTGCGGCGGTCGGCAAGCGGCTGACCGAGAACGGCGTGCAGGTCCTCACCTCCCTCGCGGGCCGCAGCGACGCCAGCACGGCGCGGGCGAGCGCGGCCGGCATGACGGACGCATCGCACGAGCAGATCGCCGGCGCGGACCTCATCCTCTCGATCGTGCCGCCGGGCGACGCCCTGTCGCTCGCGGAGTTGCTCGGCCCGGCGCTCGAGCGCGGCAACCGCAAGCCCGCCTACGTCGATTGCAACGCGGTGAACCCGAAGTCCGTCGCGCGCATCGCGGCGGCGGTCGCTCCGACCGCGTGCCCGTTCGTCGACGCCGGCATCGTCGGCGGGCCGCCGAAGGCGGGAAGCCCCGGGCCGGTGTTCTACGCGTCCGGTCCCGAGGCGTCGCGCTTTGCGGTGCTCAACCAATACGGCCTCGACGTGCGGGTGGTCGATGGCGGCGTCGGGGCGGCATCGGCGGTCAAGATGTCCTATGCCGGGATCACCAAGGGCTTCACCGCGCTCGGCACCGTCATGATGCTCGCCGCCAGCCGCGCCGGCACCGCCGAGGTCCTGCACCGCGAGCTCGCGCAGAGCCAGCCGCAGCTGCTCGCCTGGCTTACCCGTCAGACGCCCAACATGTATTCCAAGGCCTATCGCTGGGTCGCCGAGATGGAAGAGATCGCCGGGTTCGTCGACGAGGACGACGCCGGGCATCAGATTTTCGCCGGCGCCGCGACGCTCTACGACCGCATCGCCGAGGACTTCGAAGCGTCCCGCGAGGAGACCGGGGCGCTGACCAAGTTTCTCGATCAGGGGAAGTGACCCTATTGTTTCTCGACGCGGCCCAACAGCGCCAGTCCCACCCTTGAGGTATGCCGTTTCCAAAGCAACAGCCTGTAGGGTTCACGCCAGCCATCGTGTGGAGATAACCACCGGCCGGAAACCAATAAAGTAGATTCTCAAGACCGCTGTAGGGACGAGACCCTCAATAAGCTTAGAGGATAATTCCCAAACCAGCCTCCCGGCAGGTGATCCGGGAGGAAATTGCTTTTGCAAGCACCCGATCCAGCCAAGAACCGGCGCACTGACGGACCAGCCGATTGAGGAAAATGAGGTCCCTTAATTAACCGGCCCGCGAGGAGGTCAAAAATATCCTTGCCAATTGAATGATAAGTTGAATACACTCTAAGTGCGATCGCTTCGAAGAGTTCGAAGGCGATCCAATAGAAGTTGTCCCGTGGCGTACAAAGATAGCGCGCTGCGATTGATGGTTTTAGGGAGGGAATGCCATGCAAAAGTCGCTTCTCTGCGTCATTGGTCTGTTTGGTTTGCTGGCTGCGAGTTCCGGTCCACTGTCGGCGCAGCCTGCACCCACGCCGGCGGACTTAACCTTGCATCCGGGCGATACGATTACATGGACGCCAACATCAACGCATGGAGTTCAGTTCGGCGGCCGCACCGACGTGACCACCTTCACGGCCATTCAGGGGCTTCTGACCCTTGATCCCCCGCCCACCGCCAACGCGCAGGGGGCTGCGCAAGCGGGCCTGGGCAAAACGCTCAAGGCCACGGTCAAGAGTGACGCGGTGGCCGGGTCGACCTTCAACTTCACCTGTCAAGCGCATCCTTCCGACATGGTCACGGTTCAATTCAAGATTGAAGCGGGAGCCGGCGGTCAGTCGCATGATATAACCACGCCGGGCGCTACCAAAAAATGGATCCTCAAGACCGCCACTGGTGACAAGAATCTCAATAAGCCGTAGCGCGCCATCCCCGAATGGACCTGCCCCGGCGCCGTCCGGGGCGGGTTACCTGTTTCAGGAATAAATCCGTACTGCTGCTCAATGATTTGCGTGCTCGACCGCCCGCCGCGTGTCAGCCTAGACTAAGATAGCCTTATCGGTGCTTGTAGGGAGTTTCGTACGGCGCGACCTCCACGATCGTCATCATACCCCGGTCTTCGTGTGCCAGGATATGGCAGTGGAGCACGTATTGGCCGGCGTAATCGGCAAAACGGCTACGCATCTTGAAGTAACCGGGAGCGACGATTGGTTTGCCCTGATCGTCCATGAACGGGATGCCATCCTTGTCCATAGCCGGACTGCCGGAGGGAATCGGAAATACGTCCCACCAGATGTTGGGGGGGATAGTAGGATGGCAATCTTTCCACGTGTCTGGTTCCTTCAGATCGAGGGAGCACTGTGCCTGATCTAGATCGGGGCGCTTTTTGTCGTCTTTATAAAAAACGAACTTTGGAACCGATTCGCCCCCAACGATGACCTGCTCCGTCGGATCGAACACTTCCACCACCTGAAATGGATTGACGTGGATGTGGAAGGGATGATCAATCAATCCCGGTGGAGAATCTGCAGTCGTAAAGTTTTCGACCTTCCATTCCTCGAACGTGTCCAAAAGCACGACGGCGCCTATGTTCCCGTCGAACTTCTTTCCATCGACCGTGTGCACCGTGAAAAGCGGCGAAGCGTCAGAGCGCCAGTCCTTAGGCTGCTCGCTTCCGAATGCAACGGTCCTTTTGACCTTAACATCTCTGCGGTCGATATCCCGCAGAAATGAAGGAAATGCTGGATAGTCTTGATTCGAAGAGATAAGCTGCGACTGATTACCCTTGGCGTTCGCACCCGTGACTTCGATGGTCAGCAAAAGTAGTTGATCACCCCGCTCCTTGTCTCGCTTTTTGATCACGTTCTTGACGACTAGGAAATAGACCTGCCCCTGAGGAGCATTTTCAGGCGCTTTCACCAGCAAATCAGCTCGGTTACCGGGAACCATCAAAAAGGATTTATCCTTACTGGTGTCATAGTTGGTCTTCGCAAACTGAACGCCGTCTTGCGCGAGCTGCTTCCACTCGAATGGAGCCCGATTTGGCGGAGCCACGGCGCCCTCCGGAGACGCATCGTAGATACCGTCAAGATACACTCCACCACGTCCGGAAGCATTGACAATGCGCCAGAGCTGAACTTCGCCCGGCCGCATCACGAGCCTTGGCTGGCGTCGTCCATTGACCGAAAAAGGCAGCGGATCGGTTTGATTGCCGCCACTGAGGAGTCTTGGAACGGTCCCGAGTTGGTTGATGATCAGAACGGGCTGGCGGCGTGTCCAACCTGCGCCGTAGAACCCATCCAGGTCTTTGTCGTATTGACCCTCAATGATGAAAGCGCCAACCATCCCGTTCGAGACATCCACCGCAGTCGAGCCGTGCTTATGAGCATGATACCAATGAGTACCGGGTGCCTGACCCATCTTGACGACTCGCTCTTCCTCGCCGGCATGCGCACGGTCATGCGCTTCGGGCCGATCAGATCCTTTCTCGATGGATTCGGGCAAGCGAAAACAGTAAGGGTACGCGCCGATATAGTATTGCGGCCAAGCACCCGCTTTGATTTGCTCGTCGTCTATTGCCGACAACTTGTTTCCGATCTTGGCATCGTACTTTTTGAGCAGGCGCTGCTGGTCTTTCCTCCAGGCCCTTGGCATATCTCTCCACACTCTCGGCCATTGTATGAGTGGGCCCTTGCTCAATTCCCGCTCACAATCGGCAAAAAATTTATCAAACGAAACTTTTATGCTTCCCGCGGTGACATCCAACTCCCCATGCGCGTTTCTGGTGGAGGGTCTTACCTCAACAAAAATGTTATCTGCCGTCGTGCTCGGACTAGTATGCGTGCCATGAAAATGAAGGTTTCCAGTGCTTGATCCGTGTAGACAGTTGGCAAACTCGTCGCGACCAGGATAGGGAACCGACGGGTTCTGATCGCAAGCTTTTTGACCTTTTTCTCTCTCCCCTCTATCCCCCCACTTGGTCCGATCCTCAGTCTTCCAGAATCTGGTTTCATTTATTTGGTTAAGGAAACTCAGTTCAACGATATCGCCGACACTAGCGCGCAACGTGGGCCCTGGCACTGGATCTGCAAAGCGGCTGAGCGGAGTCGCAGGACTTGGTTGAACATCGGCATAATAGTCGGGCAATTCGGCACCGATCGCGCGGAACTGTCGCACGTTTTGGTCGCCGCGGCACAGGCTAGTTCCGGGGGCGTTAAGATCCAAACGTTGATTCTCGTCCGTCACCACGATCGTGCCGCGCAGCCTGCCATTTTTCGAACGGAATTCGGGTATCCGCACGAGGGTTTGACCAGTGGCCGCGCAACGCACCGGCCCGCCCACTTCTTGTGCATGCACTGGTCCGGCCTGCTGCCACATCATTGTGCCGAACCCTAATGTCAAGACGAGCCATAATGAGCGCCTTCCTCGATTCCGCAGCTTCAGTCTGCGAAAATTCATGGTACAATCGATCATGCTTTTTTGATGTATGAGCATTTTTCCACCGGCCAGTTGGATCGCGGCCCGTACCGCCTTGAGTTCAGTTCAAAGTGATGGCCCCCGTTTCGCCCTGATGCAAAATACAGCTGTAAGCAATCACCGTGCCGCTATCCCCAGGCGGAACTGTCCAAAGGCTGCTTTGCGTGCCTGACCCGATTGGATCCCACCTGTCGCCCCCCAATGGGACAGGCACGGGTTTTCCTCCTTGGTCGAGCTGCCAAAGTTGATGGCGTTTTCCCGTCGTATTACTCCAACTCACGACATCTCCGGGATCTGCCGGCAAATTTGGTGGATCAAACGATGCCGGATCGCCAACGATTTTGATCACGTAATGTGCCGCCATGGTTCATCCCTGATTCAGTCCCAGCCTTTCAAATACTAAAGCACCTTGGAGACTGATCCGCAACTTGAATATGTACATACTTGGAACAACCTGTTATAGGTACCTTCCCGCAGCGTCCTTTGCCGGAAAGGGGCGCTGACCAAGTTTCTCGATCAGGGCAAGTGACCCCTGTGGCGTTTTCGCGCTGACCGGCCTGTTGCAAAAACAACGCACAATCCCGCAATTCGTTATGTCGTCGCAGGGTTGTGATTGAACCACGTCCCGCCCGTAGTGTACGGATCGGCGGGGAGGCGCGCGTGATCCGCTTTCGACGCAGGCGACCGTGGCGGCAGCTTACGAGCTGCGTCGTCGCCTATGCGTTCGCCCTGCAGCTCGCTTTGTTTGGCCTGGCGGCGCCCCGCGTGGCGGCGCTCGCGGCCGATGAGGACGCGCTGAGCATCGGGCTCTGCCTGCACGACCAGGGCGCGCCGCCTGCGCCCGCCGGCCATTCCGGCGGCGACGAGCATTGCAAGTTCTGCCCCGCCGCCGCCCACACCGTCTTCACGCCGCCGGCGATCCCGCATGCCCCGGTCATGCGCGTGGCCGAGAAGGCCGCGGCGCCGGCGGGCGACCGTTTCATTGCGCGTCCGCTTGCGCACACGACGGCGCAGCCGCGCGGGCCTCCGCCGACCGCATGACGTCGTGCGGCAGGTTCCTGCCGCGCCGCCCTCATGCCGTCCAACCAGCGGAGAGTCCCATGTTCAGCCGTCTCATATGCGCAGCCCTGCCCGGGCTTGCGCTCGCGCTGGTGCCGCTCCAAGCCGAAGCGCACTGCTTCGTCGGCGCCCGCTTCCTGCCGGCAACGCTCGCGATCGATGACCCCTGCGTCGCCGACGAGCTTTCGCTCCCCACCATCGCCCGCTTCAACACCGGCGATGACCCCTCGGCCCGGCAGCTCGACATCTCGTCCGAGTTCTCCAAGCGCATCACCGATACGTTCGGCATCTCGGTCGCCCGGACCTGGACCCATCTGGGGCAGCCCGGCATGCCGGACGTGAGCGGCTTCCAGAACCTGGAGACGACGTTCAAGTTCCAGTTCCTCACCAACGCCGAGCACGAGCTGGTGATGTCGGCCGCGCTCGTCGTCGAGTGGGGCGGCACCGGCGCGCAAGCGATCGGCGCCGACCGCTTCAGCACGGTCACGCCGACGATCTATCTCGGCAAGGGCTTCGGCGATCTGCCCGACAGCGCCGGCTGGTTCAGGGCGTTCGCCCTGACCGGCCAGGTCGGCTACTCGATTCCGACCACGTCCGCGAACATCACCATCGACCCGGAGAGCGGAGCGCTCGGCATCGACCCAAATCCGCAGTTTCTGGTCTACGGCGCCTCGCTGCAGTACAGCATGCCGTATCTCAAGTCGAACATCGTCGACCTCGGCCTGCCCGACTTCGTCAACCGCCTGATCCCGATCGTCGAGGCGCAATTCTCGACCCCGGTCGCCAACAATGCCGGCAACTCCTTCATAACGACCGGCACGATCAACCCCGGGGTCATCTGGGCGGGGGATTATTTTCAGGTCGGGCTCGAAGCGATCATCCCGATCAATCGCGCCAGCGGCACCGGCGTCGGCGCGATCGCGCAACTGCATTTCTACCTCGACGACATCTTCCCGAACACGATCGGACGGCCGCTGTTCGGCAGCGCGCCCGGCGCCGGTCAAACCATGCGGTAACCGACCATGCGCAACAAGCTCATCCTTCTGCTGCCGTTCCTCGTGCTGGGAGCCGTGGCGGCGCACGCCCATGCGTCTCTCGATCGCGCCAGCCCGCGGGTCGGCAGCACCGTCCGCGCCGCGCCGCGCGAAGTCACCCTGTGGTTCAGCCAGAAGCTCGAGCCGTCGTTCAGCTCGGCGCAGGTGCGCGATTCCGCGGGCGCCCGCGTCGACCAGGGCGCCCACGTCGAGGGAACGGTGCTGCACGTGCCTGTGAAGTCGCTGTCGGCGGGGACATACAGGGTCCATTGGCGCGTTCTCTCCGTCGATATCCATACGACGGAAGGCAACTTCACCTTCCGGGTCGGCGAGTAGGTCGCGCGTGCTTCACGCGCAGCCCATTGGAGCGTCGTGATCGATGCGTTGATTGCGGTGCGGGCCGTTCACTTCACCGCGACGGTGGCGGCGGGCGGAACGATTCTCTTCCGCCTGTGGGTCGCCGCGCCGGCCGTTCGCCGCGGCGGCGCGAGCCTGCCCTGGGTCGCCCGGCTCGACCGGCAGCTCGGCCGCACCGCGGGGGGGAGCCTCGCGCTCGTCGTCGTCTCCGCCGCCGCGTGGCTGATGATGGTCGCCGCCGACATGAGCGATCGCCCGCTCGGCGCGGTGCTGAGCGGCGATGTGATGCCGACCGTGCTGACGAGCACCCGGTTCGGCCATGTCTGGATCGCGCGCCTCGCGATCGCGGCCGCGCTCGCGCTTTATCTGCTGCGGGCACGACCGGACGACGGTCCCTTGTCCGCGCGCGGCGGCGCCGCCGCCGTGCTGGCGGCAGCCTTGCTCGGCGCCCTCGCGCTTGCCGGGCACGGCGGCGCCACCGCCGGAACCGTCGGCGTCGTGCATCTCATCAGCGACGCCGCCCACGCGATTGCGGCCGGCGTCTGGGTCGGCGGGCTCGCGCCGCTCGCCCTGCTGTTCGCCGCGGCGCGCGGCGCCGGCGACGCCCCTGCCCTCGCCGTGGCGCGCGATGCGACCCGGCGCTTCTCGACGCTCGGTCTCGTCAGTGTTGTCACCTTGCTCGCGAGCGGGATCGTCAACACGGTCTTCCTGGTGGGAAGCGTGCCGGCGCTGCTCGGCACGAGTTACGGCCGGTTGCTGTCGGCGAAGATCGTCCTGTTCCTCGTCATGGTGGCGACCGCGGCGGTCAACCGGCTGAAGCTGACGCCGTCGCTCGCCCGGGCGGATGCGGCAAACGCGATGCGCCGATTGCAGCGCAACAGCCTTTTCGAGGCGTTCCTCGGCCTTGGCGTTCTCGCCATCGTCGGCGCGCTCGGCGCCATCCCGCCCGCCCTGCACGTCGAACCCTGGTGGCCGCTTCCGTTCCGCTTCGACGCAGAGGCCTTCGCGGCCCCGGAGGTGCCGCTCAACGCGATCCTGGCGGCCGGCGCCGCCGCGGTCGCCGTTGCGGCGATCGCCGCGGCGTTCGCCCGCCGGTGGCGGCGATGGGCGATCGCCGTCGGCCTGATCGCGGCGGCCTGGCTGCTGTGGAGCCTGCAGTTCCTCACCGTCGCTGCTTTTCCGACCAGCTTCTATCGCTCGCCGACCCATTTCTCGGTGGCGTCGATCGCCCGCGGCGAGGAGCTGTTCGCGCTGCATTGCGCCGGCTGCCACGGCACGAGCGGACGCGGCAACGGACCGAACGCGCTCGCGCTCGACATGGAGACCTCCGATCTCACCGCCGACCACGTCTACGATCATCGCGACGGCGACCTGTTCTGGTGGATCGGCCACGGCATCGATGAATCCATGCCGGGCTTCGCCACCGCGATCGACGACGCGGCGCGCTGGAACCTGATCGATTTCATTCACGCCAACGCGGACGCCGCGCGGCTGCGACG
>Ga0193751_1000168_pt1 | contig 59188 bp, 62 predicted proteins | sample L1c2metaG_FD_143050 | JGI IMG/M metagenome (GOLD analysis project Ga0193751, IMG submission 143050) | Soil microbial communities from a riparian zone of the East river system, Colorado, United States - L1c2 | ecosystem: Environmental > Terrestrial > Soil > Riparian zone | place: USA: East River...
CCACGCTCGTGCATGAGATCGCCCACGAAATGTTGCATCGTGGCGACCGCCGCACCCTGACCACCAAACAAGTCCGCGAGACCGAGGCCGAAGCCGTGGCCTTTGTGGTCTGCCAATCTGTCGGGCTTCAGAACGGAACGTCATCCCAGGATTATGTGACGGTGAAATTTATGTGACGCAGCCGCCGATTGGGGGCGGAACGGCGGGGTTTTCTATAAGGAGAAGGTCACATAATTTTGAGCCAGTGGTATTCGGGGAGTGCGACGCTGTAAGCTTTCAGCACGTCTGCAACAAACAATGGAGGCCGGTGTCCTCCCTTAGCACCGACCACGACCCTCAATGGGACTGCTTGGCGTATTTAGTCCAAAGGTAGTCCATGTCGTCGCCAACGCCGTAGCCAAAGGCATGACTGATTTCCCGCACACGGTTGAGTCGGACGATCAGGCTATCGCGGCCGTCCGCAGGTAACGTTTTGGCCGACTGGAGGGCTTGCTCGAACATGCGCACCAGGGCGTCGAAAAATCCTTCTTCTTGATAACCGATATCCTGACAGTATCCAGCTGCTTGCTCGCAGTAGAAAACCAGCAGTTCGGTGAGTCCCGCGGGGTCGCCCACAGCCTTTTTGTACTGGGAGATGGCCTGCTTCGCTTTGGAGACGGACGTGTCCTGGTTGCGAAACGGGTCAGGCCAGAGCCAGCGATCGATGGTTTTCTTGTAGGGCTCCAACACGTCCTCTCCCAAGCCAAAGCGGGCATGCAGAAACGGCTGGTTGTCTTTGTGTGCGGCGTATAGATGGTGAAGCAAGTCCAAGAGCGCGGTCCGGTCAAAGGCGGCCAGCTTGGCTTTGACATCGGTCCAGGTGGGTTGCGATTTCGGCTCACGTTTCGTCATAGGATTCTTCGAGGGCTGGCCTCATGCTTAACTCTCAAGGAGTTGCTCTATGTCAGAAGCAAGAGCCCTGCGCCAGCCAGTCGTGCCAGTCACCGATCGCCTCGACAGTGGATTCGTCCGCGTCGGTGGCAGTTAGTTGGGAGAGTGGCACCGCGACGTTGCGGCCATGCCAGCGAATCAGCACGAGCATGTCGTGGGCACAGGAATCTTCCGGTGCCAGGCCGCGGACCTCGACCGTTTCGCCCTTGCGGAGCGGAGAGGCTACTTTGGCGGCTATGCACCGAGCCGAAAAAGGAAACTCGATTTTGTTCTCCAGGTAGTAGTACCAGCCGAGAGCCTGTTCTTCTGGCCCATACACATCGACGATAACTTCATTGTGAAGTCGTTCTTCGATGATGCGGTTCTTGCGCAGCTTGGGCACGTAGTGCTCGATTCGAAGGCTTGTTAACTATCGATCCATCGTCTTGCGCAGGACTCCAATGCTTCTTCCATTCGGGCAAGGTCGCCGCCCTCAGGGGTCGGCGTCGGTGTACCTGCTCAAAATGGCTTCAATGCGTTCGCAGAGTTGGTACAACTGTTCCTGCAGGACTTTGTTCTTGGCATGGTTTGCTTCGGCGGCCACATCGCCTGTAAGTTCATCGAGTTCGTCGAGAGTGAAGTGAAACACGGGCCGTTGCCCCGGTTGCGGCACCACTCGCAGCCGGTTGGTTATCGATTCATCGGCGAAGGTGTGGGCAATGATCAAGTCACGTTCGCGCTGGTTCAACTCCAGAGGAACAGTCGCATGTGCCTTGATGGGGATGCGCTGCCTTTGGGGGTTGATCGGCCTGATAAATGTCTTGGTCAGACGATTAGCCTTCGCCGACAGCTTCGGCGTTGAGGTGATCGAGCGCGGTGCCGTTTTCGGCCTGGAGCGAAACTTCCTGGCGAGTCCCTGGTTAACCTTCTCTACCGAAAACTCTTCAGCATCGAATGGTCCGCGCCACATCATTCTTTCTTCATGTTCCGCATGGTTTGGATCAAACATTGCTTCCAGGTAGTCGGCGTAACCCCCGATTCCTCCCACATCTTCTGGCGGGCAGCGCCGTTCGCCGGCGAGGCAGCGCGGATACGTCACGGCTGGTTCGGGCATAAGGATCGCTTCCAGCAGCAGTTCATGGGCCCAATCGTCGCCGTAGTCGTACACATATGTGAAGGTGGTACCTACGCTCGGCACCACCGCGGCAAGGCGTATCCGCTTTGCGTCGACCAATCCCAGATCATCAACACCGTCGGGATCGGGCGGTCCGTACTTCTTACTGCCCATTCGAAACATGTAGAGATGGTAGTTCTCCCAGCCCATGACCACTTGCAAGACGCGATGGAGTTGGGCCAGGGTATAGTCCCCAGTGACCTGAACACGGCGCCAGATCGGCGGGGTGATGCCGATTAAAGCCACTTTGAACTGGTAGATCGCCCCGCTTTGGGCCGCTCCCACGATTCCTCTCCTTAGCACTACAGTCCGCGCAACAAAGCATTCTTTCATTCACGCCATCGCTCAGCAAGGTCTCGGCGATCGCTCGCTGCATGCAATATAAGCGTTGTTGTCGGATTCGTCGTCTAGCATCGGGCACGGGCATGGAGGGCCCCACCAATGCTGGAAGAGTTTCTCGAACATCCCTTTTTCCTGAATCGTCACCAACAAGCACCACTGCTGAAAGAACGAGAGGCATTCCTCAGCCACCTGCAGCAACAAGGAACCAGCCCCAAAGCGCTGAGGAATCTTTCTGGGGAATTGCTGCCGGTGATGCGTCTTCTGAAGCTGACCGAGTTGCGCGATGTGTCGCTGGAGGAAATCCAGCGAGCGGCGCTCTGCTGGGCGCGCGAGCAACGCACGAATCCGAAGGCGCAGTCATACGGCAACTCCGCTTCATTCTTTGTATATGCGGCGAAGAAATGGCTGCGATTCCACGGACGGCTCAAGCGGCCGAGCGCACCGCCTATGCGATTCGCCGATGAACTCGGTGACTTTGCTCGCTACATGACCGAAGAGCAAGGGCTGTCTCCGCAGTCCGTCCGATCGCACTGCTGGAAGACGTCAAAGTTTTTGGCCTGGTGTGGGGAGCGGCATCGGTCGTTGGTGCGGGTGAGCGCGGAAGACGTGGACGACTTCCTCGCGATGAAAGGTGCAACCGGATGGAATCGCAAGTCCGTTTCTGTGGCCGCGCAAGCTCTGCGGGCTTTCTTCCGGTATGCCGAGACACGCGGATGGTGTGCGGCAGGCTTCGCCAAGGGCATCCAAGCACCAAGAATCTATCAATATGAGAACCTGCCCGAAGGTCCGACCGAGAAAGAAGTGCGACAGCTCCTGCGATCGGCGAAAGGTTCCAGTCAGGCAGCGTTGCGAACGCGAGCGATTCTGATGCTGTTCGCGGTCTACGGGCTGCGCAGTGGCGAAGTGTCGCGGATGCTGTTGAGTGACTTCGACTGGCGTCAAGAAGTGTTCGTTGTGAACCATTCGAAAAAGGGAGGATCTCAGCGCTATCCTCTGCAGCGCGAAGTCGGCGATGCCATCCTGCATTACCTCCGAGAAGCGCGCCCGAGGTGTGCCTGCCGCCACCTGTTCATCACCCTGCATCCTCCGTATCGGCCGGTCGGGACATCGGCCCTATGGTGGGTAACGAGCTCACGAATCAAAGCAGCCGGACTGCGGTTCCGCCACACCGGCCCACATAGTCTGCGGCACGCGTGTGCAACTCGCCTGTTGCAGGAAGGCGCTTCATTCAAGGAGATCGGCGATGTGCTCGGGCATCGGGGCCTTGAATCGGTTGGTATCTATGCCAAAGTCGACCTCAATGCGCTGCGCTTAGTGGCGAACCTCAATCTGGGAGGCCTGCTATGAAGCTCTCCCAGGCGATTGACCTCTACGTCCAACGCAAACGAGATGCCGGGGCGCGGTTCAACACTCCCGCGAAACAGTTGCGCTCGTTCCTTCGACAGTGCGGCGATATCGATATCCAACTGGTTACACTGCCGCAAGTCACTTCCTTCATCGACGGCTCCGGAGTGAGATCTAGCACTTGGTGTCAGAAGCGAGGGACATTGAAAGCGTTCTTCGAGTACTGGGCAGTGCGTGGCCGGCTGAAGGCTCCTCCGCCGCTACCGCCGCACGCTCCCAAATCTGCGCAGACCTTCGTCCCTTTTATCTACTCTCGGTTCGATTTACGCCTGCTGCTCGAAGCTGTGCCACGATGCCAGCGAGTGTCGTCTTGCGTCATGTCTGGAGCCACATTCCGCACGCTGTTGTTGTTTCTCTACGGGACGGGAATGCGACTCGGAGAAGGTTTGCGACTACGGCTCAGAGATGTAGATCTGCGTGTCGGTCTGGTAACGATACGAGGCACGAAGTTTTATAAATCGCGCCTGGTGCCGCTTGGGCGGGATGTAAGGAAGCTGCTTCAGCAGCATCTCGCAATGCCGGCGCGTCAGAATCAACACTATCGACCGCTGTTCCAGACGAAGAGTTGCAATCCCATCAGACTCCAGGTGGTCGAAAAATGTTTCGTTCGCCTACGACGGATCGCGGGCATCTCGCGTCATGATGAATCGTCCTATCAGCCACGCCTTCACGACCTGCGGCACTCGTTCGCGGTTCATCGAGTGACGGCGTGGTACAGACAGAATAAGGATGTGCAACGCTTGCTTCCTGCTCTGTCCACTTATCTTGGCCATGTCGATCTGAGTGCAACCCAGCGCTACTTGACGATGACACCGGAACTCCTCGAACAGGCAAATCGCCGATTCGAACGGTATGTGCGCGGAGGCGACGATGAAAGATAGCCCCGCGCTGTCGCCCTGGATCAAGCGCTTCTTGCTGGAGTATCTTCCCGCAGATCGCAACTTCGCTCGGAACACACAGCACAGCTACCGTGATGCACTGCGGTTGCTGGTCATCTTCGCAGGCACGACGCTGCACAGAAAGCCGGATGAACTGTTGGTGGAGGACCTCAGCGCCGATCTGGTGAGAAGGTTCATGCGCCACATCGAGGAGAAGCGAAAGTGTTCGGTCTCCACTCGTAATCAGCGACTGGCTGCGGTACGCACGTTGGCGGCCTTTATCAGTGAGCGCAGTCCCGAACATCTACTATGGTGCTCGCACCTTCGCTCCGTACCATTCAAGAGATCGGGGCACAGGCCGGTCGGATATCTGGAGAAGAATGAGATCGATGCCCTGCTCGCCGCCCCTGACCGGACCAGACGGCTCGGATGTAGAGACCACACAGTGTTGCTGTTCCTGTACAACTCGGGTGCGCGCGCCGACGAAGTGGCCCAACTCACTGTTGGCGATCTGCGGCTGCATGCGCCCCAGGACAAATCACAGTCGTTCGTGCAGCTACGAGGCAAGGGGAATAAGATCCGATTCTGTCCGCTGTGGGCATCGACGACTGCTGCCCTGAAGGAACTGGTGAACGGACGCGCGGACCAAGAACGGGTGTTTCTGGGGCGTTCTGCGCAGCCGATGACCCGCTTCGGCGTGCACGACATCGTGACTCGCTACGCAAGGATCGCACGCGTCCAGCAGGCGGCATTACGCCACAAGCGAGTCGGGCCGCACACCATCCGCCACACCACCGCGACCCACCTGTTGCGGGCAGGAGTCGATATCAACACGATCCGCGCATGGCTGGGGCACGTCTCCGTCGACACGACCAATATCTATGCGGAAAGTGACCTGGAGATGAAAGCGAAAGCGCTGGGAATGTGTGAAACGAAACTGCCGCGAGATCAAAGACGCTGGCGGGACAATCCCGATCTGCTGACGTTCCTCGCTCAACTCTAACCAACTTATGTGACGTTCGGTGTCGCTGAAGCCCGCTGTGTATACACCGCCAGACGCTGAGCGTCACATAAGTACGAAGACAACATAATCCTGGTTATGTTGGGCCCAACATAACCAGGACTACATCCAGCTTTGGCACGGAGACGCCAGTCTCCTGCGCGAGAGCTTGGAAGCCGTTCAACAAACCGCTGCCGTGATCCTCGGGGGCATTGCCCCCGAGCCAGCGACACTCGCGGCAGCCGCATAACACGCTAACACCTGCACCGTTTGGTTCTTAGGCCCGACGTGTGCGCCGAGTCCACCAACACATAACCAAAGACACATGAGAGGAGAAAAGATCATGCCGAGTACGCAAAATGCAGTCAACAACCACGAATACCGCAGCGTTCCCATCACCGCGCTTGCGGAGTCAGCAACCAATCCCCGCAAACGCTTTGATGCAAAGAGCCTCGAAGAACTTGCAGCCAGCTTCAAAACGCAAGGGATTCTGGCACCTCTTCTGGTACGCGAACTGGAGGAAAGCAAGTACGAGGTTATCGCCGGAGCACGTCGCCTCAGAGCGGCGAAACTGGCGGAGCTCGAAAAACTTCCCGTCCGCGTGGTCAAGCTGACCGATGCTGAGGCCATCGAGGCCCAGTGCGTTGAGAACCTGCAACGCGAGGACATTCACCCGCTTGAGGAAGCTCTGGGTTTCAAGTCGCTTTTGGAACTCGGAGAGCCTGTCTACACCATCGCCACCATCGCCTCACGCGCTGGCAAAAGCGAGGCGTATGTCTACGGTCGCATCAGACTCGCTGACCTTATACCGCCCGTGGCCGAGGCATTCCTGAAAGACCAGATCACCATCGGCCACGCTTTGCTGATCGCCAAGCTCCCCGCTTCGCAGCAGCAGGAAGCGTTTGCAGCCGCGTTTCGCGGGATGTGGACGAGCGAAGGCAACACGCAAGTCCTAATTCCGGTGCGGGAACTGGCGGTCTGGATTGAAACTAACGTACTGCTTCAACTTTCCTCCGCTCCATTCGACAAGCAGGATGAGAAGCTCGTTCCAGAAGCAGGTTCATGCGCTAACTGTCCAAAGCGAACCGGATTCGACAAGCTTCTTTTCGCCGATGTTCGCAAGGATTCATGCACCGACCCACAATGCTTCCGAACCAAAATCGACGCCCACGTGTCGAAGACGCTCGAAACCAAGCCGCAACTAATCCAAATTTCGGCGGCGTGGAATTCCCGCGAAGGCGCTCCCTTGGGACGGAATCACTATGTGGAGTTGGAGATCAAGAAAACGAAGGCAAACGGCGCAAGTACCAAGCTCCCCGCTAACCAGAAGCCATGCGACAAGATGACTGAGGCCATCGTCATGGACGGCGGCAAGCGCGGACAGGTCGTCAAGGTTTGTGCCGATCCCGCTTGCCGCATCCACCACCCCAACACGCCCTCTCCGCAGCAAATCGAGCGGGAGCGGGCAGAGGAACGGAAGCGCATCGAAAAGGAGAAACTGGCCATTACGACTCGCCATCGTATCTTGGCTACGATCCTCCAACGCATATCGGCTCCGTTAAAGAAGCCCGACTTGCTGGCGGTCACCCATTACCTGATCAACCATCTCTCCTACAGCCAAGTCCCGGCTCTGGCGAAGCGGCACAAGGTAGAGGCGAAGAAGGATTCTGCGTCCGCACAGGAACTTCTGGCCAAGCAAATAGGCACGTATGATGAGTCCGATCTTTGCAAGCTCCTTCTCGAAATCAGCTTGTTGGATTCGGCTTATCAGCGATCCACTACTAGCAGTGACGACGTTCTTATGGACGCCGCCAAACGCTACCGAGTGGATACTGAAAAGCTCCAGAAAGCCATGGCCAAAGAATTCGCCGCGAAACGAGACAAGAAAGAATTTCGCAGCTCCGAAGTACTCTGGATTCATCCAAGACCATTGGACGCTCACCAATCGTTTCACGATTGATGCGGGAGGCGTGACGCCCTGGAAACTCGGATTTCCATCTAAGCGACTCCGGATCGGCTACATGCTACACTCGGACACAATCTTTTTAGTGGACCGCCTGTTGCAGCTTCAGTCGGCGAAGCAACTGCGCGTTCGCAGCCACGATGATGGTGGAGAGGCTCATTGCGACGGCGCCCACACTCATGGGCAGATCGAGTCCCCGGCGGACGAGAAGGCCTGCTGCGACCGGGATAGCGACGAGATTATAGGCGGTTGCCCAAACGAGATTTTGGATCATCTTTTGATAGGTAGCCCGAGAGAGTGTGATCGCTCCCACAACATCGCGGGGATCGCTGCGCACCAGCACGATTCCCGCCGACTCAATTGCCACATCGGTCCCGGCCCCAATTGCAATTCCCACATCTGCAGTGGCGAGCGCCGGCGCGTCGTTCACGCCATCACCAACCATTGCGACCCTCCTGCCGCCCGATTGAAAGCGCTTCACTGCCGAAGCCTTGTCGGCAGGCAGGACCTCGGCTGCGACCTCATCTATCCCGATGCGCCGGGCGACCGAATCGGCCACCGTCTTCGAGTCTCCGGTGATCATCGCGACCCGGATCCCAAGCTGATGAAGCTCCGCTACCGCCTCCGTTGATTCGGGCCGAATCTCATCTTCAACGGCGAAAGCGCCGAGCAGTCGCCCTTCGGCGACGACATAGAGAACCGTCTTTCCCTCGGACGCCCAGGCGGTCGCCAACTTTTCAACTTCTGGAGGTAAAGCTACTTTGCCCTCAGTCAACAGACGCGGCCCGCCGATTACGATGGTCTTGCTGTTTACTCGTGCCTGTGCCCCGCGACCAGGCAGCGCTTCGAAGTCGGCGGCTTGCAACGTCGGCAGGTTTCGGCGCTTGGCTTCGGCCACGATCGCTTTAGCGAGCGGGTGCTCGGAGTTAACTTCGACAGCCGCAGCCTGGGCAAGCAAATCACTCTCGTTGGTACCAGTCACAGCCGCGACGCCCGAGACTGCTGGGGACCCGCGTGTGAGCGTTCCAGTCTTATCGAAAATCACCACGTCCAAATTGCGAGCGCGTTCGAGTGCGAGTCTGTCCTTGACGAGGAGACCGTTCTGAGCCCCGAGCGATGTGGAGATTGCAATCACGAGTGGAATTGCCAGTCCCAAGGCGTGCGGGCAAGCAATGATAAGAACGGTTGCGGTCCTGATCAGAGCGTGTTCCTTGTCTCCCGAAAACCACCAGTAGGAGAGCGTGACCGCACCGGACGCGACTGCCACGTAGAAAAGAATTGCGGCGGCACGATCGGCGAGGGCTTGCGTGCGAGACCCAGAAGCCTGCGCAGCAGCAACCAGCCGCATGATCCCGGACAGAGCGGTCTGCTCCCCGGCTGCCGTGACGCGCACTCGAAGGCTTCCGCCACTGGCGACTGTCCCCGCGATGACGGCGTCCCCGGGCCTTTACCCGTTCTGCCGTGTCTGGGAGCAGCGCGGCGAGTGCATCGAGCGCGCCACGAGCCTGGGAAATAGCTCGCATTTCCAGCCAGTGGCCGAGAACCATGATCGTGATCAGTGATGCGAGTTCCCACCAGACTTCGATCTCGAAAAGGCCGAATGTTGCGGCAAGCGATGTACCAAAGGCAACTGTGATCGCCAGGCTGATGAGGGTCATCATGCCGGGCTTGTGGTCCGCAAGCTCGCGCCACGCCCCACGGATGAAAACGAGGCCGCCATAAACGAAGACGATCGTTCCGAGGATCGGCGGGATCAAGTTGGAGCCGCGGAAGGAAGGTGCTCTGTACCCAAGCCAGTGTTGGACATCGGTCGACCAGAAGACCACTGGAATGCTGAGAGCGAAGCTCAACCAAAACTTGTCACGAAACATCGCGACGGAATGCCCGGCGTGACGGTCATGGCTCGCGTGCGCCTCGGACATCTTGTGTCCAGCATGTCCATCGACCTCTTGGTGTGTCATGTCGTCCATTCCAACTCCGATATCAGATGCTGAGTTCTGGTCACGTAAGTTTCTACTAGTGACGAATTGTCCCGCGCGCTTCTTTTACTGGGGACTTGTGCTCATCTGCCATGGGATGTTGACCTCACGCACCGGTTGGTCGATTCCGCCTGGCTGCGAAGGAGCTTCGAGGCCGTCCGTGAGCAAGTAAGACTGCAGAGAAAGTGAGCTGGTGGCGAAGGTCTCCAGGGCAGTGGTGTAGGAGACTTCCAGCTGCATCAAGGTTCTCTGGGCGATGAGGACCTGCGGGTAGGCTGCAGCCATCTCCTGGTATTTCTTGGTGTACATCTCATACGCCTTTTGCGCCCTCGGTATCATCTGGTTCTTGTAGCGGTCGACCGCGGCTTGCGAGAACGTGTAGTTCTGAACGACGCTTGCCGCCCGTTCCCGCAAAACCAGCTTGACGCGCTCGACTTCGCGCTTCGCCCTTTCTGCATCAGCCTTAGCCGTCGCAATGTTTCCCTGGTTGCGGTCAAGAATGGGAATTCTTATCCCCACGTCGGCAAAGCCCTGCAGTCCGACCGACCTTCCGTTGGACAACAACTCGCCATTCTGCTGTATGCCAGCGCGGAGTTGTAGGTCAGGAATCGGTTCCCGCTTCGCGCGAGCCAAGGCGGCTTCGGCACGTTTGACGCCGAGTTCGGCAATTCTTACGGCTGGACTCTCATTGACGATTTTCTCTACCAGATCATCCGCATTGACCGGCGGCGTGTCCTCAAGTCTTCCTTCGAGCTTCATCAGGGGCAGGCGCGGATTCCCCACCACGGCGGCAAGTGCTTTCCAAACCCGCTGCTGGTTCTGTTCGGCCATGGTGACCGCGAGTTGTGCCTGCTGCGCTTCCACTTCCGACTCCAGCACGTCGGGAGCGTCCGCTTGGCCGACATTCGCTAGTTGATGGGAGGTCTCGACGGCGTCGTCGGCAAGCTTGCTGAGGTTGTGCCGCAATTCCACCGTCTGCTGGGCAGCGAGAGCTTGGATGTAGGACATCCGCACGTTGGTGACTACGCGCACTTTTTGCTCGTCGGCCTCTGTTACTGCCTGTTTGAGCTCCTGGTCAAAAATCTTCCGATTCAGGCCCAGCTTCCCACCGAGCACGATGTCCTGCTGCACGAAAAACCCTTGCTCGCCCCCATGAAACGACCCGCCTCGGATTTGTTCGCCCTGGTAGCCGACAGTAGGGTTCGGGTAGGATCCCGACTGCCTCTTCCTGCCTTCCGCCGCCTGAATGTTGGCCGCCGATTGCGCGAACGTCGGGTTCTTTTGCAAGGCCATCTGTTGCAGTTCTTCGAGTGTGATCGTCTTCTGCTCGGAAGCTGGAGCTTGCGCTCGGGCCGGCAAAGCGACTAGTAACAAAGAGACAGCAAAGCAGAGCGCGAAGTGGGTTAGGCACAGGAGTGGTGACACGGTTTCGGCCCTCACTTCCAGAAATTTCACGGGCGTAATCAGGTTATTCATGTTGGTGCTCCATTCCGGGCATGTCCATCTTCATTGGCTTATTGCCTTCCCGCTTTTTCCGAAGCTCCATGATTTGGTCGTACTTGTCCGGAGGCAGCACCCGGACAAAGGTCATCATTCCCGCCATGAAGCCGCTCCAGCCGGGACGCAGGCCGAAGTTTTCAGGTTTGTCGACCACTTGATCCATCGCCATCATGGGACCTTCCATGAAGGCATCCTGCGGAAAGCCCGGCACGGAATTCGCATCCTTGCCGATATCGGGCTTGCCCATCTGCATCCCTTGCGGCTGCATGCCGGGCATGTCCGGCATGTCTTGCTGCGACATCGGATTCCCGGCTTTCAGCGGAGAATTTGCCATGGTCTGCTCCGCCGTCGAACCGACGCCCAATCCGCGGCCCAAGCTCGGGCCGTTTTCCTCGGACGTCGCACCTCCTTGCCGCAGCATCCCCATGCCTCGCTCCATGTCAAGGCCCGCGGGCATTCCATTTCGGCGTGACATCGGACCGACCATCGACGACATCTGGTTCATCATGTGGTGAGGAAGATGGCAATGGAGCATCCAGTCGCCGGGGTTGTTGGCAACGAACTCCACATCGCGAGATTGCGCCACTCCTACGAGCACCGTGTTTCCCGGCCCCCACGTGGATTGGGGCTGTCGGCCCCCTTCCGTCCCTGTAACTACAAACTGGTGCCCATGAAGGTGGATCGGATGGTGGTCCATTCCCAGATTGATAAGGCGGATGCGGACGCGCTCCCCGTGCCGCACGATGAGAGGAGTATTGGCTGGACCTGATTTTCCGTTGAAGGTGAGCCAGTTGAACTCCATGTTCATGGAGTTCGGCACCTTGATGTTCGGCAAGATGGCGTACTCCTGCATAATGATGGCGAAGTCTTTATCGACGCGCGGCTTGTATGACTCCTTGGGATGCATGATAAACGCCCCGATCAGGCCCATCATTTCCTGCATCGCCATGTGCGAGTGGTAGAAATAGGTGCCTTCCTGGTGGAGCGTGAATTCGTAGACAAATCGGCCACCGGGAGGGATGGGGTCTTGACTCGAACCGGGCGCTCCGTCCATCTCGCTTGGGATTTCGAAGCCGTGCCAGTGCATCGAGGTCGCTTCGGGAAGGTGGTTGTCCACGATGATGCGAACGCGGTCACCCTGGTTCACTTGAATCGTCGGGCCCGGAGCGCTGCCGTTGTAACCCCAGAGGTCAACCACCCGGCCAGGAAATATCTCCTGTTTAACCGGCTCGGCAATGAGATGAAATTCCTTTATGCTCCCGTCCATGCGCCACGGAAGCTGGGCCACATCCGGCGTTTCCACGGAAACCATCCGACTGTTGCTGCGCGCGGTTGCATGGTCCATGTGCTTCATGTCCATGCCGGTTCCGTTCGCCTGCGGCGCTGCAAAGAGGCGCGACGCGGCGGCCAAACCTGCGCCCAGGCCAAAAGTATTTCTAAAAAAATCACGTCTGTTATTCATGGTTCTTCCTCTTTTAAGACTTGGCGGACCCAACTGTCGCAACAACTCAAATGGACATTGGATCGAAGAAAGATGCACGGGCAAGCAATCGACGTAAAGTCGCTGCTGTGCCTATACCGTTGCTAGAAAGAGAGGGGGAAACTCAAATGCGAAGGATGGAAAAAGACACAACCCGTGCAGAGGGCGGAGCGGGTGGGCCGCTGTCCAAGCCCCAAACGGCGGTGAAATCGGGGGCCAGAAACTCGGCCGTTGTACTTAGGACGACGGCACTGCTCCGAACTACCGTCACCTGAGGAACAACTTTTCTCCAAACGTTGAGGCGTTCCGCCGTGACGCAGTCCGTCTGGCACGATTGCGCCATCAACACCGCGCTCATGGCCTCAACACTCGGATGATTCATGGCTGAGTGATCGTGAGCCATTCCCGGCATGTTGTCTGAAGGTTGACTGCAGTGGCGTTCACTTTCCGCCCGCGCGCGGCGTTCGCACACGAGTCTGCAGACCCCGGTGGGAGTGGTCCCGGCGAACAAGACCGTCAGGAGAACTATCGAAGTTGCGGTTCTTGAGACCACTTTGGAAACTGTACCTCAGATTAAATCAGATAGGCAAACTCGGTTAATGGCTCTCCTCAGCTTTGAGTTGCGCAGCCTCCAAGTTCGATTTTAGAGCTCAGTGACCGTGGCCCCCAAAACCATGGCCGGTGAGGTGTAACACGACGAACACTAACACCAGCACACCGATCACGGCGACGAAGATCTTGACTCCTAAGGGAGTCTCGTAATCAGGTTGCTGCTGTACTTTGCGCCGCTCCTGCTGCTTGCGCTGCCCGTAACGGGTCAGGCCCCACGGTTTGTACACTCCCAACGTCGTGACCACGAGTCGCAGGAGAAGTCCCGTGGTGAGTGCAGCGAAACACATCGGGATGATGATAAATCTGCTGATCAAGTCCATCGAGAGATATGCGCCGCGCACCACTTCAGCATCATGGCTGGTCAGTCCGGCGATGCTGAGAACCAGGAAGGCGGCGACCGCGCCGAGCCAGCCCACCGAGAAGCTGACATGCGCCGTAATGGTCAACTTGCGAACCGCGGGCGTCATCGCTGGACTCTCCTCTCTGATTTTGCACTGGAAGTGTTCGAGGAGGGTGTTCGCCCGGTCAGGCGTGGCCGGCCCACATCGGAAATTGTTTCAGCCCGCAGCAGACTCGCATGACGATAGATGAGGTCCGTGGTGCGAGCCAGGAACTCGGCGATCGCGGTGAGTTGGTGGGTATCGAAATTCTCCAACAGGACGGCTACGTCTTCTCGTAATGGGTCAATCACGTCCTGGATGTGCGGCGCCCGCTCTAGTGCCAGGTGGAGGATCTGTTTGCGCCCATCGCGCGGGTCCGGATCGCGGCGCAGGTATCCGGCTCGGCGCAGCCTCACTCCAGCCTCACGACCACACCGGTGATCGCGCCACTGGTCAGGCCAGTGATTGCGCCTAGATCGCTGCCAGCCATCGCCCCGCGCTCGCGCAACAAGTCAAGGCACTTGTGATCGGTTGGGCCCAGCCCCAGGCGCTCCGCAACCGCGTGGTGAAATAACACCACCGCAGTGCTGTGCTGGCGTGCCAGGTGCCTGACGATCTCCTCGATCAGTTCATGCTGGCTCTTGCGTTTGGATCTCGTTGCATTCGTTCGCATATGCGTCGTAACTCGCTTAGTAGATAAGGTATATAGTAAGGGACATGCTGTCAAGCTTTCCTATCCCGGATTGTGAATAGAGCCTCCTCTCCCCTAGAGAAATGCCATCGACTTCCCGATAAACTCCCTTGACTCCGTGGCGTAGTACGGGGTTTAGACTAGGGTCATCGAGTTAAGAAGGCGATATGAAAGCACTGACCATTGGACGTCTCGCGAGGGAATCCGGGATGAATCTGGAAACCGTGCGCTACTACGAACGGCGCGGCCTCCTGCCCAAACCACCGCGTAGCGCATCCGGCTATCGCCTGTTCCCGATTGAAGCTGCGCAGCGGCTGCGGTTTATTCAGTGGGCGAAAGAACTGGATTTCTCTCTAAAAGAGATCGGAGAATTGCTGTCACTGCGAGTGTCGCCAACGACAACGAGTGCAGGGATACAGGCGAAGGCTAAGTCGAAGATCGCAGATATTCGAAGTAAGATCAGAAGCCTTGAATCCATGGAGAGGACACTTCAGAAGCTAACGAAATCCTGCCCGGATGTGGGCCGCTTGCCCAATGCCCCATTCTTGAGAGCCTTGGCGTGGACGGAGAGAGCGTAGTTGTGCGGGTGCAGCCTTTGTCAATTGGCGAACAATCGCCATATCACTCATTGATCTTGCCAGTCAGTTCTCAATCAGTTAAAACGCCTGATCGCCATGTGGGATATCATGTCGGGAAACGACATAGGAGAGTACTTCCCCTCGTGTTAGAGCTGCCTTCCGCAACAATTAAACGGGAACCTCGATCTTCGTACTGGCACAAGCGAATCGCCCGGCATGCCATGATTGCCCTAGCCGACCTTGGATGCGCGGGGATATTTTGGGAACTATTCTCCCTCCGCCGCGATGTGATTTCACGGCTTAGTATCGCCACTGCGTATCCAGCCCTTTTTCTCGCGGCGGCTGCGATGCTGGTTGGACCCTGGAAGGTTCTGCGGGGTCGAACAAATCCGGTAAGCTTTGATCTACGGCGCGATCTGGGCATATGGGCAGGCATCATGGCACTTCTGCACACCGGTATCGGCGTCAACGTACATCTGCGCGGGAGGCCATGGCTTTACTTCATCGATGAACACCACCACGTGCGACACGATTTGTTTGGGATTGGGAACGACACCGGACTGCTGGCGGCACTCTTGTTTCTGTTGCTGCTGGCCATCTCGAATGATCTCTCGCTGCGTCGACTGGGCACGCGAACATGGAAGTCCCTACAGCGCTGGACGTATGGGGCGATGGGTCTTACGCTGGTGCATGCACTCGCGTACCAGTTCGTCGAGAAACGCCAAATGGCATACGGCGCTCTACTATGGGCTACCATCGCTGCGACTGCAGTGCTCCAGGTCGCGGGATGGTGGAGGACGAAACGAAAAACCGGCGGGCGCGCAGCCTTGGCTCAAAAAAGTTAGCAAAAGATTCATCGCAAGCCAGCAAAGGCATAGGTGTCCCGGCTCCGCAACGGGCAGTCGAAATCAATCGGCAATTATCGCCGCAACAGGATTGTTAGGGGAACTCGCAATGTGCTTGACGTAGCAATCCTCATGGACGGCCTTGCCGTGTTCGTCGGCATGCAGATCGACGGTTAGATCGACTGGCCTGGCGCAAATTTTGCAGGGTATTTCTCTGAAGGGGTGACCACCCACAAGTGCCTCCTTTGGACAGTCACAAGTAGCGTAGGGTAAAACACCGAACGCAAGCTGATCAATACTGATCTATTTCAGATTTTGGGCGTTTTGCATTTGTGCTGGTCGTACTGCTGCCGAAGATATTCTTGAGCATCCCTGGTTCGACTCAGGGCTGTCATGGGAACTTTGAATTCCTTACTGCACCCCGTACAGACCGCAGTTATGGGAGTACTGGAAAGCCATTCGACGACCTGAAGGCGTGGTTTTTCCATGCCCCACAGTTTCCCGCAGACGGCGAAACCAATCTAGTCTGTGAAAAGCAAACTGAGCCACTATCTCAAATTGCGTTTTCTGGCGCGCTCCTCGGGCTTTTGTGGTAAACAGGATGCGTCTTTCTTGGGGGGAACCTATGACGGAAAAGCCAAGTGTGACTCTGTCTGGAACCGTTGAGAAGATCATCACGCCTTCGCATCCCAGCGAACCGGAGAAGGCTCAGATCGTGGTTGAAGGGGCCGATGATCTGTATCGAGAAATCCGTATTGAAAATTCGCTAACGGACAGCGATGGTGATACAGTGCGCCTCAAGCAAGGTGCCGACGTTGAAGTTACCGTGGAAGCCGATCCCGAAGCGACAACCACTAAACCAAACGGGAAACGATGATTTCCACAAACAGCGCAGCCTTTAGACTTCCTGCCCACACGAACAAAGTGCTCCGTATTGAACAGATTTGCATGACCTGCCTAGGCTAACCTTCTACAAGTAAGCTTGAGGAGACAATGAGCCACAAACTAGGTTTTACGCTGCCCGGAACGGTCGAGCGAATCATCATATCGCCAAACCCAAATGAACCAGAAAAAGCACAGATCACTCTGAAAGAGGGCGATCATGCGTTTCGAGGAATACGCATCGAGAACACGCTGAAAAATGAGAACGGGGACGATGTAAGCCTCAAACTTGGTGCGCGTGTGAAAGTCACCGTCGAAGCGAAATCAATGAAGAAAGCAACGACGCTTTAGCTCGTTCCCCATCACTATGCGTTAGGCAATGGAGACGGCGGATACCGTCGGGATTGTAGACTTTGGCGGCCAGCCTCGGACTGTGCCTAACCGAAGACCAGCCGAGCTATCGCGCCCGCGCTGCCACGAACTCGTAAGCCAATCCTGCGAGTGAAATTGCAATCAGCACATAGGGCCACAACGCGCCAATACGCTTCCAGAACGACACACCTAAAATCCTAGCCGACCGCCCGAAGGTTCCATTCCGCAAGAATAAATCATTGGTTACTTCGGTTAACTCGGGAAAAACCCGAGTCTCAAATCTTCCATGGCATTTAACGGTGTGAGGTGTATGGAACAAACGCTTACCATGCGGAAGTCTTACAGCAGCCCATTGCTAGGCCTTTGGTTGGGGCAACGGCGGCGTGGTAGCCCGTCGCGAACTCACCTTGAGCAGATAACAGCCCTCGTGAATGGCCTTCCCAAGTTCATCTACCTTGCTCGTTTCAAGCTTTACGGGCTTATTGCAAATACTGCAAATGGGCAGGTGCGGAGCGAGTCCAGTCATTTTGGTCTTCCCCTCCGATCAGATGATCGGACGGTATATGGAGCGACACCGGGGAAAATGGTAAAGACTTCCAGAATTTAGCACGAAGACAGTGCTTAGTATGTTCGACATCCTACCGTCTGCCGTTGTTAGCTAGCGGTTCAGAAAGCGGTTCGTTAAACGTGCTAGTGCGCGATCTGCGGTAGACTCTGACCACAGATGAGCGCCAGGAGCAAGGTTAATATCCTCATGGTTGACGATGAACCGGGCAAGTTGCTCAGCTACGAGGTCGTGCTCGCTGAACTCCGGGAAAACCTAATCAGGGCCAATTCTGGCAGAGAAGCGCTCGAACTTCTTTTGAAGACTGACGTGGCTGTCATCCTGATGGATGTGAGCATGCCAGAAATGAGCGGGTTTGAGCTAGCGGATATCATCCACCAGCATCCGCGTTTTCAACAGATTCCGATCATTTTTATCTCCGCTTTGCTGCTGACTGACATCGACCGAATCAAAGGCTATCAGGCCGGAGCAGTAGACTACGTTTCCGTACCGATTATCCCTGAATTGTTGCGGGCCAAGGTGTCAGTGTTTGCTGAGTTGCATCGCCGGTCTCAACAATTGGAAGCACTCAATGCCCAACTCCGTCGCCTTTCCAGTCGTCTGATCGCAGCGCAGGATCAAGAACGTCGCCGCATTGCGCGTAACCTGCACGATAGTTTAGGGCAGGAGCTAGTAGCCGCCAAGATGTCCATTGATGGAATTGTCCTGCAGGACCACGCGATCAATCCCATAACCAGGGCGGCTGCTACCGAGGCGAGTGAAATGGTCGACAGGGCGATTCAACAGGTTCGGAGCGTTTCTCATCTGCTCCATCCGCCGTTGCTCGACGAAGTCGGCCTACTTTCTGCCCTCCAGTGGCTCGTTGAAGGACTGACGAAACGCAGCGGCATTGAGACCTTCCTCGATGTGCAGCCACCTGAGTTTCCTAGGCTCACGCCTGAGTTGGAAACGGCAATCTTCCGTATCATCCAAGAAGCTCTAAACAATGTGCTCCGCCATTCAGGCGCGAAAAACGGCTGGGTCACTCTAAAGCGGCAGAACGGCCAATTGGTCATCACAGTCCGCGACGACGGCAAGGGAATTTCCGAACGTGTCGCGGAGCTACAGTCTCGTAGCATTGGCGTCGGTATTGGAGGTATAGGCCAACGAGTAAAGGAATTTGGTGGTGTGTTGCGCCTGGCAAACGCCAATCCGGGGACGCGCGTCGAGGTTACTATTCCTTTCAGCAGTGAGGCGAACCCAGGGCAGACCGGCGAAGGTGCCGTGGATAATTAGAGGATTGCTTTGCGAAGTTGATCAAGGACGCTTCCACTATAACTTGAGTACCTGGGCCAGGGTGCTCACTGCCCCGCGTCGTTTGAACGGCTCCTTTCGACGCGGGCTTTCTTGAGCAGCGCGCTTCACCTTCGCCCACAGACGAGCGGTGCGTGGGGCGTCGAGGCGGGATAAAGAGTGGATTTAGCGCTCCCCTTATTCAAGTCGGCAGAAACAATAAAGAAACTGCTGGCTTGTGCCAAATGGCGTGCGGTGCAGCTCTGTAGAGCTTCCGAGTAGCTGGAAGCGAACACCAAATTCTTCATGTAACGACTCCGCGTTGTAGCGGACCACATCAAGACCGCTGCATTTGATTGGCCCCTCTGGCCCGAACGTGCTGACGATCACGTGGCCTCCGGCCTTCACCGCCTTGGCCACTTGGCGGACATAAGCCATGCGTGCGTCTGCTGCTGCTAAAAAATGAAACACGGCGCGGTCATGCCACACATCGTAAGAACAAGACTCCAGCTCCACGTTCGTGATATCGCCGACGAGCCAATGGATATTTTTTGAGGCTGACCCCAGCCGCTTCTTCGTCACATCGATGGCGGTTTGTGAAATATCAAGGACGGTCACACTCCGGTACCCGCGAGCCAGTAGATCATCGACCAGCGTAGACTCCCCACCCCCGACGTCGATGATCGAGGCGGAAGCTCCATGCGCCGCATGTTCGATGAGCTCAAGCGACTTTTCAAGGTGTGGACGATACCAACTGACTGCGTCCGGCGCCTTCGTGCCGTAAATGTTCTCCCAATGAGTGTGAGCGTCCATACCGTCTCCGTATTGATAGACTGTGGATAATCATAAGCCGGTTTCACGGAGACTGGCGACGAACTTTCTGTATGCCCTTCTACAAAGATCACATCTATCCCCATTTGGTCGCCGTACTGGGTAATCCCAAACCCATTCAGAGGATCCGCGAGAGTATGGTCCCGTTGGCCCAAGGGACGGTCCTCGAAATCGGCGTCGGATCGGGCGTAAATTTCCCTCTGTATGACCCAATGAAAGTGAGTAAGGTCTTTGCCCTGGAACCGAACCCTGGGATGGTTCGACGTGCCGAAGAACAAGGGCGCCGAACCAAGCTCGACATCGAGTTCTTGGCTTTGCCGGGTGAACGCATTCCACTGGCTGAGAGCAGTGTTGATACGGTGGTTAGCACGTTTACCTTGTGCACGATTCCAGGCGTAGTGGATGCGATTCAGGGGATCGCACGAGTCCTGAAGCCGGGCGGCAAGTTCATTTTCTTCGAGCACGGACTCGCTCCTGATCCTCCGGTTCGCCGTTGGCAGGAAAGGACCGAGCCGTTCTTTCAGTGGGCGTTCGAAGGCTGCCATGTAACTCGCGACATCCCATCGCTCATCAGGGAAGGCGGATTCCAGATTGAGGAGATGGACACCGCCTACCTCGCCCCGTTCCCCAAGTCGGGATCACATTGCTTCTGGGGCGTGGCAATTCCTAAACCGTGAGGTTAAGGAGCAGGTTTTCATTGTACCGTCATTGTACCCGCGTCCAGGTGAGTTGCTATGTAGCCGGGAGGCCAATTTGCTTGAGCATCTGGGTGAATCGTGGGTCGGAGCGCAGCGGGTCCAGCCGCGGTTCCCACTTGCTATAAACAATAAAAGTAGAGCGCTCAGCCATTGCCTTGTTTAATAGCGCGAATGCTTTGTCCTTTTCACCCAGGGCTGCGTGAATCAGGGCCATGTCAAAGGGCGAGACATACGATTTCTTCCCGCGATCCGATAACGTCTGCAGGATTTTTTCCGCTTCCCGCCGATTGCCAGCCATCGCGTACCCGTGTCCCGGCACAGCAAGGTAGCACAGCAAGGTAGAAAGAATCGTCCTTTGTTACCTCTACTGCTCTCTTGAATTTCGCGATCGCCTCTTCCGGCATTCGCTTTTGCTGGTAGTCCCACCCGATAGTTGAGAGTTCGAAAGGATCATCGGCATGCGAAGAGAGGAATTTCTGCGCCTGTCCCACTGATCGGTCGTAGTTGCGCGCGGCGAAACTATGCCAACACAGGCATGAGGTTAGAACATCTCCCATTGGATCCAGTGCCACTGCGCGCTTGCTCTCGGCCTCCGATTCGGCGACACGGCCCATCGCCATTAAGTAGTGGCCGTAGTCGTGGTGTATGTCCGCATTGTTAGGATTCAACTGAAGGGCCCGCTTGAACTCCCGCTCTGCTCCAGCAAAATCCCAATCATAATGCAACATCGCCAGTCCTAAGGCTCCATGACCGTCGGCCAGGAGGTCATCCTTTTCGACGGCCAGTGTCGCCGCTTCTTTGACCTTGCGCCAGCCCTCTTGAGGCGGTAGCGTTCCGAAGAACGCCAGGAAAAAGTAGGCACGGGCCATGTGGGCATAGGCGGGGGCATAGTTCGGTTCGAGCTTGATGGCCTGGTTGTAATACTCAATACTCTTCTGCAGGTCAAACTGATCCAGGTAGAAATTTGCTTTTAAGTAAGCTTCATAAGCTTCTGGGCTCACTGCCTGCGCTTTGGCAAGCCTCTGCGGCTGTGGACCTCCCAGCCGGCTCTCAACCTGTTTGGCGATGGCGGAAGCAACATCATCCTGCAGAGCGAGAATGTCGCGAAAATCTCCTTCGTAGGTTTCAGCCCACAGGTGCCTGTCGTCAGCCGCGCGGACCAGCTGCGCGGTTACACGTACACGATTGCCGAAGCGTTGCACTGAGCCTTCAACAACCGCGCCTGCATTGAGTTCGCGCGCGATGACAGGCAGAGACTTTTTGGCAGCCTTGTACTGCATCGTCGAGGTCCGCGAGATTACCTGTAGGCTCTCCATTCTGGCCAGATCGGTGGTCAGCGCCTCGGTCATTCCGTCGGCGAAGTAGTCCTGCGCGGTATCACCAGTGAGATTTTGAAGGGGTAGCACCGCGATTGCCCGCACTGGCCCGGCTGCTCCGCCAAACAAGCGATGTCGCCAGTCGAGTGGATTCGCAACCGCAGCCGCGACCACAACCGCCAGGCCGACGGCGCCAAATACTGCCACAGGCCAATACGACCGCCGCGAGGGCCCGGCGATCGCAGTTGTACCGGTGGTGGGCGACGCGCAGCGTAAATCGACCGCAAGCTCTTTTGCCGATTGGTAACGATCCCCTGGGTTCTTCTCCAGACACTTCACGATAATGTCTTCCAAACGCGGGGAAATGGCCGAGTTTATATCCCGCGGAGACTTCGGCGACTCGTGGAGAATAGCCTCGACTATTGCAGTTGTGAGCTTGTGGTCAAAGGGCACCTGGCCGGTTGACATTTCATATAGAACGGAGCCTGCAGCATAAATATCAGTTCTTGCATCAATGGTCTGCCCGCGCAGTTGCTCCGGGGCCATGTAGCGCAAGGTTCCCTCCACCTCCGGCGGTCCTACCGTCGTTCGTGTGGCGGTGTTTTCATTCACGACATCGATAGCTCTGGCTAGTCCGAAATCGAGAATCTTCAGCCAACCATCGGGCGTTACTCGCAAGTTGCCCGGTTTCAGGTCGCGATGAATGATGCCCTGTTCGTGTGCCGCGGCGATCCCTTCCGCCAGTTGCAGCCCAAGCCGTAGAACGTCCTTTTCTGGTAATGGACCAGCTGCAACCTTGTCGCTGAGGGTTATTCCGCGGATGTACTCCATAACCAGGAAGTCGCGGCCGTCCCGAGTCTCAAAATCGTAAACAGTTGCAATGTTGGCATGGTTCAGTCTGCAAAGAAGTTTAGCCTCTCGGCGGAACCGATTTCTGATGTCCTCATCCTGAAAGACACTTGGTGGAAGCACTTTGACTGCTACTTCGCGGCCCAGGTGTAGATCTTGGGCGTGATACACTTCGCCCATTCCACCTGCGCCAATTTTTCCTGTCAGACGATATCTCCCAAGTGTTTCCTCTTGGCTCGTGTCCTGAATGGGTGCGATGAATCGATAACCTTGTCGAGGGAGTGTCTCCACATAACGCGGAGTAGCGGCATCGTCGCCCAGTGCTGTCCGGATCTCCCGGATGCACAGGTTAATGCCGTGTTCAAAGTCAACGAAAGTCTCTTGTCCCCAAAGCTGCTCCTGTAAGTCTTCGCGCGCGACGAGTTTTCCAGGACGGGACGCAAGCACTCCCAACAATTTGGCCGCCTGGGGGCGCAGTTTCACCGGCCGCCCGGACTTTCGCAGCTCACCCGTGTTGAGATCTAGTTCGAAGACGCCGAAACGAAGCGGAAGGTTCTTGGAAGAGGCCGTCACCACGACATTACTCCGGAGGCAGATTATACCCCCAATCCCGAATCGTAGACACCGGGGAACAAACCCCATCAAATCAATGGTATGCGCACTCACCACAAACTAACCTTGCGTTCCTTGATCAATTTTCACTAACAGCGCAGAGTCGCCGTGTCGGCCATACGCCGGACCTGAGGTTCAGACTCTGATTGGAGGACTTCCTATGAAAAACATTACAGTGCGTGCTCTAGGACTCGCGGCAATTGTGGCGCTCAGTCTTGCGAGTTCGTTTGCGGATCCTGGCATGGCATGTTGCTTTAACCCCGGTAATCCCAAGATGGCATGTTGCTTTAACCACGGTAATCCCAAGATGGCATGTTGCCATGAACAGTATAAACACTCGGGTAAGCACCAATAGGTCCTTAAACGTTTCCCTGAGGTAGCTCTACCCCTCAGAGGTTCGTCAATTACTTCTTCGGACTTGGAACTGGGGCTTTTCTTGGAGCCCGAGGCCAGGCAGGCCAGACAGGCCCGTGGACACCACGGGTCGCCTCGGTTACCGAAGATCCTTGCGGACCGACGTGTTAACGGAGGCAGGATGGAGAGCATCGTTCTGCAGATTTTCCCCATGTTTCGCTCGCATGAAGGCGGCGAAGATCATTAATAGACGGGCACCGTGCCCGGCTTTTGTTTGAATGTAAAAGGAGAAATCGCGATGAAAACGCTTCGGACGGAAAACTGCAAAATGGTCGCCCTAGTCGTGCTGTTCATCGGTCTAGCGGCAATGAGTTCTGCGAATGCATCGCCGCTTCCTGACGAGGAGAACCTAATATGCACGAACGCCACATTACATGGCAAGTATCATTGGAGCGTGGCGGGGCTCATCTGGACGACGTCTCAGAACGGTGGAAATATCGGCGACTTCGCCCCTGTCGTGGAGGCTTCTTATGCCGTCTTCGACGGGCATGGAACAATCACGAAGCTCGTTAGCACCGATAATTTTTCGACCGGCGGGTCCTTTACGGTGACGGGTACTGGCACGTATAACGTGAACCCGGATTGCTCTGGCAGCTTGACGTTCAATACAACGGTCGGGTCGATAAATCGCCATCTGGAAATTCTAGATGGCAATACTGTCGATTTCGTGCATACGGACGCCGGTTTGATCATTGCCGGCACGATGAGGAAACGGAAAGAAACTAGAAAAACGCAAGACTGAATGAAAAGAGTAATCGGAGAGCGAACATCAGTGGCTAACTGAAGAGGTTGTGGTTTTCGGCATTCGGGTGCCCTGCGAACCTTGGGGTCGATCCCCACAGGGTCACCCGTTCTGAGCTGTTGTGAATGACGGCAGATGTGCTTCGTGTCTTGCTCTGGCCATGGCCCCGAAGAGGCATGTATTGCTGGCTGCTTTTAGGTGAGCTTCTTGTTTCAAACCGACGAAGAGAAATGACCCAGCTTCCGAAACTGAAAGCTGGGTCACTTCGTGTGGGAGCAATGCTGAAACGATCTACGCCGATCGTACCGCTCGTTTCCCGCTACCGTTATTTGGCTGTCTTCTTCGCAGCGGCAACAGACTCAACCATCACCATCTCCCCCATGACGTTGCCCTTTACCGTTGCCCTCTCACCAGCGAGCTTGTCCAGTTCAGCCTCGTGTCCGTCCAGCGTATAAACTTTCTTCCCGACGACCAGCGCATACTTCGTGCCTTTCTTCACGCACTCTCGCGTACATTCAGCCGCGCTCTTATCCTTCCCCATGTGGTGAGCGCCGCACATGGCGTCGCTGACGGTTCCGGTCAGCGTTTTTGGCGCCGACGAAGCCTCAGATGGCTCGCTCGTCGCAGGTGTGCTCGCCGACATTTGCATTTGAGCTGCCACGAGCATGGTGGAAAATGTGAGAACCGCAATAGTGTTTACCACTGTTCGTCTTGTCTTCATTCGTATTCCCCTTTTTTGGTTTAGTTGAGGTTGTACTGCTCTTGTCACAATCATTGGTTTGAGCTCCCTTCGCCGGACCCCGGCCCTTGAATAATGGCCCGGCGGATCTCCTGCGCCGATTTCTGCTGGCGATGCATCCGGCCTGCAAGGAGGGCCTCCCTGATACAAATGGTGCAACTCGCCGCGTGATCTGCCCTTAAGCAGTCCAGAAGACTGCGATGCCCTCTCCGCTGGCAGTAGCAATAGCAAGGCTGCTGCGCAAGAACTTCCGGTATTTCTTTCGCAGTTTGATATGCCTCCCGCACTTCGGTCTGCTTGAAGCTCCCAGGCTCCAGTGTTTCTGGAAAGGGCATCGCGCTTTTAGCAGTCTGAAAGTACGTTGGAACTGGGCCCGTTGTCGGAACCTCCCGCTTCACTGGTTTGGCTTGGAGTGCGAAGTAAAAAATAGCCCCGAACACCACGCCCGCTAGGACACACAGGCCAACGAGGGGTTTGTATCCCCAAAGTCCAACGAGGTGTTTGTATCCCCAAAGTTCAGATTTCTTGGACTTGCGTTTGCCTTTCATGTTCAGTTCACCTCCAGCCACGTTGCTGCCCCTATCTGCTTAACTGAGGCCCTTCACGCCGCTTAGGTTCTCCGGCAGCGGCAACTTACGCTTCGTTCGTCGCTTGCTGCTTGGTAAGGGTGCCCCTCCGCAGTGCCCGTTCCTTCATCAACACGAAGAACACCGGAACCAGAATCAGTACGTGAATCGTGGACGTAATCATTCCGCCGACCATGGGAGCGGCAATTGGCTTCATCACGTCAGAGCCAATACCGCTTGCCCAGAGGATGGGAATCAGGCTGGCGAGAACGGCGGAGACCGTCATCAGCTTTGGCCGGAGCCGCTGCACAGCACCCTCTATTGCCGCTGCTTCGATGTCCGCATTCGTGAGTTGAACTCTCGAAGCCAACTTGTGATCCAGCGATTCGTGCAGATACACGACCATCACGACGCCTGTCTCGACCGCGATGCCGAACAGCGCGATATACCCGACCCAGACGGCGACGCTGAAGTTGTAGCCCAGCCACCACTGCAAGATCAGTCCGCCGGTCATGGCATAGAACGTGGGCAAGATCAGAACCATGGCCTCGGTTAGAGAGTGGAAAACCATGTACAGGAGCAGGAAGATCACGAAGAACACCACGGGTAAAATGATCTTCATCCGTTCCTTCGCCCGCAGCTGGAATTCGTATTCACCCGACCACTGATAGGCGTATCCCGCGGGCAATTGCAATTTCTGGCGAAGCAGGTTGCTGGCCTGGTCTACGAAACCGCCGTAGTCGGAGGTGTTGAGATCAATGTAGACATATCCCGTGAGCTGGCCATCTTCATCGCGGATCATGGCCGGGCCACGTGAAAACGAAATCTTGGCTACTTCGGAAATCGGTATCTGCGCCCCGGAAGGTGTCGCAATCAACACGCGACTCAGCTCGCCGACGTTGTCGCGAAAATCACGCTGGTAACGGACATTGATCGGATAGCGACTGCGGCCTTCGACGTTTTCCGCAACGTTCATGCCTCCAATACCGGATTCCACCGCCAGTTGAACGTCGGCAATGGTCAAACCGTATTTCGCCGCTTCTGGCCGGTTGACCTCCACATTGATGTAAAAGCCCTGCGAGACCCGCTCGGCAAAAACGGAACGCACCTGCGGTAACCCCGAGAGAATCTTCTGTACCTGTGCCCCGAGCTGCTGGATTTGCTCCAGATTAGTGCCTTGAAGCTTCATTCCCACGGGCGTCTTGATTCCTGTCAGCGCCATGTCGAGACGGTTTTGCACTGGCATGGTCCAGGTGTTCGTCAGCCCTGGAAACTGGAGCTTCTCGTCCATCTCGCGAATGAGCTTTTCGTAGGTCATCCCCAGCCGCCACTTTTCGCGCGGCTGGAGCATGACCGTAGTGTCGTACATATCGAGGGGTGCATTGTCGGTAGCACTGTCGGATCGTCCCACCGCACCGAAGACGGTCTCAACTTCTGGAAAAGACCGGAGAACCCGATCCTGTTCCTGCAAGAGCTGCGAAGCTTGGGTGATCGAAATACCGGGAAGGGCCGTGGGCATGTAGAGCGATGAGCCTTCAAACAAAGGCGGCATGAACTGACTGCCTATCTTGAACATCAAGGGAAACGTCACCACGAGGAAGGCTAAATTGAGCAACAGCGTCGTTTTGCGGTATTTCAGGCAGAGTCGTAAAACCCGCAAATAGAGTGCCTGCGTAACTCTTGAAATCGGATTTTCCGATTCTGGTCGCAGCTTCCCCCGAATGAAAATCACCATCAGGATTGGCACCAGTGTGATGGACAACAAGGACGAGAAGCCCACGGCCAGAGTCTTCGTCCATGCCAGTGGACGGAACATGCGTCCTTCCTGTGCTTCCAGCAGGAAAACCGGGAGAAACGAGACCACAATAATAAGGAGAGAAAAGAACAACGCGGGGCCGACCTGCTTGGCGGAGTCGACGAGAATACGCACCCGCTCTCGTTCAACGGCCTTCTTCGCGGATTTGTCTGCGCTCGCGTCTGTCTCTTTGTGGAGGACTGGTCCATTCGAGGAATTCATCTCCCCGAATGCTTCTCCACTTAATGCCGGGCGCTCGGAAAGATGCCGATATCCGTTCTCCACCATAACGATGGCGGCGTCCACCAACACGCCAATCGCCAATGCCAACCCGCCCAGCGACATAATGTTGGAGCTGACGTTCAGGTAATACATCGGAATGAAAGAGATCACGAGCGCGATCGGCAAGGTGAGAATCGGAATCAGCGCTGAGCGGAAGTGAAACAAGAACACAATAATGACCAGGGAAACGATGACCGCTTCCTCCAGCAGGCTATGTTTCAAAGTGTTGATTGATTCGCTGATCAGTCCGCCGCGGTCATAGCCGGACACGATCTCGACTCCCGTCGGCAGCGATCCTTTGATCTCAGCCAGCTTCTTCTTGACACCGTCAATCACATTGAGAGCATTCAGCCCATACCGCATGACCACAATGCCACCCACGGTTTCGCCTTCGCCGTTCCACTCCGCTACGCCTTCCCGCAGGTCTGGGCCGAACGAAACCGTGCCCAGATCCTTGATGAGTACTGGCGTCCCGTTCTTCGCCATCACGGGCACGTTCGCCAGGTCATCGAGCGACTTCAGATAGCCCAGCCCGCGAATCATGTATCGCGTGCCGCTCAGTTCCAGTACGCGACCGCCGACTTCATTCGTACTCGATTTCACTCGGTCAATAATTGTCGAGAGGGGTATGCCATAAGCGAGCAGTTTGTTCGGATCAACCTGCACCTGATACTGGCGCACGAAACCACCGATACTCGCCACTTCGGCCACACCAGGAACCGTTGCGAGCTGGTAGCGTAGGTACCAGTCCTGAATGCTTCGAAGATCGGCGAGACTCTGCTTGTGACTGTGATCGACGAGCACATACTCGTAAACCCAGCCCGCACCGGTCGCGTCGGGACCAATGGCAGGATGTACATTGGCGGGAAGCCGGCCGGCAATCGTCTGTAGATACTCCACAACCCGAGAACGGGCCCAATAAATATCGGTCCCGTCTTCGAACACCACAAAGACGTAGGAGTCATTGAACATGGTCTGGGCGCGGACCGCTTTCACCCGCGGCGCAGCCAGCAAAGCGGTGACGATGGGGTAGGTGACTTGGGCGCACCACTCGATGATTCGGGAAATCACGATTACATACCTCCCGTCGCGTTGAGCGTGAGCTGCTTATTGGCAATCGTCTGCCCGTTTTCTTGTGCCCTGATGGTGACCTGCCCAGTCCCGCCGGAACCGAGATCGCCCTTGCCTTCATAGATTCCGCCGCCCTTGTCGGTGGCATTGATGACGGTTTTCATGGCGGCCATTCCCATCGCCGGCATTGCGGCCATGAAGAAGGTCACGGTTACGTTTGCTCCGGCGATTGGCTTCCCATCCTGTTCAGTCAGCTTCACGCGAACCGTATTGCTGCCCTTGTGCGGAGGATCGGGATCAGTCGTCAGCTCCACATTGGCTTGCTGTTGTGGGGGAGTATTCATCGAAGCCGCCTGACCAGCACCGGGAGGCGGGGGAACAAACGCGCCCGCTGCCGCCTGCAGTTGGGCCTCGGAATCAATCAGGAAGTTTGCCGAAGTAACAATTTGTTCTTCAGCCTTTATCCCTTTCGTGACCACCAGTTCATCACCAACTTGAGGCCCGAGCTCGACTTCACGCGGCTCAATGTTGCCCTCGCCGCGATAGACGAACAGCAAGTTCTTGGTTCCCGAATGAAAAGCCGCACTGGCCGGGACGACCGACTGTCGTCCCATCGGCAGCTTGGCCCGAACATTCACGTACATTCCGGGCCTCAACTTCAGACCAGGATTCGCAAACACCAGCCGCACCGGCAGCGTGCGCGTATTCATGTCCAGCTGGGGAAGGATGTAATCGACGCGCCCGTTGAAGACTCGTCCGGGATACGCATCGACCGTGACCTCTGCAGAATCACCCGGCTTGATCTTCCCGGCATCGCTTTGGAATACCTGGGCTAGTACCCAAACGTCGGAGAGGTCAGCGACGGTGTACAGCATGGTTTCGGGCTGGACGTACATATTGGGCAGTGCGTTTTTCTGCGTGATGTAACCCGAGACGGGAGAATTGACCGTTAGATCCGTAATCGCCTTTCCGCCTTGATCCAACTTCTCGATTTCTGCAGGAGACACTTCCCATTGCAGCAGTCGCTCTTTGGCAGCACTGAAGAGAGAAGACGCGCCTGAAGCTACCCCGCTCACTTTGCTCTGCTGCAAAGACTCCGAGTTCTTCTTTGCCAGCAAGTATTCGTGCTCGGTCGAAACCAAGTCAGGACTGTAGATCGTAAATAGCGGTTGGCCCTTGCCGATGAAATTGCCCGTAGCGTCGGCATAGACTTTGCGAATCCATCCCGCGAATCGCGTCTGCACGTAGGCCTGCCGGCGCTCATCGACCTGCACGTTGCCGTAGAAACGAAGCTCAGTGTGGACCGGCTTGGACTCAACCTTCCCCAGCACAACGCCGATGCTCTGCATCCGCTGGGGCGTGAGTTGGATCGGGGCAAGCGGCGTCTCTTGCATATTGCCGGCCTGAGAGTCACTAGCCGATCCTGGCTCGGAACCGGAGGCGTTGGCCGATGAAGTCTGTGCCATCGTCTCCATTGACTTGCTTGCGGAACTGCTGCCAAGCTGCAACGCAGTTTCGGTATGGCTTAAACGCCACCACAAAACCGCCGTCACAATCGTGAGCACAATGGTTGTGATCAGTGCAATCCAAAACGCGCGGCGATACTTGTTCTGTTCTGTACGGAGCATGTCTGCTCCCTCATCTGCATTCGTTCCAAAGTTGCGCTCGTTCATGGCACATCCACCCCGGTCAGGCGCTCTAGTTCAGCCAGCGCCGATTCGTGCTCTACCAACTCATTTCGGTATTCCAAATCGAGGTTCAGAACATCGAGGAACCCAGAAAGCAGACTTTCGAAGTCTTGGCGGTTCGATTGGTAAGCAGACAGGGCCGATTGAAAGGTAGCTTCCGATTGCGGGACGAGACCATCGCTGTAGATCTTCAACCGTTCTTCCGAGGTCTTGGCACGAACATACTGCTGCTGCACTTCCGAAAGCACGCGCTGCGATTCAGTATTCAGCTCTTGCCGTGTGCGCTCCTGGTTCTCCTGCGCTTCCGCCAGTTCAGCCTTCTGGCGTCCGCGGTTCGGCAACCGGATACCGAATGTGGCCATGTAGTAATCGCGGAATTTATCAGCCGTGTGCTCATACGTATAGCTGACGTTGAAGTCGGGCCGGAAATTCTTGTGCGCCAATTCCACCTGGGTTTCTTGCTGCCGGATGGAGGCCTGCTTTGAGTGCACATCCGGATTCTGCTCGCGAGCTTTCTGCAAGAGTTCGGCTGCGGAATACAAAAGAGTTCGCAAGGTAACGGTCTCCGTGACAATGTCCGCGGACTCCTGCGGTCGTCCCAAGACCTGCTTGATCTGGGCTTCCAAGAGTCCTTCTTCCTGATGGTGGTGTGCGATCTCTTGCAGAATCTTCGTGTGTTGCAACTGAGCTTTCAGCACATCTTGCTGATTGCCCTGGCCTACGCGGTAGCGTGCCTCAGATGCCTCTTGTACCTGATTCAGTAGCGCGTCACTTCTCTGTAGAACTCCGACTGTTTGCTGAATGTAGGCCAGGCGGAAATAGACCATCTTGAGATTTCCCACCACCGTTCTGCGGATGGAATCGGTCTGCGCTTCCATGGAGTCCGCTGCGTGTTCAGCGACACGGGCGCGCAACTGCCGTTTGCCTGGGTAGGGAATGTCCTGTGACGCGCCGAACCCGATGTAAGCGAAATCGCTGTTGCTATAACCGGCGAAAGGTCGGGGGCTGCCCACGCTGAACTGCTGCACCGAGAGTTGGGTTTCGGGCAGAGCGGACGCCTGCTTGGGAAGATTTCTTGAGGCCTGCCAGGCGTGAAACGCGGCCGCAATCTGCGGGTTCTTTTGCTCTGCCTCCTGCATTAGCTCACGCAGAGACGTGGGCATCCCCACGTGCTCGGACATGCCGGGAGATTCAGGAGTCGAGCCCGGTTGTTGCGAATTTCTTGTCTGTTGAGCGGTCCCCTTGAGCGGGAGCACCATCGTGCCAACGAGCACAGCCGCAGTAATTAGCGAAATACGAGTACGCCCGAAGAGACTTCGGGACAAATAAGTGGATTGCATCTTTCCTCCGCAAACAATCACCAGTTTGTAGGCGCACAAATGTGCAGACGCACGAGTGCGTTAGCAGCTCAGAGGAAAGACGATCAGATTCTTAAGACGGTGGCGGTGAGAGACTCTAGTCCTGGCGGACTATGCGTGCACGAAGCCCGCGACGACCACTGTGCGAGCGAGTATGTATCGGCCTGGGAGGTAAGGGGAAGCGCGTGAAACAAAACCAAACTGACATGATGCAATTGCGAAGAGGCGGTCTTCAGGGCGTGAAAATCAGCAGGCGTGGCGGTCACCTGACAGCAAGGATGGGACTTCGCCATCCCCATGTCCCCGCACTGTCCCGCCATCTTCTTACAACACTCCCGCTCGGCTGCCGTCATCGCTGCATTGGGCACCACACATGCCATCACCGGCAACCCGGCGAACAATACCGCCAGAGCGAAAACAGCGACTTTTTGCACGAGTTTCAACGTCATCAGTGTAGCTGCAACTGTGAGTTAGACGCAACAGAAAGCGAAAAGTTACAGATTACGGCGGTTATGCGACCTCCACACCTAACCTTATTGTGGTGCCGTAACCTCCGCCTGAGCATCAAAAACCTCTCCTGCCCATTAGCTTCAATCACTTCACTGTACGCGAATTCTTTCCCTCTTGACTCTGGTGTGCGCTCCAGAGTGTATGCTGATGTCCATGCAGACATCGCCCATCCAAATCGGCGAACTGGCGAAGCGAACAACGCGAACCGTGGATGCTATTCGCTTCTATGAGAAACGCCATTTGCTGCCAAAGGCTACCCGAACCGCTGGTGGGTTTCGGCTGTATACGATGGATGATATTGGACGACTTCACTTCATTCGGCAGATGCACGGCCTCGGTTTCTCTCTGCGAGAAATCGGAGACTTGATTGATCTCCGCACGAGGAAAGCAGATGCCTGCGAGTCAGTGAGGGAGCTACTTAAACACAAGGTGTCGGACATTCGCGCGAAGCTGCGCGAGCTTCGGCGGCTCGAAACCGAGCTGGTAGCCGATTTAGAGAAGTGCAACAAAGAACTGAAGCATCGGCGGCGACACGAAGCATGCGCCTGCCCAGTGCTTGAAGAGGTAGCCGCGAAATGAGAATTGAAGTTCTTTATGTTCCGGGCTGTCCCAATTTCCAGCCTGCTGTGGACCGCATGGAGAAAGTGCTCGCATCGGAATCGTTGCGCGCAGACATTGAAGGAGTTCCTGTCAACAGCGACGACGAAGCGAAGGCTCTAGGGTTCCTCGGCTCGCCGACCATTCGCATCAATGGCAACGATGTTGAATTCATCGCGACGAAATCACCCAGTCTGGCTTGTCGGCTGTACCCAAATCGCAGTGGAGTTCCGTCAGAGGAAATGCTGAGGGCGGCTCTAGCAAGAGCGAACCGAGGGGAAGGCGTATGAGAGTTGCCGAACGAGCCACTCCCGTTGCAGCGGTTATTGCCGCTCTTTCAGCTCTGGCGTGCTGCTTGCCGTTGGGATTTCTCGGGGCAGTGGGGCTAGCGGGCCTGAGCGTTTGGGCACGGTCTTATGCAGCCTGGTTTCTTGCTTTCGCAGCCGTTCTTTTGGTGGTTGGATTCGTGCAGCTATATCGTGGCCGAAATCAATGCAGGAAGCGCAGCACAGTCAGTATCGTGCTGTTCTGGGTCGCTGCTGTAATTGTTCTCCTGATCATTCTTTTCCCGCAAGTCATCGCGAGCTTGGTAGCGGGCTGAATATGCGATTGAAGTTGAAATACGTGCCGTTGTTTATCGTCGCTGCTCTTGCGTGTCTCATCTTCTGGTACTTCTCGGGTTCACCACCAAGTGGCCAGCCACCGCTCACATCGCTGACGCCCAATAATCTGAACCAGTTTAAGCGGGAATTCAACGGCGCAGCTGATCGAAATCGCATGCTGTTGCTGCTCTCCCCAACTTGAGCGTATTGCTTGCGGGGGTCTTCCGCAATCGAGGAAATCCTGAAGCAAAATCAGTCAGCAGATGTCCGCATCCTTGTCGTATGGGAGCCCATGTTGCCCACCGACTGGATGCGACCAAGCGGGAGGGTGCAGTCACGCATCTCCGACTCTCGAGTGGTGCAATTCTGGGATAAAGATCATCTCGTCGCCAAAGAACTACAGCAACAACTCTCCCGTTCCCAAATCTGCTGCCAGAGCGACGGCATCATCTGGGATGTCGCTGCCCTCTATCCGAACAACGTTCAATGGGGTTCCGCGCCTGCATTCTTCGGCGGTGCAGTTCTTGATGTCGCGAGTGAAGTTCGGCAGCGAGTGTCCGCCATGAACGGCAACCGCTGACCAGTCTAAACATGAAATCGCTCACAGCCTTTGGCTTGTTCGCAGTGACTGCAATCATCGCGGCGGTGCTTGCCTTGGCAGTCAAGCTGCTTTTGCCCGTGCATTGGAAGTAACCAGAATTATGTCTTTGAGCTGACCCATCAACTGGCGGGCTTTGTAAGCGCGTGTAGAAGATATCCTAGGGGAAACAACGTGAGACCTAGCACAGCGCAACCGAAATCGAGATAGTGACCAATGCTGCGTTCCTCTCCCCAATGCATCCACGGAAACAGCTGCACCCCTTCGAAGATGTGAGCAAGAACGACCAACACCAGGCACGCCGCGCCGAGCAACTGAAGGAGAAGGAGAGAGTGCACAGACTTTCCTTTAGAGAACAAGACAGCCGAACCCGAAAACAGCACGCCCGCTGGTATTAACGCGATCAGCGCTTTAAGCAATGTGACATTCATGGAAGCCCAACCCGGTCCCCCGTGTGGTGGTCTTCGATCTGGAAGCGAAGAAATTCATGAATGGCTTTCAGCGCGTCCGGGTTTTTTGTCTTAATCCGCACCCTGCTACCTGCCGGTTGTTGATTCGCTGCGAAGGCTGGCAGCCGGAAATATTCGCGTCCGCACAGGAATTTCTCAGCCGCCCACGAGTCCTTGTCCCGAGCTGCCTCATACTTGACGTTTCTCTTCCAGATTCTCAATGGTCTCGATCTGCAGAAACGCATCGCCAGCGATCGGATCGACATGCCGATCATCTTCATTACGGGTCACGGGGACATACCAATGTCCGTCCAGGCCATGAAGGCGGGCGCTATCGAGTTCTTGACGAAGCCATTCGGCGATGATGTGCTGTTGAGTGCCATCCGAAACGCCATCGAGCGCAGCCAGGCCACACTTGGTCGTGAGGCGGAGGTACGGACGCTCCGGGGCTGTTACGAGTCGCTCACGCCTCGCGAAAGGCAAGTCATGGCCTTGGTAGCCGCCGGCCTGTTGAATAAACAGGTCGGTGGCGAACTCAACATCAGCGAGATCACGGTAAAGGCACACCGAGGTCAGGTGATGCGAAAGATGAAGGCTGACTCTCTCGCCGACTTAGTGAATATGGCCGCAAGACTTCGCCTCTCACGTTCGCCAAAAAACTGACACTCCCTCGGCCAATGCCGCACTACGGATTACGCTACGGTTTTGCTCCCGCTACCGGGAATTTCCAACGACTTAGAGGTCGTCCGCCTCTTGTAAGTCCTTTAAAGGCGTGTATAGGCCGTTCTTTCACGGCGGTAGCTCTGGGGCGGGATCGGGATTCGGCAGAGCCGTTCAATCCGTTCAATCTATGGCGGAGTGCCGTGAGCACTCCGCCTTCTTTCTTTTCTGGCGAGCCGCCCCCAGCGGTGTCAATCGGCCAATCTGCCCTGAATCGCCCGACGCCGGAAAGCATTCGCGAGTTTCCCTTTACGGTCTGTCAGGTCGTCGTTGTAAAAGACAATTTCTCGCTTGAGTGTATTCTGCCATCCACACCGTCCGTCCCCGAAGACAGTCTTTCTTCACGCCAATCTCGCTAACTCACGAATTGTCAACACTAGTCCTTTGGCATGCCGACTGCCATTCCTTTCGGCGTATGGCGCAGCGAGTACGGGCCGACAAGAACAGGTTAGACAAATGAGATCACCAGAAGAAATGCAATGGAGACCGTAGTTTGACACTGCAGGAAGCTGCGGGACTATTCTCGCAGAATGCTTGTCCTTACAGGATTTTCAGGCATAACGAATCGAAAGTTTTTCTGGCTCTTCAAATGACAGGACGACACACCTGGGGTCACCGAACTCCTGAAAGGGGCTTGGAGCTGTGTTCCCCAGCGTTCAAATACGTCACCTGCTTGCGGTCATTGCCTTGGCCGAAGAGCTGAATTTCAGGCGCGCTGCGAACAGATTGCATATAACCCAGCCTGCGCTAAGCAAACAGATTACCGATCTCGAAGCAGAGCATCGATTTCACCTGTTCACTCGCAATAAGCGACGGATTGTGGAACTCACGGATGCCGGGCGTGTCTTCGTCGAAGAGGCCCGCTCTGCACTCTCGCATACGGAACGGGCCGTGCATCTGGCTCGTGCCGCACACGAGGGCTCCGATAGCATCTTGACGATTGGGCACTCACCCTATGCCAATCACGACTGGGTTTCCGCGATGCTGGCAATCCGGCTTCCTTTGTACCCCAGGCTCGCAATCCGACTAAAGACTCAGTTTGCAATGGAGTCGGTCCATAGCGTCTTAGTGGGGGAAGTCAACCTCGCCCTAGTGACAGCGCCACCGGAGGATGCCCAGCTCACGGCTGTCCCATTTGCTCCCGCTCCCTTGTACGCTGTGGTTCCAGAGAACCACCCCGGTGCCCACAAAGAACGCCTGATTCTCCAGGATCTGGCAAAGGACGAGTGGATTCTGTTTGCGAAACGGGTTCATCCGCTTCTGTATGAGGCGGTCATGGATGCAGCGCGACGTAAGTCGATCATCCCCAAGCACGCTCACGATGTCATGGCACCACAGCAGGCAGTGGACCTAGTATCGGACCACGTAGGCATCGCCATCCTTACGCAACCTATGGCGCCAGGCATTCATATTGACGGCGTGGTGGTAAAACCGCTTTCCGATGCAGCGTTGTGCTTCCAAACGTGCGTAATCATGAGAGCCGATAACGTCTCCCGGCTCGTAAACGAATACGTTCGAATGTTCCTCCGCAAATACGTGCTCCAGCGTCTGCCACCAACGCGAACGGAATTGTCGATGTCCCCGCGAGTTGTCACAATGAAAAAGACAATCCCGCCCTCAAGCCATTGAACGGCTCAGCCTCGCCCATGCACGAGACACGACATGCCGCTCATGTAACAAATAATGGCACTCCTTCACAGTTAAGTGGGAGGTTCGGCGTGGCGCCGGAGTTTCATTAATAGAACCGACTCCCATCGAGGTTGGGTCCGGTGTGTACTAAATGCTGAATCTGAGGGAGGAGTTGCTTCACAGGTGATCCCGAGCATGAGTCGCCCGGCAAACCCGTATGACAATGCCAGCTGCGAGAGCTTCCTCAAGACTCTGAAGCGGGAAGAGATTTACGCGAGTTCGTACGAAGATCTGGAGCACTTGCGGGGGAACATCGGAATCTTCATCGAGCAGTACTACAACCAACAACGGTTACATTCGGCATTGGGGTATCGCTCGCCGGAGGAGTTTGAACGACAAGCCGAGTGCCAAAGTGGGATGGCAGATTCGAAGGGGGCGACGCTCACTTTCTTCGCCAGCTCAGCTCAATCTTCTACAGAGCTGCTGGGGGAAGGGGACTCAAGCGCCGTCCCCTTCCCCAGACCCCATCCCTGCTGAAGAAAATCAGTGAGACGAATCGATGAATGCCAAATGTGCCAACGATAGATTGTCTCAACCGAGGGGTTCACCCCATGCGACTGTGTCCTTTTTGTGTCCTTTGCAGTTAGACGCGGTTCGATTTCGTCAACTTCTTCAACGTTTTCGGAAGCCGTCCATGCGGGTCTTTTGATCGTTAAGTTATTGTGGCGACTGCAGTTGGTAACGCTGCAGCCGAATCGAGAACCATAACTCTTAATCAGTAGGTTGTAGGTTCGATTCCTACCGCGCTCACCATCTTTTCAAGCACTTACCGGAGTTGATGTTTTGGGTGTGCCGTAAAGTGTGCCGTAACTCAATCCGGCTACGCCCGTTTCTCTACTGCTGTGTCTTGATCGAGCGCAGCGCGGACGATCTCTAGCTCGGGATGCTGATACTGCATCGCAGTCTTCACATCCTTGTGTCCCATCGTTCTCATGACGGCAGCCAGGTTTCCGGTTCTCTTCAGAATCCGGGTGCCGTAATCATGTCGCCCACAATACAGGACAAGATCTTCGGGAAGCCCAGCCTTGACTCTGGCTTCGCGAAATCTCTTCGCCATTGTGGTGAGATGAGCAGACTCGGCGCGTTTCGATGGGAAAACCCATCCTTCGCGTTTTTCTCCGCACCTTTGTTTAAGAACGTCAAAGACGCGATTGCTCATCGGTACGCGTCTCCGTCCTTCTTCGGTCTTGCTGTCCGGCACGAAGATCACGCGGGTTTTCCAATCCAGGTTCTCGATGCGCATCCGGTAAAGCTCTCTTTCGTTCCGCATGCCGGTATCGCGCATCAAGATGATGATATCTCGGAAAAGTTGAAGACTGCGTTTCCGCCAATTGCAGGCAGCAGCGCCCGCCAACAATTTCTTTTCCGCTTCATCGTCAAGCCTGAGTGAACGTCCGTATTCCTTCATCAGTTTGAGTTTCGGAGCGTGACGAATCAGTGTCCACTCCTCGGCCTTGTGCAGCATTCTTCTTAACGTTCTCAGCGCGCAATTGGCATTTGAGGACGCGCCCGAGAACCTCAATGTTTCGATAACGTCCCTAGTGATCTGATCCAATCGCATGTTCACGACGGTTGTCGTCTTGAGGAGTCGCCAGCCATCGCGGTAGTAGGTTTTGGTTTTGTCTTCCAGTCTGACCTTGTCCAGCCATTCCAGGAAGCGCCGGGAAAACTCCAGCAACACAGGAGCTTTTTGGGGAAGCGGATCTGTATTCTCGACCACATGGCCGAGTTTCAGACCAGCAACCTTTGCCGCTCTGGCCGCTTTTGTTTCGTTGGTTGACCCACGGTAGCGCTGTCCGCGCACCGTGAAGTCATACCAGTAAAACTTGGACTTCGCTTTCTTAAACAGCTTCACGAGCTTCCTCCATTGAAGCCCGCACGGAAGCAACTCGTGTGTTCTTCTGGATGTATTCCAAAAGAACATTCACATCATAACTAACCCGACCTTGCAGTTCTATCCAATTCGGACCGACTCCCTCGGCGCGCCATCGTTTCAATGTTGCTGCTGAGCGTCCGAGAATCTCAGCGGCCTTGCGCGTGTTGACGAGCTGAGGCATGGCTGGTTTTTTCATCACGATTGGCTGGGGCATGGTTCATCTACTCCTGAGGGGAGACTCATCCGCCCCTCGTGGACGACATTTGCCCTTGACGGTAGCGCAGGTGTACACATATAGTCAAGCTGTATCGTTACGCATAGGAGGTGAAATTGACCGAAAGAGAGCTCACGACGGAGAAGGCAGCGATAGCGCAGCAGCCAGTGATCTCCATTCGTATTTCCGAGGCTCTGCGTTTAAAGCTTGAGGGCTTAAAGGTGCTCATGTCCATGAAGAGCGGCGAACCCGTTTCCACATCGGAGGCGGCAAAGCAGCTTCTTGAGTCCTCAAAAGAAGAGCGACTTGAGCTGGTAAGTCTGCTTACCGAGCCAACCGATTCTCTGCTAATGATTCGCCGAAAGGCAGACTCAAAGCTCCCGCTTTCGCAAGCAGAATGGACCGCCGTTGCCTATTTCTGTCTGCACGGAGTGGAGAGATTTGCCAACACCGCACAGACGGAGATTTCATATGAATCTCTTGCCGGAATCCTTGAGGCATTCCAGGCGGTTTACGGTTTGCTTCGCAAACCAAACAAGACCCATTTGGACTCTTTCTTCGTCGCACATCTCCCGCCCGATCGGCAAGCCGAAGCGAAGAAACCGGAAGAGATCGGAAGCGACGATGTTCGGCGCGCCGTCACCCACACCATTCGGATGCTAAAAAACCCGACAGAAGAGCGGCCGAGACCCATCTTTGTCGCCCGGAACCTCTACTTTCTCCTCGACGAGCTAGACTTCCCCAATATCGAGAGGCTAAACGAGGCGCTTCGGCCGTTCTGGCCGACCCTGTGGCGCGTGTGCGCCCGCGGCCACTATTTTCACTATGGTAAGCCCTTGCAAGATCCGAACTCTTCGGCAGGGGGAATGGACGCTCCGTTGAATCCGCCATTACCGAAATTTGAAGAAGGCGACTACCGTCTCGAATTCGTGCGCTCGCCGAGCGAAGGCTTTTCCGTTTGGTTGTCCTTCCCCGGAAGACTTGCGCCGCTCTATCCCGTGGAGGGATACCCAAAGATTTCGGAATTCAGGACGATCCTAGAACGGCTGGATGTAAGGCGGGTGCTGATCTCCTGGAATGGCCGCTATTTTCTCGCGTACACGGTGGCTGACGAGAAGGACGAAATCGGCGTGAATTTTCGCGCTGGTGACAACGGAATTACGTTTAACTTTCGTGGCGAAGACTGGCAGTCCATCAAGAAGCTGTTTCGACGCGCGTGGCAGGCTCCGCAAGTACGCCGCCTGTGGGACGTGCTGGCTCTTGAGTATGGTGAGTTGTAAGAACGCGGTGCTTCGCACCGGAAGAATGGTGGACACGTCACCCCCAAGTTGGGGGAACTGCGGCGCGCCAGACAGCGCTTCGATGTTTACGCAGGTTAACTTTAGCTGCATCAACAAAGTCGGTTGTTCGCTGAATGAGCGCGGTAGCACCGATAACGCTTGTTTGCGACAAGAATGTTCGTGAGCGTCGATCGCGTAAACGTGTTGAAGAGCAAGAACTTCTTGTGAACGAGCGCTTGCACTGCTGAATTGCATCGGGGCCGGGCGCGACATGAACGACGAGGTGGTTCCCCCAATGAGTAGTCCCCGCATTGAAGCTAATCCGCAGTCCAGTTTGCCGTTCGGAGAAGAAGCGAAGCCCGGCTTCCGCACCAAGACCGCAGCCACGCGGCTGACTCCGGACGAACTGGCCGAGATCGAAGCCGCCGCCGAAAGCGCGGGGCAGGCTCTCTCCGAATGGCTGCGCGGGACCGCTCTGTGCGCGGCGCGACAGCGGCCCGCTGATCCCGCCGAACTAGTATTGGCCGAAGTCTGGGCGGTGCGTTATGCACTCTTGAATCTCTTCCATGCAGCCTCTCAAGCGGCATCGGAAGGCAGACAACTGTCGCCCGATTCCGTCCTCACAATTCGCGACCAGGCAGACGCACGAAAGCTTCAGCAGGCGCGCAAACTGCTTGATGACTTCTTCGCCCGCGAGGGCAAGGAAAGAGCTCGTATGCCATGAGTGCCATGCCTTTTCCCAGAACCTTCTCGTCCTTGACGCCGTTGCTTTGGGTAGCCGGGATCTTCCTTTTGCTGCTGGCAGTGCGGAGCGTGTTGCAGAACCGGTCCCCACGTAAATGGCGGGAAAGGGAGACGATCGAATGGGGCCGGCCTCGGCCAAGTTTGATCCAGAGATGGAGGATAAAGATGGGCAGAATCCGATTCAGACTGCCGAGATTCTCGCAGCAGCAGATGCCAGAGATCGCGCCGAAACCAGCACCATCAGTGCCCGCGAATGCTCCCGCCGATCCGCCGAAGAAGCCTACCCAGCCGATGCTCGGGCTCTTTGGTTCGACCGTCAATGGTTCGACCATCGGTGCGCCCGAGACCAAACCCAAAAAGGCGTTCGCCTGGGAGAGAACAAAGGGAATCGAATGAGGGACAAATTGCCAAGAACACCACTTCACGCTTGAGGAACGCTCGGTATGCTCACGATCTCGAAACCGCTGTCAGCCAGCCAGGCGCAGACCTACCATGTGCGGGAGTTTGCCGCGCAGGAACAGAATTACTGGAGCCGCGATCAACAGGGTCACAGTGAGTGGCAGGGCAAACTCGCCGAGCAGTGGGGGTTGCAAGGTGGCGTTGGTTCCGAACACTTTGAACGCCTGAGTGCAACGCCTGAGTGAAGGCCAACATCCGCACACCGAGGAGCAGCTCGTGCGGCATCAAGTTGCGAGAACCTATGAAGGCAAATTTGGCAGAGAGATAACCAGCGCCGAGCATCGCGCCGGGTGGGACGCCACATTCTCTGCGCCGAAGTCGGTATCGCTCACCGCGCTCGTGGGCGGCGATGATCGGGTGCGGGAAGCCCATCGGGAGAGTGTACGCGCGGCACTTCAGGAACTTGAACGATACACGCAGGCGCGAATCGGCAATGTCCATGCCCCGGAGACGACCGGCAAATTTATCGCCGCCACTTTCGAGCACGACACCGCGCGGCCCGTTGATGGCTATGCTGCGCCCCAGCTTCATACTCATGCCGTCATCTTCAACATGACCGAGCGCGAGAACGGTCTCGAAAATGGGAAACAGATGCGAGCTTTGCAACCACACGAGATGTTCGTGTCGCAGCGCTACGCCACGGCGGTCTATCGATCCGAGCTGGCTCTGCGTCTGGAAAAGCTGGGCTACGAACTGGAACGCGGCAAGCATGGACAGCCGGAAATAAAAGGCTACACGAAGGAGTATCTGGAGGCTTCCAGTCCGCGACGTGAACAGATCAAAGACCATCTCCGGGAACAAGGAATCGACGGAGCCGCGGCGGCACAGATCGCGGCCCACCATACGCGCGACCGCAAGGAACTACTGTCGCCTGGAGAAGTCTTACAGCGGCACCGCGAGTTGGCGGCACAGTACGGGCATCAGGCGGACCGCGTCATCGCACAGGCGCGCCAACATGGGCAATACCAGATGCCGGAGCCAGAGGTTCAGGCGCAGCGGGCCGTGACCTGGGCGCGCGATCATGTCTTCGAGAGATCGGCTGTGCAGGACCGCCGCGCGATCCTCGAAACAGCTCTGGTGCGCGGCATGGGAGAAACCACCTATGCTCAGGTCCGGCAGGAGTTCGAGCGCCGGATCGAGGCCGGGGAGTTCCGCGAAGTCTCGCACGTTGGTGCCGGCAGACAGTACACAACCGCCGCGATGGTACGCATGGAGCGTGAGATCCTTGGCCGGATGGAGCAAGGCAATCGGCGCGACTACAGCGATCCGATGCTGGTCTCGCCGCAAGTGCGCATCGCCACGGAAGACCGCCACCCGGAATTGAATGCGTCGCAGAGGCAGGCAGTAGACGAGATCTTTCTTTCGCGGGAGAAGGTTGTCGGTTTAGATGGCATCGCAGGCGCGGGCAAGACAACAGCTCTGTCCGTGATCCGCGAAGGCGCGGAGGCCGAGGGATACAGGGTAGAGGGTTTCGCGCCAACGTCCCGCGCGGCGCAGAAGCTCGGGGAAGCAGGCATGGAGACATCCACACTACAGAAGCATCTGGTACGTGGACAGCAGCCGGATAGCGGGGAGAAACGGCTCTATGTACTCGATGAGTCGTCGCTGGCATCGACCAAGCAGGTACATGAGTTCATGAATCGGCTCCATGCGAATGACCGCGTGTTGCTCGTCGGCGACCGGCGGCAACATGAGGCGGTTGAGGCCGGGAGGCCTTTCGCTCAGCTCCAGGACGCCGGTATGAAAACCGTGAAGCTCGAAGAGATCGTGCGCCAGAAAGACCCAGAACTGAAACAGGTAGTCGAGCAGCTTGCCCAGGGCGAAGTACAGGAAGCAATACAGAATCTTGACTGGCAGGGCCGAGTGCACGAGATTCAAGGCTACGACGAGCGCATCGCCGCTATCGCGAAGGAGTACGCAAAATCGCCGGAGAGCACGCTGGTGGTTTCTCCCGATAATCGCTCTCGCATGGAGATCAACGAGCGCGTCCATGCGGAATTGCAGCGAAGTGGCCTCGTCAGCAACGAGGAACACCGCATCAGGACGCTAGTGCCGCGCCAAGACCTCACCGGTGCCGACCGCACCTGGGCCGAGCGCTATGAGGTGGGCGATGTGCTGCGCTATTCGCGGGCATCGAAGGAGACTGGCATCGGGAAAGGCGCGTACGCACAGGTGAAGAGTATCGACGCTCCGAAGAACCGGCTCACAGTCGAGCTGCAGGATGGCACACAGCGCACTTACGATCCGCGCAGGCAGCAGGGAGCCTCAGTCTTTCGGGAGGAGATGCGGAGTTTTTCAGTAGGCGACCGCATTCAGCTCACCGCGCCGGCCAACAACCTCAGAGTTGCGAACCGCGAGTTGGGGACCATCGAGAGCATCGACGGAGACTGGCGGCTGCGCTTGAAGATCGACGGTGGGCGTATGGTTGAACTCGATCCGCACAAGCATCCGCATCTCGATCATGGGTATGCCATGACCAGCCACTCCAGCCAGGGACAGACTGCCGACCGTGTCCTGATTCACGTGGACACGGAGTTGGGCGCTAAGGATCTGCTCAACAGCCGCATGGCCTATGTCGCTGTCTCGCGTGGACGCTATGACGCACAGATTTATACGAACAACGCACAGACGCTCGGACAGGAACTCAGCCGCGACGTGTCCCATTCTCCTGCGATTCAGCAAGAGCCAGTAGCGCAAAAGATAGAACCACAAACCACGCACACGAATCAGATCAGTCAGGGTTTCGGTCTTGGTCTTTGATGCAGCATTCCCGAATGACATACCCCGGATAGCCAGAGCATAGCCGAGGCCCAGCCAGTGTCAAGGCCGCGCTTCGCGCGCCGCCTTCGCGGTCGAAGAGCCTTGACACTGGCCTTTGCACCTCGGCTTATTCTTCAGCTATCCGGGGGATGTCAGATTTCTAGTTCTACGAAACGGGCTCCGCCCAGGTTGAATCGCTGTTGATGGCAATTGTCCTCTCACACATCGAGACAGTGCAAAAAACCGCTGTCAGAGCAGATCTAGCAATTGAGAAAGACGGGTTTCAAACAAGCGTTCTCTCACGAGCATGAGAATCATTACTTATAGCGACCTGCATCTTGAATTTGGCTCGGGCTGGATGTTGCCGCCAGATGCCAACGGAGATGTCATGATCCTGGGAGGCGATATCGTCACGCTCAGGGATTATGAGCCGCTCGACCAGATTCTGCGGAAGTGGAAGAAACCGATCCTCTATGTGACGGGAAACCACGAATATTACACGCGACGGCCAATGAACGAAGAGGACAATAGATTCAAGGCGTGGCTCGAAGACAAACATCCGCATGTGAAACTGCTGCTTGATGAAGAGGTCAGCATCGGGGGTGTCAATTTCTTCGGCGGCACGATGTGGACGGATTTCAACGGCGGTGATTTGCACGCCATGGAGACCGCCTGCTCTCAAATGAATGATTACCGCCTCATCTATAACCCCGACGAAACGCCTTTCACGCCAGCAGATTCGATTGCGCTACATAAAAACTTCTCGTCGAAATTGCTGAACTGGTTTGGCAAGAATCTGAGTGGTCCGCGCGTGGTCATCAGCCATAATGCACCGATTATCAATCCCAACTCCAAATACAAGGGCGGCCCTCTCACGCCGGCGTTCAATTCCCTGGACATGGTGGAGATCATTGAGACCCACCAGCCTGTCCTCTGGGTGTATGGCCACACGCATGAATGCGACGATCAGACGATCGGCCAAACCCGGATCATTTCGAATCAACTCGGATATCCCGACAAACTTGGTGGTTTTGAATGCAAGGATTTTGATGAAGCAGGTCTGCCAGTCGAGGTAGGCGTTTAACCCCACTCATGTGAGCACTCCCGAGCCAAGCCCAGTGAGAAGTTTCAGGGAAACCCATCCCATGTTATTGATTATAAACAGTTTATTCTCATAAGAAGATGATCATGCGAGATGACAAGACATCAATGTATTGCTTGGTATATATACCAAGCAATACAGCGCAATCTATCGGAATAACGCCTCTTAAACTCCAGATGATTCGTATGGATATGGGCCATTAGTCTATACATCTCACTTGGTATATATACCAAGTGAGATGTGCATCTGTAGGAGCTGCACTGGACAACTTGCGATAACTCCATGGCAGGGTGTAGGATGGGACATGCTGGAAAAGCTTTGGTATATATACTAAAGCTTTTCCAGCATGTCCCATGTGACTGCTGTCAAAGAAGAGTGAGGACCAACTTCGATTGGCAACCCGACTTCAAATCGCCAAGAAAGACATAACCGCCCTATTCGATAGCATGCCCAATCGAGTCTTTTGGCCTAGCGACATTTCTAGCATTCTCACTCAACATCGTCAGTTTTGGCGACTAGCGCAAAATACAACCACCGCAGCTTTCCTGAGATTTCTTCTCGATAAAACCCCCATGATGAAGGTTGATCTCCTGGCCGTGCATCACACCAGTGCGTCTAACACCGTTAGATACGTTTGGAACCAAGCCTCTCCTTACGAACTCGCACTCTCCTTAAAACGAAAAGCGTATCTTTGCCACGCCACCGCCGTGTTCTTGAACGGCCTTGCTGAACAAATACCCTCCCGCATCTTCGTAAATGCAGAACAAAGCCCGAAGAAATCCTCAGGAATTCTCACCCAGGAAGGCATTCATAGAGCCTTCGCTGGCAAACAACGAGAATCAAATTTCGTATTCCGTTTCAACGACAGCGAAGCTGTGCTGCTTTGGGGAAAAAGTACCGGTCAACTCGAAGTGGCACAGCTAGATTATTCCGGAACCAAACTGTCGGTCACCAGTTTGGAGCGAACCCTCATTGATATTGTGGTTCGGCCAAACTATTCGGGGGGTGTATTTCAAGTTCTGGAGGTCTACCGTCGCGCACAATCACGAATTTCAGTGGGCACCCTGGTAGCCACACTCAAGAAGTTGTCATATGTTTACCCATATCACCAGGCAATCGGTTTTTACATGCAGCGGGCGGGGTATCCAGAGACGCTCTACGGAAGATTGAAAGAGCTCGGATTGCAATACGACTTCTACCTAACCTACGATTTGCGAGATAAGGAATACATTGCTGACTGGCGCCTATTTGTTCCAAAGGGATTTCATTGAGGTGACAAGGTGAACCACGAAGTCGAAGTAGTAGTCAAAATCTTTCAGTTGTGCCTTGGTGGAAGTTCTCACGCTTTCCCAATCAGGACGGTGGAACTCGCGGAAGGCACCTATATTTTGTAGTAGCTGCAATGGCACTTCTTTCGCCTCAAAGATCTGAAGTGTAAGCTCCAAATTCTCCGCCGAAGTCAGATCCACACCGGTCCGCGATACGATTAGGTGAATATCAAAGAAATCCCTTGCCCGTGGAGTTGGATAAGGTTTTAACGGGTATTCGGGCATCTGCTGACATATCGCACGGAGTTTTTCTACTGCGATCATCTCAGCTGAGTAAACGTAGACAGAGTAGTTATCGATCTCTACCCTTTTCTTACCATGGACGAATTCACATTTACTCAGGTCGATAGTGAAGACGCGCTGTTGATTTGGCCCGATGACCAGCGAATCACGACGGAGTGCATCAATGTTACCCGCAAGCTTTTCGTATTTCTCCTGGTCCGTCAATTTGAATGAGACCATGTACCCGCCCCAGCGGAGGCTGGCCCCTTCTCGCAGTTGCCTGGGTTTCGGCTCGAACTTGAAATCAAAAACCACGTATCCCGCTGCGGCGAAGCGGCGAAGGAGTGCTTCAGATATGCGCCGTTTCACGTCTTCAATATCCTCAAAATCGTTCTCGATCGAGAAATCCAAATCCAGAGATGTACGATCACTCAGACCCAGCGCGAGATTGATAGCGTTTCCCCCCTTGAGAACTACCTTCTCAAACAGAACGTCGTCAGAAAACAGCGCGGTGATAGCGGTTCTTCTGACGGCTTGAAAATCCAGAGGTAACTGTGCCATGGACCAATAGTGGCATATGCTCCTTCGCACATCAATTCACGCTTCTGCATCTCTTGGTGCCTTTCCTGATACCGCAATCTTGCGGAGGCTAGTCCTGTCTCTAGCATCGCTCCTCTACATGGGCGCACTCCAGTTCCCAGCGTCCGCGCGGCCCGTGGGGCTGCGGCCCGCGACGGGCGCAGGTTAACTAATCCTTTGCGCCCATTGCAAAGGGTTGGATTCCGGACGGCGTGGCTCGATGCCGCGCCAGGACAGGGATGCGCGGGGGGCAAACTTACCTCGCCACCATGGTAGAGTAAGCAGCCGAGGGGAACTCCATGAAGCATTTAATTCTGGCTGTATCACTCGGACTCGCAACGCTGGCTAACGCGGCAGATGTCCCAAAGTCCTCTGTTTTTATTAAAGCGGCAGCATGTGATGGAAAGCTTTCTTCCGCTGTGATTGCATCTCTGAAGGAAGAAATCGGAAACTCACAAAAATACCATGTCGTTCCAAATTTGAGCGACGAAGGCCGGATGGGAGAAGTGATCACCATCGGAATGGCCTGTTCAGAGCGCACTGAAGTTGCTGCCGTTGCCACGACCTACGGGAAAGGCAAGTGTTTTCCGGGTGCCTATTGCCACCAAGCAGTTGACGGAAGCTCCTTAAAAGTGGCGTTGTGCGATTCCAACGCCATCGCCGAATGTGGACGAGTGCTTTTCAAGACATTCGACGACTACGCTAGCCACATGAACGCTAATGGTGCTTCAGCGCTGCAATTGCAGTAAACGAAAGAGCGTCACGGGAAGGCCTTAAGCACCTATGTCGAATCCGGCGTCTCTCCGAATTAGCGTCGTCTTCGCTCTTCTGTGTTTCCCTGCCGTGGCTCAGGTATCCAGCAAGCAGGACTCGACTAGTCATGATTTCTCGAAGGAGGGTGTGGTCGGAGAACACCTGGAGACAAAGGTGGTCTTCCAGTCCGACGGTTCCTATACGCGGGAGCAGAAAACGCGGGTACGAATCCAGTCCGACGCTGGCGTGCAAGAATACGGGGTGCTCCGTCCTCCTTACCAGACATCCTTCGAACGCATTGAGGTACTCGATGTCCGGGTCACCAAACCAAACGGATCGGTAGTCATATCTCCACTGGACTCGATCCAGGATGCACCCTCGCAAATTCCCGGAGCTGCTGAATTCGCCAACCTGCACGAAAAGCACGTTCCGGTTAAGGGGCTTGAACCGGGGGACGTTCTTGAATATTCCATCCGATGGCAGGTAGAGCCACCGCTCGCCACGGGACAATTCTGGTTCGGTCATTCGTTCTTGAAGAGCGCAATTATTCTCGATGAGCAGCTAGAGATCAGCGTTCCGAGCGACCGCGAGGTGAAATTCAAGAGTCAAAATGTCCAGCCAACGATACGCGAGGAAAACGGTCGCCGGATGTACACGTGGAAAACCTCGAATCTCGAAAGCCAGAACATCGAGAAACAAAGAGAGGCCCAGAGTTACGATGCCATCCGTGGGCAGCTGCGGGGCGCGGATGTGCTGATCAGCAGTTTTCGAACCTGGGAAGAGGTTGGCCGATGGTATGAAAGCCTCCAGAAGGAAAAAGTCCAGCCCTCACCGGATGTGAAGGCGAAGGCGGAGGAGCTAACTAAAGGACTTCATGATGACGATGCGAAACTGCGCGCCATCTACAACTACGTCAGCCTGCGTTATCACTATGTCGGGATTGCTTTTGGTGTAGGACGCTATCAACCTCATGCGGCGTCGGAAATTCTCGCGAACCAGTATGGCGATTGTAAAGACAAGCACACTCTCCTAGCGGCCTTGTTGAGCGCAATTGGAATCCGCGCTTATCCAGCCCTGATCAGTAGCCGGGTGACGGTCGATCCCGACGTGCCGATGCCCGCACAGTTTGACCATGTCATCAGCGTTGTGCCTCAAGGGAGTACGCTCTCTTGGATGGATACGACACCAGAAGTGACGCCGATGGGTTACCTGATGACCAATCTTCGCGGGAAGCCAGCGCTGGTCATCATGCCGGATAAGGTCGCGTTCCAGACCACGCCCGCCAATCCTCCGCTCGGCAGCAAATACACCAGCACTATCACCGCCAAGCTCGATGTCGACGGTACGCTGCAAGCACATGTGGAAGCGACGTATCGGGGGGACGATAGCGAGTTCAATTACCGGTATCTTTTTCGTCGCGTACCTGAGCCCCAATGGAAAGATTTCGCGCAAAAGAACTTCTACGGCGCTCGCCTGGGTGGAACCATAACGAGCGTAGGAGTCAGTCCACCAGAGAAGACGGAGGAACCCTTCACCGTGGCGTATGAATACACGCTTCGGGATTTCACTGGAGGCGATAGCCATCGATTCGCAGTCCCGCTTTCTCCGTTGACCATTCCGGAGGTTAAGGATGCGGACCTAAATCGGACAACGCCGCTCTGGCTCGGCGATGTGGGCGAGGCGCTGTACGAATCTCGAATCGAGTTGCCCACGGGGTGGTCGGCCTCACAGCCAATGCCGCTAGACCTGAAGGAGAGTTTTGCCGAATTCCACGGCGCCACAGAGGTGGACGGAAATGTGATAGTAACCAAGCGCCGACTGCTGCTTAAGGTCAACGCGATTACCCCTGATCAGTTGAAGAGCTACAAGGAGTTTCAGAAAGCGATTTGGGATAACCACGCTCTTTACATTTTCCTCCATGTACCTGCGAACGTTCCCGCGAGCGGACCCGTTTCCACACCCGCACAAGGGCTTGCCCGCGTAGGAGAGCTAGCACGTCAGAGCATCGTACAGCTTCCGGGCAGCACTAATTCGGAAGCACTGCAATCAGAACAAGACGCCTGGAAGTCGATGCGGGCGAAGGATTACACGTCTGCAATCACAGCTCTGAGGCGCGCCGTCTCGCTTGACCCAACTTTCTCACGTGCTTGGATTGCATTGGCTATGACCTATTATTCAGGAACCAGAGAACTGAATTTGTCTCTCGATGCTCTTCAGAAAGCTGTCGAGGCCGACCCGAAGCAGGTTGTTCCATACAAAATCCTGGCCTTCATGTACATTGGCATCGGGAGGCGGGATGATGCGATGGCAACTTGGAAGAAATTGCAAAGTATCGCTCCCGACGATCCCGACCTCAGGGCAAATTTCACGCATTGAGCTAACCGTACGAGCACGGCTCTCCAGTCGGGCCTCAGCCTACGGTTCGCCTGAATTCCATCCCTGCATCTAGGTTGCAGTTCTCGCCCAGACACGTTAGATTCGGCGTCTATATGAGAATATCGGTCGAGTTGCTCTCAAAGCGGTACGGCGGAGTGCGCGCGCTGGACGGTGTCTCGTTCACAATCGAACCCGGACAGATACTAGCAGTCCTGGGCGTCAACGGAGCTGGAAAAACAACGCTGCTTCGCTGCTTCAGCGGCGTAGTTGCGGGTTCTGGGAGCATCTCGTACGACGGTGAGAGATTCACCCGTGGAAGTATGAACCTTCGCCGAAAGATCGCATTCCTTCCCGATTTCCAATTGCCTTTCCGCACCATACTGTTCTGCGTCATATTGGGATGGTCCTGCGGCTATATGACGCAGACGAATCGGCTGTCGAACCACGTGTGTTGGAGCTCTTGAGGGGCTTCGATCTGCTGCCCTTGATCGACACGCCGATGTCCAAACTCTCACGCGGTCAAGCGTACAAGGCCGCACTGGCCGCTCTTTTGGCAGTTAATGCGGAGCTTCTGTTGCTCGACGAACCGTTTGCATCGGGCATGGACCCAAATGGAATCACATTCTTGAAGCGCGAGGCGAGAGCGGCAGCAGCTCGGGGCAACACAGTCGTCTATTCAACTCAGATACTCGACATCGCCGAAACTCTCTCCGACCGGCTGCTGATAATAGAGCGTGGCCAGGTTCGCTACTACGCTCCTCTGGGCGAGCTTCAGGGGGCTACGTCGGGTCATGATGGGAGCAGCGTGCTTGAGCAATTATTTCAACAACTACGGAGTAGCCCACAGTGAAACTAAGCGCGCCGGCTGTCGAGCGTGGAGTCCGAGCGCAAGCGCGCAGAGAACTGCGCGAATCGCGTTTGCTCTGGAAAGAGTATCGACAGCACCGAACGCGATGGTGGAGGCGAAACCGAAACTTCCGAGCCGCTCTCGGATCTGTTTACATCCTCGCGGTCTTGTTTCTTGTTGCTGTGCGCTCCGGCAGAGCCCTCGCGTTGTTGTGCGTTGTCGCGCTATACGCGTCTGGGACTGCGCTGTTTCGCTGCGCAAACTACTACGCGCGTGTACTTCGCGGCTACGATCGCGCTGTGCTCATCGCCTTGCCTGTACTGGATGATGAGTATCTGCGACACGAGTCGCGCCGTTTCTTCCGATCGTGGGTAGGTGCTTTTGCGGTCTTCGTCTTGGCCTACGGTGCATATGCGATTGTTTACGGAAATCTCTGGCATGATTTGGGGGCCATACTGGTTGCAGCGGTGCTTCAAACGCTCTCCGGACTTTGCATCGGAACGGCAGTGCTCGCCTATAGGCCGAAGTGGATTCGGAGCTCAGCGATTTTTCCGTTTTACGCCTTGATGATCATATGCCTGTATCTGCCAGAAGACGCTCTACGATTCCTTTGGTCTGCCACGCTGATTACACCCGCTGGATGGGTAGCGCATGGCTTTGCCGCAATGGTCGGTAGCGCGGACAGCGCCGAAAGATTCTGGTTCTTGCCGGCGTTCATCCTATCGGCGGCTCTGCCTCTTGTGCTGCGTCAGCTTCGATCCCGACTTGCGTCCGAACTCGCATCGCCTGACAGTGCGTTCGACGCGATCTTTGTTCCAGCTTCCGGTGAGGATCACGAACAGACGCCAATAGCAGAACCCAGCGGAACTGGGCAACCGTGGCCGGTGGACATTCCATTGGTTCGTGAATTGAAAGGCGCTGATTGGACTAGTTTGGGATGGATCGAGCGAATAGTCGCGGCGTTGCTGACAGACAGACAGAAAGTGGTTGCGGAATTCATGCTGGTGGATGATCTTGGCACTTGGTCTAAGAAATGGAGGACTGCGGCGATAGTGACGGCGGCGGGTGTGGCTCTCACCTTGGCTACGCCGTCCCTGCCGTCCTGGCTTTTCTTCTTGCCAATGGTGGTTGCTGGCTTTATGAGTGCTCCGATCGTAGGCGGCTCATGGCCAGGCTTCAAGGGCCACTTTGCGTCCGGTTTCGTTCTTCCTGCTTATGCCTCTTTCCCCATCGGCTATGGAGAGATCTCTCGTGTAATGCTAAAGACGAACGTGATACGCGCGTTGACTTGGGCGCCTCTCGCGATCATTTATGCCGCGGCCTTGGCTCGTCGCCTTGGTTACTCGTTCGAGTATGGCAGCGCAATCGGTTGCGATGTCGTGCTCATCCTGATGGTCCTCCAGCCGGTCATCGTCGCCGGCCATTTTTCCTCTGGGTCAAACGACACGAGGCAGATCAACTGGCAAACCATCCTGTTTTTTAGCTTCGCGTTGGTCCTCCTTGTCATCATGCTGGTTGCCACATTCATGATATTCATCGTACCTACACTTCCGGTACAAGCGGTCGCCATCGCAGTTGTATTCACAATGAGCCTGTCGGGATGGGCCGGATACAAGCTACTTCTTGAGCGCGGGCGAATCGATCTCTTGTCGCGACCGCGTGCCCAATAATTGATTCCTGTTGGAACGTCACGTTACGCTGAACGATGCGTTTCAAACCCCACAGTAGCTATGAACTGCCGGCAACCATATAATTCAGCAGTTCATGCCGTTGGCATCGCCTAACACGCAAAGGGAAAGTCTCCCGGACGTAATGACGTTCCGAAAGACCTGGCGCGCCTACCAATCACGTCTATTGAGTCACCTTGACGGGTACCTGCAAAACCGACGGTTGCATTTGGTAGCAGCGCCGGGATCGGGCAAGACAGTTCTGGGTCTCGAAGTGATAAGGCGGGTGAATCAGCCCACCTTGGTGCTGGCACCGACGATCACTATCCGGGATCAGTGGGTTGATCGTCTTGTCGACCTTTTCCTGCCTCCGGGCAGCGGCAGACCCGCGTGGGTTTCCACGGAACTGAGGAGCCCTGCGTTTCTGACAGTTGCGACCTATCAAGCTTTGCACGCGCTCTGCTCGGGGAAACCGGAGGAGCGAGAGGAACCTATTGAAGCCGAGGAAAACGGTGACTCTAAGAATCACGTCTTCGAACGACCGAACAACGGCTTTGATGCCAACCACGTCGTTCAAGACCACGTCCCGCTTCCAGAGGCATTTGCCCAAGCAAAGTTCGGCACTCTCGTTCTCGACGAGGCACATCATCTCCGCTCCGAGTGGTGGAGAACTCTGACTTGCGTAGCAGGGCAACTCGACAACCCAACGATAGTTGCGTTGACCGCAACGCCGCCTTACGATGTTTCTCCATTCGAATGGCAGCGATAGGAAGAGCTTTGCGGACCGGTCGATGCGGAGGTTTCGGTCCCTGAATTGGTGCTCGAAGGTGACCTCTGTCCGCATCAGGATTACGTCTACTTCAGTACGCCTACCGAGAAAGAACAGAAGGTGATCTCGGATTTCCGCACTGCCGTGGACTCGTTTGTTGAGCGGCTCCGGTCAAACGAAGGATTCAAGGATGCGATCCTTGCCCACCCGTGGATTGCGACGCCCGACGAACACACGGAAGAGATTCTTGAAGACCCTGAATATCTCTCCAGCATGGTCGTCTTTCTGCACGCCGCTGGACGGGAAATCCCACACGCTGTATTGAAAACGCTGGGCTTGTCTCACAAACAAGTTCCTACGCTAAAACTCGAATGGCTGGAGGTGCTGCTCTCGCATTGTTTGTACTCCGACGTCGAGCGTTTCCAACCGAGCGAACAAATTCTCAAGTTGCTCCGGCATGAGCTGCTGGAGATCGGCGCAATTGAACGGCGAAGAGTAAAGCTCCGTGATCCGTCAGACCATCTAAAGCTGCTAACCACATCGATCACCAAACTGAAATCTATTGAGGAGATCGTGCGGCTTGAATCGGGCAGTCAGTGCGCCGAATTGCGGTGCGTCATTCTCACTGACTTTATTCGCAAGGCAGAGATGCCGAAATCCAAGGACGAGCTTGCAGTCTGCGAAGACATTGGCATCGTTCCGATATTTGAATATCTGCGCCGCGCCGCCTTGTCGGATATTCGGCTGGGTGTTTTAAGCGGGTCGCTGGTGATCATTCCCAGCAGCGCGGAGCGACTCCTTAGGCAGGCTGCGACAGCATTGGGAATTGAACCGCGAGACCTCTCGATCTCTCCGCTAAGCCACGATCCAGGTTATTCGAGCGTAGAAATACGCGGACAATACTATCGCGGCTCAGTTCGCTTGATCACATCGGTTTTCCAGCAGGGCGGGATAACCGTGCTAGTCGGAACGAAATCCTTGCTGGGGGAAGGCTGGGACGCGCCATGCATCAACACGTTGGTACTTGCCAGCTTTGTCGGCTCCTTTGTTCTCTCGAACCAGATGAGGGGGCGCTCGATCCGAGTGGACTCAGCTCAGCCACAGAAAACAGCTAATATCTGGCATCTCGTTTGTGTGGAGCCGGGTCTATTTGGTCCAGGTGACGACTATGAACTTCTGGTTCGGCGCTGCTCCGCATTCGCCGGCGTGAATTCTGCCGCGCCAGTGATCGAGAACGGAACCGAGCGATTGGGATTCGGACATCCGCCATTTAGCCGCGATCAGATCGCACAGATCAATACCCAGACTTGCAAGCGTGCTCTCGACCGCGCAGGACTTCGCCAGCAGTGGCAGGATGCGCTGAGTGCAGGTTCCATCAAGCAGATGAAGGACGGCCTGAAGGCACCGGACGAGTCGCTGCCTCGCGGGTTCGTTCTCACAAACACAATTGCGGCGCTTCTGATCCAAGCTGCTTATATTATCGTCGCGATCCTCGAATATTTCGGACGGATGCTAGGTCGAGTTCGGACCACTCAGGACTTTTGGACCTTCGCCGCATTGTTGCTGGGAATTGCTGCAATTGTGAGTTTGCCTTGGAGCCTGATTGCGTTGTGGCGCTTCATTCGGCACGGCACTCCCGAGCGAAGCATCAAGCAGATCGGGCGTGCGGTTCTCGAAGCCCTGGAGTACGAGGGCTCCATTGACCAGCACGCCGGCGTGTTTCGAGTCTATGCCGATAGGAATGGCGACGGGACCGTCTTCTGCTGGATCGGGGGCGGCACAGGCAAGGAACAGGCAACATTTCTTCGCGCTTTACGAGAGATACTGAGCCCAATTGACAACCCACGATACTTGCTCGCACGACGCAAGATTTGGAGGGTTTTCCGAGAGGACTATTTCGCGGTTCCAGATGCATTGGCGCGGAAGAAGGAAGTTGCTGAGATATTCACACAACTCTGGAAACGCCTCGTGGGACCGGTTGAACTTGTATACACGCGCACTCCTGAAGGCCGCAAGTTGCTGCTCCGTGCTCGCAATCACTCACTCTCCGGAGCTTTTCAGAAACGTGCGGAGAGAGTGAGTTCCTGGAAGTAAGTTCATGGGCGCAGACTTGAAGACAATAATCGCGCGGAAATACTCACCCTATTGGAATTTTGGGTCCCAGTCGTAGGAATCATGATTGCTCCAATTCACAGATGTTGAGTCGAATTTCAGCTCGGGTAAGTCCTGGGTGATGACCATCAATCAGTCGTCCAGAGCGGAACGGGCGGGCTCCAGTAGGTGTGCCGTAAGTGTGCCGTGCACTTCGATCCCATGTGCGCTAAAGCGCTTCTTTTCAATACCAGAGCTGATTGCTTCCGTGCGGGCTTGATTGTCGGTAAGTGATTGAATCATAATGGCGATAAGACGCGGGAGACCCTATCAGACTCGCCTACTCTTAATCAGTAGGTTGAAGGTTCGATTCCTTCCGCGCTCACCACTTGCTCAACGACTTCCGTTGCGCCGCGATCCTTCATCGTAAGCCGCTTTGGCCAAAGGGCGGCAGTGTCCCGGGCAATCACTTCGCTCGATCTCTTCCCATTCTTCCCGGGGCGGTTGTATCGCTTGGAGGACCTTCGCTAATTTGTCCGGCGATGACTAATCCGTATCCGGGCGGTGCTTGAGCATGAGCTTTTGAGCCGCTAGCTTCCTCAAGCGGTCGGTGTGTTCGTGAAGTGATTCTCTCAGCTCCAGCAATATCGGACGAAGCTCCGCATCATTGGCGGCAACAGCCTTCGAGCAAAGGTCTTTAATTTGATCTTCCAGGCGGCGGGAGGGCACCCGCCAGACTACAGCTACCCCTCGTAGCAATGGGAATACAGTAAATCCTGTATGTAGGAGGAACTACCGAGCGAAGTAAACGGGAAAGGTTCGCGGTGAATGAACGGGGGTTCGGTTTCCGTAACAAAGACAAACCCATTGTCGACAAAGAGGAATCGCGTGCGAGCATGCGAATTGTTATAACGCGTTACCAATGAGAAAAGCAGCATGAACAAAATGCGTGGGAGCGAAGCTTCCCGCCAAGGCAGTACCTTTACTGGGCTGTAATAACATTGCGGTAACCTCTGGCCGGGGCCAATGAAAAGCGCGGAACAGCAGAAGCGAATCGACTATTTGTGCGAGCAGATCGAGATCGAAAAAGACCCTAGCAAGGTTTGCGAGCTTGCCCGTGAGTTGAACGAACTGCTCGAAGCGAAAGCAATGCCGCCCACATCCCACGACTGAAACTACCTGTTCGCCCGGTGACACCCCTCGCTTGCATCTGGGCAACGCCGACGCAAGAGGGGCTACGAAGCCTTCTTGGCGAGATGCAGACGGGAACGGTGCTCTTCTTTCCTCTGTTCGACCGAGAGAACTCGTTGGCCAAGGCCGGCGAGTTGGACGAGTTCCTGCTGGATCGCTTGCAACCGTTCAAGCCGCTGGCCGTGAGAGACGTGAGCCTCTGTCTCATTGCGGCCCTGACTTCCCGCACGTCGATACTGATTGTTTAACTCTTGAAGGTGCGCGATCTCGTCGCGGAGTCGTCCGATCTTTTCGCGAAGTACTGCCAAGTGGTCCATGACAATAGAATAGCGCATCAGACAAGTTGATTGTGAGTGCCAATCCCAGATATTGGCTTTCCAACAGAATTCGGCATTGCGCCGCCCCCGATCAGCCTACGAGCTATGCCCAGTACACTTCAGCACGCCCAGATAGGCGCTCCACGGACCGACTGCCTCGCGATACTGGTGGGCCATCACGCGGGATAGTTGATGGAGGTGGGTAAGGTCGTGAACGGCCCAGGTTGACAGGAGTTCCGAGAGAGTGACGGCTCCCAGCGCGGGATGCTTTCCGCGGCGGGCGAAATCTTCATCTTGTAAATTCAGGGCCTGCAGCGCAGCTAGATTTTTCCTTCGCAGCCCGGCGAACTCGTCCAGGAGTTGCTCGAGCGACTTGCCTTGACTCTCTTTGAACTGCGCAAAACGGTCGAAGGAATCGAAGGGCGCCGCTTCTCCATTCTCCAAGATCATGCGTACGCGCGGCATCCAGTCGGTGCGCTCCCCGTGGATCAGGTGGCCCAGAATGTCGAATGCGCTCCAGGTATCGTTTCCGTCTTGATCGCGGCCTTCAGTGCCGCGCACCCAGATATCCGGCAGTCCGCGCAAGAGCGCATCCAGGGATGCAGGAGTGCGAGCGAGAAGTGCGATGGCGTCGGCTAATTTGAACTCTGCTGGGCTTGACATGCTACGTAGATGCATCACCGGCCTTTCGGACTCAAGCGGCGAAACGACCGCTCGATGTCTTCGATTCCCGTCGGCCGGGCTATTCGATGCCGAGTTGCTTCTGGATTTGCTCCAGCGGCACGCCCTTCGTTTCCGGAACCATCGTCTTCACCCAAAGAAGCTGCAGAACCATCATGCCGGCGAAGAACGAAAAAACATAGCCGGGTGGAAATGCGGTGACCATCCGGGGGAAGAATGTTGTGAGAGCGGCGGCGAAGATCCAGTGGGTGAAGCTACCGAGGGTCTGCCCTTCGGCACGATGGCGGTTGGGAAATATTTCGGAGATGAAAACCCAAATCACTGCGCCTTGGCCGATGGCGTGCGCGGCGATGAAAGCGAAGATGCAAACCGGCACGATGGAAAGATGACCCGTAAAAAAGGCCCAGGCGACCAGGCCGAGCGAGGCGATGTAACCGAACGAGCCAATATAAAGAAGAGTGCGCCGGCCCAGGCGATCAATGAGCCAGAGGCCGACGAAAGTGAAAACGAGATTTGTAACGCCAATGCCGATGGATTGCAGCAGAGCGGCTTTCGCACCCAGACCCGTGAGTTCAAAAATTCGTGGCGCGAAGTACAGAATTGCATTGATGCCTGAAAGTTGGTTGAAAAAAGCAATCAGAATAGCGAGCAGGATGGGCTTGCGCAAACGCATGGTCCAGAAATGTCCTGACGATGCTTTTTCGGACGAGGCGTCGATGATGGTATCGGCTTCGGCGGCGAGTTCGGCTGCCGAGGCCTCAGGTTCGATTCGTTGCAGGACGGCAATACCTGCCGCGCGGTCGCCCCTTCTGCTGAACAGCCATCGCGGACTTTCAGGAAGGCCGATGCACATCAGAGCGTAAAGCAGAGAGGGAAACGCGGCCACGCCCAGCATCCAGCGCCATGCGTTTGGGCCGATGCCAGCGAGCAGCGCGTTAGAAACGAAAGCGATCAGGATGCCGAAAACAATGTTGAACTGA
>Ga0193751_1000169_pt1 | contig 59014 bp, 65 predicted proteins | sample L1c2metaG_FD_143050 | JGI IMG/M metagenome (GOLD analysis project Ga0193751, IMG submission 143050) | Soil microbial communities from a riparian zone of the East river system, Colorado, United States - L1c2 | ecosystem: Environmental > Terrestrial > Soil > Riparian zone | place: USA: East River...
TTCGAAGGGAGGCACTTCCAGCTCAAAAGACCCTCCGGGTTTTTGCGGGCCAATCCATCCCCGCCGATCATCATCGGCGGCTTCGGACCGCGAATGGCGAGGATCGCGGGCCGCTATGGCGACGGATTTAACGCGCCGGCGCACATTCCTGGGCTGGCATCGCTAATCGAGATTGCGCAAAGCGAGCGCGCGTCGGTGCACGGCAGCGTGGATAAGTTCGAGGTCTCTGTGTTCGGCGGCTTCAGCAAGGCCTGGCTGAATCCGGCAAGCCCCGAGCGTCAGGAGCTGGAGTCCCTGGGTGCCGGCCGCCTGATCCTGCAGGTCCAAACGCCGTATCCGATTGAGGAGATCCGCCGCGCTAACGTAACTGGCCCGCCAGCGGCTCCTGCTGTGTGACGCAATGAAGCGCACCGTAGCCGTGGAGCAGAGCTACGCAGTCGATGCCTACGATTCGCCGGTCGGTGATGGTGCGTCGCAGCACGTCGAGAGCGCTTTCGTCATTCGCATCCTGGAAGGTGGGTACGACGACGACATCATTGCCGAAGTAGAAATTCAGGTAGGTCGCGGGCAGTCTCACCGGCGTCTCACGGTCGACCGGCTGTCGCGCCCGGTTGATTGGACTCGGTAGTGGGAGCCCGACGACGTCCAGGCGATTCCCGTCCTGGTCGGTCGCAGAGCAGAGGCGCCGGTAGTTCTCGGCCAAAACGGCGTGATTCGCGTCGCTCGAGTCCTCTTCGTACGCGCAGAGGACCGTCCGCGGCCCAACAAACCTTGCGACGGTATCGACGTGGCCGTCGGTGTCATCACCGGTTATCCCGCCCGCGAGCCATACGAATTGGCGCGACCCAAGATAGGCGCCCAGGTAACCCTCGGTATCAGTCCTTGACAGTTCCGGGTTCCGATTCGGATTGAGCAGACATTGTTCGGTTGTGAGGAATGTCCCGCTCCCATTGCTATCGACGGATCCGCCCTCCAGCACTATCCCGGGGCTGAACTGGGGCAATTGCAGGTACTCATGCATCCGGTCAGGGATGCAGCCGTCTTTCAAAAGGCTCTCGTACTTACCTCCCCAGGCGTTGAAGCGCCAGTGCACCATCGACGCCGACGTTCGGCTTGGGTTGGCGAGGAAGATCGGGCCGTAGTCGCGGAACCAGACATCGGCGTAGTCGAATTCGTGAATCGTTATTCGCGTGAGATCGATACCGCGCCCCTGAAGCAGCTTCTTCACGCGTCTCTTCATCAACTGGTTTTTGACTAGCAACTCGATCCGCTCGCCGTGATGCAGGGCTTCGATAAGCCGGACGTAGGTGTCCTCGACCGCCGGAAGGTTGTCAAACGTGTCGCGGTCGTACGGCCACGCGAGCCAGGTGGCGAAATGGGGCTCCCATTCCGCCGGCATCGAGAGGCTGAGGTCCCGTGGCGTGGGGTCTCCGACAGGCTCGATGAGAGGGGCGTAGGACTCCGGATGGCGATTGCGGCGAAACCCCCAGCCCTCCTGGAGCTCCTCGTTCTTCGGCACGTCGATGCTGGCGACGAGCGCAGACTCATCGTCAAGCGAGGCCTGCTCGAGCATCCGGCCGAATGCATCGCAGACGAACGAGCCGCCCCAGAACGCCACCTCGCCCTCAGTCCCAACGCGATTGAGGGCGGCGACGTGAACCCCGTTTGCGATGGCGTGGGAGCGCTGGATCGTCTCCCAGGCGGAGCGCCAATCTCCGGGTGGCAACGGATCGCCCTTGAGATGGCCGATGGCCGAGGGGTAGAAGATGACGTCCGCACCCTTGAGCGCGACGACGCGCGCCGCCTCCGGAACCCACTGGTCATAGCAGATCAGCGCCGCGAAGCGGAGGTAGCGGCTGGCGAACACAGGATAGCCGAGGTCGCCGCTCTGAAAGTAGGAGCCCTCGTAGAAGCTCGGGTCGTGTGGAATATGGATTTTCCGATATTTGCCCAGCAGGCTGCCGTCAGCGTCGATTACGCAGGCCGTGTTGAAGAGCTGCCCGCCATCGTTCTCGTACACAGGGACGATAAGCACGACCTCAAGCTCTCGGGCCAGTTGCGAAAAGATCTCCGTCGACTCGCCTGGGATAGTCTCCGTGAGGCCGCCGGTGCGGGCAGTCTTCCTGCGAGGAAAATATCGGCTGCGATACAACTCCGGCAGGCAAATGACCTGGGCACCACGACCAGCGGCGTCTCGAGTCATGGCAGCCGCCTTCGCAACGTTCTGCCTCGGGCTCCGGGACATTCGCATCTGAAGGAGCCCGATCTTCACAGACGGCGGCATCAGCTCAGCCGCCCGTCGTCGGTTCGGGCACGGGTTCCTCGTCCGGAAGATCGAGCTCCGCATCGTAGCCGGCGGGCATCTCCACCTGGCGGTCCAAGAGGACATCGCGGTGCTCGCGGGCCGACCGCATCATCCCGATGCAGGCCTCGAGCGTCGCAGCGCCCCATTCGCCGTTATGGTAGAGGGGCTTACCCAGTGCCACGGCGTTGTAGAGCTCTTCCAGCTCGCCCCGGTGCTCGAGCATGCCAATGCCCCAGGCGCCCGCGAGGCGAATCTCGGACAAGCCGTCGTCGCCATACACATACAACCCGTACTTGGAGTGGCGGATGTCGCCGCGTTCACAGGTCACGAGCACCATTCCCAGATCGGCCGGCGACCATGCCGCGGGCTCCGCGGTTGACGGCGTGCCGGTACGCCGCACGGCCTCGCGGGCGCCGCCGATGCGGAACGCCTGCTTCTCACTCTCTTCATCACGTGTCCCGGCGCGAATCTGCCGCCGTATCTCCGCCCTCTGGGTGGCGTCATAGCGTTGCCGCTCGAGCGTCCACGGGAACAGCTCCGCCGTCAGGAAATAGCCATAGCCGTTGTGCAGGATGCTGGCGGTTGCACCGTCCTGGAACTCCATGAAGGCGGAATGATAGCCGGCTATCCGTCGCTCGCGCATCCAGTCTCCCGTGGTGCCGCGGATGCTGCGGAGCAGGCCGCCACCGAGCAGGCGTACGACGTCAATCTGATGCGGTCCCTGGCGCCATGGAATGCCGCCGCCCTCATCCGGATTGAGCTCATCAGGGGTGCGCCCCCGCAACATCCAATCCGTGTACGACCAGACGTGGACTGCGCAAAGCCTGCCCAGGCGCCCGGAGTTGATGACCTTTCGCATCGCGCGAATGTGCAGCTCAAAGCTGTTCGTGTGCCCGGCAACAAGCTTGACGTCGTTGGCCCTGGCGGCGTCAATCATTTGGTCGGCTTCCTCGAGCGAGATGGCCATCGGCTTCTCGACGACAACGTGCTTGCCGTGTCGCATCGCCTGGACGGCATGCTCGCAGTGGAAACGGTTGGGGCTGGAGACCCAGACGGCCTCGACGTCCGAATCTGCGCACAGCTCCGCGGCGCTTGGGTAGACGCGGGCCTCCGGGTAGCGGGTCTGGAATCGCTCTCGGGTGACGGGGTTGATATCGGCCCCCGCGACGAGCTGCAGCTGCGGCATCGTGGCCATAACCGGCAGCATGCCGCCGCCACCCTGGCCTATTCCGATGATTCCGATCCTAAGACGTCGTTGGGAAGCGCTCATGGAACAGATTGTAGCCGCAGACGCTTCGCATCGGTTTGGTATCATGGGCCGCGAGAGAGATGAGGAGGTCAGCAAAATGTCGATAGCACTTTCACACGGTGGAACGACGATGTACACGTCTTCAACCCAGTCCCGGGACGTCCTGGTGGGTACACGAGAGGGAATCGTCACGATCCAGCGAAACGCCGGCGGCGCGGGCTGGCACGTCGCCCAGCGGGCCCTGACGGACCGGCACATCCATGCGATCGTCCTCGAGCCGGCCAGCGGCACGATCTTCGCCGGCGCTCACAAGGGCGGCTTGTACGCGAGCACAGACGGCGGCAAGACCTGGAGCGAGCGCAACGACGGGCTGACGGAGAACGATATTTACAGCCTTGCCTCAGCGAAGGTTGACGGCAAGGTTCGGGTCTATGCCGGCACCGAGCCGGCACACCTGTTCGTGAGCGAGGACCTCGGACAGCAGTGGCGGGAGCTCCCCGCCCTCAGAAAGGTGCCGGGCTCTGAGCGATGGAGCTTCCCTGCACCGCCTCATGTCGGCCATCTCAAACACATCAATTTCGACCCACGTGATTCCAATACGATGTTCGCAAGCATCGAAGTCGGCGGGCTGCTCAAGAGCGTCGACGCGGGGGAGACGTGGACGGAGATTCCCGGTATGTACGAGGACGTCCACCGAACGGTCATCAATCCGGCTCGGCCGGAGCGGATCTACGTCTCGGGCGGAGATGGCGTCTACGTCACGTCCGACGCCGGCGCGACCTGGGAGCATTGGGCCACGCGGGAGTCGGAAATTGGTGGTTACCCTGATCTACTCGTCTTCGGCCAGAAGAATCCTGAGCTGATGTTTATCGCGGCGGCTCAGTGCAGCCCCGGCGAGTGGCGTAAATCGCATTTCGCCGGCGCGCGCGTGTCTCGCAGCCGCGATGGCGGCAGAACATGGGAGATCCTCTCGAACGGCCTGCCGGATCGCCTGCAAGCGAGTGTCGAGGCGATGTGCCTCGAGCAGAATGGTGCATCCTGCACCGTCCTGTTCGCAACGACGGCCGGCGAGGTCTACGGCAGCGACGACGCGGGCGATAGTTGGTCCGTCGCCGTCAAGGGCCTCGCGCCGATTTCCAAGGGCGGGCACTACCACGCCCTGGTGGCCGCAACTGCGTAGGGACCCAGCAGCGGGCAACATTAGACAGGGGCGACCGCAGGGTCGCCCCTGTCTGCGACCGGACGAATGGGACGTATACAAGGAGCTATTCCATGGCAAAACCAACCGTCGCGATATTGACGCCCGGGGACATGGGCCACTCCGTTGGCAATGTCCTGCGGCACGGCGGCCTGCGCGTCATCACCTGTCTGCGCGGCCGCAGCCGAAGAACAGCCGCGCTCGCAGCGGAAGCGGCTATCGAGGATGTGCCCGACCTCGAGACGCTCGTTCGCGAGGCCGGCATCGTCCTCTCAATTCTCGCCCCCTCGGCGGCGACCGAGGTGGCCGAGAGTATCGCCGGCGCCGTTCGCATGACCGGTGCTGACATCTGCTATGTGGAATGCAACGCCGTTGCACCGCAAACCGTCCGGCGCATCGCCGGGCTGTTCGAGGGGACGAGGGCTCGGTTCGTCGATGCCGGCATCGTCGGGGGTCCGCCGAAGCCGGGCAACGCAACCGCGCGCTTCTACGCCTCGGGGGAAGACGCAGCCGAGTTTGCGGCGCTGGCGCAGTACGGCCTTGATATTCCAGTCCTCGGCACGGAGATCGGCCAGGCCTCCGGCCTCAAGATGTGCTACGCGGCCATGACTAAGGGATTCACGGCTCTGGCGACGGAGCTGCTGGTCGCGGCGAAGGCGATGGGCCTGGAGGATGCGCTTAGGGCAGAGCACGCGCAGGGGCAGCAGGCGATGCTGCAGTGGTACTCGCGGTCGGTCCCCGGCATGCCGCCGAAGGCGTATCGATGGGTTGGAGAGATGGAGGAGATCGCCGCCACCTTCGAGTACCTGGGGCTTACGCCCAGAATTCTGCTCGGAGCGGCCGATCTCTACCGCTTCGTCGGCGAGACGCCCCTCGGCGCCGAGACGCCGGAGTCCCGCTCGCGCGGCCAGACACTCGACGACGCGATCGCTGAGTTGGCTGGGTCGCTGATTTCTCGGACTGCAACGGTGGACAAGTAGTTTGGGCTTCACCTCGGACAAGCATGCCGTTTACGCACAGACCGGCGCCTGAGGAAGGCATTTGAGGTGGCAGAGAACGAGGCGGAGGTTGTCGAGGAATTTGAGGGCGCAGACGTGGCGTATGATGTTGCGGTGCGCCGCCTCGAGGAGCAGATGCGACAGATCGACCACATCGACACAAAGGTCACGGTGGTCTTGACAACAGCGAGCGCAGCTGCCGCAATCTTCGCCACAGTATCTATCGCCGCATTAAAGACGGCGAGCAACGCGCCACTCGTCATCGGGGTTCTGGCGACTGTGGCTGTCGGCGGAATATACCTTGTGTTGGCACACTTCGCACTGCGCGCATACCGCCTCTACGAATGGGACCTTCGCCCGAACTGGCGACAGCTCATCGAGAACAGCCAGGTTGCGCCCAATGGCTTGATGAGGTCGTGGGTAGCCGCGAACTGTGTCGCGTCGCTTGAAGCGAACCAATCTAACGTTGACAAGAAGATCTGGCGAGTGGGGCGAGCCTACCTACTGCTTGAGGTTGAGGCGGCAGCAGCGTTGGCAGGAATACTTGCCATTATCTTTGCCGACCGGGTTCTCTCGTAACGGTTGGATTCACACCCTTCTCGATCTTCTGTGGCGGTCCGAGGGGAAGCGATGTCGGATGTGGCGCCGGACTCTGCGTGGGCTTATGAGTCGGATTGCTTTCAGCCAGTGGCATCCTCGCGTCGGAGCATCAAGCTTTGCTCCAACATAATCATCCGTCTCCATGTTACAGACTGCGGAGCTAAGCGCGACCTGCCGCAGCGCGATTGAGGGCTAGCTAGGCCGGACAGCGCTAGCCGGCGGGGAGCGCCACAGGTTGGACGCGCGCGGCCAGCGGCTAGGGCTTCGCCTGGTGCTTGCGCGTGCGGGCGGGTTTGAAACCCGCCCCCACAGCCACCGGCCGGTCAGCGGGGCCGGGGGAACCCCGCCTCACCCAAGGGCACAACAATTCCTTTCTGATCACCTATAAGATCAGGGTCCGATCAGAAACGAATTCCGGGTGCGACGCGGGCGAGAATCCTAGTCGTGCGTCAGCAGCTCCAGGCTGTGGCCGTTGGGGTCCTTGAAGTAGAAGCCGCGGCCGCCTCGGCGGCTGTTTAGCTCCATGTTGTCCTGAGCAAACGGCGAGCTTCCGTACTTGAGCCCGGCCGCCTTCACGCGCCCGAATATGGTCTCAAACTGCTCGTCGTCGACCTTGAAGGCGTAATGGTGCGACTCGACGACGTCGCGGTTGTCGAAGTCCATCGTCAGCGTCTCATTCACGCGGACAGGGGCGAAATGGCCGCTGACCCCCGCGTACTCGAGCCCCATGATCTCCGCGAAGAACCTGGCTGATGCTTCTTTGTCCGTTGCCGGCACGATTGTGTGGTTGAGCGTTATCGGCATTGCCCTTCTCCTCTTGCCCCTCGGTCTTGTCCCTCAGTGTCCGTTCTGGCTGGAATATATCACCCGTTCATCCGACTCGGGCAGACCACAGGTGAGACGCGTGGCCCGCTTGGGTCCGTCCTGCCCGCCCGCCCACCCATGTTTGGGTTCCTCCAGGGAGCTTGCGCCCCCTGCGACCCCCGGGCCAACAGTGCGTGTCCGCACACCGCTCGCAGCGTCAGCCGGCATCGGGGGCTTGGCTCCCCTGGCCCGGGTGGCGCGAAGGAGGACAGGGCGTCCTCCCAACGAGGTCAGTCGGCCGACCTACGGTCACGGCAGGCGCCGCGCCTCCGCGGTGGTTCGAGAAGCTCAAAAGACTTCGTCCCGCTCGCCGAACTCGAATTGGTAGGTGCGCTCGTCGATCTCTTGTGTGCTGACCAGCCCCTTTTCGCTCAGCAGCGTCTCAAAAGCTGCAAGCCAGCGATCGTAATAGCCGGAGGGACCCCCGCTCGAATCGGCTTCGGCGATCCGTGCCACGAGCTCCGTGCGGAACTCATCCCAGTTGTAGACCTGTCCCTCGTTAAGGGCAACGGCCATGCCGAAGGCACGCCCCTGCCAGGGCGATTCAAAAACCAATTCGCCGTTCTTTCGCGGAATCGCCGCCTCGCCCGACATGTCGGCGACGGCGCGATCGGCGGCGCCGGCACTCGCGATGCAGTGCGGGCCGCCATCCAGCCAGCGAACGTCCGCCAGCCCATCGGCATCAGGAGGTCGATACAGCCGCCTATCGTCCACATTCCGCCCGTCGGGTCGCGGCTGCCAGGACGAGGCCGTGAATTCGAGGTCCGCTAGCGGCTGCGCCGGTGGGATATACACGTCAGCCTCCAGCATTCCCTGGACGTAGTCGAATAGAGCGACCACCAGCGCCTCGGAGTTGATCGACTGGAACCAGTGAGCCTGGCCGTCCCAGAGCAGCATGGCAACGTTTGCAAGTGCGCAGGGCCCCAGGCAACCGCCGATGGTGAGATGCACGAAGTTGCGGAAGCGGCGCCGCATCCACTCGCGTTCGTAGACAGTCGTGGGGACGGGCGCGAAACCATCCTCGGTCCGGCCGCAACAGCAGGCCTCGTGGCAGACGAAGAGGTGGCCACGGGGTCGGGCGACGTTGACGAGCATGCCGTCGTGCCGGCGTACGAGGTTGCGGCGGCGTTGATACATTGCCTCTGCCATCATTTGTCCTTGCATCCCTCAACCTTGCGGCGCCTCTAAGCTGAGGAGCCAGTGGGTGAAGCCACCCACGGCATCGGTCCACATATCTTCCTGCGTACGGCCACTCCCCTTCGCCACACGGAAGGAGTGATCCGCGCCCTGCAGCAATTGGACCTGTGCATGCGGCACGAGCGCAGCGGCGACCTGCAACTCCTCTGGAGCGGCAAAAGCGTCGTTCGTGCCGGAGCAAAACAATGCCGGCACCGCGATTCCGTGGAGATGGGCGTCACGCATGCGCTCCGGCTGTCCTGGTGGGTGCAGCGGGTAAGCGAACAGCGCCAACGCATCGACGCTCTCGCCCTGAGCAACCACCTGAGACGCGATGCGCCCGCCCATCGAACGGCCCCCGACCACGAGGCGCGCGGCGTGAGCCCGCGCTGCCCGAATTGCTGCGCGCCAGGTGGCCTCCAGGATCGGCGGACGGTCGGGCAACCTTCGGCCCGCTTCGGCATACGGAAATTGGAAACGCAACATGGGTATGCCTAATGACGCCAAACGTTGAGCGGCGAAGATTCCAAAGCCATCTCGGAGCGTTGCCCCGGCTCCTGGGGCGTACACGAAGGCCCATATGGGGCCGCCGGTCGGTGTCGGGAAGGACCAAATACCGGTTACAGTCTGCTCATCAGAGAGCGCGAGCGTAACCGTCTGTTCGGTGGTCAATGGGCCTTTGGGGACCTTCGGCTAGCCCACTGCTGCCGGGATCCGCACCTCGGCGACGCCAACGAGGGCATCGCGCGTGATGTGTGGGATAAGCTGCTCCTCGCTCAATCCTTCGGCTTCCGGTGGCCGTTGTGGCAGGACCATGTAGCGCATCTCGGCGCTGCTGTCCCAAACGCGGATGCTGCGCGATTCGTCGACCTGAAGCCCGAACTCGCGCAGCACAGACCGCGGCTCGATCACAGTACGGGAGCGGTACTCGAACGACTTGTACCAGGTTGGCGGCAGTCCTAGGACCTGCCATGGATAACAGGAGCAAAGGGTGCAGACGACCATGTTGTGGACGGCAGGAGTGTTCTCGACCACCACCAATAGCCTGAAGTCGAGGCCAAAGTCCGCCAGCGCCGCGGTCGTGTCCTCCAGGAGCCGGCGCCTGTAGGCAGGATCGACCCACGCCCGCGCAACAGCTCGGCCGCCGATCATAGGGCCGGTGTCATTTTCGAAGCGCTCGACGATTCGGTCGACGGCGTCAGGAGCGAGAATCCCCTTTTCGAGCAGGAGCGACTCCAGCGCTCGCACACGCGAGACGATATAGTCGTCGACGTTCGGATGCTGTTTGCCCATGGGCTTTGCTCCTGACTTGGCTTACCCCGGCAGTAGATAGGTCTCCCAGAGGTCGATGTTCACGGTTTGGTTCGGCTCGGCGGTCTCGCCCCACAGCTCGACAGCGTCGAACCGTACGCTGTAGAGGGGCTGGGGCTGCTCGCCCAGCCCATGGGCGTTCGCATCCGGAAACACGTGCGTTCCGTGCAGGCGCTCGATCACGCCGGGCTTGCCTCGGGCGTAGCGCGGCAGGCGCGTATGACCCTTGGGCTGCATGACTCGAGTACGGACACGATCGCCGGGCGCAAACCGCGGCGAGCCCGCGGCCTTGCGCACGTAGCCGGCGCCTGTCACAGGACGCTCGGGCGGAGCAGCCGTTGGTGGTGTCTTGAGGATTGCCCCGGCCGGAGTATCGGGGTGCTCCGCGAAGAACGCCTGCCGATCATCGAGCTCTTTGTCGGTGATTACGCCTTTCTCTCGAAGGAGGCGTGTCCGCCCATCGAGCCAGCGCTCGTAGTAGCTCGCCCCGAGGTACTCCGCCGGATCCATCCGCTCGATGGCGTGCCGGCCTTCATCGATGTTGTTGATGCCGGCATAGCCCATCGCACGGCTGATCGCATAGACGACGCGTTCCCATGGGGCGTGGAAGACAGGCTCGTTCTCCTCACGCACAACGGGACCGAAGTCCTGCATACCACCGAGATCGTGGACGCCATTCATTGAGCCCTATCCCCCAGCCCCTTCCCCTTGGGAAGGGGAGTTTATTTTATATCGGGGGCTTCGCCCCCGCGCCCCCTGTGGCATCCTCCTTTGGAGGGGGAGGCGTGGTCGTAACGCTTCGCCCTGCGCACCCACGCCTGGAGGGGGAGGCGTGCTCGTAACGCTTCGCCCTGCGCACCCACGCCTGGAGGGGGAGGCGTGCTCGTAACGCTCGACCTAGACTTGTTCGGGCTCGGAGACGCGCAGTGGCATGCGGACGACGAAGGCGGAGCCTCGACCCTCCTCGCTCTCCACCGCCACCGTGCCGCCGTGCTGCTCGATGATCTGCTTGACCGAGGCTAGTCCTATACCCATGCCTGCCATGCCGCTCACATTCGCCCCGCGGTGGTAGCGATCGAAGATGCGCTCGGCATCCGCTCGCGGAATGCCTACGCCCTCGTCGACGACCCGAAGCTCGAGGTCAGGCAGGCCGTTCTCCGCCGCGTCCAGTCTCGCGATCGCCACGATGACCGACCCGCCTTCCGGGCTGTACTTGACGGCGTTGCCAATGAGGTTGACGAGCACACGCGTCATCCTGACACGATCCAGACTTCCGACCAGCGCCGGCTCCTTTGATTCCACGACGATCTTGTGGTGGTCCGTGGCGTGCTCGAACTCTGCGGCCACCTGACGCACCAACTCGATGATGTCGACGTCCTCGCGATTCAAGCTCGGCGGCCGCCCTTCAGACCAGCGTGCCAGGTCCAGCAACTCGTCCACCATCTCATTCAGGCGATCCGCGGCGGTGAGGCCCAGGGTCAGAGACTCGGCGTTCTCTTGCGCAGCCGGCGTGCTCTCGTCCTCCAGCCGGCGTAGGGCCAATTGGACGACGCCGCGCACGGTGGTTAGCGGCGAACGCAGGTCGTGCGATATAGCGGACAAGAACTGGTCCCGCGCTTCAAGCGCTTGAACGGCCTCTTGGTAGAGGCGGGCATTCTCAATCGCGAGGCTGACCCGGTCTGCGAGCTCGCGCAGGAGCAGTTGGTCGTCCGTCGAGTACGGCGACGCCGAGGGCGAACGGAAGATCTCGAGGGTTCCGAGCGCCCGGTCTCGTGACTTGAGCGGAAGCGCCAGAAGGCTCTGGGCGGGCAGGGATTCGATCAGGCGCAGGTGCTTGGGCCCGAGCCCGGCCTCAAAGTTGCCGTCCTCGGAGGGCGACACGAGGATGGATCTACCTGTCTGGTAGACGACCGCGGAGACACCCTCCTCGAGGCCAAGATCATCTGCGGTGAATTGCTCCAGTATCTCCATCCTCCTGGTGTCCGGGTCGAAGGCTGCAACCGTCGTAAGCGCTCGTCCACTCGAGGCAACAAGGCGAATGACGCTCGCTCCACCGCCGACGTCAGCCGCTTCATGGACCGCGCGTTCGACGACCGTATCCATATCGACTCCGGCCGCGGCGAGCCCGCGAGAGACATCCGCCAGCAGCGCCAGGCGGCGCCGCGCCGCCTCGGTCGCTGTGTGCGCGACCTGCAAACGGTCCAAAAGCGCGTTTCGTTCTTCCTCAGTTCGCCGCCGGGCGGTGATATCCGAGTACATCCCGAGCGCACCTGTGACCTGGCCGGCGGCGCTCTTCATCGGGCTTGTGCACGCCAGTACCAGCAACTCAGTTCCGTCACTCCGCCGAAACCGGAAATCATACTGCTCGGAACGGCCTGCCAGCGCCTGCTCCATGTGCTTTCCTGCTCCTAACCGGTCCTCCGGGAAGCAGAAATCGAACAGCGAGCGTGCCTCGAGCAGCTCGCGCTCGGTACCGAGCAACTCCGCCATGCGCTCATTCGCCAGTAGGCCCTTCGCTGTCCGGTCGAGTAGCCAAACGCCCTCGTTGGCAGTCTCGACGATGCTCCGGAAGCGCGCTTCGCTCTCGGTGGCGACTACACGCCGGAGAAGCGAAATGTAGCGCAGACCGGCGTATCCGAGTAGACCCAGCGCCATGAGCCCGACTACAACGAGGACGCCCTCGGCGGTTCGAAGGTGTGTGAGGTCGTCGTCACGCATCGACGTTTGCTGGCGCTGGAGCTGCTCCATATACGCGGACAACGCGCCGCTGTCGGACCGGAATTGCGTGAACAGGAACTCACTTCTCCCGGCTGCCGCCGCGGACAGCGCGTCCTCCTGGAAGCCAGCGCGAACATCATCGATCTCGACGTCCGCCGCCTGCGTCTGCCAGGTCGTCGACGACAGGCGAACGCGCGCGACCAGCGCAGGCGCCTCGCCACCGAGCGCTGAAGCCTGCTTCTCGGCAACAGGCCACAAAGCTGCAAGCGCGGCGCGGCTCGCGTTGAAGCGGTCGAGCAATGAGCTGTTGGCGCTGATCAGATAGCCGCGCTCGCTCGCTTCCTGATCCGACATCAAGCTCTCGATGTACTGCGAGGAGGCGACCATTGGATCGAGCTGTTCGATCCAGTGCGTATCCGATTGAAGCTGCGAGGAGATGACGACGACCGGCAGCAGCGCCAGCAAAATAATCAGCAGCGCCACCAGCGCGGCGGCGCTGACGGTGAGCCAATCGACGTGCCGAATTAGTGGGAGGGGTGCGCGACGAACCATGATTACAATCCGCGTTCGAGCGTAGCATGCCCGCTGCGCTAGGATAGGGCGGCCCTAGGGGGCAACGGGCAACGGGCAAACGGTGATAATGGGGTGCCGATACCAGGTGGGAATCCACCTCGAGCCGCTGGCGGCAGGGTTGACGGGGCAGCCGTGACTTCCTACCGCGATCTGCACGTCTGGCAGGCGGGAATGGATCTTGCAGAGGCCTGTTACCGGGTGACCGCCAAATTTCCTCGTGATGAGCTATTCGGTATGACCAGTCAGATACGCAGAGCCGCCGCATCCATACCGGCGAACATCGCAGAGGGCTACGGTAGGAACGGCACGGCGGAATATCTGCAGTTTCTTCGGATAGCACAAGGCCTGACATCCAACAGGAGGTCATAATGGCTCGATTGCCAAATCCCAGTCGCGATGGGCTTTCGCCCGCGGACCAGGAGATCTGGGACCGCGTCTGGAAGACGCGAGGCGCAGTCGGCGGCCCGCAGAGCGTCCTAATGCACGTCCCTGCGCTGGGCTCCCGCATCGCCGAGGCCGGCGACTATCTGCGCTTCCACGGGCGGCTTGCGCCACCCGACCGTGAGCTGGCGATGCTGGCTACCGGTCGCGAGGTCGAGGCCCGTTACGAGTGGCAGGCGCACGAACCGATCGCGCTCAAGGAGGGAGTCCGCCCGGAAGCGATCGAAGTCATCCGCAACAAGGGCCCGGTGGGCGGGCTGGCTCCGCGCGAGCAGCTAATCATCGAGGTGGTGCGGTCGCTTTACCGCGAGCACCGGTTGTCCGATGACCTCTTCAAGCGCGCGGCGGCAGAGTTGGGGACCGAGCGGCTGGTCGAGCTCGTGGCGCTCGCCGGCCACTACGGGCTGCTCGGATTCATCCTCAACGGCTTCGAGGTGGATCTTCCGCCCAGCGCGGGACTCACGTTCTAGGCTTGCCACGTGCTCGGCCGTACCGCCCGCCGGACACATCCGCCCCTAGCGGACCGCGGGGGTCGGAAACGGGTGGTCCGCTAGGGCCTGTCTTGCCCACCCGCCCGCCCAATCATTGGATTTGTTCAGGGGGCCGCACCCCCTGCGACTCCTGCCGTCAAAGCGCGTACGCGCGACGTCCACAAGGCGCGTCATCAACTGGGGCGCGGGGGCTTGCCCCCAGAGAAATTGTTATGGGGAAACAGGGGAGGCCGGCGCGGACTGCGCGGACGCCGCACACTACGTTGAGAATCGAATCGAAGGAGGATAAGAATGGCTCGAGTACCGAAGCCAAAGCGTGAAGATTTGCCCACCGGCGCGGAGAAGGCGTGGGCACTGTCGGCGAACGCTGACGGATCGCTTCGCGGTCCGCACAACGCTCTGCTGCACGTGCCGCCTATCTCTGAGCGTGTCGCGGAACTCGGCGATCACCTGCGAAATCACGGCGCGCTCTCGGGCGCCGAGCGCGAGCTGGCGATCATCGCGACGTCACGGGAGGGCGAGGCGCGCTTCGCCTGGCAGGCGCACGAAGCGGCGGGGCGGCATGAGGGCGTCCGTCCGGAAGCGATCGAGGCGGTGCGCAACCTGGCGCCCATCGACGCAATGAAGCCGCGAGAGCGCATCATCGTCGAGGTCGCGCGCTCGCTCGCCCGCGAGCACGGGCTGTCGGACGACCTGTTCCGGCGTGCGCAGGCCGAGTTCGGTACGGAGCTACTCGTGGAACTGGTCGCGCTCTGCGGCTACTACCGACTGGTCGGCTACGTACTCAACGCCTTCAAGGTCGACCTTCCGGAGAACGCAACGCCCACGTTCTAAAGGGATGGCGGCGGCACCGAGTAGCCGACAGCGGCACGACTGCCCTGCCGGGGTTCAGCGCGCCAGCCCCGAGACGAGGTGGCGGGGGACAATCCCCCGCCCTATGGTACCTAAGCCGTGCTTGGTTCTCTAGACGGGCGTCAGGAAAGCGTCCTCACCACGGCGATATCCGCCCTGCGTCTGATTCGGGTTGCGGTTCACGAACGGGCGGCCGAACATCGGATGCTGGAGGCTGCGCACCTCGTGTTCGAGCGTCGTCAGCGGTTCGCCGGACTCTGGATCCACAATCTCCTTGAATCGGTACTGGTGACCGCGCATCCCTTCCATGATGAGTCCACGTTGCTCGAAGAAATCGTATGAGGCGGAGATATTGGCGACGTAGACAGCGATGTGATGGCCAGCATACTCGCCCAGTGGCTCGCTGGTTTCGCGGAAGCGCAGCTCTTGGCAGTGCCCGACGCCAATAACCGCCACCGGGTCCTTCCCGTTCTTGACCGCCACCGGCGACGCGCCCATGACCTTCTCGTAGAACTGGGCAATTCCCTTGGCTGCTCCGGGCTTGACGAGAAACTCGACGTACGGCATGCCGAGCACCATGTCGCCGAACTCCGCGCCAGGCGTGTAGCAGCGGAACTCGTTGCCCCAGGGGCAGATGGCGACGACGTGATCTTTCTTCGCGGTCCAGGAAAAGCGTGTGCCCTGCAGGTATTGCTCAACCGAGCCCAACCGCTGCTTCAGCGCCTCCAGGTCCGGGAGGACGAGGCCAATGTGCCCCGGGAGAACCTGGGGGCCGCGTGTGGGTAGGTGGAACTCCGCCCCTCCGGCGTTCGCCCACATGTTCAGCGGGCTGACGTTCATGTACGGGTCGCGGGTGAGACCCAGACCGACGATGTAAAACCAGGTCGCGAGGATCTGGTTGGGAACTGTGACGTTCACATGTTCGAGCTCGACGATGTTTCCGAGGTCGTCTGCCGCGGCCGTGCCATTCTTGGACATCACCTGCGTGGTCATCTTGAGTCTCCTTGCAACTCGAACTGTCGCAAACGCGGTCCTGGATTTCGATCGCCTCACAGCATACACCGGAGTTGTGGGTCGAGACGCCGCTGCGTTGCGGCGTCCGCACAGTCAGCAGGGGCTTCTCCTGTTTCTCAGCACCGTCTCTTTATTCTCAGCACCGTCTCGTTAATAGAAAGTGCAAATATCTTTCTGCCGCGACCCCTCTTCTATACGCGGCAGAAAGATATTTTCGGCTACGACCGGCCTGCTGCCGCCAGGCCCAGATCGAGGTCGGCGATGATGTCGTCGCGGTGCTCGATGCCGGCCGACAGCCGGATCAGCCCCAGGCCGATGCCGGCATCACGCCGACCCTCCTCGCCGAGACTTCGATGGCTCGTCTTGGCAGGGTGGGAAATGGTCGTGCTCACGTCGCCCAGGCTGGGTGCGAGGCGTACCCGGCGCAGCCCGCGGACGAACGCCGATGCCGCCGGCTCGCCACCGCGCAGGTCAAATGAGACCATCGCTCCCCAGCCCCGCTCCAGCAGCCCAGCGGCAAGCTTGTGCTGAGGATGCGATTTCAATCCCGGGTAGTGCACCGCTGCCACCACGCCTGGCTGCGTCTCCAAGTACTCAGCGATCGCAAGGGCGTTGGCTGATGAGCGCTCCATCCGCAGTGCCAGGGTCTTAATACCCCGCACTGTCAGCCAGCAGTCGAACGGGCTGGCGGGCGCGCCGAAGCTGGTCATGATTGCCCGAGCACGGTCGATGACCTCCGAGGCGCCGGTGACAACGCCGATCGTCACATCGCTATGGCCACCAAGATACTTCGTGCCGCTGTGGACCACGACGTCGGCGCCGTACGCCAACGGACGGCAGTGATAGGGCGAGGCGAAGGTGTTGTCGACGATCAATCGCGCGCCGGCCGCGTGCGCCGAGCGGGCGAGCAGGCGCATATCCGGGATCCGCAGAAGCGGATTTGAGATCGTCTCGACAATCACGGCTGCGGTGGGCGTGGCAAGAGCAGCCTCGACGGCGGCGGGGTCCGCGATATCGACGAAGACAGCCTCAACCCCGAAGCCTGTCAGCGGGCCGGCAAGCAGAGCGGCCGTGGGCCCGTAGAGGGCGGTGCTGGCGACGACTCGACTGCCGGACCGAAGGTCTGCCAGCAGGGCCGCCGCGATCGCGCCCATGCCACTCGCGCAGGCAAGCCCAACCTGCCCGCCCTCGAGGCGCGCGACCAAGTGCTCGAGAGCAGCCTGGTTTGGATTGCCGTATCGCGTGTAGACGTAGCCTTCGGCACGACCCTCGGAGACCGCGTCCAGCGTCTCCAACGAATCGACCTCGAAGACCGACGAGGGCACGATCGACATCGCCAGCGGCCGCGTCCTGGATGCCGGCTGCGGATCGACCTCCGCGCAGAGCGTCTCGATGCGCGGCTCCGGCGGGACTGCGTCCGGCATGACCTATCCTCGCTTCATAACCGGCATGTGGCCGGAGGTCGCTTCGTAGTCTAGCCTGCCGCGTGAATCGAATGATCCCACGGTGTGCAGGCGCCGACCGCTGCGGACTGGAGACCCCCAAAGCAGCGTGGGCACGAAGGACGAACACGAAGGACGAAGGTGAACGCCGTACGAAAGACGTGGTTGCGCCCGTGCGGACTTCAATCGGGAGGCAATCGGTGATTGAGATGCGCGCCCGCCCTGGCAACATCGACTTCATCGAGGCGAACGCGATAGTCAACGCGGCGAACAACGAGCTATGGATGGGCGCCGGCGTCGCCGGGGCCATCAAGGCGTCCGGCGGCCGGACCATCGAAGAAGAAGCGATGCGGCAGGGCCCAATCGCCCGCGGCGAGGCGGCGATTACCGGCGCCGGCAGGCTGTCGAACTGCCGCTTCGTGATCCACGCCGCCGCGATGGGCGGCGCCGAATGGGCGCTCGGCACCGGCGTTGGCGGCCTCCCGCTCAATGCGGCGGCGCGCGAGATGTCGCGGGCAGTGCATGATTTCGAGGCCGAACAGCCGAACGGCTCCGTGCAGGCGGTCATATTCGTGCTTCGCGATGAGGCAGCGTTGGGCGAGTTCGAGCGTGGTATGAGGTAGCGGTGCGTGCACCGCTCACGAGGCGGCGGCGGCTCCCCCGGAAGTGCGCAGGCAGCCGTGTCCTATCTGGGCAGCGAGGCGATCCAAGTAAGCGCGAGAATAGCAGTGGCGCTGACGAGGATGGCCCACCCAATCTGGAGCGAGCGCTGAACAGGCCGGCACAGGTAAAGGACGATCGCGGAGGCGAGTGCCAGCGTCGCGGCGCACAGACCGGCCGCGAGCAGCGACTCCTGGTACGGGATAGCCATCGCGCTTGCGACGACCAAGACAAGCGCCAGTCCAAACGAGCCCCAGCATAGGAACAGCGCTGACCGTTTTCCGAGCCGCTGGACGAGCCCGCCCGAGCCCACGAGGACATCGCTGTCGAAGTCGGTCAGGCCATTGGCAAGGTGCAGAGCCAGTCCAATGCAACCTGCCAGCGGGACAAGCGCCAAGAGGACCGGCTGGAACTGCCCCAGCGCCACCCAGACCCAGATCGGCAGCAGCGGCAGCGCAACAGCGTACGGCAGACCGCTCGCGGGCGTCCGCTTTAGCCAGAAGTCGTAGACAAGACCACAACCGAGACCCGCAATCGCCAGCAGCCACGCGACAGCGCCGAAGCCGGCGCTTAGGACGATCGCCGCGGCGAGACAGGCGATCGCGATGACACGTGCGGTGGACACGGACAACACGCCCTGAACGAGCGGCTTCGCTCGGCCGCTCGCACGATCAGGGTCGCGATCGACGAGGTCATTGACGGCCCCAATAGACGCCTGAATGGCCAGCATCGCCAGCATCAGGTGCAGAATTGCCGGCGGGTCCTGTCGACCACGCAGCGCGACGAGCGCAAGCGCCGCGGTTGTGATGACATTCATCAGTGTCGGAAACGGATGCAGAAGACTCGCCGCCCGAAGCCACTGCGGTGAGCTGCCCGCTGCGCGATCAGGCATTCGGCCGGTCGAGCGACGCCATCAGGTTGCCGGCCGCGGACGGAAACAGCGAACCCATCCCGGCAGCCACGCCAACCAGGTGCGAAAACAGCGGTGGCAACAAGCGGAGGGTTCGAACCGACAGCGCCGCGAGCCGGTGGTCGCGTGAGAGCCCAAGAACAAGGCGCGTGAGCAGCGAGTAATCGCGTAGAAGCGCGCGCCGGGCGCGCTCGAACTCAACGAGCTGCCTGTGGCCGCCTGCCAGGATCTGCGGCATCTGGGCGGCCAAAAGCTCGGCGGTGAGGAGCGCCTGCGAGATTCCGCCACCGGTGATCGGGTCGAGGTAGCCGGCAGCGTCGCCGAGCAGGACGGCGCCGGGCGCGATGCCGGATCGCGCGCCGCGGGCGAGCGGCGCCCGCCCCGCGAAAGGCGTCAGGCGCGTCGCACCGATGAGCCGCGCGGCGAGCGAGGGCTGCTCCACGATCCAGCGCTCGAGGCTGGCGGCGGCGCCGTCTCTTGCGGCGCCGGCCTCGACGAGAGCAGCCACCAGCAGCTCGCAATTGGGGAGCGGCGTCACGTAGAGCTCGTAGCCACGCCCGAGGAAGACGTCGACCCATGGCTCCTGCGGCCGGCCCGGTGCCAGGCCGAAATGGGTACGAAAGCCGGTGCGGGCTCGACTCTCTGCATGGGCATTGAGCCCAAGCCTGCGCCGGAGCGGGGAGGCGAGGCCATCGGCGATGATGGTGAGACGCGCGCCGTGCGGCTGCCCTCCCACGGACACGCCCCGGACTCTCCCGCGCTCGATCAGCACGCCCTCCACTGGCGCCCCGCTGCGGGCGGCAACGCCGCTGGTGCCGGCGGCGCTCTCAAACAGTGTCTTGTCGAGATGCAGGCGTCGCTGCCCTCGTCCGACAATTTGCGCGCCCGAGATACTCGGGAAACGCGCTCGGGCCGTATGCGGGCCTGCGTGATAGCGAATACCGTAGAAGGGCTCTCCGCCGACAGCGTCCGCGAGACCCAGTCGCTCGAGTGCCGCGACGCCGGCCGGCATGATGCCCTCGCCACAGGGCTTCTCGCGCGGGAAGTGCGATTTCTCGAACAGGCCGACTGAGATGCCCGCGCGTCCGAGTAGGATCGCGAGCGCGCTTCCGGCGACCCCACCGCCGGCGATTGCGACGTCAATCACCGCGGCCAAACCCTGGGCACGAATCGGGGCTTGGATCCCATCAGGGACCGATAGCCGGCGCTGCGTTCAAGCACCGCTTCCTCAATGCGGATTCGGCGCCAGAGGACCCAGCAATGGGCGAGGCCCCCAAGCAATGCCGACAGCCAGGCCCCGTGCATCAGTGGCAGGGCCTCCAGCTCGACGATCAGGGCAAGATAGTTGGGATGGCGCACCCAGCGGAAGGGGCCGGTTGAGACGACGCCAAGCTCGACCGAATCAACCACGCGGACGTTCCAGTGCTCGCCCATCGCATGGATTACCCACCAGCGGAGCGCGTTCGCCAGCGCGAACGCGAGCGCCATGGCAGCCGCCAATGCGCGCGGCGGGCGACGTTTGAGCGCCACGACCTCCACAGCCGAGGCGGCGAGCACACCGGAATGGACCAAGACCATCCAGCGAAAGCCGGGCTCCGGCAGGATCGAAGCACCGCGCGCTACCAGCCTGCGCTGGTGGCCTCGCGAGAAGCCGAGCTCCGCGAGCCGGACGGCGCCCACCGCCGCCAGCAGCAGCAGATACAGTCGGGTGCCTACGCGCATGCCAGCAGCAGAAGCTCAACGCTGAAGCCAGGGCCGAAGGCGACCATCAGACCAAGGTCGCCGGGATGCAGGCTCCCGCTGGAGGTCCACGCATCGAGCACGAACAGCACGGAAGCGCTCGAGAGGTTGCCGTACTCGCGAAGAATGTCCCAGGTTGGCTGAGTGCGATCGCGAGAGGCGCCCAGCACCTCCTCAGCTGCCTGGATCAGTTTCTTGCCACCGGGATGCAGAGCGATGAAGGTCAGCGTCTCCAGCGAGAGGCCGTTTCGGGTCAGGAAGCCCTCTGTCATGTCTCTCAGACCTGAGCGGATGACGTCCGGCAGGTGCTTGCCGAGGATGATGTGCAGTCCGGTCTGCTTGAGCTCGAATCCGAGGGCGTCGTAGGAATCTGGAAACAACCGGCTCTCACTATCAAGGATCCGCACGCCTGGAACATCCGCGCCGGAAACGAGCGCGGCAGCCGCGCCGTCGCCGAACAGTGCGCAGGAAACGAGGTTGGCGATCGAGCTGTCGGATGCCTGAAATGTCAGACTGGGAAACTCGACCGCCGCCACGAGCACAGCCGACTCCGGATAGGCAATCAAGAAATCTCTGGCACGGGCAAGGGCGGTGGCGGCGGCGGAGCAGCCGAGCTCCGTTATCGGGAGGCGCCGAACATCGGGGCGAAAGCCGAGCGCGTTGATGAGGTGCGCATCAAGCGAGGGAATCATGATGCCGGTGCAGGAGACCGTGATCAGCAGGCTTACCTCGCGGGCGCAAACGCCGGCACGCTCGAGACAGTCACTGCAGACGCGGCTTCCAATCTCTATTGCCTGCGCGCGGTACTCGCGGCTAACCACTTCCAGCGGGCGCGAGCGGACGAGATAATCGATTGGAAACGGGGAGTAACGCTGCTCGACGCCGCCGTTGTCGAAGATCGATTCGACCGCCTTCAGCCGGTCGGGCGAGAGCGGCATGACCTGACGGAGCGCACGCTTGGCGTCCGCCAGCGAGAAACGATGCGCCGGAACGGCAGTGGCCGTCGCCGCGATTGTTGCCACGCCCCTCCGCCTTTCCGATCCTTGTCGCCTCTGCAGCGTAGGGCAGGTTTGGAGAACGCGGATAGGCCTTGTGACCCTTCAGCGAGATCCCGTCCGCGTACGCCAGATCTGCCGCCGGCCGGCACGGGGTAGTGCAGCGCCCGTTCTCTCTCCCTGGGGGAGAGGATTAAGGTGAGGGCGCGCCCGCGCGTTCGATGGCGGCCAAGGCCCGTTTGAACGCCGGTGGTCGCCTCGCGATTTACGCGAAGCTCTTGAGCATGTCCGCGTAGCGGCGGAGGTCAGGCAGCACTTGCTCAGCGGGAGCGGGGCGCACGCCGACGACGACCCGCTCGACGCCGGCCGCCTGATACTCCTCGAGCAGCTTCGGCTCAGCGCGTGCGCCGAAGACCGTCACGGGCACGGGGCCGCGTCCGGCCTCTCGGGCAAGCCGGTTGAGCTCGGCGATCTTGTCGGAAAGCGGAACTTCGCTCCGGCCCATGATCGGCAGCCACGCGTCGCCATACTCGATCACGCGTTGAAACGTGCGCGGCCCATCACCGCCGATCAGAATCGGCGGATGTGGCTTCTGCACAGGCTTGGGCCACTGCCAAATCGGGTCAAAGTCAACGCACTCGCCATGGAATTGGGCCTCGTCATGCGTCCAGATCTCTTTCATCGCCAGGATTCGCTCGCGCAGAATCTTCCAGCGGAGCGACGGTTTGGTACCGTGGTTCTGCATCTCCTCGTAGTTCCAGCCGCCACCGATGCCAAACAGGACACGGCCGCCCGAGATGAAATCCAGCGTCGCGACTTCCTTCGCCAGCGTAATGGGGTCGCGCTCGATGACGAGGCAGATGCCGGTGCCAAGCCGCAGGTCGCGCGTGACGGCGGCCGCGGCGGCGAGGGCAAGAAACGGATCGAGCGAGTGAAGATACTCCTCGGGAAGGTTTGGGCCGCCGGGCCAGGGGCTGCGGCGGCTGGTGGGAATGTGCGTGTGCTCGGGAACGAACAGCGACTCAAATCCCTGATCCTCAGCCGCCCTGCCGAGCTCGGCGGCGCCGATTGAGTAGTCCGTAACGAACATCGAGACGCCAGGTTTCATCTTCGTTGCTCCTCGTAAAAAAGCTCGGTCCCCGGCGCCATCGCCGGGGACCGAGCTTGAGTCCTGAGTTCGAGGGTGCGTCAGGGCCGAGTGAGGCCTCGCTGCCTCAGGGGTAGGCCGTACCACCTGTCCCACCACTGGCCGGCCCGACGACGCTCGATGACGAACCGCCGCTGATGCTGATGGCGGTAGTACCGCCGCCGCAGCTCAGCGCCGAGTCCGGCGGCGAGCCGGCGGGCTGCCAGATCATGCCGCCTGACTTGTCGGTGCAATACATACCGGAGACCGCATATTGCCGCGTCACGTAAGTGGGTGCCGCGGTCGTCGTGGAATAGGTCGTCGCGTTCTGGTAGTAGACGGGGGAGCTGTAGTTGGAGTAGCCATTGTATCCGTACGTATACGGGCTGTAGCCATAGTTGCTGGAGCCGTAGTTGTTGTAACCGTAGTTGTTATAGCCGTAGGAATAGGGGTTGTAGCCGTAGTTGTTATAGCCGTAGGAATAGGGGTTGTAACCGTAGCTGTTGTAGCCGTAGGAATAGGGGTTGTAACCGTAGCTGTTGTAGCCGTAGGAATAGGGGTTGTAACCGTAGCTGTTGTAGCCCAGGCTGCTGTAGCCACCCAGACCGTAACCGTAGCCACCCAGGCCGTAGCCGTAGCTGCCGTACCCACATGAGTAGAGGTAGCACTGCGCGGATGCGGAAGGCGGCCGGGCCGCACTGCCGGCGATGGCGCCGAGCAGGACAAGACCGGCAACGGCGATCGCCAGCCGCCGGCCGGCATGGAAGGACAGAATGCGTTGCGTAACGCTCGAACCCACTGTCATGGACCTCCTCGGACTACTCGTTCTTGGCGTCCGTCAATACCCCGCTTGGGCAAGACGCTCTAGAGGAACAATATCAGGAAACCCGACATGGGCGCCACACATAACTGTTTCGGCTCATATAGTTGGCTGCTCAGGCGGATGGGAGAAGGCCATAGGCACCCTTAAGCCTCAGGATTCGATCGACCGAAGCGTTCACCTGCGCTGCGAAGGCAGCGTCGCCCGCCATAGCCTGAGAGACTGCTCTCGACATCGGCTCGATGTCGGAGGGCTTCACCGTCAGGATCATGTCGCCGCCGGCGCGGAGGAAGTCCAGCGCCCGCTGCGCTGGCGGTCGATCGGCAACCGCGGCAGCGGCGCCCACGTCGTCCGTGACGACCACACCCTTGAATCCCAGAGAGTTACGCAGTATGCCGTTGATCATTGCCGAGGAGAAAACGGCCGGCTGCGTATCGACGCGGGGATAGACGGCCAGCGACATCATCACAAAGTCCGCGCCCGCATCGATTCCAGCCTTATACGGCTTGAGATACGGATCGTCGGTTCCGCTGAACACAGTATCGACGATCCCCTCGGCCGTGAAGTCCGTGTTGCCGGTCACGCGTCCCAGGCCGGGAAAGTGCTTGATGCTGACGGCGATCTGCGCGTCGCGCATCCCACGCTCGAATGCGACGCCGTATGTGGCCACATCATCGGGCGTAAACCCGTATTCGCGGCCCCAGTGACCGATAGGGTCGTTGCTGGCCACCGTGTCGGCGGGCACTGTATCGAGGACGGGCGCGAGGTTCAGATTGACCCCGGCGTTGAGAAGCTGATCGCCCCAGATCCGCGCCTGCTCCTGAAGCTTTGTAGGGTCGCCCTGCGCCTGTGTGATTGGGCTGGGTATCGGCGAGAATCCGGGGCCGTAAAAGGCCTGGAAGACGCCCAATTGTCCGCCTTCCTGGTTGCCGGAGATGAACAGCCGGACGCCGCTGTTCGCGTCCTCTGCGAGTGCCTGAAGCGGCTTGAGAGCGGAGCGAAGCACGTCGCCCGAGCTCCACCCGGTTCCAAACAGGACGACATTACCGGCATGAAACGAGCTAATTGCGGCGTTTGTCTGGTCCAGGTCGCTACCCGAGGCGCCGCTCGGCAGTCCGGCCATGAACAGCTGCCCGATGCGCTGTTGCGGAGACAGGCTCAGCGAGGTGGCGGCTGAAGGCACGGGTGGCGCGCCGGCGATCGGTCGGACCCCGACGGTTGGCGAGTGCAGCGCCCGCGCCAATCCACCGCCGGCCAATCCAGCGACGGCGAGTGCTCCGGTTCCGATAATCAGGCCACGGCGAGAAATTCTCGCCGTTCGGCGGCGCGGCCACCGTGACGCCGAGTCGACCATCTGCGTTCTCACTCCCGGTTTGACGAGGCAGAGGACCCTACTCTTCGAGACTACGAGACGTTCGGCGATAACGCGAGCTTGGGCGATTTCCTCGCTCGGGAGTACTGTGCGGGCGCGATGAATCGCGGCCCGACGGACTTCGGCAATAACGCGAGTGGGTGCGGATTGGCGAGCGGGATCCGCCGGCGCACAGCGGTCATACTACCTGCATCCTGGCACCGAGCATTGATGCAAGGGCGTACGATAAATGCAGCTTTAGCAGGATGGGTGCAGCTTGGTACGGGATCTCGCACCGACTGATGAGCCGGCGCCGGTGCAGAGCACCTTTCTGGCGCGGATACGCGGCGAGGTGGGTCGCGTCATCGTCGGTCAGGACTACCTGATCACCCGGCTCCTCATCGGGCTCCTTACGGACGGCCACATCCTGATCGAGGGTGTTCCCGGTCTCGCCAAAACTCTCTCCGTGAAGACGCTCGCCGACGTGCTCGAGCTCAACTTTGTACGGGTTCAGTTCACACCCGACCTGCTTCCCGCGGACCTAATCGGCACCACCATCTATAACGCGCGGGAGGCGGAATTCACGGTTCGGAAAGGGCCAATCTTCGCCAACGTCGTCCTGGCGGACGAGATCAATCGTGCGCCCGCAAAAGTCCAATCCGCCCTGCTCGAGGCCATGCAGGAGCGGCAGGTGAGCATCGGCGGGTTCACGTATCCCCTGGACCAACCCTTCATGGTGCTCGCCACGCAGAATCCGATCGAGCACGAGGGCACCTACCCCTTACCAGAGGCGCAGCTAGACCGATTTCTACTCAAGGCAATTGTGGGCTATCCAGGGCGGCAGGAAGAGCGGCAGATCCTCGAAATGAATCTCAGCGGTCCACCTCCACCTGTCAGGAGGATTGTCTCGCCACAGGTGATTCTGGAGGCGCGCGCCTCGGTCCTGCAGGTGGAGGTTGCCGACCGTCTCAAGGAGTACATCCTCAATATCATCCTTGCGACGCGTGAGCCTCGCCGCTACCAGTTGGACAGTCTCGCCGGCCTGATCGCGTTTGGAGGCTCGCCACGGGCCACGTCGGCACTGGCGCTCACTGCGCGCGCCCACGCCTTCGTCTCAGGACGCGGCTACGTGACGCCGGAAGACATCAAGGCCGTAACTGCCGATGTCCTCCGCCACCGGCTGGTCCTGACCTACGAGGCCGAGGCCGAGGAAGTGACCGCGGACCAGATTATCGAACGCGTCCTAGAGAGCGTCGACGTACCGTGAACGCGCCGCGAACGACACCACCAACCGATGAAACGAGGCTGCCCCCTCCGGCCGGTCTTGCCCGCCCGCCCGCCCGAATTCATGGTTTATTCTCGGGGTGGCACCCCGCCTCTCCGGCCTGCGCAACTCATGCGCGGGAATGCCCAACGTTACTAGGGCGCGGGGGCGAAGCCCCCGATGAGAATCTCGCGTGAGGAACAAAGCGCTCAGCCCTGACTCACAAGATGGAAACTAGGCAATCAGCGCAAGCGCTCGGAGCTCTTCCCCCGGATCTTCTCAGACGGATCCGGCAGCTGGAGATCCGCGCGCGACGGCTCGTCAACGATCTGTTTCTGGGCGAGTATCTCGCGGTCTTTCGCGGCCGCGGCATCGAGTTCTCTGAGGTACGTGAGTACCTGCCTGGTGACGACATCCGGACGATCGACTGGAATGTCACGGCCCGCCTGGGCGAGCCGTACGTCAAGAAGTTCGTCGAGGAACGCGAGCTGAACGTGATGCTCGCGGTTGACGTCAGCTCATCGGAGTTGTTTGGGACGGTGTCGCGGACGAAACGCGAAGTGGCTACGGAGATTGCAGCGCTGCTTGCGTTCAGTGCCGTGACGAGTAACGACAAAATAGGTCTGCTGGCGTTCAGCAGCGATATTGAGCGGTTCATTCCGCTCGGGAACGGCGCCCGTTACGTGCTGCGACTGTTGCGCGAGCTGCTGTATCTCAGCCCGCGGCGATCGGGCACCAGCATCAGCATCACGCTGGATTACCTCAGCAAGGTCCTGAAACGCCGGAGCACCGTGTTCCTAATCTCGGATTTCCTCGACGCCGGCTACGAGCCCATCCTGCGCGTCGCCGCACGGCGACATGAGATCGTTGCCATTTCGCTCTCGGACCCTCGCGAGCTAGAGTTGCCGGATCTCGGGCTGATCGAGCTCGAAGATGCGGAGACCGGCGCGAGGGTTCTTGTCGACACGTCCGATTCAGCCGTTCGCAGCCAATACCATGAGCGTGCAGTCCAGCGGATGGCGCAACGCAACCGGTTGCTGGCATCGCTGAGTATCGATCATATCGCGGTGCGAACGGACCGCTCCTACATTGAGCCGCTGATCGTCTTTTTCCGAAATCGCGCCCGCGCCGGTTCGTACAGCGCACGGGCTGGCTAGAGCATGGGATTTATCACCGGCGCCAACCGTCAACCGGCGCATATGTTTGCTCTGGGAGTTGCTCTGGCAACGGCCTGGGTACTCTTTGCGCGCGCAGCGAGCGTGACGGCGGCTCCTCCCCAGCAGCCTGCGCCACTCACGGCAGAGGTGACCCTCGACAAGACCCGTTCCACGGTTGGCGATCCAATCGGACTGATCATCGTCCTTCGCTACGACAACGGCGTCCAGCCAAACGCGGACGGGATCATCGATCAGCTCGCGCCCTTCGAGGCAATTTCGGCGGACCCTCCAGTCGATCAGCGCAATGCCGGCGGCGGCGGCGAGTTGAGACTCCACTTTCGGATCGCCGCGTATCGAACCGGACAGATGGCGCTGCCGGCGCTGACCTTCACATACACGGCGGGCGGACAGCCAGCAGCTGTCAAGACACAGCCAATTCCGTTTACCGTCGACAGCGTCATTCCTCCAGGGGACAAGGCGGCGGATATCCGGCCGCTCAAGTCTCAGTTGGACCTGCCCATTCCGGACCCCACCGCCCTCCGGCGCTCGATCGCCGCCGGGCTTACCACGCTTCTGGCCGCCGCCATTGCGTTGGTCCTCTGGCGCACGCTGCGGCCCAATCCGCTGCCGATGGCGCCTGTAGAGCCGGTGGAGCGCTCGCTTGAGATTCGGGCGCATGCTGAACTCGATCGCATCGTGGCTCAGAACTATCTGAGGCGCGGCGACTATCGGACGCACTACGCGCTAATCGCCGAATGTATCCGCCGCTACCTCACAGAGCGATACGGGTTTCAGGCGAGCGCACTCACGACGACGGAGCTGCCTGAGCGAATGATCCGGAGCGGTGTCGGACGCTGGAGGGCGCGTCTGGTGGCCGGGCTCCTGACCGAATGCGATTCGGTCCACTATGCACATTACCTGCCGGCGCCGGCCCGAGCCGAGGCGGACCTGCAGATGGCGTATGAGGTCGTCGATCTGGCGCTATCGCAGGAGACGAGGCCCGAGGATCGGCTCGTGGAGGTCGGCGGATGATCGGGTTCGGCGCCCCGGTTCTGCTCCTGGGAGCCCTCTGTGCGCCTATCATCGTGCTAATTCTGAGCTGGGGCATTCGGCGGCAACGCGCGGCCGAGGCCCAATTCGCCGGCGGGGGGCTGGCGCTTCTTCGCAGCGGACGAGTAAGCCCGCTCTGGCGAGGCGTGAAAGCGGGGCTGTTGCTGGTCTCCGTCGTACTCGCCGCTCTGGCGCTGGCGCGGCCGCAAATTGGCCAAACGAGCGTGGTCCTTCCGCGAGAGGGCAGTGATGTCATCGTGGCGATCGACGTGTCGCGCAGCATGGAAGTCAGCGACGTCAAGCCGAGCCGGCTCGACACTGCCAAGCAGGCGGCGAAGAGCCTTATCGCGCATCTTGGTGGCGATCGGGTTGGTCTGGTGGCATTCGCGGGCAGTGCCACCCTTCGCTTTCCCCTAACCACAGACGACGCCGCTGCGCGACAAGTGGTCGATGGGCTCGCCATCGGCGACAGCGGAGTTAAGCCAGGGACGGATATCGCTGAGGCAGTGGCGACAGCGCGCGGGGCGTTCACCGGCGATAAAACGCGTGGCAAGGTTATTGTCCTGATAAGCGACGGTGAGGATCTCAGCGGCAGCGACTTGGCAGCCGCCAGGGCCGCTGCGGACGTGGGATTGACAATTCACACGGTCGGAGTGGGCACCGCTCCGGGTGGCGAGGTTGCTGGGCCGGATCCTCGGACCGGACAAGTACAGAGGGTCATCGATCCCGCGACGGGTACGACAGCCATCTCACATCGCGACGATGGGAACCTTCGGCAGCTCGCCGCGGTCGGGCTGGGAAGGGCGTACGAGGGCAACACGACCGACTTCGCCTTCGACCTGAGCACATCAATCGACTCGCTTGCGAAGACGCGCTTTAACTCAGGCGCCACGACTACGCCGATCGAGCGCTTTCAGATTCCCCTTGCCCTGGCCCTCGCGCTCCTTATTGTGGAGTCGCTGATCGTCGAGAGCGGCGCGCAGATCTGGCAACGCATTCCCACACGCCGCAACGCGCGCCGGGGTCGCGCGCGTGCGCTCGACGCGCGCGGCGTGAGGCAGACCGCGGGAGGTTCATCATGAGGCTACGCGTCTGTGGATTGCTTCTGCTCACCGTTGCGAGCGCGACAATTCTCGGCGCCTGCAACGGCGGCAAGCGTACGGCCGAGATTCTCAATCGTGACGGTAACCGGCAGTATTCAGCTGGGGAATATGCGGGCGCTATCGAGACGTACCGCCAGGCCGAGGTCTTGCGACCGGATTTTGCGGCGCTCAACTACAACGCAGGCAATGCGCTCAACCGACAGAACGACTTTGCCCGCGCGCTGGACGAGGGCCAGCGCGCCGTGCACAGTACGGATGCCGCCATCCAGGATCGCGCCTACTACGCTATGGCGGACGCGTACGTCCACACGAACCAGCTCCGAGAGGCACTGGACGCGTACAAGAGCGCTCTTCGGGCCAATCCTGCTGATGTCGATGCGAAGTACAACCTCGAGCTGATTCAGCGCCGCCTCGACGGCCAAGACGCCGGCCAGCCGCAGGCGCAGGAGCAGCCAGGACCCGGTGGTCAGCCGGGCGAACAGGGCGAGCAGGCCCAGGCGGGGCAGGGAGACCAAGCACAGCAGGGGCAGCCAGGCCCGCCGGCTCAGGCGGAGCAAGGTAATGCGGCGCAGCCTGGGTCAGGGCAGCAAGCCGCCGCCGGGCAGGGAAGCACCGGGGCCAGCGGCTACACCGGCACGGCCGCCGCCCAGGCCGATGCACTCGACCCGAACCTGAAGCGGGCGCTCGACCAATTCAACCAAACCGGGAGTGTGGATGATGCACTGCGGGCCCTGGATATTGTCGGGCAGCAGGAGAGGCTGCGACAGGCCGGCAGCGGCGGTCCGCCCCAGTCCCAAGGCCGCGACTGGTGAGACTCCGGTACCTACACGCACTGGCACTGCTTGCTCTGCTGCTGAGCCTAGGCGCCTCTGCCTGCCGGACCAGACCGACAGAGGGAAGCTCGACGCCTGCTGCCCCGACACTGCAGACGAAGCTTGACACGGTGTTCTCGTCTCCAAGCGGTCTCTACACCCTGCGCTACAACCACTCGTGGCAGGTCCAGCAAATCGTCACCGAGGCAGGAGTGCTCGATTTATTCACGCTTCCGAACGCCACCATCTCGGTGGAGACTGAGCGGGTGCCGCCGGGGACGAAGCTCGATGCCCTTATCGAACAGACCCTGGCGCAGTACCGCAGCGTAAACATTCAGGGGTTGGAACGGGCCGGCTCGATAAATGTGGGTGGCGGGCATGGGGAGCTTGTCCACGCTGTCACGTACGTGAACGCCCAGGGGGTGACCGTGGCGTCAGCGCCCGCGCCCGGTTCGCGGCCGCGAAACCTCTCTCAAGCGTTCTACCTGGCAGGGACGCAGCGGTTTACGTTCTCGGTCGCCTGGCCACAAGGCGACGGCACGGACTACATGAAGCTCTTTCGTTCAATATTGCAGACATTCACCCTCGCCGGCACGACCTAAAGCTACGCCGGCCCGCATCACAACAGTGCTCTGAGACCTAGATCGCGGCCTCCTCGTCCAGACACTCGATCTCTACATCCGAGAGGCCGAGTAGATCGCGAAGAACGTAGGAGGTGTCCTCACCAAGGCGGGGGGCAGCACGGCGTAGGGACCACAGCAACCGAGAGCCGCGAAACGGCAGGCCCTCAAAGCGGTGCAGCCCGAGTTCCGAGTGCTCGATCTCCGGGTAGAACGCGCGCGCGGCAAGTTGCGGATCGCGCTCCGTTCTGTCGGCAGCATCCTGGACCACGCCGGCCGCAACGCCACCCGCCTGGCAGAGATACATCACGTCATAGCGGTCCAGCGTGCTGGTCCAGGTCGAAATCTTGGCGTCCAGGTCCCGTTGGTGCTCGATCCGGCCATTGTTGGTGGCGAGCCGCTCCTCGTGGCACCAATCGGGGTCGCCCATCACGTGACAGAGGGCTCGCCATTCGTCGTCCCTGAAGACCGCGATGGCCACCCAGCTATCGTCGGGCACGTCCCGGCGCGGGTCCGGGCGGCAGCGGTACGTGTTATGCGGCGCCACCACGGGATAGACAAGGTGGTTGCCTGGTGGACTGCCGGGCCGAATGTATGGGCGGCCATTCACACAATAGTCCAGGATTGCCGGTCCGGCGAGAACCATCCCCGTCTCAATCTGGGCGATGTCGATATATTGCCCGCACCCAGATCGGCTCCGTTCGTAGAGCGCAAGCAGGAGCGCGGCCGCTCCATAGTAGCCGGCAGTGTGATCGAGATACGAGAATCCCCAGCCAGCGGGCGGCGCATCTGGGAGCCCGGACATGCGTGTCAGGCCTGAGAGTGCCTGGGCCGTCGGCCCCCACGTCACGTAATCGCGGTCGCGGCCGCTGTGGCCGAATCCAGACAGGCTGAGGTAGATGATGCCAGGGTTGACGGCCGCCATCGCCTCATAGGACAGGCCGCGCTGCTCCATCACGCGAGAGCTGAAGTTCTCAACGACCGCATCGGACACGGCGATCAGCCGCCGGATCAAATCGAGCCCCTGTGGATGATTCAAGTTCGCGGTCGCGCTCAGCTTGTTTCGATTGAGGTTGTTGAACATGCCGCTGCCGTTTGGACTGGACGGATCGGCCGGCGGCGACGTCATGCCTATTCGAATTGAGTCGACGCGGCCCTTGTACTCAACTCGAATAACCTCCGCGCCAAAATCTGCAAGGATCCGCGTGGCCTGCGGCCCGGCGACGATCCAAGAGAAGTCGATAACTCGAACTCCTTTGAGTGGTAGGCGCTCATCGGCGTCCACATTAGGATCAGAATCCGGATTCATCCCACCGCTCTGTTCTGCTCAAATTCGACGATGGCATCGCCGCACCGGCGTCACGGGCGACGCGCTCGGTCCGGCCATAGCAGTGTAGCCACTAGCCACGCCGTGGCATCCGTATCGCAAAGCGCAAAGATCACGGTTAACCGTGATGGCGTTCACCTCTTCGATCGTTAGCTTTCAGCTATGAACACCGAAGTTGGAGCGGAAGGCGACGCTGGGGAAAGTGGCTGGCAGCCGGACGCAAGCGTGATGGCTCTCGCCCGCTTGGCGGCCGGTGGCGACGAAGCCATGCCGGCCTTCAGCATCTGCGGTACTTGCGGACGGCGAGTCGAGGGGACCGACAAGCGCAAGTACTGCGGACGTGCGTGCGCCAATCAAGCACTGCTCGTTCGACGCCGGCTCGCCAGAGCTCGGATGATCGAGCGTCTTGCGCGGTAGGCTCAGGTGCCGCGAAGCTCACGGAGATTGTCCCGCAGAATGACCAGCGCGATCACGACGACAACGACAAGACTGAGCGTCCAGAAGAACTGGTGGATCAGCACCGCGGCGGTGAGAAGCGCCAGCACGATGGTGACGTTGAGCAGCAGTCTCAAGAGAGCGCGATGCAGTGCATTCTCAACAACTACGACTGCAGCCACCATAAGGAAAAGGGCGGTCGCCCAGTTCTCCCTAGCGAGGATGAAGACAGCAACGCCGCCCAACAGCAGGATCGCGATACTCAGCCCGGCCCAGATCTCGGCCAACCGGCTCCGCTGAATCTCCTGCGCCGTTTGCGGTGACCGCTTATGCCGCAGGTGCGCCTGTGGGTCCCCCATAACGCCTTTTTGAAGGGCGGCCTGCAGCCGGTGGCAGCCCGCAAGCGTCTCGGCCAGCTCCACTTGGCGCGTTCTCAAGCCGTTGCGCTCGGCCTCCTGTGACTCCAGGTCCTGCTGGCGTCGTTGCAGCAGGGCGCGTAAGTGGCTACTACCCTGAAGCGCACGCACCTCGAGCTCCAGCCCGGGGAGGGCGGTGTCCAGGTCTTGGAGACGTCGGTCAACCTCCTTCAAGTCGCCTTCCAGCTCCGCGATCCGCGCCGTAAGCGTGCCTGCGGCCTCGCCTGGCGGCGCGACCTTCCCGAGCCCGGCCCAGCCGAGCGGGTCATACCACGTTTGACGAACGGAGCCGTCGCGCTGATACTTCGGGCCGCTCGGCGCAAGCTCACCCTGAAGCGGATCGCGCGTGTCCAATCCCCAGAGGCCACGATACGCGTCCACCCAGGGCGTCTCGTCGGTGATTACCACCGGAGACCACTCATGGAATTGCCCCGGGCCGATCGATCGTCCGTCTCCTCGCGCATAATCGACGAACGCAATTCGAAGTAACGCTTCGACCTGTGCCGCGATTTGGGGTTCGCCCTGCCGAAGGATCTCGCGCCAGAAGTGACGCGCCAAGCGAATCGCCTGCAGCAGCGGACGCGCCGGAGGCAGCTCAACAGAGGTCAGGTACTCGCCCGCCACGAAATAGGCGGAGTGGGAGCCGGCGCCTGGGAAGACGACCGGGTGCGTGCCGGCAATCGTCAGCTCGGGGTCGTCCCAGCGCCGCCTCGAATCATCGCCATGGTAGTCGTGCGAAGCGTAAGCCAGCCAGGCCGGCTCATAAGTCCCATCGTCGCGCTCGGCCAGGTAAACGAAGATCTGCTCCCAGTCCGCCTCATGGTCGTTCACGCCGGCGAACGTCGAGCGCCAATCGTTCATGTAGTAGAAGAAGAGGTAATTGAGCACGACGTACGCGTCGCCTCGAACCACTCGTCCGTAATAGACGTAGCTCGACTTCTGCTCGAACGAGCTTCGGTACTTCTGCTCTGCTGCCGCGGCTGTGCCGCCGGGCACGGTGCCTCGAAGGAGGAGCGAAAGCTCGAACAGTGAGTCCACGAAACGAGCGGTCAGGCCCACGCGGGCTAGCCGGCCCGACGTGTGAAATGTCGGGCGCTCTGGGCGGCTCAGCCACCGGCGGTACTCACGGCCCTTGAGCGGCTCCTCAACGAGGCGCAAGCAGAGGGCGCGCGCGGGGTCGGCTGCCCCCTCTCGCACCAGTCCTGTAATGTCGAGCGCGCCGGCCGGCACGATCGGCGCAGCATCACGGTCAGGGGTACGGGGTAGTAGGCTGCACTGCCGGACATAACCGTCGACAGCACAGGGATAGAACAGCTCTCCCTCGGTAAATCGCAGTACGGGTTCGTACTGCCGGAGCAGATCGAGATCGTTCACAGGCTGGTTTCGGCGGCTGACAGCGGAGGCTGGGCCATGAATGCTGCCTGCACGTCCGATTGGTTCAGGTAGAAAACCGTGACGATTCCCTCGAGCATCAGGGGATATTCGGGCTGGCCATGGACGTACGCCATCAGGGCGCCCGCGAGCGCCGCCCCAGTCCAGATCATCGCCCAGACCCAGGCCCAGTGCATGAGTCGCCAGAGGCCGACTGCAATGACGATGCCGAGCGCCGTGACAACCGCCCCTACGAAGTTGCCTGCCCATTCGCCCCGAACCACTTCGACCTCGAAGTGCTGGAGGACGACGCTGACACCGGTTGTCGCCGCGCTGAGTATCTGGATGACCGCGATGACGCTCACGCCGAACGGCCGCTTCCGTCGCAGCATTCTTCTCCCAAGCGAACTATGTCTCGAGGCCGAGTCGCCTGACTTTGCCTCCTGATCCTGACCCGACGGACCGGAGTCAAGCAAGCCTGTGTACGTTACACTGGCGGATGAACCCCGGACCATCTCCAGTTGCGGATTCCATCCCATGCGGTTGTGTCGCCCGCGGACAGTTTTCGCACTCGCTGCGCCTATGGCGCTGCTGCTGGCGCTCGGCTGCTCGCGCAAGCCCGCACAGAATGCGAACCCGACCGCCGCCCAGCCATCCGCCACCGCGTCAACCGCCACGGCGGCAGCGGCGACCGCAACGCCCTCAGCCAGCGCGACTCCCGGCGATACGCCGGTCGCGGGCGCGAGCATCAAGGTCGGCGACTGGACGGTGGTTGTCGATCGCTTCCATGCGCAGGTCTCTGCACGGGAAGGCGTCAATATTCGGTCATCACCCGAGGTCAATGCGACGAACCGCACTGGCTCATTGGCGCCGGGCGCAACAGTCGACGTGGAGGGCCGTGTCCCTCAAGGACAGGAGGCGGAGCCGGGGAACGGGACCACCTGGTACTACGTCGGGACCGCCGGGTCTATGCCTCAGTTCATCTACGGTCCGGCGGGTACACTCACGCCGCTGACCGGCTCCGCAACGCCTGCGGCGTCCGCTACCGGCGCGCCGGTGACGGCATCTCCCAGCGCGACGCCGTAGCTTACCGCTCTTCCTGCAACGGGTAGACAAACAAGGCAAGGTCGTGACGCTCGCCGGCAGGCCCGAGCAGATGGTTTTGCAGGCGCGCCACCTGCTCGAATCCCAGCTGCTCGATGGCTTCGACGGCTGCAGTCTGGGCTCCCGCCACAATCTCTGCCTCGAGGCGGTCCAGCCCGGACTCCTGAGCGATCTCGGTGAGCTCTGTCAGAAGCGCATAGCCAAGCCCGCGACTGCGATAGGCCGGCGACACCACGAGGCGCAACTCGCCGAGATGGTGACGCGCACCATAGCCGCGTCGATGAAGCGTTCCGTCGGCGATGATGGCCCCGTCACGTTCGGCGATCAGGGGCAGCACCCGGTCGTAGTTGAGGTCGGCCAGCCATCGATGGATAACTGCTGGGTCGGAGACATCTTCCCGAAGCCAGTAACGCTCTTCAACGGGAACGCTGTGGAAGAAGCTGAGGAGTGCCGCCTCGTCCCCGCGCTCGAGCGGCCGGATGACGACCGATAGCCCGTCCTCCAAGGTCAGCAACTTGGGGAATTGGCCGAGGCGAACAGAGCTGTTTACAACGGTCACCAGGAATCTCCTTGTTCGGTCATCATTCTACGAGTAGCTATCGGCCTACGGGTAGCTTTCGCCTGGGGATAGACGGCGCACGGTTGCGGGGCCGATCCGGCCGTTTCTATAATGGCGCTGCCCCGAAGGGGACCGTCTAACGCGACCCGAGGTGCTGGGACGATGAAAGTTATCATCATGGGATGTGGCCGTGTGGGCGCTGAGCTGGCCACACTTCTTGATCGCGAAGGCGACGACGTCACCATTCTCGACCTAACGGCTTCGGCGTTCTCTCGGCTTCCTGTGAGCTTCTCCGGCACTACCATCGTCGGTAATGGCATCGACGTCGATGTCTTGCGCCGGGTGGGAATTGGGGAAGCCGATGCATTTGTCTCGGTGACGCAGGGCGATAACCGAAACGTGATGGCAGCGCAAATCGCGCAGCATATTTTCAAGGTGAAGCAGGTGGTCTGCCGCATCTACGATCCCATTCGCGAAGAGCTCTATCACTCGCTTGGGCTTAGAACTATCAGTCCGACCAAAGTCGGAGCCCGGCTCATGAAAGAGGCTCTGGAGCATTAGGGATTTGGCCATTGGTCAAGCCCAAGAAAAGGATCCCCCGTGTATATCGTGATTGTCGGCGGCGGCAAAGTCGGCTTCTATCTCGCGAAGGGTCTGCTCGACGAAGGCCACGAAGTCCTTATCATCGAGCGCGACCAGAAGGAGCCACATCGCACCGAGCAGATCGCCGATGAGCTTGGCGATGACGTGGTGCTGCGCGGGGACGGCTGCGAGGCTTCGACGCAGGAAAAGGCGGGGGTCGCACGGGCTGACATGCTCATCGCAGTAACCGGCGAGGACGAGGACAACCTTGTCGCCTGCCAGGTTGCCAAGAATCGTTTCAAGGTTCCCCGCACGATTGCCCGCATCAACAACCCGAAGAACGAGGCGATTTTCAAGCTCCTGGGCATCGATACCACGGTCAGCGCCACCTCGATCATTCTCGGAAACATCGAGCAGGAGCTGCCGACCCATCATCTCGTCCAGATCATGACCCTCCGCGGCGGTGGACTGGAGATGGTGGAGGTAAAGATACCCACCCAGTCACCAGCAGTTGGTAAATGTCTGCGCGAGCTCGTGCTACCGGAGAGCGCTCTCGTTTCGCTTGTGGTGGATTCGTCAGGGACGGCCAAGGTCCCAACGGGGGAGACGGTCATTCACGCCGAGGACGAGGTTCTGGCTGTGACAAGCCCCGAGTTTGAAGAGGCCCTCCGCCTCGTCTTAACCGGCCTGCCGGACGGAGTTTCTGAGCGAACCCGGTGAGCGCAGGTGTCCGGCTCGGATATCTCGGTCCGCCTGGAACTTTTGGCGAGCAGGCGGCGCTCCGGTACGGCCCCTCGGCAACGCGCATTCCCTTTGGAAGCCACGCAGCAATCATCGCGGCCGTGGCCGCGGGCGCGGCCGACCTTGGCGTCGTCCCGGTGGAGAACAGCGTTGAGGGCGCCGTCAATGAGACGGTAGACCTCCTGATCCACGACGCCGATCTGATGATGTGCGCTGAGCTGGTCCTGCCTGTCGAGCAGTGCCTGCTCCTGCCCGCGGGAAGCAGTCCTGCCGATGTACGCGTCATCTTCTCTCATCCGCAAGCGCTGGGACAATGCCGTCGATACATCGAGCAGCACTTTCCCGAGGCAAAGCTCGAGGCCGCGCTCTCGACCGCCGCAGCGGTCGAGAGCCTGAGCCGCGCCATGGGGTCCGCCGCGATCGCAACGCGCCGCGCGGCCGAGATCTACGGCGCTGATGTGCTCGAATGCGGCATTCAGGATCGGGCGTCAAACGAGACCCGATTTGTGGTCGTGGGCCGGACGGATTCGCTGCCAACCGGGTATGACAAGACGTCGCTCGCCGTGGGGATGGCGCACGACCAACCAGGGACCCTGGTGGCGGTGCTGAGCGAATTCGCGCAGGAGGCCATCAACCTCACCAAGATCGAGTCACGGCCGTCAAAGGACGCGCTGGGCGTTTACATCTTCCTGATCGACTTCGAGGGTCACCGCCTCGATGCGCGCGTTACGGCCGTGCTCGAACGCGTCCGCGCCCGCTCCAACTTCTTCAAGGTCTTGGGGTCCTACCCCCGATATCAGGGAACCTCTGCCTAGGTGGCCGTGCCTTCGGTCATGGATGCCGGGCAGGTGTCGTGCGTTCCAACGCGGCGCAGCCGGATCGTCTCGCCCTCAATCTCCAGGACTAAGCGATAGCCGCGCGTTACTCGTGCTTCCCACAGCCGCCGGGTGCCGCTCACGCGCTTCAGTCTCAGTGACGAATGGCGAAGATTCGAAAGCAGCAGCGTTAGTTGCTTGTCCACTTGCACCTTGAGTTGGTCGGGAAGTCGATCGTAGTCATGCGTGAATGGCCCGGTCGCCTCAATCCTCAAGATGGCGCAGGTGCCGGATCAACTCCTCGGCTGTCTCGAAGGGTCCGGATACGTCGCCGCGCGCAATCGCTTCATCCGCCTCCCGCTCCATCGCCTGCCATTCGGGCGTCCAGAACCACGCCTGGTCACGCGGGATGAGGCGCTGCGGCACAGCGTAGAGCGCGCCGTCGCGCACCCCCACCTCGAGGAAGTCGCCGGGCTCCAAGCCCAAGCGCTCGAAGGCCTCGTGGGGAATCGTAATCTGGTGCTTCGGGCCTACGCGTACCGCAGCCATTCTCGCCTCCCATTCTTACATTCCGACAGTAAGCAACGTTCACCGGAGCTCTCACCCTACAGCCGACCCCTCCAGCAGCTCGTCGGCAAGCGCCTCGTAGGCGCGGGCGCCGCGTGATGCGGGATCATAATCGAGAATTGTCAGGCCGTGGCTGGGCGCCTCGCTGAGGCGCACACTCCGCGGAATGACGCTGCGAAACGTCTGCGGAAAGTGGCGGCGCACCTCGTCTACCACCTGCTGGGCGAGATTGGTGCGTGCGTCGTACATGGTCAGCACGAGGCCGCGCAGCCGCAATCCAGGATTCACGTTCTGGCGCACAAGCTCCAGCGTCCGCGCGAGATGGCCGAGCCCCTCGAGCGCGAGATATTCGCACTGCACCGGGATGATCACCTCATCGGCTGCCGCCAGCGCGTTCACTGTGAGCAGGCCGAGAGACGGCGGGCAGTCGAGCAACACGAAGTCGTAGCGGTCGACGACCGGCTCGAGCGCGCGTCTCAGCCGGTACTCCCGACCCAGCATCACCACCAACTCAACCTCGGCGCCGGCGAGCGATGTCGAGGCCGGCACGAGGTCCAGGTTCTGCGTCGCGGTCGGCAGGACGAGGTCCACGATCGGCCGGCCGGTGACGACAGCGGCGTAGATGCCGCCGTCGTCACCGGCCTCGAGACCGATTGCACTGGTCGCATTTGACTGCGGGTCGATGTCGATAAGCAGCACCCGCCGTCCTTTGGCCGCCAAATAGGCCGCTAAGTTGACGGCCGTCGTCGTCTTACCGACACCGCCCTTCTGATTGGTGAACGCAATCGTCGTTGCCACGGACCTCATCATAGGTAGGGCTATCCGTCCGGGCGAAGCCGGATATCAGGGTACTCGACGAGACGGCGTTCGACCGCCGCGCGCGACGGTACGCCGTCAAGCCCAGGCGCCTCGACCACGAAACTGGCCGTTGCCGCACCGAATCGGGCGGCCTCGGCCACGTCCGCTGTCTCGGAGTACCGCGCCAGGAATGCGGCGGCGAGGGCATCACCCGCGCCGGTTGCGTCACGCTCGCCTGTTGGGAAGGCATCCAACTGCCACCACTGCCCGCCATAGCGCAGCCGCAATCCGTCGCCCCCGCGCGTAATGATGATGATCGGGAAGGCCTCTTGCCAGGCCTGCGGAACTGCTGCCCCGGCGAGGTCAACCTCCGACAATGAAAGAACGATTGCTCTGCGTCTGAGCACGTCCACCTGGAGTCCGCCGACGTTCCCATCCTCGACCCGACCATCTGGGAGGACCCGCCGCAACCATCCCTGCGCAGCCACGAAGACAACTGCCCGTGGAAACTCCTCGGCAATGCCAGGATCGACCTCGCCAAGCAGCGGGGCCAGTAACAGTAAACGTGACTGACGCCACGCCACCGGCACGGCGTTGCTGTCGATATCGCCCGCGCGCCGCTGGACGAATTGGACCCGACGGCCGGCGTCCTGCAGGTGGCCCATGACCGTCGTCCGGGTCGAATCGGCCAGGACCACCCGTACGTCAGGAAGCAATTCGGCAAGATTCAGCTCTGGGCCGGAGCAGGTAATGAGTCCGGTGCGGAGTCCAGACCGCGAGGCAACCAGCGCAGCGTATGCACCGGTGCCGCCCGGTCGTGGCCTACCGTCTGTGAGATCCTGTGTAACGTGGCCGATGACGACGAGATCTAGTGGCCCGCTTGGATCTAGCAGCACGGTAACTCCGACGCAGTCAGCGAGAGGACGGGAGTGTTTAGGACGACGAGTCGTCTAGAAGTGGTCGAGACAAATGGGAGAACACCTCGTGCTGAATAGCCGGTCCGCCAGCTCCAGTGCGCCCGTATCACCGGCGATCAGCCCCATTTGTGCGAGTGTCGTCGCCCGCTGGTAGCCCGTCGCCAGCATCGCGAGTGCGCGCGGTGTCAACGCCAATGATGGCTCCGATGTCGCCGGTCGCAGACGGGCCTTGCCGCCGGCAGCCTCCACCTCCCAGGTTCCGCTGTTCCAGGGGCAGAGGCTGTCCTCCAATCGAAAGCGGAGGCGCCCAGCGCGGTCGTAGCCGCGGCCCTCGAGGGCCGCTCTCACATCCACGATCCGCAGGAAAGCGCCGTCACTCAGCGACAGCCCGAGCAGACGCGGATCCTCGACCCCATGAAACAGCGGGTCATCGGCGGCGAGAAGACGAAACCACACCGTAGCGACGAGATCGTAGCTCGAAAGGTAGCCGATCAGGGCACGATGGGCCGCCGGCGTGAGCCAAACGAACTCGTGCGCGAGAATCCGGTCCTGCGGGGCGAGACGCCGTGGAGGAGAATGCTCGATGTCATACACGAGGTAGCCGAGGACTTCGCCCGCCTCCTGATACACAACCACCAAGAAGGGCGACAGGCTGGCGTCACCACGACGACCGAGCTCCCGCGTGAGCCGCGCCCTCCAGTCATCGTCTCGCTTGAGCGCGGTCGTGCGCCGGACCGCGAAGCGTTCATAGGCGTCGCTGGTTACGGCGGCGGCCTCCGCATTGGAGATAATGGAAAGGTTGCCAGGATGGACGACTTCTTCCACAAATGAAAGCTGTCGTGCATCAAACGTACAGGTGTGCGTTGCGAACGCCATGCCGTAGCCGAAGCGTTGGTAAATTGCGGCCATTGACGCCCAGAGCATCGCGATAGGCTGGCCAGCATCGTGCATGATGCAAAAGGAGCGGGCCATGAGCTCACGAAGGTGCCCGCGCCGGCGATGGGAGGGAAGCGTAGTCACGGCAGTGACGCCTCCACAGGGGATGACACGGGTGTTCCAGTACACACGAAGGGGCAACGTCGCCATCTTGCTGGCCAGCACGCCGTCATCAAAAGCGCAGAGCGTCCACTCCGGCCGGATGAAGGCATCCGCAACGTCGCGCTCAACCTCAGTGCGGGCGGTGGATTGACCGAAGCCAAGGCGTCCCGAGAGGAAGTACTCGGGCATCTCGTCCGCGCGAGCTGGTCGATATTCGACTCTCATGGCACCCGATTTGGGTTGGTTTTGCAGAAATTCTACCCGCCGCGCTCGGCCTCAGTGACGTGGAGTAATTGCGACCTTGCGCGCCTCACCCTCGCCGATGCTGACGGTCACTATGTCCGGGTCGTCGGCTAGCGCGAGATGAACGATACGGCGCTCGGCCGGTGGCATAGGCTCGAGCGTCAGTGATTGACCGGTCGCACGTACGCGATCCGCCATTCGCCGTGCCAGGCCGTTGAGGGTCGCCTCGCGGCGGCGGCGATAGCCCTCAACGTCGATGCCGAAGGTGAGCCGCGAATGCATGCGCCGCCTGACCATGAGATTGAGAACGTACTGTAGCGCGGCGAGGGTATCGCCGCGGCGGCCGATGAGCAGTCCAAGGTCTTCGCCGGTGACATCGAGCACCGCCTCCACCAAGCCGGTCCCATCGCCCAGCGTCTGCGGGGGCCTGGCCTGAACGTCGGTATTGAGGCCCATGAGGTCGAGCAGATGCTGGAGGATGTCAACAGCCTCATCGACAGCTTCCGATGCCTCCAACGGCGCTTGAAGCTCCGCCTCGTCGTCGTCCTCGTCCTCGTCCAGGAGATCCCGAGAGGCGACTCCGCCGGTTGCTCTTACGTCCGGCTGCTCGTCCTCTTCGTCGAGCTCGTCCAGGCCCCGCGCGGGCACGACACCTGGAAGAGGGCGCACCCTGATACGAGCCTGGGCGCCACGGATACCGAGGAGACCGGCGCGCCCCTCACTAAGGACTTCCACCTCCACCTGGCTGCGGTCCAGGCCGAGCTGGCTCAATGCCCGGGTCAGCGCTTCCTCGGTCGTCCTTCCGCTTGCTTCCACCGCGTCCATTTCTGCCATTCGCGCCTCTCTTCCCCGCCCTCGATCGGTCGGCCCGCGAGGCCGCCGGCGCGTCCAGCGACGGCGATGACTGATCTCGCTCAGGCCGCGCGGGACGGCCCGCGTTCCCGGCGCGGCCACGTTGGGATTTCGAGCCGCCAGCCGCATTCTTGACGAAGATCGTCATGAGGCTGGTGCCTTTCCAGCCGAAGACGTAGTAGTTCATGATGATGCCGACAGCGTTGGTGAGCAGCCAGTAGATGGCGAGTCCGCTCGGAACGGTCAGCGTGAACCATCCAAACATGAGCGGCATCATCCACAGCAGTGTCTGATTCGTTTGGGCCTGGTTCTGATTCGCGGTGCTCATGCTCGCCTGGGTCATCGTCAACTTCTGCTGGACCCACATGCTGCCGGCCACCAGAACGGGCAGGACGTAGAACGTGTCGGGTTTGCCCATATCCCAGAACAGGAAGTGGTTGCCGAGCGGGACAGCCTGCTGGATGAAGCTCCACGGGTAGAGCCGGCTCGACAGATCCATGAGTGTCTCGGGCGTCGAGCCAAGAACGATACGGATCACCTGGTAGAGGGCAATCCAGATTGGAAACTGAATAAGCATCGGCAGGAGGCATCCGGCAGGGCTGGCGCCGGCTTCCTTGTACAGCTTCATCGTCTCCGCGGATCGCTTCTTTGGGTCCTTGACCCGCTTCGATATCTCGTTGAGCTGCGGCTGAAGCTGCGACATCTTCCGCTGCGAGTGAACCTGCCTGAGTGTCAGCGGCAGCGTGAGGCCACGCATGATCAGGGTGAAGACGATGATCGCGAGGCCGTAGTTGCCGAGTAGGACGCGCGCCAGCACAATGGTCACGTTGACCATGGGATTGATCAGGAACGTATCGAAGATGAAGCCGAGCTGAGGGGGCACGGAGTCCTGCCTAAGCTACCCGCGGAGGCGGAGAAACACGCTACGGCGCGATGACGGTGGTACTGGAGCCGGTCGTGGGGTTTATCTCCAACAGATGGGCGCCGTTCTTGGTACCTGGTTGAGTGACTGCGTAGACGGTACTCGTCTGCGAGGGAACGAGATTTGCGAAGATCGTTGCGCCGGCCTCGATCGCCGGCCATTTCTCTTTGCCACTGACGGGATCAAGACCGTGAATCGCACCGCTCCGAGTCGCAACAACAAGCGCGCTCCCCACCAGCACGGGGGCTGAGCGAATCGGCGAGCCGAGGTCGCTCTGCCACTTGAGCGAGCCATTTGATGCGTCGTAGGCGTAAACGTGCCCGTCCAGATTCCCGGCGTAGAGACTATCCCCTGAAATAAGACCCTGCGTCCAGAACCAGTTCCCCGCCGGGGCCGTGGACCAGACCTGTGCACCGGTTCCCTCTTCGATCGAGTGGAAGCGCTTATCGAAGCCACCGAATGTCAGCCGGTCGGCAACCACACCCGGGCTGGAGGCAATCGCGGCGCTGGCGACAGTCGATTTCCAGACAAGTCCGCCCTGCATGTTGAAGGCATAGACGTCGCTGTCCATTGACGTCACGACGATCAAGCTGCCGGCGCCAACGGGAGTGGACCAGACCCGACGTCCCGCCTGTTGTTCCCACATCTTTCTGCCATCACTCGACTGAAGGGCGAATACGCGTCCATCCGAGTTGCCACCGTAGATGATGCCGTCTTTCAAAAGGACACCGCCGATGATCGGCGATCCAGTCTTGGTCTCCCACTTGCGCTGACCGCTGGTGCGATCGAGCGCATAAACACTGCCGTCGTAGGCGGCGAGGTAGAGCGCCTGGCTGTCGAGGATTGGTGTGCTGTAGATTGCCTCGAGCTTCAGGTTCTTGTCCTGGGAGCCGGGGAAGTCCCAGATGACTTTTTGCGCCGTGCGATCGTATGCGACGAGCTTCCCGGCAGTCGGACTGTAGAAAATTGTGGATCCGTCTACGACCGGATCGGCCCAGCCCTGAGGTGAGGGGAGCGCGTAACAGGCGGCCGCCGTTCCGAGAAGGGCGACGGCGAGAATCAGAGCAAGCAGCCGGGGGGCATGTGTGATTTTAGGCCTCCTTAGAGGCCAGAGTCGCAACGCTGTGTGCTCCGCTTGTTTCACGTGAAACATTGCCCTCACCCCAACCCTCTCCCATAGGGCGAGGGGGAAGGGGAACCGGGTCGTACCCGGCCGCCCTTAGCGGCGTGCAACGGAGCAATCGCCGTGCTGCAAGCCACACACCGCGGCTGACGCCATGAAGCTCGATCGCCTCGTAGGCGTACTGCGAGCACGTTGGCTGGAAGCGACACGACGACGGCAGCGCAGGCGAAATGGCCCGCTGATACAAGCGAATTACGCGAAGCAGCCACCGGCCGCACGGCGATGTGAACCTCATCACGACTACTATACGTCTACCCCGCGTCCCCGGCTTACTTCGCGCGGACTCCCTGACTGGTCCGCGGCTGGACCTGCGCGTTCGCGTAAGAGCCGGGCCCGCACCAGCAGCGTCGCCAAACATGAGCGCAGCTCCTGATAACTCGCACCTGCCGCAGCATCACGCGCGATAACAACGACATCGGCACCGGACCCAGGGGACAACGCCCGCACCGCCTCCCGCAATCTCCGCTTAATGCGGTTTCGGACGACCGCTTTGCCGACACGCTTGCTTATCGAGAAGCCAAACCGGCTGAGTGGAAGACCATTGGGCAGACAGCGAACAACGAGCAGCGCACTGGCCCAGGATCGTCCGCGGCGATGAACGGCGCCGAAATCCTCGCTGCGTCGCAGTCGCATCTCACGCTGCATGGTCTCTGCCCTTACCCATCTGCCGTCAGCCGAAAGTAACCCCGTGCATCCGCCGCCCCAGGGCGTGCACAGCGTCGGAGGCGCGGTTGTGGCACCTACAATTTTCCCCAGAAGCGTGATCTCGGGGCACTTTGTGCCCCGCGTCCCCCGAAACGATCTCGAATCGAGGGGTTTGAGCGGGCCCGATGAGAAGCGGAGACCGCCTCGATGAGCGGTCCCGCAGTGCGCAATCAGTGGTGCTCGCAGCAGCTAGACGACGGTTAACCGTGTGCGACCGCGCAGGCGCCGGCGCTTGAGGACGTTGCGACCGGTGCGGGTGCTCATACGCTTCATGAAGCCGTGCTCGCGGCGGCGCGGGATGCGTTTTGGTTGGTAGGTGCGCTTCGGCACAGTACTTCCCCGTCATATGCTCGGTCGTTGTGACTCGGACATTGTAAGAATGCTACGGAGTGAGTGTCAACGAGATTGCATTACCAGGGACCTCCGCCGCCGCGTCGGTGCCGGAGCATTGCTTGTCAGTTGCCCGGCGCAGACGGCCGCAACTCGCGTAGCAACACGGCGTTTTCCACGTCATGCTTGAGGTAGCAGAATATGTCATGGCCGGCGCCGGCCAGTGCCTCGAGCTGGCCGATTCGCTCGTCGAGCTCGGCACGGGTGTAGGCCGACTTCCGCAGCCGGACGTACGAGAAGTCACGCGCGCTGACAAGTGGGTCGCACCCGCTGTCCGTCTCCGTCTGACATAGCGCCACGTCACTGCCACGCAGAACATCGAATGCGGCGTCCGTAAACCAACTCTTGTGTCGAAACTCGACCACAATCCGCCTCAGTCGCGGCCGGAGCATCGCGAGGAAGTCCGCAAGCTGTGGTACGTCCGCCCGGGATTCAAGCTGGAAGAGCACAGGGCCCAGGTGGGAACCCGTCGTGCCGAGTAGGTCGCAGAATCGAACAGCCAGGGCCGCTTTACTTGCGAACTCTTTCGTTCGTGTGATGCCGCGGTTTGCCTTGAAGGCAAACTGGAATGCGGGAGGGACCTGGTCCGACCAGCCTGCGAGAGTTGAGGCGCTGGGCATGCGGTAGTACGTGTTGTTGATCTCGACGCTTTTGAAATGCTGGCAGTAAGACGCGAGCATGTGGCTGGACGGCTCGTTGGGCGAATAGAAAGACCTGCGCCATTCTGGGTAGGCCCAACTCGACATACCGGCAAACAGTGACACCGGCCCGCCTCCCGTCTAAACCTCGCCGGCCCGGCTGGGCGAGACAGCAGGATCTCGGCGACCTTCGCCGACCCAGTAGACACCGTCGGCACGATTCAAGAAGCAGAAGTCCACGAGCAGGCGCCGCAGCGTCACGTAGTCATATTCGTACATCTCCTTGAGTCTGACGCTCACCTCCCGCTCCGTGTAGGTGCGGCCGGACGCGAACAGGCGCGCCACCTCGCTGAGCACGATCAGCTTGCGCGCGTCGCCGCTGGGAATCGCGAGTAAGCGGCCATCACGAAAAAAGCGGCGAGTATCCGGCTGCGATCGTCAGTCGCGCCGTTGAGGGCTCGAGAGCGCGGCGAGTCGAGCAAAACGCGGGAGACATCGCGCAGCCACTGCCCGCTGAGTTGGTAGCGCGGAGGCCGGCTACCGGCATCCTCGCTCACCAATCCCAAGCCGGGCGCCACATGCCGCGCACAATCCCGCGGTGCGATCGCGAGCTCGGCGGCAAGCGTTGTTACGCTCGCCGCACCAGTCGCAAGCCTGCCGGCGATCCGTATGCGGGCGGGCTCGGACAGCGCCTTAAAGAAGACGAGCAGCACGCTCTGTTCGGGGAACGAAGGCGTTACACGGACCATCCGTCTCATTGTACGAGCCACGGGAAGAGCCACGACCACCCGTAAGTGCGGCACGCAACCCTGCACTAGAATGGAAACAGAGATCCAAGGAGACAGGCAGTGAGTAACGAAGTCTATGCCGAGATCGCACGCGCGTTGGAGACCGGCGAGCCGGTCGTGCTGGCAACCGTGGCAAGCGCCCGTGGCTCGACGCCACGCAAGCCTGGCGCCAAGATGCTTGTGCGACCGGACGGCTCGTCAATAGGCACAATCGGCGGCGGCTGCGGCGAGGCCGAGGTATGGCAGAAGGCCATGGAAGTGCTCGAGAGCGGGCGGCCACAGGTGGTTCAGGTTGATCTGACGACGCCGATCGACGGGGAAGACAAGATCTGCGGCGGCATTATGGACGTCTTCGTCGAGCGCATCAGCCGCGACTAGATGCCCAAGACATTCGATTCGATTGACGAGGTCCAGCGACTGCTCGCGGGTGAGCAGTACTTTGCTGATCGCGAGATAGCAACGACGGTGTTCCTCGCCCAGCGACTCGAAAAGCCGTTGTTTCTCGAGGGCGAGGCCGGGGTCGGCAAGACTGAGGTCGCCAAAGTTCTGGCGCGCATTCTGAATACGCGTCTTATCAGGCTGCAGTGCTATGAGGGGCTCGACGCCAACCACGCGCTGTACGAGTGGAACTACCCCAAGCAACTCCTGCGGATCAAGATGGGCGAGGCCGAGGGCGCGGGTGCCGAGCAACTCGGCCAGACGATCTTCAGCGAGGAATATCTCGTGCGGCGCCCGCTGCTGGACGCGCTTACCAGCGACGGTTCCCAACCGCCGGTCCTGCTTATCGACGAGGTCGATCGGGCCGACGAGGAATTCGAGGCGTTTCTGCTCGAGATCCTGTCCGACTTCCAGATCAGCATTCCCGAGCTCGGGACGATCCGCGCTGAGCATCCGCCCTTTGTGGTGTTAACGAGCAATCGGACGCGCGACATTCATGACGCGCTCAAGCGTCGCTGTCTCTACCTCTGGCTTGCCTATCCAACGTTCGAGCGCGAGCGCGAGATCGTGCTCGCAAAGGTGCCCGGCATCAACCTGCGGCTCGCTGAGCAGGTCTGCAGCTTCATGCAACTGATCCGAGAGCGCGACTTCTACAAGCGGCCGGGTATTGCCGAGACTATCGACTGGGCGGCGGCGCTGATGATCCTGCACCGCGATGCTCTGGACCCCGCGATCGTCGAGGAGACGCTCGGCTGTATCTTCAAGTACAACGACGACATCACGGCGTTCCGCGAGGCGGATGTTCCGGCGCTGCTGGAGCAGGTCGTCGCGGGCTCGCGCCCGTAGCGCGCCGTTCCCGGAAGCGCTCGGGAGCGTCAAGTTCATTGATCTCGCACAGCGAGCGGCGTTCGCAGAAATGGGTCGCACTGCGCAAGGCGACTGGCCGTCAGTTGGGCCCGGTGGTCAAGAAGCGCCGAGAAGCGGCAGGGCGTCGTCGCTGGGCTTCGAGACGCCAAGGTCAGAGCCAGCGACGGACGCGCGTTCTGTAGCTGCGGTACCCCTCACCAAACCGCTTGTCCAAGTACCTCTCCTCAGGCTCAATCACCCCACGGCTCATGACGAGCAGCGCCACCGGCAGCGCGAGAAGCGCCGACAGAGAGTTCAGCACGAGCGCCAGGCCGGCGTAGATGGTCGCCATCCCGAGATAGCCCGGATTGCGGGAGAAGGCAAAAGGTCCCCCAGTGACCAGCGTCTTGACGGGTTTGGTGGGGTTAATCGGTGTCTGCGCCTGCTGCATGCTGCGAGCGAACCAGGCGATAAGTGCGCCGCCGCCCGCGACGAACAGGACACCAATAATACGGCGAAGCGGCTGGGCGAGCGGGATGCCGGAGAGCCACTTGCGAAGGCCGAGGCCAACGACAAGCGGCACAACGTAAATAAGCGGCGGAGGCACCGGTAGGATATCGGGGCCGTCCTGCGATTTGTCTGCCACGGCTTTAGTTCCTTCAACTGGGATTGGTCTCTCCACTGTAGAAGGTTCCGAATGGACTCAGACACCTGATCTATTTCTTAGGGTGGCCCTCCGCGCACTCACACGCAGCGCTGTCCCCTAGTACTCAGTACTCGTAGCTCTCCACGTTCTCAACGATCCGCCCGTGGGGGTTCCACATGACCGTGCCCTACACGCGACTCTACACCTCGCGCATCGTGGCGAGAAGGGCCTCCGCCTCGCGCTTGCTGTCGAACTCGAGGTCAATCAGGACGTCGTTCGGTTCGTCGATGGAGCGGAGACCTGGTAGCGGCGGACGCCCGACTGCTTGCGGCCGGCAGGGTCGCTGTCAAAGGCTTGCTCCCAACTATCGAAGCTGGGGACTGCGTGCTCGATTCGCAGAATAGGCATCTCGCTCCTCCATCCTCCGACGGAATTAGCTGCGTCGATCGCGAACCAGGGTGGCCGCTCCGCGCCGGGACAAGGCGCGTCAACAATGAGCCGGCGTTACAGCGTGCGCCTACTCCAGAGCAGGATTATCGGCGAGCGCCACTTATGGTTCGGTACGCGTTTCCGAGCTGGCTTTTTGGGCGAGGTTTGTCCTGCGGAGGGCGCGATCGGTGCTGGTGGTGCGGCAACCACCGGCGCCTGCGCGGCGTCCGGCCGGGGCAGGTGATGGTTGCGCGCGCGCTGCTGAGGGCAAACCTGACCCGGGCTCGGGAGCTTGGTGCCCGCGCTCGCCACGACGTCAGAGACCTCCGCCATGCCCAAACTTACGCTTGTCAGCATGTCGCCAACGTCACACCTGTGGTAATTAGAAATTCTGTTCTATTCTACTCACAGTCCTTTGCCTCTTGCAGGCGATACCTCGTTCCGATAACAACCATTCCCGGAACCAGCTCCACCGCCGGCCGAAGCTCCGCGGGCAATTCCGTGGTTCCATATAATAGCGCCAAACGCTAATTATCGGAACCACTTTCCACGACAGCCTGCTATTGACTTGTTCCCGCCAGGAGAGTAGGCAGGCGCGCCTCAACATGGAATTACGCGGCGGCAGCGCCCCCACTCCGGAATCCCCATCGGGGATTTGGCCCCCGCGGCTGACGCGCAGAACCTATGACTGACGACTCGCTGTTATCAAACGCGCCGTTGGCGCAGGTCAACGCAATTCTCCGCGAGCGGCAGGAGACGCTCGCCGAGAATCTTGTGAGTTTCGCCCGGCTGCTCCGGCTCGCTGACTTGGACATCACAAACGGTCGGGTCATTGACGCGGCACGGAGCCTGGCTGTCATCGACATCGCCTCGCGGGAAGATGTACGGCATGCGCTACGCGCCTGCCTCGTCTCCAGCGGGGAGCAGCTACCGCTGTTCGACACGCTGTTCGACCTCTATTGGGCGCGAGACCCGCAACGAGTCGACCTCATCTCCAAGCCCGACACTCGCGATCGCGAGCAACCTGCATCCGCGCATCGACAGACCGGACGCCTGCCCGTCACCGCGACGCCGGCGGCCGAGCCCGAGACTGAGAATCCCGGCCGAACCTACAGTGCGGTCGATCTGCTCACGACCAAGGACTTCTCGACGTATACGAGTGACGACGTCCGGCGCGCCAGGCGGTTGCTCCGAGCGCTGGCACCGAAGCTTGCGACCGCCCTTGGTAGGCGTCGCCGCAACTCCACGGCGCGAGGCGCCGTCGACCTTCGTCGCAGCATTCGGCACTCAGTCCGCCATGGCGGCGAGGTCGTGGAGCTCTTTCGCTCCAGACGCCGGATCCACAAGTTGCGGCTGGTAGCACTGTGTGATATCAGCGGGTCGATGGATGTCTACTCGCGTTATCTGGTGCAGTTTCTCTACGCTCTCCAGAACGAGTTGCGTGGAGTCCAGACATTCGTTTTCAGCACCCGCCTCAACGAGGTCACGCATCTGCTGCGTACGCAATCGTTTGGCGATGCCCTCGATCGCCTCGCCAACCGTGTCGACTCGTGGTCGGGCGGGACAAGTATCGGCGCATCGCTGTACGCTTTCGACCGGCTCTACGCACGACGTCGCGTCAGCTCGCGCACGGTGATCATGATCATCAGCGACGGGTGGGACCGCGGCGACTCCGCGCTACTTACCAGAGCGATGCAATCGTTCCGAAGGCGGGCATTTAAGGTCATCTGGCTCAACCCGCTCCTGGGTCACGCCGAATACCGCCCTCTGGCGAAAGGCATGGCCGCCGCACTGCCGTACGTCGACTATTTCCTACCGGCCCACAACCTCGACAGTCTCGCCCGCCTCGGCCGCACCCTCGTCCGCCTCGCGCGCGATTGACGGCCACGATCGCGGGCAGCATCCGGTACGCTGGCGTTGGCGGTCGAGCCCAGACGCACCGGCCTTAATTACCGACCAACTCGTATCGACCAACTCGGAGACGTCATGGCGCATCGAGTCGCGGTGACCGGCCTCGGCTCCGTCACCCCGCTGGGCTGCAACGCGGCGACGACTTGGGAGGCGCTGATCGCCGGGACCTCCGGTGTTGCACAGATAAGCCTCTTCGACGCATCCGAACAAGATGTGACAATTGCCGCGGAGGTAAAGGGCTTCGACCCAGGCGTGGCGATGGACCGCAAAGAGGCCCGGCACGCGGACCGTTTCGTCCAATTCGCCATCGTCGCCGGCCTCGAAGCGCTCGAAGGGGCCCACCTGCGAATCGACGACGCCAATCGCGATCGAATTGGCGTCGTCATCGGCAGCGGCATCGGTGGATTGACAACCATATCGGAGCAGTTCGACACCCTGCGCGAGCGCGGACCGCGGCGTGTCAGTCCATTCTTGGTCCCGATGATGCTCCCCGATATGGCATCTGGAAGAGTGAGCATCGCCACCGGCGCTCGCGGGCCGAACCCCTGTATTGTCTCCGCCTGCTCCAGCGGCGCCGACTCGATCGGCTACGCGGCTGAACTGATTCGCCGCGGCGACGCGATTGCCATGCTCGCGGGTGGGGCAGAGGCGCCAATCACACCGATCGGCATCGCCGGCTTCGCCAGCGAGCGGGCGCTCTCAGCGCGGAACAACGACCCCACACGCGCCTCGAGGCCCTTCGACGCCGAGCGCGACGGCTTTGTGATCGGCGAAGGTGCAGCCGTGCTGCTGCTCGAGTCGCTCGACTACGCTCAGGCCCGCGGAGCGACAATCCTGGCCGAGCTCTGCGGCTACGGAGCCACGGCGGACGCCTACCACGTGACCCAGCTTCCTGATGATGCTGAGGGCGCTGTCCGTGCGATGCAGCTTGCGCTGCGCCAGGCTGGCATTGAGGGAGACCGTGTGGACTATATCAATGCCCACGGAACCTCGACTCCCATGAACGACCGCTGCGAAACCGCGGCGATTAAGACGGTCTTCAGCAGACGGGCTTATGACCTGCCAATCAGCTCTATCAAGTCGATGACCGGCCATCTGCTTGGCGCCGGCGGCGCGCTGGAGGCCTGTGTCTCCGTGCAGGTCATCCAGCATGGGGTGATCCCGCCGACCATCAACTACTGCACACCGGACCCCGACTGCGACCTCGACTACACCCCGAACAGAGCGCGAACGCTGGGCCTCTCGACCGTTCTGACCAACTCGTTCGGCTTCGGCGGGCATAACTCCGCGCTCGTGTTTCGGAGATACGAAGACTGAGAACCGGCGGCAGTAGACAGCGCCAGATTCGGTAGAATCAAGCCAGGCGAATGGCTGGTGGAGATCCATAGATGTCCAAGACTAAGACTCGCAGAGTACCGGCCTCCGGCAATACGCGGGTTCTTCCCGCGCGCCGGCGCTTCACGGTCGACGAGTACTACCGTATGGCCGAGGCGGGCATCCTGGCTCCCGACGAGCGCGTCGAGCTGATCGCTGGGGAGGTCTTCGACATGGCGCCCATCGGCAGCCGCGCGGGTTGCGTCACCTTCCTCGCCCGGTGGTTCATTACGCGCCTGGGCGAGCGGGCAACGGTGATCATCCAGAGTCCCGTGCGGCTCTCGGATGGATCAGAGCCGGAGCCCGATCTGGCCCTTCTGCGGCCTCGGCCGGACGATTACAGAGAGGTCCACCCGGTGCCGGGCGATGTGCTGATGCTGATTGAAGTGGCCGATACTTCGCTCACCTATGACTGCGAGATCAAGCTGCCACTCTACGCCGAGGCGGGCATCCCTGAGGTTTGGATCGTCGATCTGACGAGTAACCAGGTGCTGACGTATCGCGAGCCGTCTCCACGCGGGTATCGGACAGTTGCGACCCTCGGCCGCGGAGACACGCTGTTACCGGCCGTCTTTACCGACCTCGCTCTGCCCGTCGACGAGCTTCTGCCGTAGGCCGGTTCGGCGACCGGCGACTCCGCCCTTCGCCGTTGTTACCCCGGATGCTGGCGCCCGTGCGCGCCCTCCTCCAGGTCGACGAGCTTCTGCCGTAGGCCGGTTCGGCGACCGGCGACTCCGCCCTTCGCCGTTGTTACGGCTTGACCTCGTAAAGAGAGTTGAAGGGGTTGTCCAGGGGAACACGCCGGACCGCCGAGAAACCGGCCTCCGCACACATCTCCCGGACCCTTGCCTCGGGAAGTCCGAGGGTGCCCAGTCCCGCACCGTTGTTTGCCAGCGACGTCGTCATGCAATACAGCATGCTCGCCCCGTAGAAGAGCGCGGCCAGCGGTCCGGTGTTGTCTTCCGCTCGGTCAGCGCAGTTGATCTCGAGGCAGAGGTAGGCGCCGTCCGGCTTCAGCCCTTGGCGAATTGCCTTCAGCAGGCCAAGTGGATCGACGGCGTCGTGAACGACATCGAAGGTCGTGATGACATCGTACTGCTCCGGCAGACCCTGGACGACATCTCGGCGCTCGAAGCGAACGCAGTCGCCGACCCCGGCACCCTTGGCTCGCTCGGTGGCCAGCGCAATCGTGGGCTCATACGAGTCGTAGCCGACAAATCGCGACTTGGGAAAGGTCTCGGCCATCTTGATGAGCGCGCGGCCGCGGCCGCAGCCTACGTCTGCGAGCAAGGCACCTTGCTCCAACTTCGCCTGCACTTCGGTGGCGCCCGGGAGCCACTGTGGAATCAGAAAGTTCTCGAACCAGGTGCCACTGAATCGCTCAAAGCCATCCCACATCCCCGCACCGTAGGCGGACTGCGGTACGCCGCCGCCCTTCTGAAATGCCTCTGCCAAGCGGTCGAGCTGCGCCAGTTGGGCGGGAAGCATCTGATAAAAGCCGCCCACGAACACCGGCGCGCCCTCGTGGGCGAGGGCAACGGCGTGCTCTGCCGGCAAGCTGTAGCGATGGCTGGCGGCGTCGTAATCGATGTAGCCGGCGCTTGCCATGCCCCCCAGCCACTCACGTGCATAGCGCTCGATTATGCCTGCGCGGCCGGCCAGCTCTGCGCTCGTGGCCGGCCCCTTGGCGGCGAGGTCCTTGAACAGCCCAAGGCGGTCGCCGAGATGACACATGACCGACACCATCGTGCCACTCAGGTCGCCCAGAACCTTGCCCATAAAGGCGTGCAGTTTGGCCTCGTCGATTGCTGGTTGCGTCGTCATCCGCTCCTCCTATTCAAATCGGCGCCTCCGCTATCGTTATACAACGCTACACAGCGGCATAAGCACTTGTACTCGTCTTTGAACCCGCTGTCAAGGGTTTTGACGCACATGGAGCAGTATTTGCGTTGTGCGGTCGGCGAGACTACTCTCAGGGCATGCAGGACCTTGGCGAGGCAGGCTTCGTCGAGCACCTCAACCGGGAGGTGCACGGGCTCGCTGGGCGCCTCCACAGCGCCTCCACCCTTGACGTCAATTTCTTGGCCTACCTACGGCACTTCTCGCGCTTTGGCTATTTCTCGCTCGGGCCGATAACTATCGACGTGAACCTCATCGAGGATGTCGTTGAGCGGACCGCTGTGCCCTCTGAAGAACTCGACGCCGCGGATGATTACGTGCGCTTCTCACGACTGGTGGTGCAGGAGGTCCGCCGCAGCGGGCGAAAGCGGATCGACGAACTGCACTACCTCTTTGCATTCATGCGTTGCAACGAGGGGCTGCCCGGACGGGTATTCGGCGAGCTCGGCGTCAAGCCCGAGGAGGTGGAGGCGTACCTAAAACGGACCGGCGGCGCCGTGAGTGAGCCGCTGGAGCGGTTGATGTCGCCGGAAGAAGTGGCAGAGTATCTGCGCGTGAACGTACAGACAGTCCGTTCCTGGATTCGATCCGGCAAGCTGGCCGCGCGCCGCGTCGCCGGTCTGCGCGCCCTGCGCGTGCGCTTCGCGGACGTAGTTGAGTTGCTCAAGCCGATCGGCGAACATGGTTAGCCGAGAGACGGGCTTTCGGTGACCTTGCCAGCTCAGAGTAGGATGTCCAGGGCGCGTCGCCCGCGGGCTCAGTGCGTGGAGGTGAGATATCGATGCCGCTCTTCCAGATTGCGCGATCTCTAGCAGAGTTACCGGATGAGGAGGTCGACGCGGGAGCCCTGCGCGCGGAGGCTTGTCTTACCCGGTTCCCGGGCATGCGCTGGACCCGCTCGTACTACGATGCTGCGGCGCGTCTAGTAACGAGTTACTACGAGGCGGAGAGCCAGGAACAGATTCGAGAACATGCCCGAGCTGCGCAGATACCTTGCGATGCCGTGATTGAAGTGACCGAGCTCGTGCCGGACTCGTATCGCTGAGGCGCGTTCAGTGACCGATGCTCTGACCCTGATGGCTGTCCATGCCCATCCAGACGATGAGGCGTTCGGCTCCGCCGGGACGCTGGCGCGCTACGGCGCCGAGGGCGTCACCACCTGCCTCGTCGTCGCCACACGGGGCGAGGCCGGCGAGATCCACGACCCGGACCTGGTCGAAGAAGAGGCACGGCCGCGTCTGGGCGCAATCCGAGAGCAGGAACTGCGTCGCGCGACCGAGATTCTTGGCATCACGCACCTGGACTTCCTCGGCTACGAGGACTCCGGCATGGCCGGCACCCCTGAGAACGATAATCCCCGCTGCTTCCACCTGGCCAGCCTCGAGGAGGCAACCGGCCGTCTCGTAGCCCTCATCCGGCAATACCGTCCACAGGTGCTGCTGACCTACGGGGAGGACGGCGGCTACAACCACCCTGATCATGTTCGAACGCATCTGATCGCGTCGGCGGCGTTCCAGGACGCCGGGTCGGCGCGACGCTTCCCGGACGCAGCCGCGCCGTGGCAGCCCAGCAAGCTCTACGGCATCGCCTTCTCGAATCGCGCCGTTCGGGCACTGTGGGAGGCGATGCGCGCCCGCGGCATCCCCTGGCCGTTCGGCGGGGTCGAGACGGGCGAGCCGCCGAACTGGGGGGTGCCGGAGGAGCGCGTGACAGCAGCCATCGACGTCGCCGGCTACGTCCCGAGAACGCGCGAGTCGCTGCGGCAGCATCGAACCCAGTTCGATCCCGATGGCGCCTGGATGACGCTTCCGGACGACGTCGCGCGTGTTGGCCTCGGCATCGAGCACTTCATGCTGCTGCGATCGCTGGTTCAGGCAGATGAACATGAGTTGGATCTCTTCGCGGGACTGAGGACTGAGGACTGAGGACTGAGGACTGAGGAGCAGCGGATGCCAAAGCTGGATCGCTTACCTGAGGTCAACCGGAACGCGCTGCTGACCTTTCCCGCGCCGGTGAACGACGGCGCTCCCTGCAGCCCTCTGGCGAAACCGCTCAGCGCCTGCCGCGTTGCGCTGGTGACGACGGCCGGTCTGCACATGCGCGGCGATGTGGCATTTGTAAGCGGCGACCAATCATATCGGGTTATCCCATCGGCAACGCCTGGCGGCGAGATCCTGCAGAGCCACAGCAGCATCGGCTTCGACCACGTGCCATTCCAGCGCGACATGAACGTGACCTTCCCCGTCGATCGCCTCCGCGAGCTGGCGGACCGCGGCACGATCGGCTCGCTCGCCACGAACTTTTACTCGTTCATGGGCGCACAACGTGGCTGGGACCGCATCCAATCCGAGACCGCACCTGCGGTCGCCAAAGCCTTGCTGGCCGATGGCGTCGACGCCGTCTTTCTCACACCCACCTGACCGAACTGCACGTCCACCGTCGGTGTGATTGCGCGCGTTCTCGAAGCAGCAGGCCTGTGCACGACGTCGATCAGCCTGGTTCGCGAGCACACAGAGAAGATCAAGCCGCCTCGGGCGCTGTTTGTGCCGTTCCCATTCGGAAGCGCCCTCGGGCGGCCAAATGACCCCGACCTGCAGCACCGCGTCATTCGAGCCGCGCTCGATCTGCTCTCGCAGCCGGCGGGGCCCGTGCTACGCGACTTCCCCGACGATGAATCGGGGACGGAGCCGGCCGCGCCCGTACAGGCGTCCGCGGTCGCGGCGGCGATGGACGGAGCCGATGTCGCCATGGAGACCACGCAGATGCGCCGCTACCACGAGCAATGGGCCGAGCGCACCGGCAGAACCACGGTCGGCCTCACCGGCATCGCACCGGCCCGCTTTCGCGGCGTTATTCGCTTCCTGGAGGCCCTCGCTGATGGTAGTGAGGCGGACATGCGCGAGCGGCCCCCGGATGTTCCGCTGCCCGTGTACATTCGCCGCTGCGTCGACGACCTCAAAGCCATGTACTACGAGGCCCGGATGACGATGAAGCCTGAGGCGAGCGGCGAGGACATCGCCCGCTGGTTCTGGGGCGAGACCGCACTGGCGCAGCTGGTGCGCCGCGTCAAGGACCGCATGGAGGCGGCCGAGGACCCGGCGATGAAGGGCGCGGCCTTCGGGATTGCGCGATGAAGCTCGGAATCGTCGCCGGCTCCTACGCAGACGGCAGGATGGACGTCGATCGGGTGCTCAACGCCGAGCACATTGGCTACGACTCCGTCTGGTCGGCGGAGGCCTACGGCTCCGACGCCGTCACGCCACTCGCGTTCCTGGCAGCGCGGACTACGCGGATTAAGCTCGGCACCGGCATCATGCAGCTCGCCGGCCGCTCTCCCGCCAACTGCGCGATGACGATGACGACGTTGGACATGCTGTCCGGCGGCCGGGTTATCGTCGGCCTCGGGCTCTCTGGACCGCAGGTGGTAGAGGGTTGGCACGGCGTGTCGTACCGCAAGCCGTCGCGCTGGCTGCGGGAGTACATTACGATTCTGCGCGCAATCTGGGCACGTGAGGCGCCTGTTGAGTTCGAGGGTGAGATCTATCAGCTTCCCTATCACGGCCCCGGCGCCACCGGCCTCGGCAAGCCGCTGCGCTCGACCCTCCATCCGCGACAACTGCCGATTTACCTCGCCACAATGGGGCCACTCAACACGCGCCTGACCGCCGAGCTGGCCGACGGCTGGCTGCCGATCTGGCTGTCGCCCTATCAGCCCAACCTGTTCCGGCCGATCCTGGAGGAGGGCTTCAAGCGCGCTGGAGACGGCAAGTCTTGGAAGGACTTTGACGTGGCTGCACGCTGCACGGTGGTGATCGGCGATGACGTGGGCGCGTGCCTCGCGCGCCTCAAACCGCGCTTCGCCCTCTACATCGGCGGCATGGGCGCCCGCGATATGAACTTCTACAACGACCTCGCGCATAAGCTCGGCTACGGCGACGCGGCGGTCCGCATCCAGGATCTGTACCTCGCGGGTCGCAAGGACGAGGCGGCGGCGGCCGTGCCGGACGAGTTCTGCGACGAGCTATCGCTGTGCGGTCCGGAGGCGCGCATCCGCGAGCACTTCCGCGCCTGGGAAGACGCCGGCGTGACTACTCTGCTCATCGACTCCGGCCAGCCGGAAGCGTTCAAACTGATGGCGGAAATTGCCGGTGCGCCCGGCGAGACGTAGGGGAGGGTCTTGGAGCCTGTCTCGGAACGCTAACTGAAACGACGTTATGCCGGCAGGACCGCGCGATGGGAA
>Ga0193751_1000170_pt1 | contig 58793 bp, 54 predicted proteins | sample L1c2metaG_FD_143050 | JGI IMG/M metagenome (GOLD analysis project Ga0193751, IMG submission 143050) | Soil microbial communities from a riparian zone of the East river system, Colorado, United States - L1c2 | ecosystem: Environmental > Terrestrial > Soil > Riparian zone | place: USA: East River...
CGAGATCGCTCTTCGTCGATTTCGCCATCAGAGCCTAAAGGCGGCAGGGAGAAGGACACCAGGCGGGTTTAATCGTCTAGCTCCATGACATCAGACAATATATGTCATATAAAATCGCCTGGTGTTGGGGTTGGTTCGGGGAGGGGTTGTTTGAATGACGCTCTCTAACCGACATGCGGGCTACCGCCCCGTATCCCAAAACCCGTTCTTACGTCCGTCTGAGCCGCGTTGGGAACTGACTTGCGACCGTCTTTACAGTATATCGGGAGCGCCAACTGAGGGGCACAATTTGGCGCGTTGTATCTATCTCGATGAATCAGGAACGTGCAGCGAACAAACGTTGGTTGTCGCTGGCGCTATCATTAACATTGACGCGCAATACGAGGCCATTGCCGAACATCTTCAGGGGCTAGCCCGCAAGTATGTTCCCTCTCTTAAAGAGCATGAAGTTCGCGGCTTTATTTTTCACGCCAAGGATTTGTTTCACGGAACCGGACGAACGCTTTTTGACCGGCGAAAGTTTCCTATTGAGCGGTCGCGCGAAGCTCTAAAAGAACTCTTGGCAGTTCCTTCCAAATTTCATTTGTCCGTTCCGTTCGGCTTCATAAAGCAACAGCGACTCCCGCTTAAAACACAAAGGGCTCGTGATCTAATTGCGATCAATCACTCAATCGCTTTCTCGCGATGTGTTGTGGAAGCAGAACGTTACATGAGGCGGCAGCCTTCGGAACTTGCGATGGTTATTGCAGAGAACAACAATCAAACGAAGGAAATCCTCAAGATTGGATACGAAATGTTGCAGGGCATCTCCGAGCCAACTGATTTACAACTGTGGTCGGTAGCTTATGCGGGGATAAAGGATTTTCTACCGATTAAGAAGATTGTTCACGAGTCGCACTTCGCAGACAAGAATGGGGCATACCTTCTCCAAATCGCTGACGCTTGCGCGTTCATCATTCGCTATTTGTTAGAAAAGAAGCCGGGCGTTGAAGATTTGTTAGTGGCTTTTTCGGGGGCGTTTCAAAGTCCACCTCGCGAAGAAGTGGGCGGCGGAATTTTTGATTTTGAAGCAACTGCCAATTTGCCATGAAGCTGTATATCCGCGATAGTCAGCAATCATGCCAGAGCGCGACGCCAACAAAGAGGCTTTGGAGCAAGTCGAAAAAGCGACCGAATCCGAACCAGTCAAAGGCGAAGACCTTCTCAAATCCGAAGCTCTCAAGCGTCAGTTACGCGAAGCCAAAGCGCGGCTCAAGACAGAGTCCGAGTCGCAGGAATAATCAGCGGTCGCTTCCGACCGGCAGTTCCAAATCGCAGCCCGAGTCGCTGATCGACTTGGTTAACAAATTTGCAATGCGCTTATCATGCCTAACAGACGAATTTCAACTGAGAGACAGGCTTTAATCCTCGCGGCGCTCTGTGAAGGAGCACCAATTCGAGCGGTTGCGCGCGTGTTCGGGACAGAGAAGAAAATGGTCTCCCGAATCATTCGTGAAACCGGCGAAGCGTTCGCGGATTACACGGACAGAAATTTTCGAGACCTTCCGTGTCTTCGAATCGAAATGGACGAACAGTGGCAATATGTCGGCTGTCACGCGGGCCGAATGATCGCGCCAGAAAAGGAACGCGGCGATTTTTGGCTGTGGGCGTGCATCGACGCAGACACAAAGCTGGTCATTTCGCACAAAGTGGGCAAGCGCGACCACTGGACAGGATGGGAGTTTGTTAAAGACGTTCGCGAGCGTGTGCGCCTGCCAGTGCAAATCGCAGCTGATAATTTTCGACAATACCCCTTTCTCATTCGGGAGCATTTCGGATATGAGGGCTACAGTTTCGGGACAGAAACAAAGGTTTTCGGCGAGCCGACGCTGTCAGATGGCACGCTGGCACATCTTGGAAAGAACGAAGGCGTTCGCAGGATGCAAACAGCGGAGCGCAAGGCAGTCGTAGGCTCGCCGGACTTAGAAAGCCTCACAACTTCTCACATCGAAAGGGCGTTTCTGACCGTCCGACAGGAACTAAAGCGGTTTCAACGCAAGGGACTTGGCTACAGCAAAGACCTCGAAATGCACAAGCGGGCAGTCGCGTTGCATTTTGGGATTTACAATTTTGTTCGTGTTCACTCCTCGCTTGGAACTACGCCAGCAGTCGCGGCGGGGGTTGAACAAGAGCCTTGGGATTTAGAACAAGTTGTCGAAATGACTGCGGAATACTTCCGCAAGAAAAAGGAGGCGAAGAAAGACGGCTTCGCGGAAATGGAATGAGCAAACTAGATTTCGGTCTCTACCACTACGGGAACATATTTCGAGTCGAGATGTTAATTGCGGCATGCCTTACGCTTCTTTTGACGAGCATGTTGTATATGCTCTCAGTCATTGGGATTATTCTTAGCGCCTTGGGGGTAGCGGTCGCTATTTTTTTGGGTGTGTGGGGACAACGGGGCGCGCGCAAATTAACACGCGAAACCGCCGAAGAAACGGTGCGGGAAGCGCGAATTTGCAGCGTTGCAGACAAGTATATTTCCTCATACAAGGCGCTTCCGAAAGACAAACGCAACCCAAACAACATGCTGCAGTGGCTTTTGGACGCAGGGGCGCTGGAAACTCGAAACAATCCAGAGTTAAAAGCCGTCCGCGAGAAGATTCAGAACCACAATCTGTCCGACCCGTGCTCAATTTCACCCTTCTTACAGCAGGCAGACTTGCGCAAGTTTTTCCAATTTGTGCGCCAAAATAACCTTCGGCTAGACGGAGCCGGGCAATTGATGGCCGCGATAGGAAGATACCAAGGGGTGTTTGAAAACTAGAACATTTCGACTTAAAACCGTGGTTCACATGACCTCTAATAACCGTTGGTTTGTGCTGGCTACTGTGGTCGTCGTCGTGCTTATTTATTTTGCCGTTACATGGAATCAATACGCCATTGTGTCGCGCGGGACGACCGGGGCCGCCATATTGATTAACACGAGAACTGGAAACGCGTGGGTGATTTACGGTTTCAACGAAGAACGCGCAATACAGTTGAAGCCAGAACCAAGCCCAACACCGGCCCCGTAGTTTGCCCCATGCCATTTCCCAACCCAACCGACCCCAACACCAGGCGATTGGTGTTGCCTCCGATTGAGTATGGATATTTCAAATCTACTTAGGTTGGACAGAGATTTCGACCCATTCCATTTCGCCCGTTTTATTTCGCTGTGCGAAATAACGCCGCGTTATCGGTTTCCGCCACCAGGTGAACTTCGCCCTGAAACTGATCGTCACCACTACATCGACAAAATCATCCTTCTCAAATGGTGCCGGGGTCAGTGTGATAAAGCGCCCGATGAAGGTCACTGGCTTACTGCCCGGCTCAATCTCGTGAATCCAAGGCGGCTTGATGCCGACCTTGTTATTTTTCAGCACCATGCCACCCCATTGAGCGTTGAGCAGAAATTCAGGGGTTACATCGTAGATCGAGAACGATCCTTCATTTGCTACTTGGAACCGTGCTGTCAGCGGGTTGGCTGGGTTAATGCTTCCCAGTGGCGTAATAGGAACCCTTGCAGTCAAAACGGAGATAGCAGATGGGAGTGAAACTACGACGGGAATCAGCACTGTCAGTGCGGAAATTATTAGAATTTTTCGACGACGCTTTCGCTGTAGCTTCTGGGATCCTGATCGGATTTTCCCTCGGAGTCTTTTGGCTCTGGCTCGTTTACGCTTTCTTGAATCGCCCATGAAAAATCCGATCTGCGCTACTCAAATCTTCGCGAAGGCCGCTTCAAATTTAGCATCCTCTTTCCGTCTCAGATAGTCCGCCGTCATTTCCACGACCCGTTCTAAATCCCATCGTTCCAATTCAACGCCAGCGGCAACGGCTGGCGCTGTTTCAAGCGTTTTATGGACGCGAACGAAGTTGTAAACGCCCAAGAACAACGCGACGGCCATTTTATGCGCTTCCAAATCTTTGCTATAGCCGAGTCCTTTTCGTTGAAACCGTTTTAGCTCCTGCCGCACGCTCAGGAAAACGCGCTCAATATGCGAAGTCGTGAGGCTGCCTAAATCCGGCGAGCCAATGACTGCCTCACGCTGCGCGGTTTTCATCTTGCGAACGCCTTCGTTCTTTCCAAGACGCGCCAGCGTACCGTCTAGCAGTTGCGGCTCGCCGAATACCTTTGTTTCCATTCCGTAGCTAAAACCTTCGTATCCGAACGCCGCGCGAACGTGGAACGGATACTGTCTAAAATTGTCTGTGGCGATTTGAACCGGACCTTTGACTCTCCTCCGCACATCTTCAACAAACGCGCGGCCAGTCCACATATCGCGTTTGCCGATCTTGTGAGAGAAAACCAGCTTTGTGTCAGCGTCGATACAGGCCCAAAGCCAGAAGTCTCCGCGCGTCTTGTCGCGCTTCTGATAGACCGCCGTTGGCTTTGGCATCCGCCCAGCGTGACAGCCCACATATTGCCATTGCTCATCCATTTCAATTCGTCTGCATGGCAAATCGCGAAAGTTCGCGTCCATGTAATCAATGAACGCCTCGCCGGTTTCACGAATGACGCGGGTGATAGTGTTCGTACCGATCTTGAACATTCGCGCGACCGCTTCAATGGGCGTGCCTTCGCACAGGGCCGCCAAAACTAAAGCCTGCTTCGATTTGTTCAGTCTTTGATTTGCCATGCCTCGATTTGAATACATGCAAGCAAGCATTGCAAGCATAAAATAAAATAATTTGACGGCAGTTTTGGAGCGTGCTAGTAAGCAGGCATGCCAGACGATTCAATGCAGTCAAAGGGAGGAAAAGCTCGCGCCAAAGCATTGTCCTCAGAACAACGTTCGGAAATTGCCAGGACCGCGGCTTTGGTGCGACATGATAAGAGAAAAATAATTCCCAAAGCGACGCACGAGGGCCCGCTTGAGTTGGGAGGAGTTGAGATCGACTGCGCAGTCCTAGAGGATGGCACAAGGGTTCTATCTCGAGCCGGATTTGTCCGGGCCATCGGGCGAACGGGGAAGGTGAAGGGAGGCGAGGCATATAAGCCCGAATCCAACTTGCCTGTTTTCTTGGGTGCAGATAACCTTAAGTCGTTCATTTCAAGCGATTTGGTAAGGAATTCAACTCCACTCCATTACAAGCCTTTGCGAGGAGGTATTGCAATGGGTTATCAAGCCGAATTGCTCGCCGCTGTCTGCGAAGTGTTTCTGACCGCACGCGCTGCCGGTGCACTGGCGAAAAACCAACTTCACATTGCGACTCAATGCGAATTGTTGATGCGAGGCTTTGCTCGTGTCGGCATAACCGCTCTAGTTGATGAGGCTACAGGGTTTCAGTACGACAGACCGCGCAAAGATCTTGAGCAACAACTGGCTCAATTCCTGTCCGAAAGTTTGCGGCGATGGGTTAGGACATTTCCTGCCGAATACTTCAAGCATTTGTGCCGACTGCGCGGCGTTGAGCTTCGACCGGACATGAAGCTTCCTCAGTATTTCGGCAAGCTGACAAACAACGTTGTTTATCGTCGTCTTGCTCCAGGGTTGCTCAGAAAGCTCAAAGAGCGGCGCGATGAGCGCGGCTCAAAGAGCAACAAACTACACAGTTGGTTGAGTGAAGATATTGGATTGCGCGGCGTATTGGTTCACTTGGGAACGGTGATCGGTTTTATGAAAATGAACACGGAATACGACGCATTTGAACGCCAGCTCGACTTGGTTGCTCCAATCTATCCCGATGAACCTGGACTGTTTGACAATCCAAAAGACTGGGAAGAACCGGCCTAAAATCTAATCGGAATCAGGCGATGATTCTTTGGCGAGACGCTCCTTGGCCTCTCGAAGCTGCCGCTTCAAGTCCTCAGAGCCGAGCAAATCTTCGCCCTTGGCGCGGTCAGAATCCGTCGCTTTCTCGACTTGCTCTAGAGCCTCCTGACTGGCGTCCTTATCTTCCACGAATCATGTTATTAGCATAAAGGCGCGAAAGCGCCAGTGTACTTGACTGCGGGGATAGAATCGCGGCGTGCTTGCTAAAATCGGTTGGGCGATCCTGTGGATTATTCTGCTAATTGTCGTCTTGATTGTTGGAAAGCTGTTTGAACCATTTGGCCTTTAGAATCTCCATAACGAATCGGAGGCAACACCAATCGCCTGGTGTTGCTCGGCGTTCGGTATGGCTTTTACAAGCCAAGAGCCGGTCGGAGGCTAAATGAAGTATCGAGCCTCTTACCCATTTACTTGCGCTAACGGATTTGTGCGCCACTGTTGGAGACTATGGCAGAGCGCGACGCCAATAAAGAAGCTTTGGAGCAAGTCGAGAAAGCTACAGAATCCGAGCCGGTCGAAGGCGAGGAGCTTCTGGAATCGCCTGAGCTTAAGCAAATGTTACGCGACGCGAAGAAGCACGCCAAGCAGGACTCAAGCGAGCCACTTAACGAGTAGCCGATCTAGAAGGCCGGAAAAGTTACCTTCGCGTTTCTTAGCGCGCTCAACGTTCGCTGCTGTGAGCGTCACCGTGACAGGGATTTTGCCCTCTGACTTTCGGGGAACCGTCTGCGAGTCAGAGTCGGTGCTGGGGTCGGGTCAATTAACGATTTAACGCTGTTGTCCGTTTAACTTCGATGACGTGACTCCGCAAAAATCATCGTCGCTCTCTCCCTTGCGGCCGACTTTTCAAAATTGACCGCTGCAGTCCGCGTAACTGAACGAGCCGACGCCGAAGCCACTTGACGCAAAAACTTAATTTCATTGAGACATCTGCCTGTTCCTTCCGCCACCGCGCTCAGCGGATCTTCCGCAACATGGACAGGCAAACCGGTCTGTTCGCTCAAAAGCTTATCGAGTCCGCGCAGCAAAGCGCCTCCGCCAGCCAGCACCAGGCCACGATCGACCAGGTCGGCCGAAAGCTCGGGCGGGCAGCTCTCCAGCGCGACGCGCACCGAATCGACAATCGCCGAGATCGGTTCCAGCAAAGCCTCGCGCACTTCCTGCGAAGTGATCGTGCGCGTTTTGGGCATGCCGGTCACCAGATCACGCCCCTTTACTTCCGCGCTCGTCTCCTGCTCCATCGGATAGGCCGAACCGATTTTCATCTTGATCTCCTCGGCCGTGCGTTCGCCGACCATTAAATTGTAAGAGCGCTTCATGTATTGCACGATCGTTTTGTCCAATTCGTCACCCGCCACTCGCAGACTGCGACTGAAAACAATTCCCGAAAGCGAAATTACCGCCACTTCGGTCGTTCCGCCGCCGATGTCGACGATCATGTTGCCGGCCGGATCCTGCACCGGAAGACCGACGCCAATCGCTGCAGCCATCGGTTCTTCGATCAAATAAACTTCTCGCGCGCCGGCGTGCATCGCGCTTTCTTGCACCGCGCGCTTTTCGACTTCCGTGATCCCCGCTGGAACGGCGATAACCACGCGCGGCTGCGCCCGCATCCGGCCGTTGTGCACTTTTGAAATAAAATGACGCAACATCGCCTCGGTCACTTCAAAGTCGGCGATCACACCGTCTTTCAACGGTCGCACTGCCACGATGTTCGACGGCGTCCGCCCGAGCATCCGTTTCGCTTCATCGCCAACCGCGAGCACTTTGTTGGTGCCGGCCTGCACGGCCACTACCGACGGTTCGCGCAATACGATCCCTTGATCTTTTACGTAAACGAGCGTGTTCGCCGTGCCGAGATCGATCCCGATGTCGCTCGATAAGAAGCCGAAAAGTTTCTTGAACATAAAATTAAATTAATCGCACTCCAGCCTGCCGGAAGCCCCCTCTTGGCTGCGTTTCTGCAGCACCTGGTGTGCCGGGAACGCCGTAATATTGAACCGTTAATTCAGCCAACAAAACCTGCGTGAAATTCTGAGGCTCTGAAAAAGAAAGTTTGCTCTCTCATATAAAATCGCCTGGTGTTGCCTACGATTTGAGTATGGTTTTTAGGGCTCCTGTCCTACTCACCGCATCTGCGCTAGCCCAATCCCCATGGAATCCGCATCAGCGCAGTTTGAGAAGAACACCATCGATCGCAGAGTCGAGCGCTGCCAGCTTGAAGGGCTTGTTGAGCACCGTCGCGTTCACTCGCCGGAAGAAGAACTCCATCGCCGGATTGTTCTTGTGGCCCGTAAAAAAAATGAACCGCTGAGCAGTGGCCGGCCGGGCCCGCGTCACCGCCCAGTAGAACATCTCGCCCCCGACTTGCGGCATCATCATATCGCAAATGATGAGATCAAAGGCGCCCTTCATGATCTCGCGCAGGCCCTCGGCACCACTCCGGACGGAGGTCACCCCGTAAGAACGGAAGACCAGGTGGTCGTGTAGAACCTCCCGGAAATCATCACGATCTTCCAGGAGCAAAACTCTCCGGACCGGCCTCTCGAGCGTCGCCACTTCCTCGTCAATGTCGAGAGTGACGAACTCCACGGGATAGGAAGCTTGCGGTCGCCGGCGCATGGTCCCAAGCCGATTAGCAAGACGGGTGCCCTCGGGACAGTGCGAGACGCTCTTTCCCCACCGTTGAACACCGCTGGCGCATTGAGCACCTTCGCTCTATAACATGATTCGTGGAAGATATTGGAAAAATTAGCGTCGTGAATCGAACACTCTTGATCATTGTCGCGTTTTTGATGTGCGTCGGCTGTCAGATGGACAAAGGTTTTCTCAACTTCAAACCGGAATGACGAAAGCCCAGGTCCTCAAGATAGTTGGTAAACGTCCGACCGGCGATAAGACGCAAGGACGGGACGGAAATCTTGCAATGGGAGACCGGCAGTCATTACGCCAAGTTTAAGAACGGGCGGCTGATCGACTACGGGACGGAATAAGATTTCCGTACTGAAGCCTACAAGCACCCGCGACAGGTGTCGGGAGGCTGCCTGATAGCCCACTCACCCGACGTAGCCGCCGCCTGGTCTTTTCTTCTTCCTCGGTGTTGGCGTAGGCGTGGGCCGCTTCGGGGTATAACCACCGGGCGGGTTCCTTACATTCCCGGGACGCCTAGGCCGCGGCGAATATGACGGCGGGTACGCGACTGTGCCCGATGGATAACCCGTCCAAATACTCGGGCCACTTTGAGTCACCGGCACGCCCTGGACCGGTGTTGGTTGCGGTTTCGATCGCTTCTTAGTCGGTCGAGCTGGACCTGCTTCCGCCGTTTCCGTCTGCGGTGGCGGTGCATTTTGCCCCTGAACCACGGCAAGCATGAGATCCTGGCTCGGCAATAGCGGAAGATCCGCCAGCAACGGATGCGTTTTCAAAAGCTCTTCGATCCTGACGTTTGTCGGCTTTGGAATCTTTGTTGCGCCGCTTGGAACGCGTAACATTTGTCCGCCTTGGATGAACGAGGATTGATCGAGATGATTTTTTAACGTCATCCGCGCGCCCCCTTCAAGGACGATCAAATTATCGCCGCCTTGCGGCGTAGAATCGACAATCAGCGTTGTGCCGGCAATCCCAACTGTCACTGCCTTGGTCGAAATCTCCGCTCCGCTGGAATTCTTTTTGACGTAAAGAAGAATCGACCCGCTGTCGAGGCGAACGCTACGGCCGGCTCGGTCGAAACTGAAAATTGTGTTCTCCCCAAGTCGCGTGATCGTTAAATCCCCAAAAGTCAGCTCCGAGCGCGAATCGTCTCCCGTCCGCAGCGCGGTGCCATTGCTAACTTTGTCATTAAGCGCGGCCGGCCGTGCATCGGCTTGTTCTGGTAAAAGTTGGACCTCGTGAAAAATGGCGGTGACGTGGCCTTCCGGTTCCGAAGTCTGCGATAAAGCAAAACCTGCGATGAGCGCTCCCGTCATAACGAAAGCGAACAAAATCACTCGTGGACCAGGGGTCATGGATTCAGCGACTCAGAAATGATCTACTAAGTTTGCCGCTCAATGTCGACTACCACGATAAGACGAGATCTGCGGCTAAGTTTACAACACCTTGCGCGCGGCTTCCGAAAAATTCCGTGGCAGGTCACCCAACTTTTGCACGACCAGCATCGAGCCGGCCGATCCCCATTTCGCAGCCAAACCCTGACGAATCAGTTCATCACAGACCTTCAACACGCCTGGCTCGTAATCAGGCGCTACTTCCGGTTTTTGTCGTTTTCGAAATTTATTTTTCAAGCGGACCCAGAGGCGATTCAGCTTCCGATCCGCGTCGCGCCATTTGAAATTGTCATTTGGCAAAGCGTCGTGAAACGCTGCAAGCGCTGGCTTTCCGCCCGATGATTGAAGCGCGTTCCAATGCACAACTACATCCGCGAGGACGCCTTCAAAAGTGTGATCGCCGTCGACGAACAAAAAACCAAATCTTAAATTTGGCAGCGGCACGCGCGAATCCGTCACCAGCAAATGCACTCGGCCTTTGTTTGCCGCACGAGCAAGGTAATCTTTGCACGCGCGATCTTCGTGCGACCGGTTGTCGATCGAATAAATCTCGCGATCTGGTCCGGCGGCGGCCGCGAGCAGAACCGTGGAACCGGCGAGGTTGCGCCCGATCTCCAGAATGTTTCCGGACGTCGCTTTTACCGCCTTCCACAAGATCGCCGCTTCGTCGAAACCCTGACGGATGAGACCGCGATTGCGACTATCGCAAGTGAAGATCCAGGCCAGATCTTCAAAGCCTTCAGTCGCGGGATACATCGATTCTTCCACCTGGTCGATGAAAGCCTGAGTCGCCGTTCGGCGCAACCCGGCTTCTGTCGCCGATGGGCTTGAGTTTCGCGCCCTCGGGATTTTCGCGTTGCATGGGGCGGCGATTTGTAATACACCCTCTTACGGAAACTTTGGAGTTCGCCTTATGGTTTCAGGGGTCGAATCGCACCACACAAAAAGGCAGGGCCTCACAGCCGAACTTACGCGCGCCCGGCTCTTTCGGAGCCGGAAAGTCGATCAGGTAAATTTTGTAGTGGCCGGTGTGCAAAAGGCCGGCACCACTGCGTTGCACGATTTTCTGGCTCAACACCCGCACGTCGCGTTGCTGCGCGATCAGGCCCTGCATTTTTTCGATAAGGAAGAACATTTCGGTTCGAGCCGGGCTGGTCTTTTCACCAAACCGGACTATGACGCTTTGCTTGAAAACTTCGATTCGAGTTGGCGATGGCGCGTCGCCGGAGAAGTCACGGCCGATTATCTTTATTATCCGCGCGCGCTCGAGCGCATCGCCCGCTACAACCCGGACATGAAAGTGATTGTGTCCTTGCGAAATCCAGTCGAGCGCGCCTTTTCGCAATGGAACATGCGACGTGAGAAAGGTCAGGAGCCGCTGGAATTCATCGACGCCCTGAAGCGCGATCAAGAAATTGGGATCTGGAAAGGGCCGCGCGGAAACGCTTACCTGGCCCGTAGCCTATACGTCCCTCAACTCGAAAAGGTTTTCCAACTCTTCCCGCGCGAGCAGGTGTTCATTATTAAGTACGAGAACTTCCGCGCCGATCCTTTCCCCCTACTTGATCGCATGTTCGATTTCCTTGGCCTGCGAAGAAAATCCCATTTGAAGAACAGACAACGCAACGTCGGTTCTTATTCGCGAAAACTAACTTCGGAAGAGCGCGAATACGGATCGGCCATTTTCGAGGAAGACATCACGAACGTGGAAAATCTTCTCGGTTGGGATTGCAGCGACTGGCGCGTCCCAGCCGCCGTTTCAGCGGCAGCTTAGTTTTGTAAAAGCGCGCGGTTTAGACGTTGCTGCCGCTCCATTTGAGTTTCTGGCGGACCACGCTGAAGAACGACATGTCCGGCATCGCCGCTAATTGTAGCGTCTTTTTCGCTTTCCGGATCTGAACGGTGGCGTCTTTCGTGATCCGGACCGGCTCACGTCCGTCCACAGTCAGATAAACCGGGTAATCCGGCTCGCTCGCTTCCACTTCGATCGTCGAATTCTCTGAAACGATAATGGAACGATTTGTCAGCACGTGCGGACAGATCGGCGTAATCACGAATACTCCGGATTCCGGCTCCAGGATCGGTCCGCCCGCGGACAGCGAATAGGCAGTGGAACCGGTCGGTGTCGCGATAATCAAACCATCGGCATTGAACTCCGTTAGCGCTTCGCCGTTTACGCGTGTGTGCAGTCGAATCAATCGCGAGATTTCGCCGCGGCTAAACACAGCGTCATTCAGCGCAATCATCGGTTCGTGCGTTTCCCTCGAGCCCCGCAGCACGACTTCGAGCAGTGCGCGATTGCTAAATGTCATTTTTCCTTTGGCGATGCATTCAACCGCTTCCCGAAATGCCGGTGAGCTCGCGCACGTCAAGAAACCAAGCGAGCCGACATTAATTCCAAATAGGGGCGGACTCGCGTCGCCGAGATGGCCGGCCACATTCAAAATAGTGCCGTCGCCACCGACCACGACGAGCAAATCGACCTTGCCTGCGAGTTGAGCGATCGTGGTCTCGGAACGTTGGCCACTGACCGCCGCGGTTTCCTTCTCCAGCAAGACCGACATCGAAAAGCGGGCAAACTCTGCTATCAGCGAGTTGATCAGCTCCCCTACTCCGGGTTTACCCGGATGCGCGATCAATCCGATTGTTTTCGGATGCATATAAAAAACTCCTGGTTGCCATCGGTTCCGGTGATGGTCGATGGAACGAGACCAACCACATGATAATTCGCTTCTTCGACAAATTTCACAATTTTTTGCTGCGCTTTTTCGTGGAGTGCAGCCTCGCGCACAATTCCGCCCCGGCCGACATCTTCGCGCTCCAATTCAAATTGCGGCTTGATCAGGGCCAGAATCATACCGTCTTGGGTTATCAACTCGAATGCCCGAGGCAAGATCAAAGTCAGCGAGATGAATGAGACGTCGATCACGCAAAGATCGACCAGTTGAGGGATTTGTTCACGCGAAAGAAATCGCGCATTCACTTTTTCCATCACCACCACACGCGGATCATTCCTTAATTTCCAAGCCAATTGACCGCGACCAACGTCGATCGCGAATACTTTCACCGCGCCGCGTTGCAGCAGGCAATCGGTAAATCCGCCGGTGGACGCGCCAATGTCGAGCGCGGTCTTTCCTTGAACATCGACTCCAAAAAAGTCGAGCGCACCGTCAAGTTTCAACGCGCCGCGACTCGCGAATTGCGGCGGGTGCACAACCGAAATCGGTGCGTCGACTTCAATCAGCTCGGCCGCCTTCCTGAATACGTGGTCCCCCACCCTGACTTCACCGGCCATGATCGCGCGCTGCGCACGCTCGCGGCTTTCAAAAAATCCACGCGCGACCAAAGCCTGATCGACTCGCGCCTTCTTTTTCATTGGCTGCCAACTTCCAAAATCGAATCGTGGATCGCTCCGATCGCCAACGTCAGCTGCTCCGAGGTAGTGCAAAGCGGCGGCATCAACACGATCACATTACGAATCGGTCGGGTCAGCAACCCGCGGCCGCGCGCAGCGAGGCAAACTTTCGTTGCGGAATCGACATCCATCGCTTGTTTCAGCTCAATTCCGGCGACAAAGCCGCATTGGCGAACCTCATTCACCGCCGGCAACCCTCGCAGTTTCGCGAGTCCGGCACTCAGTTGCTCGATTTTCGGCTGCAATTTTTCCAGGACGCTCTCTTTCTCAAAAACTTCCAGGCTCGCTTTCGCGGCCGCGCAGCCGAGCGCGTTTCCGGTGTAACTGTGTCCGTAAGCGAGCGCTTTTCCTTCTCCAATCGAACCGTCGAAGCGTGAAAAAATCTCTTCTGTAACTAACGTCATCGCCAGCGGCAGATACCCACCGGTCAGTCCCTTTCCCAGCACGGCAATGTCCGCGAGCACCGACTCGTATTCGCTGGCAAACATTTTTCCCGTTCTTCCGAACCCGGTCATCACTTCATCGACGATTAAGAGCGCGCTGGTTCGATCGCACCATTCGCGCACCGCGCGCAACGTTCCCGCCGGCCAAAGTTTCATTCCCGCTGCGCCTTGAATCAGCGGCTCGATCACAACCGCGGCGATCTTCGCCGCTTCGGTCGCCGAAATTCGCTCAAGCGTTTTTAAATCGGGGACGTGGATCGCGGGAAAATTCCATCGTGTCGGTCCAATTTGGAACATCGCGGCCGCGCCGAGTGCCGCCGCGCCCGCAGTGTCGCCATGATAACCGTGCTGAAACGCGATGAATTGATGTTTTCTCGAATTTCTTAATCGCCAATATTGGTCCGCAATTCGAAGAGCGACCTCGATCCCGGTCGAGCCATCGTCGGAATAGAAAACGCGGGTCAGCGAATTAAGCGGGAAAAGATCGACGATCGCCTCTGCCAGTTCGATCGCGGCCGGATTGGTGAAGCCAAGAAATGACGTGTGCGCTACTCGGTCGAGTTGCGCGCGGATCGCGGCATTGATGTGCGGATGATTGTGGCCGTGGATATTTGTCCAGATCGATGAGTTGCCGTCGATGTATTCGCGGCCGCGGCTGTCGCGCAGGATCGCGCCGTGGCCTTCGACCAGAATCAGCGGTTCGTGATCGGGCGCACACCAATCGCGCATGTTTGTGAACGGATGCCAGGCAATCTTCTTGTCCCCGGCGATCAAGCGCTCTGTGTTCCACTCGCTCATCGCATTTTAGCTCGCAGTGATTGTCGAACTAACAAATCACGCCGTAGCTTGAGCGAAGGCGGGTCGGCATCAATCAGCTCCTGGGTGTTCCATTCAGTCATTCGCTCATTCCTGGGCCAAAATTCCTCCGATGACCTGCTCTTGTCCGCCTCTCCCCGCTTGCGGGGAGAGGATTGAGGTGAGGGGTCGGTATTTTTTCTTCTCGCAAGAAACAGCTTTGATTAAAGAATCCGTTACTGACGCGCGGTCGTTACCTCCGCAAAAACGCGACCGATTGCGAACGTATTCTCTGGCGCCATCTTCGAAATCGAAAGTTCGCAGCTCATAAATTCCGCCGACAGCATCCCATCGATCCTTACATCTTGGATTTCTATTGTCCGGGCGTGAAGCTTGCCATCGAACCGGATGGTTCGGGTCACAGCTACCGCCTGCCGGAGAAACGCGATAACGCACGAGCCGAATTCTTGGAAAGACAAGGAATTGCCGTGATCCGCTTCTGGAATCATCAAGTCCGGGAAGAACTTGATAGCGTGCTTGAGTCGATTTGGGCAACGCTTGAAAATCGCCGTCGCAACAAGCCCTCACCTGTGAAAGGGAGAGGAAACCTGTAGCGCAAAGCTTATTCATTGGCTTGCGTGTTCTTTAATCAGCTTGTCGACTGACGCTACGTCATCGGCTGAAGCACGCCGTCGCTGATACTTTCGTGCGATGACGTCTTTCAACTGCAACAAATCATCGAGCAAAGGCGGCTCGTGGTAGGTCCACTCATTTTCGTCCGAAACCTTCGATTGAAGCCGCCACTTGCCACCGAACTTGGTCGCGCGGACTTCGCGTTTTCGTCCTTCTTCGTCTTTCTCGGTCCATATGTGTTGACTCGGCATCGCTGGAAAACCTTACATTAGCAGCCTTGAAAGACGCGGCCAGACTCCTAGTTTACTTGCTCGCAACCGTTCTCGTCGGCGCGCTGCTGGCGCCGTGTCTTTTTTGGGCAGCTCAGTCCCTCGTTGCTCACGGCCTGCTGCCGTTTCTCGCAGGATACGATTTCGAAACTTACTTTCATCGCGCGCTGCTCGTCGCCGCCGTGATTTTACTTTGGCCACTCATTCGATCGCTGAGTATTCGCAACCGGAACGATCTGCAACTCGCAGCGAATCCGCGTTGGCGGCGCGATTTGCTTACAGGTTTTGTTTTTTCGGCAATTCCCTTGCTCTGCTGCGGTGCGGTCTTGCTCGCGTCGCCAATTTTTTCTCTGCGCGGCGCGATCAACTGGCCTGCTTTCTCCAAAGTGATCGCTACTGCGCTCACCGTCCCCATTATCGAGGAAATATTTTTTCGCGGACTCGTTCTCGGCGCTCTGCTAAAAACCAAGCACCGTTATGTGTCGATCTTTATCACGTCGGCGCTGTATTCCATCGTCCATTTTTTGAAAGCGCCCGAACGAACGTCTGAGCACGTGACCTGGACCTCCGGGTTCAATTCGATCGCGCATGCCTTCGTTCAATTTACCGACCCGGTCCTGGTCGCGGCGGGGTTCACCACTTTATTTCTGATCGGGTGGATTCTGGCCGACGCGCGATTGCAGACTCGGTCGCTTTGGCTGCCAATCGGTTTGCACGCCGGCTGGATTTTCAGCAGTGGTGGTTTCAACAAAATTGCGCGGCGCGAATTGATCACCCTGCCGTGGCTCGGAAAAAATCTTCTCGTCGGAATCGTGCCGCTCGCAGTCGCGTGCTTGACGTGGCTGATAATGCGCGGCTGGTTGAAATATGTCGATGCGCGCAACACCTAGCTTTTTTCGCGGAATCGCGTCGTTGCTCTATCCGCCGTCTTGCACCATTTGCTCGGCGTCGGTCGATCTGGGCGAATATCTTTGCGGCGAATGCGAAGCAAAAATTTCCCGAATTGTGCCGCCGCTTTGCGCGAAATGTTCCGAGCCGTTTGACGGGGCAATTACAACCACCTTTGCCTGCGCCAACTGCGCCCATCGCGTCCTCCATTTCGACGCCGCGGTTTCGGCTTACCGAAGCCGCGGAATCGTTCGCCACGTGATTCTCAATTTTAAATACGGACGCCAAATTCACCTTCGCCATCTGGTTGCGCGCTGGCTCGTGGCCACGCTGGACGACGAACGTCTTCGCGAACGCCGTTTCGATGCGATCGTTCCCGTTCCGCTGCATCCGGCGAAACAGCGCGAGCGCGGGTTTAATCAAGCGTCGTTGCTGGCGGAATGGTTGAGCAGGCATATGGCGCTGCCGATGCGCCCAGTGTTGCGACGCGTTCGTTTTACTACTACCCAGACCGCGTTTGACCGGTCCGAGCGTATGCAAAATTTGCGCAACGCATTCCGTTTACGAAAAAACGCAGACGTGCGAAAGTCACGGGTGCTCTTGATTGATGATGTCTTAACTACCGGGTCCACCTTGAGCGAATGCGCGCGGGTCTTGAAAGAAGCCGGCGCGCAATCGGTCTATGCCGCAACGGCAGCAAGGGCATAGCAGCTATGGCCATTTTCAAAAAACCGACGCTCAAAACCCAGTCTCGCAAGAAGCGCGACATTCCGCAGGGACTGTTTCAAAAATGCCCGGGCTGCAACGAAGTGATTCACGAAATCGAGCTGAATGAAAATCTGCGCGTTTGTCCGCGGTGCGATTATCACTTCGCCCTTTCGGCCAAGGACCGGATCGGTAATCTGCTCGACCCGCAAACTTTCCTCGAGATGGATGCCGATTTGAAATCAATCGACACCCTGCGTTTTCAGGGAATGGCCAGCTACAAGGACCGGCTCAAGAATTATCAGGAGCGCACCGGACTGACCGACGCCGTCATCAGCGGCCACGGAATGATCGACGGTTACAAGGTCGCGCTCGCGGTGATGGATTTTGGATTTCTGGCCGCGACGATGGGCTCTGTCGTTGGCGAACGGATCACCCGCGTGATCGAATACGGAACCAGCAAACACGCCGCGGTCGTCATCGTTTCTGCTTCCGGCGGCGCGCGTATGTACGAAGGCATGCTCAGCTTAATGCAAATGGCCAAAACGAGCGGCGCACTCGCGCGTCACGCCCAGGAGCGGCTTCCTTACATTTCCGTTCTCACCAATCCGACCACCGCCGGAGTGATGGCTAGTTTCGCCTCGTTAGGTGACGTCATTATCGCCGAGCCGAAAAGCATGATCGGCTTTGCCGGACCGCGCGTGATCAAGGAAACAACCCACCAGGATTTGCCGAAAGGATTTCAGACTGCGGAATTTCTCGAGGAGCACGGATTGATCGACATGATCGTGCACCGCAAAAAAATGCGCGAAACGATCAGCCAATTCCTCAGCTATTTCTCTTCCGTGTCGTGAGCTACAAGGAGGCGCTCGCCTGGCTTTACAGCCTTCAGCGCTTCGGGATCAAGCTCGGTCTGGAAAACATCCGGAGATTAATCGCTAAATTGGATGTCGACCTTGCCAACACGCGCGTCATTCACGTCGCCGGCACCAACGGCAAAGGCTCGGTCTGCGCAATGATCGATTCGATCTGCCGCGCCCAAAAATATCGGACGGGTCTTTTTATCTCCCCTCACCTTGTCACATTTCGCGAACGAATCCGCATCGACGGCGAAATGATTTCCGAAAACGAAGTTGTGGTCGGCCTGACGAATATTCGGAAGCTCGTCGCTGATTGGGAGCCGCACCCGACTTTCTTCGAAATCGTGACCGCGCTCGCCCTAAAACATTTCGCCGAAGCAAAGATCGACATCGTCATTCTGGAAACGGGTTTGGGCGGCCGACTCGACGCGACCAATGCCGTTCAATCAAATGTCGCCGTGATTACACCGATCGCTCTCGATCACGAGAAATGGCTCGGTGATTCACTGGAGAAGATTGCGAACGAGAAAGCTGGAATCATCAAAGCGCAAACGCCGGTGGTTTCGGGACTTCAGCTTCCGGAGGCAGAGAAAGTCATTCGTGCCCGCGCTATGGAATGCGAAGCGCCTTTGCAGTTTGTCGAACAACTCTACGACAAATCGCCAATCGCGCTGCGCGGCGAACATCAAAAGGTCAATGCGGCAATTGCGATCGCTGCGACTCAGGCCGCTAACGTCGAAATCGATAAGTCTACGGTTACCCGCGGCCTTGCCACCGTCGAGTGGCCCGGGCGTTTTCAATGTTGGGACAAACGCACTGTCATCGACGGCGCACACAATCCCGCGGCGGCGAAAATTCTCGTCGACACCTGGCGCGAAATCTTTGGCGACGAACGTGCGACTTTGATTCTCGCAATTCTCTCGGACAAGGATTTGCGCGGGATCTGCGAAGCCCTCGCACCGATCGTAGATTCCGTCCTTCTTCCAAAAATTCGAAGCGAACGCGCCGCGCCACCGGAGGAGTTGGCAAAAATTCTCTCTACCATTACTCCACCACTCCCCTACTCCATTAACTCGTCAGTCGCAGAAGCGTTGGAGATCTCGCGCGCTAGACCGAATCCGATTCTTCTTACCGGTTCATTACATTTCGCCGGTGAAGCGCTCGCGCATTTGCGCGGCGAACCCGCCGCCTTTGAAGAATGCGTGCAGTAATGTTGTAGCTGCCGCCGTCTCTGGCGGCAGACCTTTTTAAAACTGCCGATGGGGACATCGGCGGCTACAACGCGCTCGTCGTTTCAATCCGCGGGAACAACGGCACCGGCTTGCCGACTACGTGACCATCCGGCAACCCGCCCCACTTCGCATCCTCGAGCCGAAACCGCTCTTCTTTTCCGCTCAAATCCATCTTCCAATTCAGCTGATCGAAAATTCCGTGCGCAGCCTTCGGCAACACCGGGGAAATTAAAATAGCAATGATGCGAAGCGATTCCGTGAGACCATAAAACAAGCGATCAAGTGGTTCGTGTTTGTTCTCTTTAGCCAAGTTCCATGGAGCTTGTACTTCGATCTGGAGATTGCAGAGCTGTGCGAGGTTGACCGCGCGCTCCAGCGCGTCATCGACCAAATGATTCGCGAACGAATCAAAATATTGTTCGAAATCGCTCCGAATGAGTTCAGCGAATGAAGAATTGTGAACAAATTCGACGTTGGGAAACGAAACCAATCTCCCTCCACGATATCGCTGAGCCATATTCAGCGTTCGATTGAGCAAATTCCCAAGGTTGTTCGCGAGATCTGCGTTGTAGCGCTCGATCAAGCGTTCCTCCGAAAAATCCGCGTCTTTGCCGGTGGCGATGTCGCTCATCAAATAATAACGCAACGCTTCGGGGCCGTATTTATCGGCGAGGACGAATGGATCGATAACGTTCCCGGCAGTCTTGCTCATCTTCGCACCGCCTAGATTCCACCAGCCGTGCACCAGCAGTTGCGGCATGGCGTCGTCGGGAAAGCCGATCGCGTGGAGCATGATCAGCCAATAAATGCCGTGGGCCGGAACGAGAATGTCTTTCCCGATGATTTGGAGCGTGTCTTTCGTCCAGCGATCACGAAATTCCGGCGGCTGCTTTTCGTAATTGTCGATCTTCGGATCGTAGCCGGCGAAGCTGATGTAATTCGTGAGCGCGTCGAACCAGACGTAGGTGACAAAATCCTTGTCGAACGGCAGCTCGATCCCCCAATCGAGTCGCGATTTCGGACGCGAGATGCAGAGGTCACCGCTAATTCTTTCAATGGCGTTACGCAATTCGGTCTGCCGAAAATCGGGAATGACCGCGTCCTTGCGATTGTCGATATAACGGAGCAGCCAGTCTTTGTGCTGGCTCAGTTTGAAGTAATAATTTTCTTCCTCGCGAAACTCGACCTGCCCCCACTCGGGGCCAAACTCGCCGTCCGGCCCGCGTTCCTTGTCGGTCAGAAATTGTTCCTGGCGAACCGAGTAGTAACCCGATTGTTTGTCTTTATAAATTTGTCCGGCATCGAAGAGCCGCTGCAGCATTCCCTGGACGACTTTTTTGTGGCGCGGATCGATCGTCTCCGCCCAAGCGTCATATTTCACATCGAGCTTCTTCCAAAGATCGACAAACTTCTGAGTCACGCCTTTGACGAATTCCGCTGGTCGAACGCCCGCCTTTGCCGCTGACTGCTGTACTTTCTGGCCGTGTTGGTCGACGCCGGTGAGAAAAAAAACGCTTTCGCCCCTGAGCCGGCGATAACGCGCAATGACGTCAGCCAGCACTTTTTCGTAAGCGTGACCGATGTGCGGCGGCGAATTGGTGTAATCAATCGCCGTGGTGATGTAAAAAGTCTTCGGCACGGCGAGACACTGGCGGACGCGTGATCACTTCGCAACCGCAACTGTAGCCGCGTCGCCGTGCGACGCATGCACGCGGCCCACAGGGCCGCGGCTACAATATCATGATGGCCTTCGCGCTATTGACTCGAAGGCGATTTGCCGTTCACCTTGCCGACTGAAGCGCCGGTTACCTGGCCACCAGCCGAAACAAAATCGATTTCGTAAATTTTGCCGTCAGCGCCTTTCATATCCACGGCGGTGGATGATTTGCTGCCGCCGAGTTTTTTCTCTTCGTGGAATTTTAAGGGAGTCAGTGCGACATCTTTTCCGTTCAATGTGACATGAAACTTCTTGTCCTTTGAACTCGCGAGCTGGCTGTCGAGGTACCCTTTTACGCCGACTGGAGTAGTCGTCTTGGTTGTTGTCTTCGTAGTCATTTGCTGTCCACCAGTTGAAGGTTGTGGTGGCGGCGCCTGAGGCTGGGAGTAAGATCCGGACATCTGACCGAAAGCGATCCTAGTAATAAATGATGCGACGACTGCTGCGCTAAGAATTCGTGTATTCATATTTTCGTTACGATTCGAATTGCAAAACAATGGCGAAAGGAACCTCTAAGAGCAAGCGCCTGGCTATCTCAACGCCTCACCGTTGATTCTGTGAATCTTGATGCCGGTCACCTGCGGACCCGTCGTCACAAAATCGATGTCGTAAATCCTGCCGTCATCGCTCTTCATATCGATACACGTTGAGGTGCTGTCGGCGCCGGTACTCTTTTGAGCCCAAACGTGGAATGGCGTAAGCGCGAGATCCTTCCCATTCACCGTCATGTGGAATTTTTTGTCTTTGGAGCTCGCGACCTGGCGATCGAGATAAGCCTTAACGTCGGGAGGAGGCACAGGCGTAGGCGTCGGTTTCGCCTGGGTCGACGCAGGCGGCGCTTTCTGCTGAAGCGGCGCGGGTGTAGTTCTCGGCGCCGAAGTTGCTCGCTGTTGCGGCGCTGGCGACTGAGCTTGCACCAGCGTTGTTTTCGGCGTCGGCGTCGGTGTTGGCGACTGGGAGTTCCTCCGGCTGTATTTCGTTTGGCTGAACGCGAACGAGGCAACGAATAATGATGCTACTGTTGAGACAATGATCCGTATGATCATAAGACGACCCGTTTTGAATTTTAATATCCTGAATCGGAAGAGCCAATTTTGCCGTGCGGCATAATTGTTTGGAAGGCGAAATATCTCTTCGCAGAGTGCTTGTTAACAACAACTGTCGCCCCGAATCGCCGCACGACCTTCCTTGATTAAAAATGGGATCAATGCCAACGCCGCTACGCTATCGAGCCACCACCAGCCAAGAATCCGTGTCGCGGCAAGGCCTACCATTAGAACGATCGAAAGATAGCCACAGGTAATCGCTTCAATCGCATCGGCCCGCAACGCCGGTGAGTTTAAACGAGCGGCGACTTTCAGTTTGTATCCGGCGAGAATCGGCATGCCGATTTTTGCCACGAGCCCGATCAAAATTCCCCAGGCGCTTTCGTGTGTATCCGTCACGCGATGCGCGACGAAAATTCCATAGGCCGAATTGAAGACCACGTAAGCAACGAGAAAATACAAAGTGTAACCCACTAAGCGCGACGCGCGTTGCTCCACTGTTTCGATTCGCGCTTCATCCGCTCGTCCACTCGCTTCGATTCGCAAACGCCAAAGCAAAACGCCGGCGCTAAAAAGCTCGATCACGCTGTCGATCCCGAATGCTTCAAGGAGAAGACTTTTCGACGCCCAACCGAGAAGCAACGACGCTGCTCCTTCAATCGTCATCCATCCAAGCGTGATGTAAGCCAACAACAGCGCGAACTGCACGTCATCAGAGCGCTTCTGACGAGTAGCGATATCTGCTGCTGGTTCTAAATGTGGCTCTCCGATTCGTGACGGCAGGATCGCTCGCATGTGCCGCATTCAAGCTGCACCGTTATATGCTCGATACCAAATCGGTCTTGTAACTCGTGTTGAATTCGATCGAGCAGCGGATCGTCGAGCCGGCCGTCCGGTTTTACCAGATGTGCCGTCAACGCAATTTCCGTTGTGCTCATCGCCCAGACATGCAGATCATGAACCTTTGCGACGCCGGGCAGCGTACTTAAATATTGGTCGACTTCGTCAAGATCGACATCTTCCGGAACGCCCTGCAAAGCGAGGTTGATCGATTCGCGCAATAAGTCCCATGTTCCCCAAATGATCACGGCGCAAATCAAAATACTCACGACTGGATCGATCCAGTGCAGACCAGTCAACAAAATCGCAAATCCTGCGACGACAACGCCGGCTGAAATGCCCGCGTCTGCCGCCATATGCAAGAACGCGCCGCGAATATTGAGATCGCCTTTCCGACCAGAGGCAAACATCAACGCGGTCAGTGCGTTGATAGCGATGCCAACAATCGAAACCCAAATAACGGTGCGGGCCCCGACCTCAGTCGGATTGTTGAAGCGACGCAATGCTTCCCACGCAATTGCACCGACGGAGACAAGTAAAAAAATCGCGTTGAACAGCGCCGCCAGTATCGAGCTGCCACGAAGCCCGTAAGTTTTGCGTTTCGTCGGAAGACTCTTGGCCATCATGCTCGCTCCCCACGCGAGCAAAAGGCCGAGGACATCGCTCAGGTTGTGACCGGCGTCGGCGACCAATGCGAGCGAATGAGCAAGGAACCCGAAAATCGCTTCGAACAACACATATGCCGTATTAAGCGCAATGCCGACGATGAACGCCCTATTAAAGTTCGCCGGCGCGTGCGAATGCGCGTGTTCGTGAGCCATGATCAATCCATCTGCGCCATCATCTTCGGCCCGCCTGTCCGCAAAAATCGGACAACGAGGAAAGCGGCGATCGCGAGGAAGATGATGTTCAGCACGGTCGTGTAATTGAAGGTGATGGAGATTTCGACAATCTGAAAGCTGCGCTGTTGCGGAATTAATCCCAACAAATGGAAAAGAAATTCAATGATTAAGGCAGCGCCCGCCATCGCAAGGTAAAAAATGCCGACGATGAACGCGGTCACTTTCCAGCCATAATATTTGCGATAGATATCGATGATCGGAAGAATGATCAGGTCGGCGTAAATAAATGCGATCACGCCGCCAAAGCTGATACCGCCATTCCAAAGAACTGCCGCCAGCGGGATATTGCCGACCGAGCAAACGAAGGACAGGAGCGACACGATGGGACCCACAATCGGTCCCCACAAAGTCGCCGCCACCGGATGCGAAGTTAAGAAAAATGTCTTCCAAAAATCCTGCGGGACCCAGGCAGCGAGCGCGCCGGCCAGCAAAAGCCCAATCACGATGTCTTTCCAAACGGCGATCACGTCCATCACGAAGTAGTGGCTCGTGGCGGTGATGCCTTCGGCAGACGTAAACCGTTGCCAGAGCGAACCGCCTTCTTCGACGCTCATGTCCATTTCAGCATGACCTTCCATGCTTCCTTTGATCCCTTTGTCCGCCTGCTTCCGCGCCTCGCTTATCAGCTTGCGCGAGAGAAACATTCTGAAGAGCACCGCGATCAGAACCACCATCACCAGTCCGCCCGCGAATTCAGCGAGCGCAAATTGCCACCCCATTAGCACAATGAGAATGATGCTCAGCTCCGCGACCAAATTCGTGGAAGCGATTTCAAATGCCATCGCCGCGGTGAAATCCGCGCCCTTTCGAAAAATGGAGCGTGCCAGCGCGACAGCGGCGTAGGAACAGGACGATGACGCTGCGCCAAATCCAGTGGCGATAGCAAGTGACTTCGGCGAATCGTCCGGGAGCAATCTGCTCATTTCTCCTTTTGAGACGACCGCCTGCACTGCACCCGACAGTCCGAATCCCAAAATCAACGGCCACAAAATTTCCCAGAGCATAGCAAACGCCATCCAGAGACCATTGCCCAAAGCGTTGATTAGCTCGGTCATAGGCAATCGACCTTATTTTTCGCTGGCTTTAACCGAATCGGCGACCAAATTAACATCGATGAAAACCTACACGAAAATATTGTTTTCGATTCTGGCCGCAGCTCTATGTACGGTCTCGTTTGCAGCGGACAAGCCAAATTGCAAGGACACGGGCAAGAATTGCCCGATGAATAAGGGCAAAGCTTGCAACTGCGGCAAAGATTGCGGCTGTGCCAAGATGTAAGGTAATCACAGCGTTGCGTTCAAAGCGCGCCGTTTCCAAATCATAAAGATTACCGGATAAATGAGGAGCTCGAGAAGCGCGCTCGTCACCACGCCACCAACCATTGGTGTGGCGATACGCTTCATGACATCGGCGCCGGTTTGTGTGATCGGTGACCACATGATTGGCAACAATCCGAACAAAATTGCGCAAGCTGTCATGACTTTCGGGCGCAACCGCTGCACTGCGCCTTCGTGAATTGCGGCGCGAAGATCAGCGATCGATTTCATCCGGCCTTCGCCGCGGAATTTTTCCCAGGCGTGATCGAGATAGAGCAGCATGACTACGCCGGTCTCGGCATCGAGCCCGGCGAGCGCGAGCAATCCGACCCAGGCCGCGACGCTCATGTGATAGCCCAGCAACCAAAGCAGCCAAAATGCGCCGATCAGTGAAAACGGCACGGCCAGCAGAATGATGCACGTCTTCACGACGGACCGAGTATTAAAACAAATCAGGACGAAAATAATCAGAAGCGTCAGCGGCACGACAATCTTCAAACGTTGCTCGGCCTGCCTGATGTATTGAAATTGGCCCGCCCACTCCGTGTAGTACCCGGCCGGAAATTTCACGCGCTCAGCGATGCGCTTCGATGCGTGGCGGACGTAACCGTCGATGTCGGTCGTCGCCGGATCGATCAGAACAAATCCGACGAGTTGTCCGTTCTCGTTTCGAATGCTTGGCGGTCCGGTGCGATATTTAATATCGGCGACAAGCGAAATCGGAATCTGCGCGCCGGACGGCGTCGCAACGAGCACGCGCTTGAGTGAATCCAGATCTTGGCGAAAATCGGGAGCGTAACGCGCACGAACTGGATAACGCTCTCGCGCCTCAACGGTCGTCGTAATCGTTTTCCCGCCGATCGCTGTTTCGATAACGTCGTTAACGTCGCCGGCGGTGAGACCGTAGCGCGCGGCGGCTTCCCGGTTCACATCGAAATCGAGGAAATATCCGCCGACGGTCCGCTCGGCGAAGGCGCTGCGCGTGTCCGGGAGATCGACAATCGCTTTCTCGATTTGCACAGCGAGGTTCTCGATCCCCTGCAAATCGGGTCCGAAAACCTTTATGCCGAGAGCACTGCGAAAACCAGTCGTGAGCATTTCCGTGCGCGTCTGAATCGGCATCCAGAAAATGTTCGCCATCCCAGGAGTCCGCACGTTCATGTTCAGTTCCGCGAGAAATTTTTCCCAGGTCATGCCGCGCGGCCATTGATCGAACGGTTTTAGCGAAACGATCGTTTCAAACATCGAGAGCGGCGCCGGATCGGTGGACGTTTCCGCTTGCCCGGCCTTGCCAAAAACAGTCGTGACTTCGGGGAACTTTTTCAGTTGTCGATCTTGAATCTGAAGAATCTTGGTTGCTTCAGTGATGGACATTCCTGGGACTGCCGTGGGCATGTAAAGCAAAGTCCCTTCGTTCAAGGGCGGCATGAATTCCTTGCCGAGCCTCGCGAACGGAAAAATCGTGAGGAGGAGAAGCAGAAGCGCACCGAACAAGACGCGACGACGGAAACGCAGAACAAAATTCAGAGCCGGTTCGTAAATGGAAATGAGAAATCGATTGATTGGATTCTTTGCTTCCGGCGCGATCTTGCCGCGGATCAGCAATGTCATCAGCACTGGCGCAAGTGTGATCGCAAGCATCGCCGCGAAAAACATCGAGAACGTTTTTGTGAAGGCGAGCGGCTTGAATAAGCGGCCTTCCTGCGCGGTCAGCGAAAAGACCGGCAGAAAACTAACGGTAATGACGAGCAGCGAGAAGAATAAGGGTCGTCCCACGGTCTTTGCCGCGGCGATGATTGTTTCGATCCGCTCGCGATTGTCCGGCTCGCGGCCGTGCTGTTCTCGAAAACGCTCAAGTGATTTGTGCGCGTTCTCGACCATGATGATGGCCGCATCGATCATCGCACCGATCGCGATCGCGATTCCACCGAGCGACATGATGTTGCTCGTCAGGTTCGAGTAAAACATTGGGATGAACGATGCGAGAATTGCGATCGGCAGCGTGATGATTGCGACAAGCGCCGAGCGGACGTGCCAGAGGAAGACAAGACAAACGAGGGCGACGATGATGCATTCCTCGATCAGTTTCTCGCGCAGCGTCCCGATCGCGCGATGGATCAACTCGCTGCGATCGTAGGTCGGCACGATGCGGACTCCAGTCGGCAAAGACGATTTGATATTGTCGATCTTATGTTTAACACCATTGATCACGTTGAGCGCGTTCTCGCCGTAACGCATCACTACGATTCCACCGACGACTTCACCGTTGCCATTCAGGTCGGCTACGCCGCGTCGGAGCGCGCCGCCGAGATGAACTTTGCCGATGTTCTTTACATAAACCGGTGTGCCGTTTTCGACTTTGAGCACAACGTTCTCAATGTCGGCGACGTTTTTGAAATAACCGCGGCCGCGCACGAAATATTCCGTAGTTGCAACTTCGAAGGTTTTTCCGCCCACGTCGCCGTTGCTCGATTTCACACGCGTCACGACATCGCTCAGCGGAATGCCGTGCGCTAGAAGCGCGTTTGGATCGACATCGATCTGGTATTCCTTCACGAAACCGCCGACCGGCGCGACTTCAGCGACGCCTTTCACCGATTCGAGCGCGTAGCGCAGGTTCCAATCCTGAATTGATCGCAGCTGCGCGAGATCGAGTTTGCCCGAATTATCAACCAGCGCGTACTCGTAAACCCAGCCGACACCGGTCGCGTCGGGGCCAATGATTGGATTCACACCCTCGGGAAGCGAGCCGCGAATCGAGTTTAGATATTCAATTACGCGCGAGCGCGCCCAATAAATGTCCGTGCCGTCCTGAAAGATGACGTAGACGAACGATTTACCGAACATCGATTCGCCACGGACAAATCTGACTTTCGGAGCGGCAATGAATACGGTGGAGATCGGATAAGTGACTTGGTCTTCCACCAAATCGGGGGAACGCCCTTCCCACTCGGTGTAAACGGTCACCTGCACATCGCTCAGATCGGGAATGGCATCGAGCGGCGCACGCTTGAGCGTATAAATCCCAGCGACGATCGCAAAAAGTGTGAAGACAAACACGAGGAAGCGATTCCTCACACTTGCTGCGATGATGCGCTCGATCATTTGGCGGTCCTAGCGTTTGGCCGCTGGCAATTCGAAATCGTTCAACGCGCCTTGCACTTTCGATTCGGCATCGATGAGAAAGTTCGCGCTTGCGACAACGCGCTCACCTTCAGCCAAGCCGCTCTTCACTTCGTAGTGGTCGCCGATTTGCTCGCCTACTTCGACAACCCGCGGCTGGAGTTTGCCTCCGCCTTTATCGACAAAGGCAATCTCGCGCGAGCCTGTGGGCATTACCGCGCTCGCCGGGACCACGAGACCTTCGCCCATGTCCATCCCCAGCTCGACGTTGGCATACATCCCCGGCCGCAATTTGAAATCAGGATTAGGAATATCGATGCGAACTCTTGCGATCCGCTTTGCTTGTTCGAGAAACGGATTGATCACCGCGATTTGCCCTTCGAAGTGATCGTTAGGATACGAACTCGTCGTCACGGTTACCTGCTGACCGGTTTGCAACATCGACAATTCGCTTTCGTAAAATTCGGCCGAAACCCAAACGACCGAGAGATCGGCGATGTCGATCAAACGATCACCGACCTTCACGTTCGCGCCTTGTTGCGCCGGAACTTCCTGGACGACGCCGCGAAATGGTGAGCGAAGTGTTAACGTCTCACTTGGGGCACGCTTTTGTTCGATTTCAGCGATTTGTTGATCGGTAATGTTCCACTGTCGCAGGCGCGATTCGGCGGCGGCAATCAATCGCTCGGGTGTCACGCGTGCTTCCTTCGATTTCGCTTGGTCACGCATGCGAAGCAGCATGACCAGCTCGCGCTCGGTCGTGAGCAGATCCGGACTGTAGATCGACATGAGGGGCACGTCTTTTTCCACAAGTTGTCCGGCAGATGGGACGAACAATTCCTTTATATAACCATCTACGCGGGCGACGAACGCCCAGCGGCGTTGCGAATCCGGATCGATCGTGCCGACCGCGCGGATGGTGTGATGCAGCGGCGCCCGTCTTACCGTTGCATAGGTCACACCGATTTGTTGTTGCCGCTCGACCGGTACGACGAATTCATGCGACGGCGATCCGCTCGTTTGACTTCCACTTTGCATACCGGGCATACCGGCCATGCCTTGCATGCCGCCGTCGCTAAGCGACCCCGATGCCGATGGTGAAGAGCTGGAATCTTTCTTCATCACCGGAACGAGGTCCATTCCGCAGATCGGACATTTGCCCGGCGCCTCCGCGTGCACCGACGGATGCATCGTGCAGGTGTAGTAAACTACGTCCGGCGGTTTGATCGATTTACTGGACTTTGAGCACGCGGGAATGACGAGCAGCATCGCGAGCACTAACAATTTCAGTGTTATCGATTTCATTTTGCTTCCTTTGTTTTGGTCGAGGGAAAAAGATTGAGATCAGCGCCGATCACAGCTTCGAGCTCGGCCAGTGCCGCGTAATAATCTGCGATGTGCTGTTGCCCCATCGCTTCGAGGTCGCGCAGGTTTCGTTGCGCGGTGATCCACTCGAGGAAAGTTGCTTTGCCGGTCTCATAGGCGAACTGATTGGCCTCGAACGCCTGACGAGCCTGCGGCACGAGCTTGTCCCGGAAAAGATCGACATGGTGTTTCGTCGTGTGGACTTTTTCGAGCGCGTCGCGCAACGCACCCAGCGCCTCCGCGTTTGTGCGCTCGAATTCGTGTTGAGCCGCAGCCAGATTTTCTTTCGCTTCGCGAACAGTCGCTGAGTATTTGCCCGGATTTACCCACGGGACGGTGAAAGAAATTCCAGCGTCAACTTCACTGGCCGCTTGCGCAGCGTCGTTGTAGCGCTGTGCTTCAACTTTGATCGCGGGGTCGGGAATCCAATTTCGCCGCGCGAGTCCCAGTCGCGACTTCTCCATGTCGATCCTGGCTTGCGCGATTTTGATCTCCGGTCGATTAGCGAGCGCGATCTCGCGCGCTTGCATCATCGAAATGTTGAGCGCTTTGATGTTTGTTTCGCCTGGGCGCCCCAGCGGCGCGAAGGCGTCGCGATTCATCAGGACGTTGAGCTGCGATTGCTCGGCCGAAATGTTTCGCAAAATGTCCTGCTGTGATTCAAGCAGCTTGCTCGCTTCCACCTCGCCCACGAGCGGCTCGGCCACGTTGGCCTTGCCGACTTCGTAACGAGAGCGGCTGACTTCGGCGATCTGGCGAAGCGAAACCAGATTCCTTCGATTCAGTTCCAATTGGGCGGTCGCATTGAGCAAGCGGAAATAGGAAGCGCGCGCCTTGGCGAGAACATCCAGTTGCTCGCGTCGCGCCCTTTCAAAAGCTTCGACTGCATCCGCAGCGGCGATCCGTGCGCGCACAAGATTTTTTCCAGTGAGCGGAATGATTTGTTCGACCGACGCCATTTGGTCGGTGAAGGAATTCGGCGCAACATCGACAAAACGCGCCGCGCGCGAACTGCCGCTAACCTTGAGATCGTCCCACGCGGCTTCCTGGGCGACGCGCTCTTTCGCCGCCGCCCATTTTTTCAGCGCCTGTTGGATCGCCGGATTGTTAGCGAGGACGGCGCTCGTCACTTCGCCGAGTGATAGAGATCCTGTTGAGCTTCGAGCCTCCGCGGCAGTCGCTGAAGGTTCTGCTCCGACTGATAAAGTTAGAGTTGTACTAAGTAATAAGAGGTAAGTTGTTTTCATTGATCCAAGAGCTGAGTTGAACTCGCGGCACGCCGTTAAATAGGCACACCCCGACCGTCAGGCTCTTCGGATCAGATAAGGCGAATGCAGATGAGCACGAGCTGCGGCGGCGAATGCGCCATGCAATCTCGGCTCGAGAAAATCGATGGTGTTTCCGCGACTGGACTCAATCCAACTACTGTAACCACGGAAGGCAAAGCTGCGATGGTCTGTTGATTGGAACCACTCTTAGCGAGCGGCTGGGAGATCGGTGCGGTGTTCTTCTGCGATGTTGCGCAGCAGGTTTTGTTTGCGCAGCAACCAGGCTGACATGCTTTTTCAGCAGGCGCATTCAAGAGAATGCAAGATCGGGCAGAGATGCTCACCGGTGCGACCAGGAGTGCCGCTGCCATAGCCACTGAAATCATGATCCTGCTCAACATCGCTTTTCTTTGTAGCACAACTTAGACCGCCGGTCGAGGCGGACGTTCGAAGGAGTCAGCCGTAGTCGCAGCAAGCCGACCGAGCATTCATCCCGATTCATTGTCACAATCCTCTTTAGAAACCTGATGCTGGTGCTAAATTGCGCATGATGAAGCTGTCGGCGCGACTATTATTGAGCGTATTCGCCCTTAGCCTTGCTTCTTTAACGCCTGTTCTTCCAGGCGAATCTGCTCGAACCGTCCAACAGAAAACTTGCTGCGCGGACATGAACATGGACGCGGGCCTCCGCTGTCCAATCAATCCCGGCGGAACAACCTCTGCCACGTGTTGCACCTCGCCGGCCGTCTGCCTGCTTCTTTACTTCGGCAACGCCAATGTATTTGCCGCGGAAGCGCAGATAAGCTGCACGATTTCGGTGAACGATGATCGCGTAACAGCGCGCTCGCAACGTCCGCCCGTTCCGCCGCCGCGCGCTGAGTTCTCCTGATTGACGGTTCGGCACGCACAAAGTGCGCGGCCGAGTTCGATAACGAAATTCAAAGGAGGATTTTATGAAATATCTTCTGCTTATTGCTAGCCTGGCAGCATGTTTTGCTGCGTCGCCCGTGAGCGCGCAGACAAATGATTGCTGCAGAGGCAAACAAAAATGCTGCAACACCGGTTGCTGTAAGAAATAGCAGCGTGAGTTGCTAGATAACGACGCCCTCGCTGGAGAAATCTGGCGAGGGCGTTCGTTTAATCCGGCTGGCGAACGACGTCACGTCGCTTCGAGCACGACACAGGCGACAGCGTGATGGTCGGTATGGCTCAAGGTAATCAGCGCCGACATCACGCCACGTTTTGTTGCCAGTTCTTGCGCCGCTCCGGAAAAGACGAGGAATGGTTCGCCGCTTTTCTTTTTGCGGATGTCGATGTTCCGCCAGCCCATCGCCTTGCCGATGCCAGTGCCAAATGCTTTCGAGACCGCTTCCTTGCCCGCAAATCGCGCCGCCAGATGGCGCGCTGGAAATTTCATCGACATCGAATATTCAATTTCGCCGTCGGTAAAAACGCGGCGCAAAAATTTCTCGCCGAAACGATCGAGCGAACGTTGAATGCGCGCGCATTCCACCAGATCGACCCCGATGCCGAGCACGCTCATTGGTCGAAAACGAAGATCGCCGAATTGACCTCTCGCAAACTTGACGGCTTAAAGCCGTCGAGTTTGGGGGCGCTCGGGTCGCCTTGCGTATTCATCCTTTGTAATCTGCCATCGCCGCGAGCATTTCCTTAATAGCGTTTTCAATTCCGACGACCATTGCCCGCGAAACAATCGAGTGGCCAATGTTCAATTCGGTGAGATGCGGAATCTTGTTGATCAACGCGATGTTCGAATAATTGATGCCGTGGCCGGCGTTGACTTGCAGTTTTAATTCTGAACCGGCTTTGGCCGCCGCCTGCAAATTTTCCAGCTCCTGCTTCTCGATCTTTTCCGAGAAAGCGTTGGCGAGCTTGCCGGTGTGAAGTTCCACCATTTCCACGCCGAGCTCGTGCGCGGCATCGATTTGTTCCAGGGTTGGATCGACAAACAGGCTCACGCGAATGCCGGAGGTTTGTAGTCTCTTGATCGTCGGCTCGAGTTCCTTCCGTTGCGCAACGACATCGAGGCCGCCTTCGGTCGTAACTTCCTCGCGTTTTTCGGGGACGAGACAGACTTCATCGGGCACAATTCGCAACGCAACGTCGACAATCTCGGGCGTGTTGCCCATTTCCAAATTCAGTTTCGTCATGATGTTCTGGCGGAGCCGATCGATATCGCGGTCCTGGATATGCCGGCGGTCGCTTCGCAAATGGGTCACGATTCCCAGGGCACCCGCCCGCTCGCACATCGCGGCCGCCATCACTGGATCGGGTTCGGCATTTTTTGAATCAGGCATTCCGGCATAACGCGCCTGTCGCAACGTGGCGATGTGATCGACATTAACTCCCAATCTCAGTCCGCTCATTGATTTCCCTCTGAACGCTTTGAATAGGAGCAAGAGTCTTTTCCAGAGCAAGCGATAACCAACTGCAGCGCTCTGTCTGCTACTCGAGCGGAAATTCGATTCTCTCTTCCGGCTCCCTGGCCACGAGATTGTTTCGCGCGATGATGCGCGCGCACGTGTTCCAGCGTAAGAGCGCGTCGTCGTTGCCCGGCGGGCGAATGGCTTCGGCTTTCTCAAACCAACTCATCGCTTCGCGAAAAAGATCGTAAGCCTGGAACCGGCAATCGGGGGTGTTCTGCCGAAGTTTCACCTTGGCCCGGCGCTCCGCCACGATCCCGGTATAATAAGCGCGATCGTATTCGGACTTCATTCGCGAAAGGAGTTCTTTCGTTTGCATATCGCTGACGGCGTAGCCTTTTTCGAATCGATCCGTCAGCGCCAGGAGCAAGGTAATGATTGCTTGTTGGTTTTCGGAATCGGTTTTCAGAATGTCGAGACAGATGCTCTCAGCTTCGCCGGGCTCATTGAGCAAACGATATCGCTCCGCTTTTTCCAGCGCCGCCGGAATTGCCTCTTGCGAAAGTGATTTTAACTCCGACATCCGAATTGGAAATTCTTACACCGGCTTGGACGGTTGTCGATCTTGTCGCCGTTTCAACCAGCGCCAAAACCATCCGAAGGGATCGTAAAACTTGTCCACCACCCGTTCCTTCAACGGAATGATTCCGTTGTCGGTGATCTCAATGCTTTCCGGGCAAACTTTCGTGCAGCACTTGGTGATGTTGCAATAGCCAATTCCCTGGGTGTTTCGCAATTCCTCCAACCGGTCTTCGGTATCGAGCGGATGCATCTCCAACGCCGCCACGTGAATCAGAAAACGCGGCCCGATAAATTTGTCGTGCATCTGATGGTCGCGAAGCACGTGGCAAACATCCTGGCAGAGAAAACATTCGATGCATTTTCGGAATTCCTGGACGCGATCGATGTCGGCTTGCTGCATCCGCCATGTGCCATCGGGTGCATCGGGCGGCCGCGGCTTGAACGGTTTGATTCTCTTCTTCACTGAAAAGTTCCACGAAACATCGGTGATCAGGTCTTTCATGACCGGAAACGCTTTCATCGGCTCGATTGTGACCGGTCGGTCGAGCGGTAAATTGCTCAACCGCGCCATGCACATCAGCTTCGGCATCCCGTTCACTTCGGCCGAGCAGGACCCGCATTTGCCCGCCTTGCAATTCCATCGACAGGCCAGGTCGTTCGCTTGTGTTCGCTGAATTTGATGGACAGCGTCGAGCACGACCATTCCTTCGGAACATTCAGCCGTGTAATCCTGAAACGCGCCGCCGTTCGCGTCACCGCGCCAGATTTTGAACTGAACGTTCATCGCGACTCGTTAAATCGAGAATCGTGAATCGTCATCACTGTCATTGTAAATCGGTGACGTCTCCTGAGTCGATGACACGTCAGGCTCCGGATTCTTTTGCTTGCGCAAATACCGTATATAGCCATCGATCAGTTGGCGAACACGCCAGCCTTCTTGTTTCAGCGAAACAATCTCCTCTTCAGACAGATATTGTTCGTCCTCGCAGGCGTTTAAATCGTCGATCAATTCTTCCAAAGAGCCGCGAGATTGCAGAGTAAACCTTATTTGATCGAGATAATGATAACGGCCGTGCCCTTCAGCAATGTTATTGGTAAGCGAAAGGGCCGCACGACGTATCTGGCTGGCCAATCCAAACTTCTCAACATCAGGCAGCCGCCTCGCTAGCCCGTACATCGTTTTTCTAAACGTGCGCGCGACCTGATAAACCTCGAGGTCTTCAAACGTTGAAGCCGCGCCTCGATTTTTCACTGTCGTTACCCGTTGATCCGATTCACGATTCACAAATTTCGATTCTCGACTACCCAATCTCCTCGACAACTTGCTTCAAATAGTCGGGCATTTCCGGAAGCGGCTCCAACCGAATCCGCATCGAGCCGTCCTCAGCTTTTGAAATCATCGTGTTCACTTTTGCAAACCGTTCCTTTTTGTCCGGAGAATCTTCACGAAACTGGGCACCGCGACTTTCCTTGCGCTCAATCGCCGCACGCGTGATCGCTTCCGAAACGGTAAGCAAGTTTTTCAAATCGAGCGCAGTATGCCACCCCGGATTAAATTCACGATGACCGGTCACGCCTGCGTTGTTTGCTCGCTCCTTTAACTTTCCCAATTGCTCTAGCGCATGCTGCATTTCCGATTCAGTGCGCACGATCCCGACATTGTCCTGCATCAGATCCTGTAAGTCGCACTGGATCTCATAGGGATTTTCTCGGCCGCTTCGCTCAAACGGCGCGACTGCTTCCTGCGCAATGATGTCGATCTCCGTGTTCGTCTGGCTCGGACTGTCGATCTGGCCGAACGAGTTGTCTTTGGCGAAGCGGGCCGCGAACTCGCCCGCGCGTTTTCCGAACACGAGAAGATCGGACAGCGAATTCCCGCCGAGCCGGTTCGCGCCATTAATTCCAGCGGCACATTCACCCGCCGCAAACAATCCCGGCACGCGCGACATCTGCGTGTCCGGATCGACATGCACTCCGCCCATGATGTAATGCGTGGTCGGTCCGACTTCCATCGGTTGCTCGGTGATGTCGATGTCGGCCAGCTGCTTAAACTGGTGATACATGCTCGGCAGCTTGCGTTTGATGTAATCCGCCGCTTTCGGAAGTTTTTGTTTGATCCACGCGATATCGAGATAAACGCCGCCGTGTGGACTTCCCCTGCCCTCTTTGATCTCGCGAACGATGCAGCGCGCAATGTGATCACGCGTCAATAATTCCGGCGGCCGCCGCGCGTTCTTGTCGCCCTGACAGTATCGCCAGCCTTCTTCATCGTTGTCGGCTGTCTGCACGCGATAATTCTCCGGAATCGAATCGAACATGAACCGCTTGCCTTCTTTATTCGTTAAAATTCCGCCTTCGCCACGCACGCCTTCGGTCACCAAAATTCCCATGACGCTCGGCGGCCAGACCATTCCGGTCGGATGAAATTGAATGAATTCCATGTCGATCAAGTCCGCACCGGCTTCGTAAGCGAGCGAGTGTCCGTCCCCGGTGTATTCCCAACTGTTGCTCGTAATCTTATAGGCGCGGCCAATTCCGCCGGTAGCGAGCACGATTGCTTTCGCCCGGAAAATTTTGAATCGGCCGCGCTCGCGTTCATAGCCAAACGCGCCGACCGTGCGATTTCCATCCTTCAAGATCGACAAGATTGTGTGCTCCATGTGCACGTGGATGCCGCGGTGCACGCCATGGTCTTGTAGCGTCCGAATCATTTCCAAACCGGTGCGATCTCCAACATGGGCCAGTCGCGGATATTTATGGCCGCCAAAATTACGCTGCAAAATGCGGCCATCTTCGGTGCGATCGAACACGGCTCCCCAAGCTTCGAGCTCACGCACGCGATCGGGCGCTTCCTTCGCGTGTAATTCGGCCATGCGCCACTGATTCACATATTGACCGCCCCGCATCGTGTCAGCGAAATGCACCTTCCAATTGTCGCGCTCGTCCACATTTGCCAGAGCGGCGGCAATTCCGCCTTCGGCCATCACCGTGTGCGCTTTGCCGAGTAGCGATTTGCAAACAAGCCCGACGCGAACCCCGGCAGCGGAAGCTTCGATGGCCGCGCGCAATCCCGCGCCGCCGGCGCCAATCACGAGCACATCGTGTTCATGCGTCTCGTAGTCAGCCATTCGTTAAATGATCCGGAAGTCGTGCCAAATTCCCATCGAACAAAGACGCACGTAAAGATCGGTAAAGCCGACCCAAAACAAACTTAGCCAGGCCCAAAGCATGTGGCGCTGATTCAAGCACGTGACGCAGCGATATGTCTGAAATGAAGATGTCGATCTTCCCAGTTGATCGCGAAAACCGCCGATCAAGTGGCGCAGCGAGTGACAACCAAAAGTGTAACCGCTGAGGAGAACGACGTTAATCGCAAGCACGATTGTGCCGAGACCGAGCCCAAATCGATGGTCGAACCAGAGCGCTTTCCAAACGTCGTAGCTCAGAATCAAAATGAAAATCAGCGCGAGATACAAGAAATAGCGATGCACGTTTTGCATGATGAGCGGAAATGAACGCTCACCGAGGTAGGTTTTGCGAGGTTCACCAACCGTGCAGGCGGGCGGGTCCGCCCAGAACGCTTTGTAATACGCGCCGCGATAGTAATAACAGGTGAGCCGAAATCCGCCCGGCGCCCACAGAATTAAAAGCGCAGGCGAAAAAATCAACCAGGTCGGCCACCAAATTGGTTTCGCTCCAAACCAGCTGTGCGGCGAATTGCCAAAAAGCTCCGGCGAATAAAACGGAGAAATGTAATTGCCGAAAAAATAATGAGTCCCCTGAAACGCAGCCCAAGTGGAGTAAACAATGAAAGTCGATAATCCGAGAAAGACGAGCAGCGGTTGAAGCCACCAAACATCGGCGCGGGTCGTTTCACCGAACGATCGCCGTGGCAACGCTGTGGTTCCGTTCATTTCCCGTCGGCTCCTTCAACTGGCAGTTTCGCTTTCTTCCATGCTTCCCAGCTGCCGGGCACGTTCCAGAGATTGTCGAAGCCTTCTTCCTTCAAAATGCTTGCCGCAATACTCGCACGATAACCACTCGCGCAATAAACCGCCGTCGGCTTGGCACGATCGAGCTCACCGATGCGCTTGCGCAGTTCCGGCAAAAAAATATGACGCGCGCCCGGGACGTGCCCGTTCTTCCATTCACGCGGCGAGCGAACATCGACAATCTGCAGTTCGCCTTTGCGCTTGTTCAGTTCATGCACCGTCATCTGCCTGACCTCCGCCTGTTCCAACCCCGCCGCGTCCCACGCTTTCATTCCGCCGACGAGGTAGCCGGCGAATTTCGAGTAACCGGTGCGAATAAAAAGCCTAACGACATCCTCGAGATCGTTTTCGTTTTCGAGCACGAGCAAGATCGGCTCGTTCGAAGCCAGCATCCAGCCCGCCCAGATGGATAGAACCGGCGACCCGCCGATGTTCAACGCGCCGGGAATATGGCCGCCGCCAAACGCGAGCATTGTGCGCGTGTCCACAAGCGTGCCCGCCTTTTTTTCGACCGCTTCCTTGAATGCTTTCGGCGGAAGACCCTGGACGCGCGGAAGGCCGCCGAGAATCTCCGGCCCTTTCGCGTTCAGTTTTTTCATCACGGGATAGTAGTGCGGCACCGGCGGCGCCGTGTCCTTCGCGTAATCGGTAAAACTTTTTGCGTCAGGAAACTGGAGGAATTTATTAAACTTCCGTTCGTAGCCGATCGTGCTGCTCAAACGCTCGCCAATATCGGCGCCGCAGGGCGAGCCGGCGCCGTGGTTCGGATAAATCATTACGTGATCGGGGAGCTCGAGATAAAAATCGCGCAGCGTCTTGAACTGTTGCGCGGCCAACTCTTCGGTTTGATCGGCGCCCAACAAATCCGGCCGGCCAGCTGAGGAGACAAAAAGCGAATCGCCGGTCAGAACGCCCCATGGCGTCTCCGGGTGATCCGCTTCCGCCAGAATGTAAGAGATATGTTCGGGCGTATGACCGGGAGTGTGTCGCGCTGTTACCAGCGTCTGGCCAAAGGTAAAACAATCGCCGTCCTGCAATTTTTCGTGCTCGAACTCGTACTTCGCGCCGCCCTCGTGGCTTACATAGATGTTGGCGGAATCGAGCCGCGACTGCAGTTCGCGTGAGCCGCTCACGAGATCGGCGTGAATGTGGGTCTCGAAAATGTGCGTGATCGCAACCTGCGCCTCCCGCGCCATCTCGATGTAGATGTCACAGTCCGGGCGCGGATCGAAAATCGCAGCGACGCCTTCGTCATCGTCGCCGAGCAAATAGGAAAGTTCGGCGATGCCTTCCGTCTGAATGGTTTTGAAAACGAGCGACATCTAGAGAGTTAACGCGAGGCTGGGACTAACTTCAACCGTTTGTCATTCTGGTGGATCGTCCGCTCCGCGGGCGATGCTAACAAGTGCGGCTCGCCGCCTAATCTTAACGCCGAGCAAGGGACTGCTCGATTCACGTTACTTCACTTCGACCGTGATCGGCAGCAGATGGTTGATCATGTAAGTGCCACGGTCGGGATCGCGATTGATCGGCTGGGTTCGACCATTTGAATCGGTTGCACGCGCAATGAGCGTCGCTTTCCCAGGCCGGTTGGGCGTTGTCCAACTGAATTCCCAAAGCCGCCACGCGTTCGGTTTTGATTCGCCGCGCAACTTTGCTTCGTTCCAGGTCGCTCCGTCGTCGCTGCTAATTTCGACTTTCGTAATCTCGCCATCACCCGTCCAGGCGGCGCCGTGCACTCCCACGTTTGAATTTGCCGGAACAGTTTCACCTTCGCTCGGCCGCGCGATCTCCGCTTTGATTTGTATTTCCGAAAGCGGAACAAGCTCGGCGTTGTCCCCTCGCCTTTTCCAAAACGCATAGTCGAGCGTTTGATAGTAGCCGTTGAACGGTTTGTCGGTCACAACGATGCGCTGCAACCATTTGATCGACGCCATCGCGTACCAGCCGGGCACAATTGCGCGCACCGGAAAACCATGTTCGGCCGGAAGATCCACATCGTTCATTTTGTAGGCGAGCAAAACATCGCGCGCTTTTTCCAACGAAATGCTGCGCGCAAATTTCACTTCGCCGGCCGGACTCTTCGGATCTTCGAGCTTCCCGTGGTCCGCGCCTTCTAGAATCACCTCACGCGCGCGCGGTTTAAGTCCGGCGCGATCGAGCAAGATCGACAAAGGAACACCGGTCCATTCGGCATTCCCGACCGCGCCAAGTCCCCATTGCACGCCTTTGACTTTGGGCTCGAGAAAATTTCGGTTGTTGCCCGCGCATTCGAGCGTGACGGGAATTTTTTCTGATTCCAGGTTGATCAGCTCGTCATAATTTATTTCAAACGGCCTTTCGACTTCGCCTTCAACCCGCAGCCGCCATTTGCTTTTATCGATCTTCGGGATCGGAAAATGTGTCCGGACGTAAAACGATTTCGTTGACGTAATGAAGCCGTCGAGGTTCTCAAACGGCATCTCGAGATTGAGTGGCTCCTCACTGCGGACAATCTTGCCGTCGTGGAACTGTGAATCGCCCTGTGCCATAGCTACGGCCAAAGTTGCAATCTAAACGCCAAACTCTAAAATCTACAATTCTTCAGCGGGGTCTTAGCTCAGTTGGTAGAGCGCCTCAATGGCATTGGTAACAGGGTAAATTATCTCGAATCATCTCAAAGCATCCTGAAGGTTCTAACCTGGCGTAAGCAGATTTAGGGACGCTGAATTGCGACTCCCAAATTATCTCAACTGCCCCCAAAAAACGTGGCCGGTGGATAAAATCGGTGGATAAAATCTGGTCACCCAATTTTTGACCCCCAAAACTGGCCCGATACCTTTTTGACACTCCGCTCAATGATCGGGTTCATACCGGCCGAGAAGCCGCACCATCAGGCGCTCATTGCCATCGCAAGCATGAACTCGCGAAAAGCGCATAGGCTATCGCGACCGTGTAAACGTTGCGCCGCTTCAGCTCGGAAAAGAAGTTTCCGATTTTCACGGTCCGATGTGCTCCTTCATCGAAAACAGTTGCTGAAACTCAGGATCATTGCGGATTGGATCCCACATCGGGTCGACCTTTAGCAAAGGGATCGAAACAGGACCGCTGGTCGGAGCAGAAAGCTGCTGGTGAAGGATGTTAATGGCGTCTACTGCCATTCCGCAGTGCGCGCTTACTTCGGCCAAGCCGATGAGGAGACCGCTGCCGGCTAATACATCTTTCGATGGCGGTAAGACATCCGCAGCTCGATGCGCGATGCCAGCCGCGTCCTCATTTCGCTGCAAGGCGACATATACCCAGGCCAGCTCCGTCATGGTAGCAGTTTCGTCTGGCCGCTCTTGCAATCGTTGCTCCAGTAACGGAAGCGCCGTGTGCGCGTCAGCTTGTGCGCCGGCCAGGTCGCCGGCAACAACCCGGATCGCAACCTTTGCGGCCAGCTGACGACGTTTGTCGGCCGAGTCATCCCAGACATGAAGTGCGAGGTCAAACTTGCGTGCGACGAGCAGAGTATAAGCGTGATAACCAATCAGGCCTGCGAAGTCCGGTACGGTGAGGTTTGTCGTCAGCTTTGTGTCCGTGGGGAAGGTGGCGAGGACACGCTGCGCTTCCTCGACGTCGCCACTGCTCATCAGAATACCGTATATCCGCGCGACCATCCCAACTACTTCATGCGGGTCGATGCTGATCGCGTGCTTTGCCATGCGTTGGGCCTCATCGTACAGTCGCAGAACGTTGTAAGTATTGGCGAGGTTCCCGGCCAATGAGGAATTTCGCGGATCCTGCTTGAGCGCACGGTTTAACTCGTCTAATGCCCGTTGCCATTGGCCCTGCCGGCGATGCACATATCCGGAAAACTCGAGCGCCGGGGCGTTGTTAGGCTGGAGCTCAATCGCACGAGAAAACTCAGCCAGCGCTTCCGCGTAGGCCCGGTGGCCAAGGTAATGAAAGAGCCCGAGCGCCACATGTGCCTCGGCCAGGTCCGGACCGAGCGCCAACGCGTGCTCTACGTTTCTCCGAACTTGATCGAGCTCTGCATCCTGGAGTGGCTCAATGAACCAATGAACGCTGAGGCGACATTCTGCCAGGCGAGCAATAGCGAGCGCGAAATTTGGATCCCGCGCAATTGCCTGCTCGTACCAGGCTGCGGCCTGCTGAAAGGATTCCGGACGGAGAGAAGTTTGCGCATTGCGAAACTCGGATTCTGCCTTGAGGAACAAATCGTAGGCGCCGGAATCGGTCGTTGGGGCGGTGGCGATGGTTTTCGCTTCCGCCGGAGACAATTTGGCCTGCAAGGCGTCGGCGACCTGCTGTGACACTTGGCTCTCCACCCCGAAGATGTCCTTGGCGTCGCCGTCATAGCTCTTGGCCCAAAGATGGGAGTCAGCGCGGGCATCGATCAGCTGCACGTTCACGCGTACTTTGTCGCCGGCTTTCTGCACCGTTCCTTCGAGCACGTTCGCGACGCCGAGCTGCTGCGACACGGTTTTCAGATCTTCGGGTTTGCTCTTGTATTTCGCGGTGGACGTACGCGAGATCACTTTCAAATCGGCGATGCTCGCGAGCTTGGTCAGGATTTCATCCTGAATGCCGTCGGCGAAGTAAGCGGCACTCTTGTCGTCGCTCAGATTTTCGAACGGCAACACCGCGATCGATTTCTGCGGGATCGATGAACCTGTAGCTGTCTCGGTGCGAGCCGCACCGGCGGTATTTCGGCCTGAATAGCGTCCGATAAAAAACAATCCGATGGAAATGGCGGCTCCAACAATCACGACGAAAATCCAGGTGTGCTTTTTTGGTTGTCGTGCCGCTGCTACAAGATCGACATCTTCAGTGCGCTTAATTCCTTGTGGCGTGATTTCAAACGTCCACGCCAGCACGAGCGCAATCGGCAGTCCTATTATTATGAGCATGACGATTAAACGGATCACCCAATTCGGAACGTCGAAGACTGGGAAAACCTGCGCGATTCCCTGAGAGAGAGCCCAGCCGGCGACGATGTAGGCAACGGCGACTTTGTAAACGTTGCGCCGCCTCAGTTCAGAAAAAAACGAAGGGGTCTCGCTCACTTCGCTGGCTCCTGACAAAGCTTCTGGAATCTTGGATCGCCGCGGAGGGGATCAAAGTCAGGATCGAGGCGAAGTAGCGCTGGCGTGAGCGGAGTAGTCGCCCAACCGTTGTAGCGTGTCTGCAGCAGGCGTTGCACGATCTCGATCGCCTGATCTTTTTCGCCGAACAAGGTTAAGATGCGGGCACGTTGTTCCTCTACGCTAGGTTGGTTGCGCAGATCTCCAGCGCGCAATTCCATCGCTCTGTCGATAACACGGAGAGCCGCCTCTTTTTCGCCAAGGTGACTTAATGCCTGAGCCAAAACACCGAGATAGCGCACGTTGTCAGGTTGCTCGTGCGCGAGCGCTGTCGCGCGGTCGCGGACTTGGCGGAAGATGGATTGCGACGACACGTTATCTCCAGAAAGGGCCTGGAGATCGGCAACGTCGGCGGCGTTAAACATCCAATCGAATCCTGAGTCTGTCGGATGAGCGAGCGGCTCAAGGATCTTAATGGCTGGTGCCGGATCGCGTCGCAGCTTGGCCTGATACCAAAGAGTGGAAATAGCATCGTAGTCTCTCAAGCGCGGCTTTATCCGAGCTACGAGCGCCTGTGCTTCATCGAGCTGGCCTGAAGCCTGATAGGTCTGAGCTTTGTAGCCCAGTAGGTTTGGTTCATCCGGCCAAACTTGCAGCGCGTCGTCGGTCATACGGCGTGCCGTGATAAAATCGCGCGCATCAAAGCGGTTATTCAAAGCCCACCTGCGCGTTGCGAGATCCCTTGGGTTCAAAACGACGGCCTGATCCAAGGCATTGTCGGACTTCTTCCACTCGCCCAGACGAGCGGCGGCAAATGACAAGAGCTGTAAAACTTCGGCGTTGTTCGGCCACATTCGATGCGCCTGCTCCATGAGATCGACGGTCCCCTTCAAATCATGCTGCACGAGGTAGTTGAAGTAGCCGCGTGCTACTTTCGTTTCCGCAGCCTGCGGCTGTAAACGCTCAGCTTCGTTCAGAGCTTGTTCTGCAGCTGTGCGTCGTGCCGCGGTAGTGTCTTCGATCAAAAATAGCACCGCGTCTAGTCGAGCGAGCGCAGCCCACGCGATCGCAAACTGTGGATCAAGGGCAACTGCCTCTTTATAGGATTTTTCGGCAGCCAGGAGCGACTGTTCGTTGATCTCCCAAAACTGCGTATTACCTCGGAGATAAGCTTCATAGGCGGCCGGGTTAGCGGTAGGTTTCTGCGCGATGGCTTGTTCTTCCGCACCGGTGAGCTTCGCGTTCAGTGCAGCGGCGATGTTTTGCGCCACTTCTTTTTCAACTCCAAATATGTCGTCCAGTTTGCGATCGTAACTTTCGGCCCAGAGGTGATCGTCCGTGGCCGCGCGGATCAATTGCACATTCACATGCACGGCGTCACGCGCCTTTTGCACAGTGCCTTCCAAAATATTAGCGACTCCGAGCTGTCGTGCGATCTCAGGGAGATTTTGCGGACTGCTCGCAAAATGCGATGTCGATGTTCGGGAAATAACTTTGAGCGCGCCGATCTTTGCGAGACGAGTGAGAATTTCATCCTGAATTCCTTCGGCAAAATAGGCGTTCTCCTTATCGCTGCTCAGGTTCTCGAATGGCAGCACCGCAATTGATTTGTTCGAAGCGTCGTTAGCCGGTGCGATGGCTTTATTTCCGGCCGTGTATCGGCCGGCGAAAAATAATGCGACCGAAATGACCGCGCCGATCGCGACAATGTAGATCCAGGCGTGCTTCTTGTGTCCCGCGGTCGTTACGCCCATGCCGTCGGCTACTTCGGTTCGTTTGATTCCTTCCGGGGTCGCTTCGAACGCCCACGCGATCACGAGCGCGATCGGAAATCCAATTGCGATCAGTACGATAACCAAACGCACAACCCAGTTCGGGATCTCCAGGAACGGAAATATCTGTGTCGCAATTTGTGCAATTAACCAGCCGACAACAGCGTACGCGACCGCAACCTTGTAAACATTGCGCCGTTTTAGCTCGGCAAAGAAGTTACCCGAATTCATTTCGAAGCAGTTGCTCCTTTGAATTCCGCCGCTGGAACAATTTTTTCCGCGACCGCTTCGAAACGCGGATCGCCGTGCAGTGGATCGAAAAGCGGGTCAACTCTAATCCAGCCTATGTCAGCACCGGCGCGGTCCTGGTAACTTTGTTCAAGCCACTGGAGCGCCTCCTCTTTGTCATCCAGTCCAAGATAAGCGAGGGAAAAGCTGTAGGCTGAGACATATCGCGCTTTGGATAGCGCCTTCAGTTGGTCCACGATTTTTTCAGCCTCGATCTTGTTACCCGACAAGCCATAAGCGTGGGCGAGCAGCGCGAGCGCCAAAGGATCATCATTTAAGTCTCGCGCCTTCTGGTACTCGGCAATCGCCGCGTCACGAGCGCCTTTCGCTTCCAGCGCCTGACCAAGATTGAGATAGGCGAAGTAATAACCGGGATCCATTTCCAGCAGTTTGCGCTCCTGTGCAATCGCTTCATCGTAGCGCCGCGCGTAAAGATAATCGACGCCCAGATCGGCAATGATCACGAGCGAGAGAGGGTCCAGCTCGAGCGCTCGCTTTCCCTCGGCGATTGCGTCGTTGAATCGGCCGGTTGCGGACAGAGTGTTGTTGCCATACTGCTGGTGGGCAGACGCGTAATTCGGGTTCAGCTCAATGGCGCGTTGAAATTCCCTGTTTGCTTGAGAAAAATCGAAATCGTAATACCAAATCGCCAGCGCCAATGAAGTCCGCGCTTCGGCCAGAGTATCGTCTAGCTCAAGGGCCTTCTTTGCCGCTGCTATAGCTTTCGGATAACAATCTCCAGGATTACCTCCAGAGTAGCCGGGTAGCAACGCGTAAGCATCGGCGACTCCGGCGTAGGCGAGTGCGTAGTTCGGGTCTGCCGCGATGGCTTGCTCAAAGTAATCGATAGACTTCTTCAGATCGCTACCGGTGCGCTTGTTCCAAAAGAATCGGCCCTTCAGATAAAGCTGATGCGCTTCCGTATTCGTGGTCGGTCGCGCGGCAATGACATGCTGTTCGGAGCCGGTTAACTTTGCCTGTAACATATCGGCAACCGTTTTCGCGATCTCTGTCTCGACTGCAAAAATATCAGTTAATTTGCGATCGTAAGTGTCGGCCCAGAGATGTGCGTCGGTCAGCGCGTTGATGAGCTGCACATTCACGCGGACCTGATCATTCGCCTTTTGCACGCTTCCTTCGAGGATGTTCGCGACGCCAAGCTGTTGCGCGATCTGTCGCAAGTCGTTAGGTGCGCTCTTGAATCGCTGCGTCGATGTGCGCGAAATTACTTTCATCTCGGCGATCTTTGCCAGACGCGTGAGAATTTCGTCCTGAATGCCTTCGCTGAAATATGCGTTCTGTGGGTCGCCGCTTAAGTTATCGAACGGCAAAACCGCGATTGATTTTGCCGGCAATTCAGCTCCAGCGGATTGTTTGCTCGACATGTGGTGACCAAAGAAAAACCACGCGGCGATTGTGATAAGCAGAAGGACAGCAGCCACAACCCACCCGACCGGCGTGGACCGCTTTTTTCGAACCTCTCGGCGTTCCGGCTTTAACCCGGCATCCCGCTCCCATGGCAACACGATCCGGAATAAATCCATCGACACCTGGACGTTCTTCAGCTCAACGGAAGCCAACTTTTCGAATCTGGCTTCAAGCGCGTGGTGGATTTGACGTTCGACGTCTACGGAAATGCAAATTCCACCAATCCCGGCCACCGGTTGGATGCGCGAGGCAACATTTACTCCATCACCGTAGACATCGCCCTCGCGGTGCACGACGTCGCCGACGTGAATGCCGATCCTTAATTCGATGCGATGCTCGGATGAAACATCGTGATTGCGTTTGGCTAACGTGCGTTGAATCTCAAGCGCGCATTGGGCCGCCTCCAACGCACTCTGGAACTCGACCAGAAACGCGTCGCCGATCGTTTTGATTTCCGTGCCGTTGAAGCGCGGGAAAATTGATCTCAAAATTCGGCGGTGCTCCTCGAGCAATTCCAGAGCGAGTGCTTCGTTTCGCTGCGACAGCGCGGTGTAGCCGACCATGTCGGTAAACATGATGGCGGCAAGCCGACGCTGTTCAGATGAAATACTCATACAGAGATAATCGTCAGCAGCACCCAATTTGGAATTTCAAAGACTGGAAAAACGTGTGTCGTGATTTGGACTAGCAACCAGCCGACAACTGCATAAGCGACGGCAACCTTGTAAACGTTGCGCCGCTTCAGCTCGGAGAAGAAGTTGCTCAGATTCATGGCCTCGGGACGCGCAAAGCATCGCGCGCCTTCATCTCAACACAAAAACAGTTCAAACCGCGAATATATTTAGGGAGCCGGAATCTTGTGAGGCATTAGACAATGGTAATCTGCAGGCGGGCCGTTATTTGCTACGCGGCGACGAGTCTGCTCGCAATCCTCGGAGCCGACGGGGTCCGGTCCCTTTTTGTCATTTGACGCTTTTCTTTAGGAGAAATGGGAAATCCCGAAATCGCATTTCTCCTAGGTCGAGCCCCTAAAGGCGAGGGATCCGAACCCTTTTGACATTGGCCTCAAAACGTAGGGTGATCACTGTCAAAATTGATCGTTTTTGCAGGTTACGGAGCGTCGTTTGATACCCTCTTGACACGCGGTCAGCGCCCGCGGAATCACTTGAGCTTCGCGTATTCCGCCGTTGCGTCTTTAAGAATGGGGACATCGGCGTCGGCATTTTTCCAGAGAGCGAAGAAATCCTGATAGGCAGTTTTCGCTTTCGCGGAATCGCCGGACAACGCGTAGGCTCGACCGAGACCAAGATGTGCCAGCGCGCCGATCGGTTCGTTTCCGACGACTCCCGAATGATCGAGAATTTTTTGGAATTCGCCGGCGGCTGCTGTCCCGTTTTTTGCGGCGAGATACACTTCACCGCGGAGATAAATGGGATACAGCGCAAAGGTGAAATCATCGTTGGTATGCCCAAGGTCATAAGGTGAAGCGGCCGAAAGCGCTTCGATTGCAGCCGCCGCATCTCCGCGGTTGAGCGCGAGAGCAGCCCGAGCCATGGGTAGATACTGAGATTGAACAACGGTGTCTTGCGGAAAACGCTTTGTCAGGTCGTCGATTAATCTATTGGCGTTCGCGGAGTCGCCGGCGAGCGCGCAAGCGATCGCACAGAATCCTTCACCATGTTTTCCTTTGATCTCCGACAGAGCGGACTGGGCGTCTTCTTTTGCCCAAGCCGCTTTTCCGACTAACGCTTCGCGGAGCGAATTGTGCCCCTGATATTCTGCGGCGGTTTCTTTTTCCTGCGCGCGCCGCGCTGAATCGGCCGCCTGGCGCGTGAATTCACGTGCTTTGTTAAACTGGCCGTTATCCGCCGCCGTTTCGGATTCGAGGAAAAACATTTGATCCTCCACTCCCGGTATCCCCATCGCCGCCGCCGCTTGTTGGTCCATCCCCGAAGGGTCCCTCTTTAGAAAGTCGACGACGTAAAGAACGATTGGAAACCAAGGCGAATCGAGTTTGTTACTCCGCGATTTCTCTACAGTGGCCTTAGCTTGGTCCAGTCGGTTCAACCACTGATCGCAGTAGACTAAACTGACGTAATTGTTCGAGCTTACGGGATTGATCTTAAATGCTCGCTGCGCCGCCGCGTCCGCCTTCGCGTAATCTCCCAATGTGAGGTGGGTGAACCAGAGATACACCTCTGCGCTCTCATCGCGCGGATAGGTTTGCGCGAGTAATTCGTGGGCCCGGAGGGCAGCCTGCAAATTCCCGGTAACGACGATTTCATAAAACGCCGCAATGCTGAGTTTTTCGTGGTCGCTCGCTCGCTCGCGCAACTCGTATGCTCTGCGTGTATATTGCGCCGCGAGCGTGAGCTCGCCTTGAGGTTGATAACAAATTCCTAACTGGAGATAACCCATGGCGAAATTTGGGTCGAGACTAACCGCGCGCTGATAGAACGGGATGCCGGCCAGATAGTCGTTCTGGATATCGATAGCTCTGTTGCCCAAGGCGAAGGCCTGAAGCGCCTCCAGGGAAGAAGTGGTCGTGTCCTCCGGTAACGCGTCGTACTTCTGAACCGACGCGAGTGATTCGCCCAGTTTTTGGCGCAACCTTGTCGCGGCTTCGCCGAGGGCTTTTAGGACCTGCTCCTTTCCGGCTGCTGTCTCCTGTTCTTGTGCCAGCAGATTTCCACTTTGGCAGTTCACTGCCTTTAACGACAGGACATACTGCGTTCCCAACGCGGAAATGGCGCCTTCGATTATAGCGGCGCTGCCAAGCCGTTGGCCAACTTCTCGCGCCAGTTCCGATGCAAGGCGCGCATCTTTTGGCTGTGACATCAGCGTCAGGGTGTGGGCAATGATCGAATCTGAGACTAGGCTAAGAAAAGGTGTCTGCTCCAATTGTGAAGCAAGGCCTTGACGCAGTGTGCCGTCAAACACCGGGTCGCCGGTCGTGTTCGTGAAATCAGCCAGAACAACAGTGTCCTTCTCATTGAGTGGTTTGCTTCGATGGAAACGGGAAAAAAGCACGGCGGCTATCAGGAAGATCACAAGCGCCATCGCACCAGCCAACTTTCCGATTTTCTTTGATCTTGCCGCTCTAACCTGTCGAAACTTCTGCGGTATATCTCGGCGGCCAATTTCACCATCGTAGAAATTAACGAGAGACACTTTGTGACCGTGCTTTACTTCGCATTCACCGAGGTCATGCAGGTGCGGCTGCCAACGTGGATAATGTTCCAGGTCATCCGCCACATGCTTGGAGAGGAGAATGTGGCCGGCATCCCCGCAATCCATCACCCGCTGGGCGATATTAATACCAGCACCAGCGATGTTTGCTTGTGCGTTCAGGTCCGTGATTTCATTGACCGGACCAGAATGAACGCCCATGCGAACCCGAATCTGAGGATGCTTTTTCAACTCCTTACTGACTTCCAACGCGCACAGCACCGGCGCTTCCGGGCTAGTGCGAAAAACGAGCGCCCCGCCATCACCGGTCGGGAGGCGTAGCAACTTACCATCGGCTTCCGCGAGGCGGACTTGCTCCGTTCCGCGCGCGATCTCCTTTAATTTTTGAATCTGCTCACTCTGTTCGGTGATCAGAAGTTTCGAGTACCCGACGATATCGATGAACAACACGTGACCGATTTCAAGTTTCACGTCTGAGGAAGAGTCGGCAGACATGACTACTTGTTAGGCCCAATCAACTCCTTGCCGGCGAGCAGTTGCTGGAAGCCCGGGTCGTTGCGAATCGGATCCCAGACCGGATCTATCTTGAGCTGCTGAAGGGAAATCAAAAGGCCGGCCGGGATTGAGAGCAATCGCCGGAGCGTCTTTACTGCTTCGCCCGTTTCGCCAGCGCGCGCTTGAATTTCCGCCAATAGAGCGAGGGAGGCGGGACCGGACAGGGCGTCTTTTTCAACCGGCACCAGTTCACTCGCCTGGCGTGCGAGACGAACGGCCTCGGCGTTGCGGTTCAGTGCCAGGTCCACCCAGCTGAGCTGCATCATGGCGAACTGATCGCTCGGCCGGTCCTGCAGTCTCACCTCAAGTAGGCCGCGCGCTTTCTCAATATCGTCGTGCGCGCTGGCGATATCGCCAGCCAGGAGATGAACGGCGACGCGCGCCGAGAGTCGCCCTCGGTCTTCGTCGGGATTGCCGGTCTCTGTTTCGCAGGTCTTTAAAGCGGCGGCAAAGTCGCGCTCGATCACATGAAGATAGAACTCCATCCCGCTGTTCCCGATCGCGCCGAAATAGACCATCCTCTTATCCGATGGCGAGGCTGCTAGCGTACGCTTCGCTGCGTCGATATCGCCTTTTCCAAAAAGGTAACTCAAAAATACGTCGCGCAGGCCGGCCAAATTGTGTGGATCAAGGGTCAAAGCGCGTGAACCGGCGCGTCCTGCTTCCTTCCACATGCGCAGATAGCAATAGGAAGCTCCGATGTTGGCTGGCAACGATGCATCGCGCGGGTTGCGTTCTTCGCACTTGGCTAACTCAGATAGGGAACGCTCCCACTGGCCCAGACGACGGTAAATGTAAGCTGAGGCTTGCATCGCGTTCGCGTTGTTTGGTTGCAGTTCGAGGGCCCGCCGAAATTCTTTTAGAGCATTGTCATACTGGAGTTTGCCGTATTGGTAGAATTGCCCCATGGCAATGTGTGCTTCGACAAGATTTGGCGCGAGGGCCAGGGCGCGATCCGCGATGCTCTTCACGTCAGCTAATTCAGGCTCGCTTAGTCTGGTGACGAACCAGTGTCGAAACGTCCGGCTTTCAGCGAGACGCGCCGCGGCCAGAGCAAACTTCGGATCGCGGTCCAGCGCCTGTTGATAAAAAATAGCGGCGCGATCGAATGGTTCAGCTTTCAGCGAGCCCTCTGCCTCGCGTTCCTCGTATTCGCCTTTCAGGAATGAATCGTATGCTTCTGTATCCTTTGTCGGCGCGGTGGCGAGGGCTTTGGATTCGTTAGGCGACAACTTGGCTTGCAGCGCGTCCGCGATCTCCTGTGAAACTTCGCTTTCCACCGCAAAGATATCTTTAATGTCGCGGTCATAACTCTTGGCCCAAAGATGGGTATCGGCGCGCGCGTCAATCAGCTGGACGTTGACGCGCACTTTGTCGGCAGCCCTTTGCACGGTTCCCTCTACGATGTTGGCGACGCCTAACTGTTGCGAAACGGTTTTTAGATCTTCTGGCTTGCTCTTATACTTCGCACTCGAAGTTCTGGAGATAACTTTGAGGTCAGCAATGCTGGCGAGCTTGGTCAGAATTTCATCCTGAATGCCATCAGCGAAGTAAGTGTTCGTTTTATCGTCGCTCAGATTTTCAAACGGAAGGACCGCAATGCTTTTTTCCAAAACTGCTTTTACGACTGATCTGTGCGAAAAAATGTAATAGCCAACCGCCGCGACGATGGCCGCAAGAATGACAATCGCCGCTATTAATGCGCGCGGTCCTCGCGATGCGATAGTAGCTGGCGCTGGTTGGGCTTCCTTTGCCCGAAACTTCTCCGGCAGGGCCGGATTTCCGAAATCTTCGTTGTGGAGATTTACGACAGACACTTTGTGACCGTGCTTCACTTCGGCTTCGCCCAGCTGGTGAAGAAAGGGTTGCCATCGCGGATAGTGTTCTAAGTCTTCCGCTACGTGCCTGCTCAGAAGAATATGTCCGGCGTCGCCGCAATCCATCACCCGTTGCGCAATGTTGATCCCGGCACCGGCGATGTTGGCTTGTTCGTTGAGATCGCTAATTTCGTTAACCGGTCCGCTGTGGACACCCATCCGGACTCGAAGCTCGGGATGTTTTTTCAGCTCTTTGCTAATCTCGATTGCGCACAAAACCGGACCTTCGGGACTGGTTCGAAAAACAAGCGCGCCACCATCTCCTGTGGGCAACCGCAAAAGTTTGCCTTCCGCTTCAGCGAGGCGGACTTGCTCTGTTCCGCGTACGATTTCTTTTAATTTTTGAATCTGCTCACTCTGCTCGGTGATGAGCAGTTTAGAGTAACCAACGATGTCGATGAATAAGACGTGACCGATTTCAAACTTTAGGTCTGAGGAATTCCCGGACGGCATCAGATGTTGCTATCTCAAAATCAGCGATTTAACGAGTCCATTCTGGCCCTGAATGGGTGTCGGCTGCAGCCGTGCGGGTGTGCTGCAGAATCTGAGATTTCTGAACCAACGCCTAACGAGTCACAGGAGAATTTTTGTAATACGAAAACCCCGGAGCCTACAGGGCTCGAACCCCCACTTTCGGGATCAGTTTTTCGCTGCAACTCAGACCGTATGAGACGCCCTACCGTCGTCTCCGCCTCCTAGAAAACTGCTGAGGAAGAACTTTTGTCCACTGTCGTTGTCCACCCGAGGGTTGAGAGCTGACCAGAAGGCAGCGGGCTGGCTGCCTCGTTCGCAAAGATAAACGGCGAATTATTCTGACATTGTCTGACTTACTCTGACGTGGTCATACGAGGGAAAATCGCTGAATCGCCGCGATCTCACGCTTTCCCAAACGTGCTCAAAAATGGCCGTCAGTGTACAAAATCGGTGTACAAAGCTTCGCCTGACTAGATGGCTGGGCCTTGCTCAATCCCATCTCGCTTCTCGATGCTATGCTCTCAAAATGTAGATAAAATCAGCCGTATAAATGCGCCAGACTTAGGAAAACGAAATCAGCCATTTCAAAGCCTCGCTTTTCGTTTCAAGGAAAAGCGATTTTACGAGAAGGGAAACCTCGATTTTTGCAATTTCATTTTAAAATAATTTCACGAATCAATTCAATGCCCAGAACTTTTCTGTATCCACTCCGTTCCACTCTTTTCTTGTTCTGAAACTCGGTGGTACCGATTACCTTCCTGGCCACATATTCTTGCTCGATGCCTTTATCGCCGATGTTCCCACCATAAGCCGCCATGTTTTTAAAAGTGAGATATAAAAATATATTGGGCTGATCCGGTGATTTTGGGCTGGCCTGGAAGACCTTGTAATCGATGATTAGCCCAGCTTTCTTCATGGCTTCCATGGTCGGCTTCCATGTCGAATTTAGCCAATCGATGTACTCTGCAAAATGCCCGTACTCAACTTGTAGGTAGTCCACCTCGGTGACCGGGCCGTCAGTATACTGGCGGTCATTCTGGGCAAGTGCATCCCGGGTAAGTGTATCCTGAGCCCGTGCATCAAGCGAAAGTGAGGAAGCTGCCAGAAACATGGATAAGATAATAGTTTTAATCATTTTTTCTTGTGACGGAGAATCGACAGTTCCACAAGTTCATTATTATCACGATAATAGTACCATCTGTGCACGATTCTGTTATTCGTCCGGAGAACGCTTTAGGAGCTCCTGTCCGGTCCCCATCATCATCGTCGTGCTGCCCTGCGGATCTTCACGTGCTGAACGGCTTTGTGACCGTCCGAGCTTCGTGTTCGACACCTAACTCCTCACAGGCTTGGACGAGCGCTTCGAAGTCCGACCGCTGGCTCCGCTGGTTCAGGTTGCAAACGCCTCACGCAGGATGGCGTTAATGGATATCAGCGGAAATCTTCCCGTGGCGGCGTGAACACCTGGACCTCCTCCGCGTCCTCAACGATCTCGATGCTATGCTCGATGTTCGCCGGGATGGCGTAGGTGTCGTCGGGACCCAGTTCGTGTCGTGAGTCGCGTGTAAGCACACAGATGCGACCCGAGAGAATATAGCCGGTCTGCTCGTTCGGATGCGAGTGAAACGGGATTACGTTCTCTTTTCGGTAATGCATCTTGGTGACCATCGACTGTGGCCCAATGGCCAGGAGATCGAAGGCAACACCAAATGAATTTCGGTGCTTGGCTTCTTTAGGTTTGACGACGTGAATCATAGTTTCTTTTTGGATGAACGAAGCTCAAAAGACATCTTTAAGAAATTGTTTCAGGTCTGGTTCGACCCACGACTCTCGTGCGCGATCGCTGTTCGTTGTACTATATAGATAGAGCGCGATTCCTAGCGTTGGATGTCCGGCAAAGGGCAATTCTTCCCGAGTGGTAAAGATGCGAACTCTTGTCCCTTCGGTAGCTTCAAGCTCCGGTTCGCGTGGAAGAATGAAGGTTGTTTCGGAAAGATTCATCTCACGGGCCAGCGCTTGCATTTGTTTGTCGGTCAAACCACGTGCGTCGGTGAAGACGGCCAATGGATTACCCGCGAGCGGCGTTCGAGTAAAAACATCAAGTTGAACGAAATCGTAGTTGGCGGCCATATCCGTAAATATTTGTTCGTCTAATGTCGGAGTGCTTCAGCCGGAGAGATTCGCGTGGCATAACGCGCTGGAATTAGACACGCAATCACGGCGATAACGGCAAGGACCAACGGCACCGTAATAAAAGTAAACAGGTCGGTGGAAGACACGGCGAACAGCAAGCTCGACATAAGACGCGTGACGAACATTGAAACCACCAAACCGGCCGCCGCACCGATCGAGACTAGAACTAATCCGGGGCGAACGGCGAGGACCAAAATATCGCGGATTTGCGCACCAAGCGCCATCCGAATGCCAAACTCCTGGACGCGTTGTTTCACCAGAAAAGCGGTGACGCCGTAAATGCCCAGGCTGGCGAGAAACAGTGCCAGGGCAGCAAATGTGGACATAAGAAACAAAGCTAATCGACGTCGCGCCATGGAACTGGAGATCAACTCATTCATGGTTGTTACGCCGTAGACCGGAAGCTCCGGATCAATTTGCTCCATGGTGCGCGTCAAGAGCTGTCTTGTCGTGGTAAGGTTCGCAGAGGTGCGAAGAAAAACTGCAACCCTATAAGCCGAGCGCTGAAGAATCGATCCGTATAAGCGTGGTTCTGGCGGTTGATCCAACCCGTGGTCCAGCACATCGCCGACCACGCCGATAATTTCAGAGTCGGTGGCTGTCCTAGCAGAGTCGGTGGCTGTCCTCTTAGAGTCGCGCACATGTTGTCCAATCGGATCTTGTTGCGGGAAGAATTTTCGGGCGAACGCTTCATTGACAACGACAACGTTGGTTGCGCCATAATCATCATGATCCGTGAAGACGCGTCCTTTCCTTAGCGGAAGCTTCAGGAGATCGAAATAATTTGGGCTCACCGCGCCGTAATCAGCGGTGTACTCTTCCTGGGCGGAGGTAGCACTGTCTGGAAATGAGAACGCGATCAAATTCCTAACGTTGCTCAAGAATGGAACATTTGTGCTCAACCCAACCGCAACGCTCTGCACACCTGGTGCGGCCTCCAAGCGCTGAACCAATTCGCGCGCAAGTCGCGCGCGCTGCGGCGGATTCAAATAATGATTGGCGTCGGGGTCGTTTGGCACCGGGATCCAGATTTGCGCGACAGTTACACCGCGCGGATCAATGCCCGGTCGTTCGCGAAGCATCGCCGAAAAACTCCGGATCAATAATCCTGCGCTGATCAACAAGACCACGGACAAAGCGACCTCCAACGTCACTAGCGCTGCCCGGGAGCGGCTTTGACGAATCCCGTGTTGTCCGCCGGTGCGGCCGCCTTCTTTCAAATCGTGATTTGGGTCGGTCAACGTGGCGTGAAATGCCGGACCTAGCCCGAACAGAATCCCACTGAAGACCGACAGCACAAGGGCCAGAGCGATTAGTCGCCAATCGCCATGGATTTCATTTAGTCGAGGGACCTCTTGAGGCAGCAACGCGAGCAACGAGTCGCGGGCAAATCCCAGCACGAGTAGAGCTGCCGCCGCGCCGGTCAAAGAGATGAGCACACTCTCGGTCAGGACCTGACGCACTAGTCGAGAGCGCGAGGCTCCAAGCGCCTGACGAATCGCAAATTCGCGCATTCGCGTCAACGAGCGTGCGATCAGGAGAGTGGCAACATTCACGCACACGATTAGGAGAACGAAAGCTACCGCGGTCAGCAACACGATCAGCATTGGGCGCACGTCGCCGGTAAGACTCGATTGCACAGGCTCAATTCGAAGCTCCCAGCGTGACTGGTTAGGATAGTCGTCTGGATAGCTCTGCTGCAGTTGCCTAACGAACGCATCCAATCTTTGTTGCGCTTCTTTGATCGACAATCCGGGCTTGAGCCGTCCCATTGCGCCGGGAATAAATCGGAGACCTCGATCCGGCGGGACGGGATACGGCAGAGCAACGAATCCTGCGGCTGACCAAAGTTCCACATCACCGATAAGACCTTTACCGGGATGACGAAAATCAGGCGGCATCACCCCGATGATGGTGTAGCCATCCTCGTCCAAGCGAATTCTTTTGCCGATCACGTTTGGATCGCCGCCGAACTGTCGTTTCCACAATGCGTCACTGATCACCACGCCATCCACAACACCTGGGACCCAATCTGCTTGGGTGTATGCACGTCCCAATGCAGGTTTCGCCCGCAGCATGTCAAAATAACTCGGACTCGTGCCGAGCAGCTCGACGCGCTCCACCCGTTCGCCACCGGTTAGAGCGGTGGGGGCTGGAAAGATCACGCTAATCTGCTCAAAAATGTCCGAATGCTGGCGTAAATCTTCGAATTCCGGCACAGACATGCCGACATTTCTGGCGCCGGCGCGATTGTCAAAAATTCGAACCAGTCGCTCCGGCTGAGGAAATGGCAGCGGCTGGAGAAGGACTGCCTGAACGAGCGTGAAGATGGCGATGTTGCCACCAATTCCGAGCGCCAAAGTCAGCACGCTAATGAGAAGAAAAGCCGGCGTCTTTACAAGTGTTCGCGCAGCATAACGCAAATCGGCGATGAGATTTTCCATAGATTTGTTTCTTGCTCTTTGTAACGGAGAAGCGACCTTCCACAAGTTCATTATTATCACAATGATATTGCCGTTTCCGCACGATTGTGCTATTCGTTGGGAAGAGGTTTTAGGATTACTGGATTACTTTTAGGAGGTTCCCTTGCTCGATGATTTGCGCGCCCTCGTAGAGTTTGCGCAGGCCGGGTCCATAGCCGGTGCTGCCGATCGTCTATTCCGGACGCCCTCAGCGATTACCCGGCAAGTGCAAAGGCTGGAGGCTTCATTGGGTGCCGAGTTGCTCGACCGCTCGGTAAAGCCGCCGCGTCTGAACTCGCTTGGCTCCAGGGTACTCGAACAAGCGCGAGATCTGTTGCAGCGGACGGAGGCGCTGAAATCTCTTACGTCGCGCGACGCCGAACCTCACGGCCTCTTGCGCATCGGGCTCGCGCATGCCCTGGCCGAGGGGACGCTTATCGAACCTATTCGGGCGCTGACTGAAAAATACCCCAAGGTCCGAGTGCGGCTGTCGAGCGAACTTACCGGTGAATTAATTCACCGGCTGCTCGCGGGTGAACTCGACGTTGCTGCCGTGCTGTTGCCCGAAGGTAAAGCCGCGCCTCCGCCACTTCTGACGAATATCATCGCTAGCGACCGCATGGAGATCGTTCAAGGCGCCGCAGGCAACGTTCGCGGTGATTGGAAAAGTTTGGGCCGAGCACCCTGGGTGCTCAATCCGCCCGGGTGCTTTCTTCGGGCGAGCCTCATCGATCGGATGGAGCGTGCCGGCTTCACCCCAATGATTGCGGCTGAAGTCCACAACATGCATATGCAGCTGGCGTTCGTTCAGTCCGGTTATGGTGTCGGGCTGCTACCCGCTCGCTTTATTGCCAGGAATCATTCTATCGATCCCGTGAAAGTATTGCGTCCCCCATCGTTTGACCTGCACCGATCCGTCGCGATAGTCCGGGTTGGGCAACTCGGTGCCTTGGAGAGGGCCGTCGGACTGTTGGAACACGGGTTTCGGCAATTGTTTGATGCTGCCGACACCAAGAAGCCCGTGACGAGGCACCGAAGAGGTGTGCCCGCGAATCGGCGGGCGGCGCGACCGCCCAAGTAGTCCCCTGACACCGCCGATCCTGCCTTTTGCGTCGCATAATCGTTGGAACTAAAATGCAGTCAGCACCGTTAGCTCAGCTGGTAGAGCAAGTGACTGTTAACCGCTGATTCCTCATAGCAAAATGCTTTAGCTACCGAACTCGAAAATCAGGCAATTGCCCTTTGTTTCAAAAACGAACGTTTTTGAACTGCCGGCCCTCTGGAAGCAGATTCTTGAGCAACCGACCACCCTCGTCGTCAGCGTTGTTGCGGTTGTTCCGATTCCGAATTCTTCAATTCGACCATGCTCCATGAAAACAACTTGGTCTGCCGCGTTGAGGGTTCGACTTCCCATCCTGTCCACTCTTCCTCCAAATAAAGATGCCTATCCCTTTTTACCCCCGAACCGTTTCGAGCACACAGGAGATCGCCGGAGTTGATCCATCTGATGGCACCTTCAGCTCGAACCATCTTCATGGGTGAATCACATTTGTAAAAAGGCAGCTTCCAGAACGAACCAAATCCCGCACTTTTTTGTTGAGCTTCCCGGGGTTGGCTTTGAGTTGCTTCAAAAACTTGGGGAGCTGATGCACGGTCGAGAGCGGATCGTGTTTTGCGCTCCATTTGATAAATTCAAATAGAACAGGGATTAGGTCCAAGCCCTTCTCGGTGAGAGTGTAAATGTCTTTTCGTTGATCCTCCCCGTGCGGAGATTTCTTGATTACCTCGATCCTCTCGAGAAAGTCCAGGCGCGAAGCGAGGATATTGGTCGCAATGCCTTCCTCGGCTTTTAAAAACTCGCCATAGGTTTTTT
>Ga0193751_1000171_pt1 | contig 58792 bp, 70 predicted proteins | sample L1c2metaG_FD_143050 | JGI IMG/M metagenome (GOLD analysis project Ga0193751, IMG submission 143050) | Soil microbial communities from a riparian zone of the East river system, Colorado, United States - L1c2 | ecosystem: Environmental > Terrestrial > Soil > Riparian zone | place: USA: East River...
GGAACGTTCACCGAGAGCGCGTGCAGTTCCCCCGTCAGCCCCCGACGCGCACGCGTTCCGGTGAGCCCCCTGACGGAGCTTCTGTCATGCAAACCAAGATTCTTCTGCTCGGCGCCGCGGCATTGGCGCTCACGCCAACCCTCGCCTCGGCGGCCCCCGGCGGCAACGGTTCGACTAGCAACGGCTCGACCAACGGCGCCGGCTATGATCATTCCAATGGCCCGACCACGACCGGCCAGCCCGGCGCGGATTGTGAGGCCCTGGTTGCTTCCGGCGACGGATCGACACCGGGCAATTCGGCGTCGGCACCAGGCTCGGCATTCAATCCAGATGGCACGTCCGGCTCCGTCTATGCCGGAAACCAAACGCAGAACTCACGCAACTCGGCGTCGGTGTCCCAGTACGACGTCGCCTGCTCGAACCAGCCGAATTAGACCTGGGGGAGCTTGAGACCGGCCCGAAGCGCCCCTTGGGGGTCTTTTACAACAGGGAGGGCACATGCCTTTACGGGATTCGAAGCTCGCGCTCTGCGAGCGTTCGACTTGCTACAAGATTGCCGGCGGCGTGTGGCTGGTCGGCGCCGGCCTCGTCGCCGCAGCCGCGCTGACCTCGCCCCGCGAGGCGCGGGCGGTCCCGGCCTTCGCCCAGCAGACCGGGCAGCCATGCAAATCCTGCCATGTCGGCGGCTTCGGACCCGAGCTCACGCCGTTCGGCCGGGAGTTCAAGTTGGGCGGCTACACGCTGCGCGCGCACGCCTCGATCCCAGTTGCGGCAATGGCCGTCACATCCTTCGCGCACACACGCAAAGACCAGGTTCCCGCTCCCGAGCATCTCAGCAGGAACGATAATCTCACGCTCGATGAGGCGGCCCTATTCATCGCCGGCGGCCTCGGACAGCATTTGGGGGCGTTCGCAGAGGTCACCTACGAGGGAATCGACCGGCACTTCACCTGGGACAATCTCGATGTCCGGGCGGTCACGGCCGGCCACCTGTTCGGCGAGGACGCGACGTTGGGTCTGTCGCTCAATAACAGTCCCACGGTGCAGGACGCGTGGAATACGCTGCCGGCCTGGGGCTTCCCATTCACCGACACGGAGGTTTCCGAAACTCCGGCTGCGGCGCCGCTGATCGACGATTCGCTGGCGCAGGGCGTCGTTGGGCTGACCGCCTACACCTGGATCGGCCACAAGGCCTATCTCGAGGCGGGCGGCTATACGAGCCTATCACGCGGGACCTTGTCGTTCCTCGGATCAGACCCATTCGACCCGGGCTCGATCCACGGCGTTGCGCCTTACGGCCGCGTCGCCTGGCAGACCAACCTCGTCGGAGGCACGTTTGAGCTTGGGGCGAGCGCGCTCAGGGCATCCCTATTCCCTGAGCGCGACCGCTCGAGCGGGTTTACCGACAGCTACACGGATCTCGGCCTCGATACCTCCTGGCAGAAGACGATCGGATCGAGCGACACCGTCTCGTTCAACCTGCGTTACGAGCACGAGCGCGCGAACCTCCGCGCCAGCTGCGCGCTTGGGCTGATCGGCGATGGCAGCGATATCAGCTGCGGGCGCTTCCACCTCAACGAATGGCGCGCGGCGGCCCGCTACACGCTGCACGACAAGATCGGGTTCACCTTGTCTCCGTTCAGCATCACCGGATCGCGCAACGCCAACGTGTTCGACGGAAATGGAAAACCGGACAGCAACGGCGTCATGGGGCAGGTCGACTATACTTTCTGGCCGGCAAGCAATTCGCCGCTCGGCCCACGGTTCAACGCCCGGGTCGGCGCGCAGTACACGCGCTACGGGAAGTTCAACGGCCGCCATCGCAATTTCGACGGAGAGGGTGCGAACGCTTCCGACAATGACGTGCTGAGGGTGTTCACCTGGGTCGCATTCTGACGGGCGCGCAAAAAAAGGCGGAGCACCGAAACGCTCCGCCTTCCCCTCTTTAGGCCCCGAAATTCTTTAAGCGACGGCCGCTTGCGGCTCCGGCTCTGACGCTTCCTCCGGATCGCGCAGCACATAGCCGCGGCCCCAGACGGTCTCGATGTAATTGGCGCCGCCGCATGCCAGCGACAGTTTCTTCCTGAGCTTGCAGATGAACACGTCGATGATCTTGAGTTCGGGTTCGTCCATGCCGCCGTAGAGATGATTGAGGAACATCTCCTTGGTCAGCGTCGTGCCCTTGCGGAGCGAAAGCAGCTCCAGCATCGCATATTCCTTGCCGGTCAGATGCACCCGGGCGCCGTCGACCTCGACCGTCTTGGCGTCGAGGTTCACGGCGAGCTTGCCGGTGCGGATGACCGATTGCGAATGGCCCTTCGAGCGACGGACGATCGCGTGGATCCGCGCCACCAGCTCATCGCGGTGGAACGGCTTGGTCACGTAATCGTCGGCGCCGAAGCCCAATGCGCGGACCTTGCTGTCCATCTCGCCGATGCCCGACAGGATCAGGACCGGCGTTGAAACCTTCGCCGTGCGCAGTTTCTTGAGCACGTCATAGCCGTGCATGTCCGGCAGATTGAGGTCGAGACAGATGATGTCGTAATCGTAGAGCTTGCCGAGATCGAGGCCCTCTTCGCCCAGATCCGTGGTGTAGACGTTGAAGCCCTCGCTACTCAGCATCAGCTCGATGCTCTTGGCGGTCGTTGGCTCGTCTTCGATCAGCAGCACGCGCATCGCTAAATTCCCCGTTCTCGGCCAAAAGCGTTACTCGCCCTTAACGGCCTTGAGCGTCCATTAACCATTCGAGGTCTGAAGGGAAAAGGTTAATATTGTGTAACTCGCTGAATTCCTTGGCGGGTTGCAATCGAGTCACAAATTCATCCACCGTAGTGGTCACCGCGACTCTGGATTTGATCCGGGGGAAGCGATCGAGTGTTGCTACTGGATTGCTTCGTCGCCGTACTGCTCGCAATGACGATTGATGCGGCTCGAGGACCGGATTCTCTTCATTGACGGCGAGGGCCTCGTGCTCGACAAGCCCGCGGGATTGCCGGTCGACCAGCCGCGCCGCGGCGGAGATTCGATCATGTTCAGACTGGGCGAACTGCGCTGCGGATTTCAACGGCCGCCGACGCCGATGCATCGGCTCGACACCGATACCAGCGGCTGCCTGCTGTTCGCCCGCTCGCCCAAGGCGCGCGCGATATTCCAGCAAGCATTCGAGACGCGACAGGTAGAAAAATATTATGTCGCGGTCGTGGGCAGCGAGATCGCCGAGGAATCCGGAATCATCGACCTGGCGCTGAGCAAGACGTCGAGCGCGGAAACGGGGTGGCGGATGGTCAGTGACGAACATGGAGCGTCAGCAGTAACGCACTGGCGGCGGCTTGCGGTGCGCGACGGCTCCACTTTGGTGGAGTTTCGCCCGGTCACGGGGCGCACGCACCAGATTCGCGTCCACGCGCGCGAGGCGTTCGGCAGCGGCATCGTCGGCGATCGGGTGTACGGCATTCCCGGGGGGCCGATGTTGCTCCATGCCTCGCGGCTGGTGGTTCCAAGGGACGGCAAGCCCACGATCGACGTGACCGCTCCTCTGCCCGACGATTTTGGCGAATGGCGCGATGCGGCCTGACGATGTGCACATTCCCGAAGATGCACTGAGCGAAACCTTTCTCGCCGCGACCGGCCCCGGCGGGCAGAACGTCAATAAGGTCGCGACCGCGGTCCAGCTGCGCGTCGACCTGTTCAGGCTCGGTCTGCACCCCGACGTCTACGAGCGATTGAAGACAATCGCCGGCAGCCGCATCACCGGTGGCGGCGAGCTTCTGATCACCGCTCGTCGCTTCCGCACCCAGGACGCAAACCGCACCGATGCACGCCACCGGCTGGCGGAAATGATCGCGGCTGCCCATATCGCCCCCCGCAAGCGCAAGCCGACGCGCCCGAGCAGGGCCGCCAAGGCGAAGCGCGTTGATACGAAAAAGCAGCGGAGCGCCGTCAAGCAAACGCGGGGAAGGGTCACATTGGACTGATGTACGATTTCAAGATCGCAGCCGCGGACAAGGCAACGCTTTATTGCGACCTCGCCGGGGCGCTCGACGGCCTGGTCGCTGACGAGCGCGACGCGATTGCCAATATGGCCAATTCCGTGGCGCTGATCTGGGAAAGCCTGCCCGACCTCAACTGGGCGGGCTTCTACCGCAATGTCGGCGGCGAGTTGGTGGTCGGGCCGTTCCAGGGCCGCCCCGCGTGCATCCGCATTCCATTCGGCTCGGGAGTGTGCGGAGCGGCCGCGGCAAGCCTCCAGGTCCAGCGGGTTGACGACGTCCACGCCTTCGATGGGCATATCGCCTGCGACTCGGCATCGACGAGCGAGCTGGTCGTGCCGATCGTGCGCGACGGCGAGCTGATTGCGGTGCTCGACCTGGATAGCCCGACGCCCGCGCGGTTCACCGAGGAAGACGAGGCCGGCTGCGTCAGGCTCGCCGAGATTTTGGCGAAGGTTTTGTAACCCGTCATTCCAGCGAAAGCTGGAATCCATGGACGCAAGGTTCGCGTTTGCTCTTGGGTGCAAGTGTTCATGGATCCCGGATCAAGTCCGGGATGACGAATGGAGAATCGTCAGCTCAGTTGCTCCAGCCGCTCGTCGCTCAAGCTTCCCGGGATCAACATCACCGGGCACGGCAGCTTGCCCGCGTCATTGCCGGTGAAGTTCGCGACCAGCGGACCCGGATTGCCGCTCGGCGCGGCGCCGAGCACCAGCGCCGCGACCTCGAGGCGCTCGCCGACATAGTCGCGCACCGCTTTGACCGCTTCGCCCTGCTGGATGATGATGTTCGCCTCGACTCCAGACTCGTCGAGGATTTCTCCGATCGCGGCGCTGACGACGCCTTCGATGCGCAGCTTCTGCTCTTCCTCGATCGCCGCCTGGACGCCGCCGAACTGCACGAAATCCTGTGGCTCGACGATTCCCAAGACTTCGATGCGGCCCTTGGTCTTGGCGGCGCGGCGCGCGGCGAAGCGCAGCGCGACCCGCGCTTCCGGGCTGTCGTCGACCACGACGAGATAAGTGCGTTTGGCTTCGGCCCCCATGATGAACCGAGTGCTGCGTTAAACGCGGCTTAAGTGCAAGCGGGAGGCTAGGGTATTCGCCGCAGACTTGACCGGGCCCGCCGCATTGGCTTTGAGCCGCGCGAGCCTCCTTCAGCGGAACCCGCCGATGCCCATCGAACTCAAAATGCCCGCGCTCTCCCCGACCATGGAGGAGGGAACGCTCGCCAAATGGCTGGTTAAGGAAGGCGACGAAGTGAAGTCGGGCGATATCCTGGCCGAGATCGAGACCGACAAGGCGACGATGGAGTTCGAGGCGGTCGACGAGGGCACGATCGCCAAGATCCTGGTCCCCGAAGGGACCGACGGGGTGAAAGTCGGCGCACCGATCGCGATTTTGGCCGGCGAAGGGGAAGATGCTGGAGCGGCGGCCAAGGCTGCGCCCAAAGCCGACACTGCCGCCCCGGCTCCTCCGAAACCGGCTCCCGAACCGAAGGCGGACGCGATTCCCAAGACTGCCGCACCGCCGCAGGCGCCGGTTGAGACTCCTGCCGCTCCGCCGCAGCCCGCACCCGCCGCGCCCGCTAAAGCCGAAGGCGAGCGGATCAAGGCCTCGCCGCTCGCCAGGCGCCTCGCCGAAGCGCAGGGCATCGACCTCACGAAAATCCAGGGCAGCGGCCCCGGCGGGCGGATCGTCCGCGCCGACCTCGGCAAGGCCGCCGGCGGTGCCGCCGCCGCAGCTCCGCACGCCGCTCCGGTCGAGCCGGGCGAGATCCCGCACGAAGTCGTCAAGCTGTCGAACATCCGCAAGACGATCGCGCGCCGCCTGACCGAGTCGAAGCAGCAGGTCCCGCACATCTATTTGACCGTCGACATCCAACTCGACGCGCTGTTGAAGCTCAGGAGCGAGCTCAACGCCGGCCTCGTCAGCCGCAACATCAAGCTTTCGGTCAACGATTTGATGATCAAGGCGCTGGCCGTCGCGCTGATCGAAGTGCCCGAGTGCAACGTCAGCTTCGCCGGCGACACGTTGATCAAATACAGCCGCGCCGACATTTCGGTCGCGGTGTCGATCCCGGGCGGGCTGATCACGCCGATCGTCGCCGATGCGAACGGAAAGAGCATTTCGGCGATCGCGACCGAGATCCACGACCTCGCCGCTCGGGCGAAAGAGGGCAAGCTCCAGCCGGAGGAATATCAGGGCGGCACCGCGTCCTTAAGCAACATGGGCATGTACGGCATCAAGAATTTCGAGGCGGTGATCAATCCGCCGCAGGGGATGATCATGGCGATCGGCGCGGGCGAGAAGCGGCCTTACGTGATCAATGACTCGCTGCAGATCGCGACTGTGATGAGCGCAACCGGCAGCTTCGATCACCGCGCCATCGACGGCGCCGACGGCGCCAAGCTGATGCAGGCGTTCAAGCGGCTGGTCGAGAACCCGCTGGGGATGCTGGCTTGAGCAAAGCGGACCGAGTTCCGCTCATCCGCGTCACCGCGATGCCGGCCGACACCAACCCTTATGGCGGCGTGTTCGGCGGCTGGCTGATGAGCCAGATGGCGCTGGCCGCGGGCTCGCTCGCCTCGCGCCACAGCAAGGGCAAGGCGGTGGTCGTTGCGGCTGACGAGCTGCAGTTTCCGGGCGCACCGCAGATCGGCGACGAGATCTCGGTCTTCGCCGAGCTCGAGCGGCAGGGGCGGAGCTCGATGACCATAAGCGTCGAGGCGGTCGCGCGCGAACGCGACGGCGAGGCCGAGACGAAGATCGGGAGCGGGCGCTTCACTTTCGTTGCGCTGGGGGCGGACGACAAACCGCGCGAGATCGCGCCACAGGACACAGGCCATGGCTGACCAATATGATGTGATCGTCCTCGGCTCCGGGCCGGGCGGCTATGTCGCCGCGATCCGCGCCGCGCAGCTGGGCTTGAAGACCGCGATCGTCGAGCGCGAGCTGCTCGGCGGCATCTGCCTCAACTGGGGCTGCATCCCGACCAAGGCGCTGCTGCGCTCGGCCGAGGTGTTCCACTACCTCCAGCACGCCGACGCCTACGGCCTCAGTGCCGGAAAGCCCGGGTTCGACCTTGCCAAGGTCGTCGCGCGCAGCCGCGCCGTGGCCAAGCAACTCAATCAGGGCGTCACGCACCTGATGAAAAAGAACAAGATCACGGTAGTAATGGGCGAAGGCAAGCTCACCGGCAAAGGCAAGCTGTCGGTCGCCGGCGCGGACGGCAAGGCGACCGAGCTCGCGGCCAGGCACATCATCATCGCGACCGGCGCACGGGCGCGCGAGCTGCCGTTCGCCGAGGCCGACGGCAAGCGCATCTGGACCTACCGCCACGCCATGACTCCGCCCGACATGCCGACCGAGCTTCTGGTGATCGGCTCGGGCGCGATCGGGATCGAGTTCGCGAGCTTCTACGCCGATTTGGGCGCCAAGGTGACGGTGGTCGAGATGCTCGACCGCGTGGTCCCGGTCGAGGACGCCGAGGTCAGCGACCAGCTCGCCAAGAGCCTCACTAAGCAGGGGCTGACGATCCTCACCAGCGCTGGCGTCGAAAGCCTCGAGGCCGACGCCAAGGGCGTCGCGGCCAAGATCAAGACCAAGGATGGCAAAACCGCCGAGCAGCGCTTCAGCCACGCCATCGTCGCCGTCGGGATCGCGCCCAACACCGAGAATATCGGGCTCGAGGCGCTCAGCGTCAAAACCACCAAGGGCCATATCGACACCGACCCCATGTGCCGCACCAACGTCCCCGGGATTTGGGCGATCGGCGACGTCACCGCGCCGCCCTGGCTGGCCCACAAGGCCAGCCACGAAGGCGTCACCGCGGCCGAAGCGATCGCCAAGGATCTCGGCAACAAGGACGCGCATCCGCACGCGGCCGACCCCTTGAATATCCCGGGCTGCACCTATTGCCGGCCGCAGGTCGCGAGCGTCGGCCTGACCGAAGCCGCGGCCAAGGAGAAGGGCTACGAGATCAAGGTTGGCAAGTTCCCGGCAATCGGCAACGGCAAGGCGATCGCGCTGGGCGAGGTCGAGGGGTTCGTGAAGACGGTGTTCGACGCCAAAACCGGCGAGCTGCTCGGCGCGCACATGATCGGCGCCGAAGTCACCGAGCTGATCCAGGGCTACACTATCGGCAAGACCGCCGAGCTCATTGAGGACGATTTCATCCAGACCGTCTTCCCGCACCCGACCTTGTCCGAGATGATGCACGAGAGCGTGCTCGCCGCGTTCGGAAGGGTGATCCACATCTGATGAGCGCGCCGACCACCAGCACCCGCACGTTGGTCATCGCGCTCCTCGCGAACCTCGGCATTGCCGCCTCGAAGTTCGTCGCGGCGATGATCACCGGCTCGTCGGCAATGCTGACCGAGGGCGTACACAGCGTGGTGGATTCGACCAACCAGCTGCTGCTGATGTGGGGCCGCCGGCAGTCGAAGAAGCCGCCCGACAAATACCATCCCTTCGGTTACGGCCGCGAACTTTACTTCTGGAGCTTCGTCGTCGCCGTGCTGGTGTTCTCGCTTGGCGCCGGAGTGTCGATCTACGAAGGCATCATCCACATCGCGAACCCGGAAAAAGCGGTGTCGCCGATCGTCGCCTACGTCGTGCTGCTGGTCGCCTTCGTGCTCGAAGGCTGGTCGACGCGCGAAGCCTTCCAGGAATTCAAGGTCGCCAAGGGCGAATTCGGCTGGTTCGAGGCGGTGCGCGAATCCAAGGACCCACCCGCGTTCATCGTCTTGCTCGAAAATGGCGCGGCGATGGCCGGGATCATCGCCGCCGCGGTCGGCCTGGCCTTGTCGCAGCTGACCGGGAATCCGTTTTACGATGGCGCGGCATCGGTCGTCATCGGCATCATCCTCGGCCTCACCGCCATGCTCCTTGCCTATGAGTCCAAGGGCCTGCTGATAGGCGAGGCAGCGGACCCGGCGCTGGTACGCGGACTTCGCGAACTGGCGGGCAGCAAGGCGGGTATCGTCGGGGTCGGTCACGTGCTGACCAGTCATACGGCGCCCGACCAGATCACCGCGATGATGAACGTCGATTTTGACGACCGCATCACGGCAGGCGACGTCGAGCGCCTCGTCCAGGAAATCGAGAAGGAAGCGCACCACCGCTGGCCGCAGGTGCGGCGGCTGTTCATTCGCCCCCTGCAAGGCGCTGCCAAGCAGCTGGAAAGCTAGCGATGGCCCAGTCGATGCACGACGTCTCGGATCCGCGGAATGCGTCGATCCTGATCAATGTCAACGGCGAGATGAAGCCCCGCGCGGAAGCCGTCGTGTCGGTGTTCGACAGCGGCTTCATGCTCGGCGACGGGGTGTGGGAAGGGCTGCGCGTCCATGCCGGGAAGATCGCATTCCTCGACCGCCATCTCGACCGATTGTTCGAAGGCGCTAAGGCGATCGCGATGGACGTCGGCCTGACGCGCGAGGCGCTGACCAGGCGGCTGTACGAGACGCTCGACGCCAACACCATGAGCGACGGTGTTCACATCCGGCTGATGGTCACGCGCGGCGTGCGCTCGACGCCCTACCAGGACCCCCGGGTCGTGGTGACTCCGGCGACGGTGGTGATCATCCCCGAATTTAAGGAGCCGCCGGAAGGCGTCCATGAGCGCGGGCTCAAGCTCTTCACCGTGCACGTTCGACGCGGCGATCCCGCGGTGCAGGACCCCAAGCTCAACTCGCATTCCAAGCTCAATTGCATCCTCGCCTCAATCCAGGCGACCCAGGCCGGCGCCGACGAGGCGTTGATGCTCGATCCGCACGGGTTCGTCGCGACTTGCAACTCGACCCACTTCTTCATCGTCCGCAAAGGCGAGGTGTGGACCTCGAGCGGCAAATATTGTCTCGGCGGGATCACCCGGGCGCTGGCGCTCGAGATCGCGCGGGAGGCCGGCATCCCGGCGATCGAGAAGGATTTCTCGCTGACCGACGTCTACGGCGCGGACGAGGCGTTCGTCACCGGCACTTTCGCGGGCATCGTGCCGGTGCGCGAAGTGGACGGGCGCAAGCTGACCGACGGCCGCGGGCCGATGGTCGAACGGCTGCAGCAGCTGTACGCCGAGCGGGTCGAGCGCGACGTCGCGGAGCAGCGCCGCCCGTGACGCTGCGCATCGCGATGTGGTCGGGCCCGCGAAACCTCTCCACCGCGATGATGCGCAGCTTCGGAAGCCGGGCCGACACCTTCGTCACCGACGAGCCGTTCTACGGCTGCTTTTTGAAGGACAGTGGCGCCGACCACCCGATGCGCGACGAGGTGATCGCGGACATGGATTGCGACTGGCGAAGCGTCATGGCGGCGCTGCGCGGCCCTCCGCCCGAGGACAAGCCGGTCTGGTACCAGAAGCACATGTGGCACCACATGGTTGGGCCGATCGGGTACGATGATTTCTCCGGCTTCACCCACGCCTTCCTGATCCGCGAGCCCGAGCGGATGATCGCGTCTTACCTGCGCAAGCGCGAGAGCGCGGCGTTCGAGGATTTCGGGCTGGGCGCCCAAGCGGAGTTCTTCGAGCGCGAGGCGAATCTGCTGGGTAAGGCGCCGCCGGTCGTGGACGCGAACGACGTGCTCGCCAATCCTCAAGCCGTGCTGTCGAAACTCTGCGCCTCGCTCGGCATTCCGTGGGACCCGGCGATGCTGAGTTGGGCGTCCGGGCGGCGTGACACCGATGGCATTTGGGCCGAGCATTGGTACGGCGCGGTCGAGGCGAGCACCGGCTTCGGTCCGCCCGACACCGAGGCGGTCGACTTGCCCGACGATGCGCGCCGCCTCGCCGACCGCTGCCGGCCCTATTACGAGCGGCTGGCCCGGCACCGCCTTCAGGCTTGACGCGCCGCCGACGCTCCTACGTCAGGACCCTGACGCCTTCCTTGGCCCACTCCTTATCGACATCGACGCCTCCTTCGGCCCACTGTTCGCGGGTCCAGCATTCGACGCTTTCGAGGCGGCTTCCCGTTTGAGGCTCGACGCGCATGCAGTATCTGGTCTCCGCCGTTCCTGCCGGGGCGGCCGTAGTTTCCGTTGGTTGGGTACTTGCTGCTGTCGAAGTGGCGATGATCGCGCTCAACGCTACGACCAATCCTGTGTTTGCCATATCGTTTCTCCTTGAACGCTGGCGCGCCTCTTATCGTCCGGTTTGCCGCCGGACGCGAGGCCGTTTCGACAGAGCGGCTTCAGTCTGCGGGCAACTCGCATCGGGCAAAATCACCGCTTGAAGTTGACCCGGCGTCAACGTGTACAAGCCGCGGCATGGACCAGCCGCTCGACACTCCGCTCGACATTCGCGAGGTCGCCAAGCGCACCGGGCTGACCAGCCGCGCGTTGCGCTTCTACGAGGCGCGCGGGCTGCTGAAACCGCTGCGCACCTACAGCGGGCGGCGCCTCTACGGCCGCGGCGAGCTCGAGCGCATCCAGCAGATCCTCGCGCTCAAGCGCGCCGGCCTGAGCCTGGCGCAAATCGGCAAGCTGACCCAGCATGGATCGCTCGATCTCTCCGCGATCGTCGACGCGCAATTGAAAGTCATCGAGGAGCGCAAGGCCGAGCTCGACGAAGCTCGCAAGCTGCTTCTTACCGTCAAGTCTCGCATCGACCGCGGCGAGCCCGTCGATGCCGCGACCTTCTGCTCGCTGATCCGTCAGGGAGACAAGATCATGGAAGCCGAAGACTGGAAGAAAGTGACCGATCGCTATTTCTCACCCGAAGAGCAGGCGCGTTGGGCCGAACGAATGAAGGACGCTCCGGCCGAGTTCGATCAGGAAGAATATAGCCGTAGGTGGAAAGATCTCGGCACGCGTGTCGAGGCGGCGATCCCGAAAGGGCCGGACAGCCTCGAGGCGCAGGCGCTCTACGACGAATGGCAGGCGCTTCTCGCGCCGTTCACGGCGGTCGCGACGCCCGAAATGATGCAGGGCGCGACCAATCTCTACGAACGGATGGGCGAGTGGGAGAAAGAAGTGCCGGCGCCGTTCACCTCGCAGGCCTTCGCCTTCATCCAGGAAATCGGGCGGCGGCGGAAGGCTTAGCTGCCGTAAATCCCGGTCAGCTCGGCGCGGCCGACGACATGCCTGTTGGCTTCCTTGTCGACGTCTCCAGCCTTGGCATTCGCCGGGACACCGAGCCTGTCGACATCGACCGCGAACAATCTGAAGCGATAATGGTGCGGCCCATGTCCCGGGGGCGGGCAGGGGGCGCTGTAGCCGGGCTTGCCGAAATCGTTGAGCGCCTGGGCGAAGGCGCTCCCCGCGCTGTTGCCCGCGCCCGCGTCAAGCGACCGCAGGTTCGCCGGGATGTCGTAGGCGCCCCAATGGTGGAAGGTGGCGCTTGGCGCATCGGGATCGTCGACCACCAGCGCAAAGCTTTCGGTCCCCTGCGGCGGTTCGCCCCAAGCGAGCGGCGGCGACTGGCCCGCGCCGCTGCAGGTGAATTGCGCCGGGATCGCCTGGCCGTTCTGGAACGCTGGGCTGGTCAGCGAGAATTGGGCCACGGCCGTGTCAGTCCTCGCGCCGCAGCCGGCAGCGGCGACGAGCAGGAGAAAGGGAGCGAAGCGTTGCCACATGACCTTGTCCGGCATGAGCTCGATCACCATCTGCAACGTCTCCGCGAAAAGGCAGTTCCGGCGCGACGCTGCGGTTGACCGTTTGCCGCCCCGCCGCTATTGGCCCGCCGTCCGAGCGACAGCGACCACGCGTCACTAGCGCCGGACAAGAGCTGAACATTGCTCGACACGCGATGGCCAGGCGGCCCCGCCTCAACCAAGGGGGTGCCGTCCGGGACTTCGCGCTTTTGCGTTGGGCAAAGTAACCGCCGGGCTTTCCGGCAATGAAAGGTGAAGGCTTCATGCCGACGATTAACCAGCTGATCCGCAAGGGTCGCGAACCGCAGAAGGCCAAGTCCAAGGTCCCTGCGATGGAGCAGAACCCGCAAAAGCGCGGCGTCTGCACCCGTGTCTATACGACGACCCCGAAGAAGCCGAACTCGGCTCTGCGCAAGGTGGCCAAGGTTCGCCTGACCAACCAGCGCGAGGTGATCAGCTACATCCCCGGCGAGGGCCACAACCTCCAGGAGCACAGCGTCGTGCTGATCCGCGGCGGCCGTGTGCGCGACCTTCCCGGCGTGCGCTACCACGTGCTCCGCGGCGTCCTCGACACCCAGGGCGTCAAGGACCGTAGGCAGTCCCGCTCCAAATACGGCGCCAAGCGCCCCAAATAACCCACGCGAGAGTAAGCCCCGGGCAGACCCAAGTCCCGGAACAGGCTGAAGAGAAAGGAAACATCCCATGTCTCGTCGTCGTCGTCCCGAAAAGCGCGAAATCCTCCCCGATCCGAAGTTCGGGGACCTGGTCCTGTCGAAGTTCATGAATTCGGTCATGTTCGACGGCAAGAAGTCGGTCGCCGAAGGCATCGTCTACGGTGCTCTGGAGAGCGTCGAATCTCGCCTGAAGCGCGAACCGATCGGCGTGTTCCACGACGCGCTCAACAATGTGAAGCCGGGCATCGAGGTCCGCTCACGCCGCGTCGGCGGTGCGACCTACCAGGTGCCGGTCGAGGTTCGTCCCGAACGCGCCCAGGCGCTCGCCATCCGCTGGCTGATCACCGCCGCGCGCGCGCGCTCGGAGAAGACCATGTCGGCGCGCCTGTCGGGCGAGCTGATGGATGCCGCGCAGAATCGCGGCAATGCCGTCAAGAAGCGCGAAGACACGCACCGGATGGCCGAAGCCAACCGCGCGTTCAGCCACTACCGCTGGTAGGTTTCGTCCCTATATCGTGGGTGGCCGGATCCGCCGGTTCCCCACATCGCTAAGGAATATCTGAAATGGCCCGCAGCCATCCGCTCGAACGTTATCGCAACATCGGCATCATGGCGCATATCGACGCCGGCAAGACGACGACGACCGAGCGCATCCTCTATTACACCGGCAAGTCCTACAAGATCGGCGAGGTCCACGAGGGCACCGCCACGATGGACTGGATGGAGCAGGAGCAGGAGCGCGGGATCACCATTACGTCCGCGGCGACCACCTGCTTCTGGCGGGCCGACGAGGGCAAGGGCGAAGAGCACCGCATCAACATCATCGATACTCCGGGCCACGTCGACTTCACCATCGAGGTCGAGCGGAGCTTGCGCGTGCTCGACGGCGCGGTCGCCTGCTTCGACGGCGTCGCCGGCGTCGAGCCGCAATCGGAGACCGTCTGGCGTCAGGCCGAGAAGTACAAGGTTCCGCGGATGTGCTTCGTCAACAAGCTCGACCGCACCGGCGCCAATTTCGAGATGTGCGTCGACATGATCAAGGACCGCCTCGGCGCGCGACCGGCGGTGCTGTACCTGCCGATCGGCATCGAAAGCTCGTATAAGGGCCTCGTCGACCTGGTCGAGAACCGCGCGATCATCTGGCTCGAGGAGAGCCTCGGCGCGAAGTTCGTGTACGAAGAGATCCCGGCCGAGCTCAAGGACGCGACGGCCGAAGCGCGCACGCATCTCATCGAGATGGCGGTCGAGCAGGACGACCATGTGATGGAGGCCTATCTCGAAGGTACCGAGCCCGACATTGCGACGCTCAAGAAGCTGATCCGCAAGGGCACGCTCAACTTCTCGTTCGTGCCGGTGCTGTGCGGCTCGGCGTTCAAGAACAAGGGCGTCCAGCCTTTGCTCGACGCGGTGGTCGATTATTTGCCGTCGCCGCTCGACGTTCCGCCGATCGAAGGCGTGAACCCGGACAAGGACCAGCCGGAAACTCGCGAGGCGTCGGACACCGCGCCCTTCTCGGCGCTCGCGTTCAAGATCATGAACGACCCGTTCGTCGGAACGCTGACCTTCGCCCGTATCTATTCGGGCAAGCTCGACGGCACATCGTCCGTGATGAACTCGGTCAAGGACAAGAAAGAGAAGGTCGGCCGCATGCTTTTGATGCATGCCAACGACCGCGAGGACATCCAGGTCGCGTATGCCGGCGACATCGTCGCGCTGGCCGGTCTCAAAGACACGACCACGGGCGATACGCTGTGCGCGGCCAACGCCCCGATTATCCTCGAGCGGATGGAATTCCCCGATCCGGTCATCGAGGTCGCGGTCGAGCCCAAAACCAAGGCCGACCAGGAGAAGATGGGTGTCGCGCTGAATCGCCTCGCTCGCGAGGATCCGTCGTTCCGAGTGACGACCGACCATGAATCGGGCCAAACGATCATCAAGGGAATGGGCGAGCTTCACCTCGAGATTCTCGTCGACCGCATGAAACGTGAGTTCAAGGTCGAAGCGAACGTCGGCGCGCCGCAGGTCGCTTATCGTGAATCGCTCGGCCGTGCGGTCGATGTTGACTACACGCACAAGAAGCAGTCGGGCGGCTCCGGTCAGTTCGGCCGCGTCAAGGTCCAGGTCGTGCCCGGCGAGCGCGGATCGGGCGTCCAGTTCTTCGACGAAATCAAGGGCGGCAACGTCCCCAAGGAATACATCCCGTCGGTCGAGAAGGGTATGCGCGAGACGGCCGAGACCGGCAGCCTGATCGGGTTCCCGATCATCGACTTCGAGATCCACCTGATCGACGGCGCGTACCACGATGTCGACTCCTCGGCGCTGGCGTTCGAGATCACCGGCCGCGGCGCCATGCGCGAAGCGGCCCAGAAGTCGGGCATCAAGCTCCTGGAGCCGATCATGAAGGTTGAGGTGGTCACCCCGGAAGACTTCATGGGCGACGTCATCGGCGACTTAAACAGCCGGCGCGGCCAGATCCACGGCACTGACAGCCGCGGCAACGCCCAGGTCGTCGAAGCGACGGTGCCGCTCGCCAACATGTTCGGCTACGTCAACCAGCTGCGCTCGTTCACCCAGGGACGCGCGCAATACACGATGCAGTTCTCGCATTACGAAGAAGTGCCGCAGAACGTCGCCGACGAGGTGAAGGCGAAGCTGGCATAAGCGCAAAATTGTAGTTATGGGCGCGACCGCGACGGGCGGCCGCCCAAATTTCTAGAAAAGAAGAAGAGGCGTAAAATGGCGAAAGCTAAATTCCAGCGGACGAAGCCGCACTGCAACATCGGCACCATCGGTCACGTCGACCATGGCAAGACGTCGCTGACCGCGGCCATCACCAAGGTGCTCGCGGAGACCGGCGGCGCCGAGTACGTCGACTATGCGAATATCGACAAGGCCCCCGAGGAGCGCGAGCGCGGCATCACCATTTCGACTGCTCACGTCGAATATGAGACCGAGAAGCGCCACTATGCGCACGTCGATTGCCCGGGCCACGCCGACTATGTGAAGAACATGATCACCGGCGCCGCGCAAATGGACGGAGCGATTCTGGTCGTGTCGGCCGCCGACGGCCCGATGCCGCAGACCAAAGAGCACATCCTGCTCGCCAAGCAGGTCGGCGTTCCGACCATGGTCGTGTACCTCAATAAGGTCGACCAGGTCGACGATCCGGAGCTTCTGGAGCTGGTTGAGCTCGAAATCCGCGAGGAGCTTTCCAAGCGCGATTTCGATGGCGACAACATTCCGATCATCACCGGTTCGGCCCTCGCCGCGCTCGAGGACAAGAACCCCGAGATCGGCAAGGAATCGATCCTCAAGCTGATGGCGGCGGTCGACGAGTGGATTCCGCAGCCCGAGCGTCCGCTCGACAAGCCGTTCCTGATGCCGATCGAGGACGTGTTCTCGATCTCCGGCCGCGGCACGGTTGTCACCGGCCGCGTCGAGACCGGCGTCATCAAGGTTGGCGAGGAAGTCGAGATCGTCGGCATCCGCGACACCCAGAAGACGGTGGTCACCGGCGTCGAGATGTTCCGCAAGTTGCTCGATCAGGGCCAGGCGGGCGATAACATCGGCGCGCTTTTGCGCGGCGTCGGACGTGAGGACGTCGAGCGCGGCCAGGTCCTGGCCAAGCCCGGCTCGATCACTCCGCACACCGACTTCAAGGCCGAGGTCTATGTCCTGTCGAAGGACGAGGGCGGGCGTCACACTCCGTTCTTCGCCAACTACCGTCCGCAATTCTACTTCCGGACGACTGACGTCACCGGTGAGGTTCTGCTCCCCGAGGGCACCGAGATGGTGATGCCGGGCGACAATGTGAATCTGGGTGTCAAGCTGATCGCCCCGATCGCCATGGACTCGGGTTTGCGCTTCGCAATCCGCGAAGGCGGCCGGACCGTTGGCGCGGGGGTTGTCGCCGAGATCACGAAGTAATATAGGGCGCCAACCGCGCGATTCTGGATCAGGGTCGCGCGGTTCGCTTTTGAGTTTGTTGAATTACGCGAGCTTCCGCGGAAGTGGTGGCTCGCCGGCTCTTTCGCATCGGTAGGGATATGGAAACGCAGAACATCCGGATTCGCCTGAAGGCGTTCGATCATCGAGTGCTCGACCAGGCGACTGGCGACATCGCCGATACGGCGCGCCGCACGGGTGCACTGATCCGCGGTCCTATCCCATTGCCGACGCGAATTGAGAAATTCACCGTCAACCGCTCGCCGCACGTCGACAAGAAGTCGCGCGAGCAGTTCGAGGTGAGGACTTACAAGAGGCTGCTCGATATCGTGCAGCCGACGCCGCAGACGGTCGACGCGCTGATGAAGCTCGATCTCGCCGCCGGCGTCGACGTGGAGATCAAGCTGGCTTAACGCCAGCGCGCTCCGTTCGCGGGGCACATTGGGTGATACCGCCGGAGGTTAGCTCCGGGCTGCGTCCCCGCCGCTTCCTTTTGGGAGCACTAGCCCAGGCGGGGCACGCAAACATGTGGATGGGCTGCATGCACTCGGGAATGTCCCCGCGTGCCTCTGTTGAGGAGTTTGGATCATGCGCATCGGCGTGATCGCGAAAAAGGTCGGAATGACCCGTCTGTTCCAGGCGGACGGTCGGCACGTGCCGGTGACCGTCCTGCAGCTGGACGACTTGCAGGTCATTGGCCGTCGCGAGAAGGACCGTGACGGCTATACCGCCGTCCAGCTCGGCGCGGGCAAGGCGAAAGCGAAGAACGTCGCCAAGCCGCAGCGCGTCGCGTTCGGCAAGGCCGAGGTCGAGCCCAAAGCGCAGGTCGCCGAATTCCGCGTCGCCGAGGATGCGTTGCTCGATATCGGCGCACACATCAGCGCCGACCATTTCGTGCCCGGCCAGCTGGTCGACGTTTCCGGCGTGACCCAGGGCAAGGGCTTCGCCGGCGCAATGAAGCGCTGGGGTTTCAAAGGCCTGCGCGCGACCCACGGCGTTTCGGTGTCGCACCGTTCGCACGGCTCGACCGGCCAGCGTCAGGATCCGGGCAAGGTGTTCAAGAACAAGAAGATGGCGGGGCACATGGGCGCGCGCAATCGCACCCAGCAAAACCTCGAGGTCGTGCGCACCGACCCGATCCGCGGCCTGCTGTTCATCAAGGGCTCGGTCCCGGGTCACAAGGGCAGCTGGTTGACCGTCAGCGACGCGATCAAGCTGTCGCGTCCCGATGCCGCGCCGTACCCGGCGGGCATTGTCGAGCAAATGAAGGTCGAAGAGATCGAGGTTCCGGCCGCCGGTCTGGTCGACGCCGCCGCGGTGCACGAAATCCCGGCGCTGCCGAGTGACGAGGAAGTCGCCGCGATCGCCGCCGAGCAGGAAGCCGGCGGCGCGCTCGACAGCGAGATCGAGGCTGAAGCCGAGGCGGCTGCGGCCGAAGAGGCTGCGGGTGAAGCTCCGGCGGATGAGGCGAAGTCCGAGGGCGACGCCGGTTCGGCCGACGAGAGCAAGGAAAGCTAAGAGATGAAAGTCAAGGTACAGACCCTCGACGCCAAGGCTGGCGGCGACATCGAGCTCAAGGACGACATCTTTGGGGTCGAGCCGCGCGCCGACATCCTCCATCGTGTCGTGACCTGGCAGCTGATCAACCGCCGGGCGCCGGCCCGCGCCGCGCGTGAGCGCAGCGACGTTAATCGTACGGGCAAGAAGTTCGGCCGTCAGAAGGGGGGCGGCACCGCCCGCCACGGCGACCGCAAGGCCCCGATCTTCATCGGCGGCGGCAAGGCGCACGGACCGCGCGCCCGGGTGTTCACGTCGAGCCTGAATAAGAAGGTTCGCACGCTCGGGCTCAAGATGGCGCTGTCGTCGAAGGCGCTGAGCGGCCAGCTCGTCGTCATCGACAACCTCGATTTGAAAGAGGGCAAAACCAAGGAGCTTCGGAGCAAGCTTTCGAGCCTCGGCTTCGGCAAGACCGCGCTGGTGATCGACGGCGACGCCTTGAACGTCGGCTTCGCCCGCGCGTCGTCGAACCTCGAGAGCGTCAACCTGATGCCCGCGGTCGGCGCCAATGTTTACGACATCATGCGGCACGACACGCTGGTTCTGACCCGCGCTGCGGTCGAAAAGCTTGAGGCCCGCTTCAATGGCTAAAAAGCAGCAGCAGGCGCCGGACGCGCGCCACTATGACATCGTGCTCAGCCCGCACATCACCGAGAAGTCGACGATGCTGTCGGAGACCAATTCGGTGGTGTTCAAGGTCGCGCCGAGCGCGACCAAGCCGGAGATCAAGGCTGCGGTCGAGGCGCTGTTCGGAGTCAAAGTGACCGGCGTCAACACGATGGTTTCCAAGGGCAAGACCAAGCGCTGGAAGGGTCGTCCCTACCAGCGCTCGGATGTGAAGAAGGCGATTGTCACCCTCGCCGAGGGCCAGTCGATCGACATTACCGAAGGGGCGAAGGCGTAATGGCTCTCAAGCAATATAAGCCGACTTCCCCGGCCCGCCGCGGACTGATCCTCGTCGACAAGTCGGCGCTGTGGAAGGGCAAGCCCGTCAAGGCGCTGACCGAAGGCAAGCGCAAGACCGGCGGCCGCAACAATAAGGGTCACGTGACGTCGCGCGGGATCGCCGGCGGGCACAAGCAGAAGTACCGCTATATCGATTTCAAGCGGCGCACCTGGGACGTTCCGGCGACCGTTGAGCGGCTCGAGTATGACCCCAACCGGTCGGCGTTCATCGCGCTCGTGACTTACGAGGGCGGCGAGCAGGCCTATATCATCGCGCCGCAACGGCTTGCGCCGGGCGACAAGGTGATCGCCGGCAAGCGCGTCGACGTGAAGCCGGGCAATGCGATGGAGATTGGCCAGATGCCGGTCGGCACCATCGTCCACAACGTCGAGCTCAAGCCCGGCAAGGGCGGCCAGATCGCGCGCGCCGCGGGCACCTACGTCCAGGTCGTCGGCCGCGATCGCGGGATGGTCATCGTCAGGCTGAATTCAGGCGAGCAGCGCTACATCCGCTCGGACTGCATGGCGACGGTCGGCGCGGTGTCGAACCCCGACAACGCCAACCAAACCCTAGCCAAGGCAGGCCGCACCCGGTGGCTGGGCAAGCGCCCCCTGACCCGCGGCGTCGCCAAGAACCCGGTCGATCACCCGCACGGCGGCGGCGAAGGCCGCACCTCGGGCGGCCGTCACCCGGTAACCCCCTGGGGCAAGCCGACCAAGGGTGCGCGCACCCGTCACAACAAGTCGACCGACAAGTTCATCATTCGGTCGCGTCACGCGAAGAAGAAGGGTTAAGCCATGGCCCGTTCCGTCTGGAAAGGTCCGTTCGTCGAGCTTTCGCTCCTGAAAAAGGCGGAAGCGACGCAGGAGAAGGGTGGCGGCCGCGGCGGCCCCATCAAGACATGGTCGCGCCGCTCGACCATCCTGCCGCAGTTCGTCGGGCTGACGTTCAATGTCTACAACGGCCGCAAGTTCGTGCCGGTGTCGGTCAATGAGGACATGGTTGGAATGAAGCTCGGCGAGTTTGCGCCGACGCGGACCTTCCACGGCCACGCCTCCGACAAGAAGGGGAGGGTGTAATGGGCAAGCAGTCCGCACCCCGCAAGGTCGGCGACAAGGAAGCGCTGGCGATCGGCAACACCATTCGTGGGTCGGCGCGCAAGCTCAACCTGGTCGCGGGCCTGATCCGCGGCCGCAAGGTCGAGGAGGCGCTGAGCATCCTCAAATTCTCGCCCAAGGCGATGGCTGACGATGTGCGCAAGGTGCTCGCGTCAGCGATCGCCAATGCGGAGAACAATCATAACCTCGACGTCGACGCACTGATCGTCGCCGAGGCGAGCGTCGGCAAGTCGATCTCGATGAAGCGCTTCGCGACCCGTGCGCGCGGCCGCTCATCGCGGATCGTCAAGCCGTTCAGCCGCATCCGCGTCATCGTGCGCGAGCAGGAAGAAGCTTAAATGGGTCAGAAATCCTCTCCTGTCGGGCTTCGCCTGCAGATCAACCGGACTTGGGACAGCCGCTGGTTCGCGGAAGGTCACGAATACGGCCGGCTGCTCCTCGAGGACCTCAAGATCCGTAAATACATCATCGACAAGCTGCCCCAGGCGGCGATCTCGAAGGTGGTGATCGAGCGTCCGGCGAAGATCTGCCGAATCTCGATTTATGCGGCGCGCCCCGGCGTGATCATCGGCAAGAAGGGCGCGGACATCGAGAAGCTCAAGAAAGAGCTTCAAAAGATGACCGGTTCGGACGTCAGCCTCAACATTGTCGAAATCCGCAAGCCCGAGATCGACGCCAAGCTCGTCGCCCAGGGCGTTGCCGACCAGCTCGAGCGCCGCATCGCCTTCCGCCGCGCGATGAAGCGCGCGGTGCAATCGGCGCTGCGCCTCGGCGCGGAAGGCATCCGCATCACCTGCGCGGGCCGTCTCGGCGGCGCCGAGATCGCGCGTACCGAATGGTACCGTGAGGGCCGCGTTCCGCTGCACACCCTGCGCGGCAACGTCGATTACGCCGAAGCGACCGCGCACACCGCTTATGGCGTGTGCGGGGTCAAGGTGTGGGTGTTCAAGGGCGAGATCCTCGGTCACGACCCGCTCGCCCAGGATCGGCTGATGATGGAAGCTCAGACCTCCGGCGTCCGCCCAGCGCGCGAAGAGCGCGGCAACCGGTAAGCGCGAAGGACTAGAAACAGATGTTGCAACCCAAGCGCACCAAGTTCCGCAAGGCCTTCAAGGGCCGCATCCATGGCAACGCCAAGGGCGGGACCGAGCTCAACTTCGGCGCCTTTGGTCTCAAAGCCATGGAGCCGGAGCGGATCACCGCGCGCCAGATCGAGGCAGCGCGGCGCGCGATCACGCGACACATCAAGCGGTCCGGCCGCTTGTGGATCCGCGTATTCCCGGATGTGCCGGTCAGCTCAAAGCCGGCCGAAGTCCGCATGGGATCGGGCAAGGGCTCGCCCGAATTCTGGGTCGCCCGAGTCAAGCCTGGCCGGATCCTGTTCGAGCTCGACGGCGTCCCCGGCTCGCTCGCCAAGACGGCGTTCGAGCGCGCGGCGGAAAAGCTGCCGATCAAGACCAAGGTCGTTGCTCGCCTGGGCGAAACCCTGGTCGAGGAGGAAAAGTAAGATGGCCGCGATCGACGATCTCAAGGTCAAGACCGACGACCAGCTGCAGCAGCAACTGCTCGACTTGAAGCGCGAGCAGTTCAACCTGCGCTTCCAGTCGGCGACCAACCAGCTCGAGAAGCCGTCGCGGGTCCGCGAGGTGCGCCGCACCATCGCGCGCATCCAGACGCTTCAAAACCAGCGCGCCCGCGCGACTGCGCAGGGTTGAGGAGAGACTAGGAATGCCAAAGCGCGTCCTCACCGGCACCGTGGTGTCCGACAAGGCTGACAAGACCGTGGTGGTCCGTGTCGAGCGTCGGGTGAAGCACCCGCTGTACGGCAAGATCATCAAGCTTTCGAAGAAGTACCACGCCCACGACGAGGCCAATGCCTACAAGTCGGGCGAGCAGGTGCGCATCGAGGAATGCGCTCCGATTTCGAAGCTGAAGTCGTGGACGGTGATCGACAAGATCGGCGTCGCCAAGGCGGTCGCGGTCGAGATCGCTGAGCCGGAAGCGCTGCAGCCGGAAGCCGAGCCGAAGAAGCCGGCAGAAGAGAAGAAGGCCGAGAAGCCGGCCAAGGCGAAAGCGACGAAGAAGGCCAAGGCCAAAGACGTCGCCGAAGCGGACGCCTGAGAGATAGTTGAGAGGATAAGAGTCGAACCATGATCCAGATGCAGTCCAACCTGGAGGTTGCGGACAACAGCGGCGCGAAGCGCGTTCAGTGCATCAAGGTGCTGGGCGGCTCCAAGCGGCGCACCGCCGGCGTCGGCGACATCATCGTCGTTTCCGTCAAGGAAGCGGCGCCGCGCGGCCGCGTGAAGAAGGGCGACGTGCACCGCGCGGTGATTGTGCGCACGGCCAAGGACATCCGCCGTCCCGACGGTTCGGTGATCCGCTTCGATTCCAACGCCGCGGTGCTGGTCAACAAGAACGAGGAGCCGATCGGCACCCGTATCTTTGGCCCGGTCGTGCGTGAGCTTCGGGCGCGCAAGCACATGAAGATCATCAGCCTTGCGCCGGAGGTGCTGTAACCATGGCCGCTTCGAAAATTCGCAAGGGTGACCAGGTCGTCGTCCTGTCCGGCAAGGACAAAGGCAAGACGGGTGAGGTCATCCGTTCGATGCCTAAGGACATGAAAGTCGTGGTGTCGGGCGTGAATGTTCATGCGCGTCACCGCAAGCCGTCGCAAACGAACCCGCAAGGCGGGATCGAGCGCAAGGAAGCACCGCTGCACGTGTCGAAGGTCGCGATTGCCGACCCCAAGACCGGCCAGGCGACGCGCGTCCGCTTCGAGGAGCGTGACGGCAAGAAAGTTCGCATTGCGGCCAAGTCCGGAGAGCTGATCCATGGCTGACAACGAAAACAAAGTCGAAGAGACCGAGGCGGTCGAGAAGCCTGAGGCGGCTGAAAAGCCTGAGGCGGCTGAAAAGCCTGAGGCGGCTGAAAAGCCCGAGGCGGCCGAGCAAGCTGAGGCAGTCGAGCAGGCTGAGGCAGTCGAGAAGACCGCGAAGAGGGTCGAGAAGGCTGAGGTCGAAAAGCCCGCGAAGAAGGCCGAGCGGGATGTGAAGCCAAAGGGCTACAAAGCTCGGCTGAGAGTCGACTATGACGAAACGATCGTCCCGGCGATGATCGAGCGGTTCGGTTACAAGAACAAGCTCGAGGTTCCGCGGCTCGACAAGATCGTCATCAACATGGGCGTCGGCGAGGCGACCCAGGACAAGAAGCGCGTCGAGACCGCCGCGGCGGAAATGCAGCAGATTGCCGGCCAGAAGCCGGTGATCACCAAGGCCAAGAAGTCGATCGCCCAGTTCAAGCTGCGCGAAGGCATGCCGATCGGCTGCAAGGTCACTTTGCGCCGCGAGCGCATGTACGAATTCCTCGATCGTCTCGTGACGATCGCGTTGCCCCGCGTCCGCGACTTCCGCGGGCTCAATCCCCGTTCGTTCGACGGCCGCGGCAATTACGCGCTGGGCCTTAAGGAGCAGATCATTTTCCCGGAGATCAACTACGACCAGATCGACAAGGTCCGGGGAATGGACGTCATCATCACCACGACCGCGAAGACGGATGAGGAGGCGCGCGAATTGCTGCGCCTGTTCAATTTCCCCTTCCCGGCTGAGGAACAGAAGCAGGCCGCTTAGTGCGGACTGCTTCTTCAAGGAGAAGAACTTAAGTTATGGCGAAACTGAGTTCGATCAACAAGAACGAGCGGCGCAAGAAGCTCGTCCTGAAATATGCGTCGAAATACGCGAAGCTCAAAGCGATCGCGGACGACGAGTCCAAGGACGAGACCGAGCGCCTGATCGCACGTCTCAAAATGGCCGAGCTGCCGCGCAACGGGAACCCGACGCGCGTCCGCAACCGGTGCGAACTGACCGGCCGTTCGCGCGCCTATTATCGCAAGTTCCGCCTGTCGCGGATCATGCTCCGGGAGCTGGCCAACAAGGGCCTCATTCCCGGCGTCATCAAGTCGAGCTGGTAAGGGATTGTAACGGATGGCGATGACCGATCCTCTGGGTGACATGCTCACCCGCATCCGCAACGGCCAGCAGGCGCGCAAGGATTCGATCCTGACGCCGGCGTCGAAGCTGCGTGCGCACGTGCTCGATGTGCTTCAGCGCGAGGGCTACATTCGCGGCTACACGGAAGAAGAGCTTGCCGGCCAGAAGGGCCTGCGCATCGAGCTCAAATATTTCGAGGGCCAGCCGGCCATCCAGCATCTGGCGCGCGTGTCGAAGCCCGGCCGCCGCGTTTACTCGGCCGCCCGCGAGCTGCCGCGCATCCGCAATGGCCTTGGCACGATCATCGTGTCGACCCCGCGCGGCGTGCTGTCGGACGCCGAGGCGCGCGAAGCGAACGTCGGCGGCGAAGTCCTGGCGGAGGTGTTCTAATGTCCCGTATCGGCAAACGGCCAGTCGCGCTGCCTTCGGGTGTCAGCGCCAGCACCGAAGGCCAGATCCTGTCGGTGAAAGGTCCCAAGGGCACCCTTGAGCTGCAGATGCGCGACGAGATCCGCTACGACATCTCGGACGAGGGCATCAACGTGCAGCCCGCAAACGAAACCAAGGAGGCGCGCGCCTTCTGGGGCATGCAGCGGACGCTCGTGCAGAACCTCGTCACCGGAGTGACCGAGGGCTTCACCAAGGTGCTCGAGATCAGCGGCGTCGGCTATCGCGCCCAGGCCCAGGGCCGCAACCTGCGTCTGCAGCTCGGCTACAGCCACGACGTGAACTTCCCGCTTCCCGAAGGCGTCGACGCCAAGACTCCCGACCAGAACACGGTCGAGATCAGCGGCATCGACAAGCAGAAAGTCGGGCAGGTCGCGGCCGAGATTCGTCGCTGGCGCAAGCCCGAGCCGTACAAGGGCAAGGGCATCAAGTATCGCGGCGAGTACATCTTCCGCAAAGAAGGCAAGAAGAAGTAAGCCATGGCCAAACTCTCCCTCTTTGATCGCCGCCGCCGCCGCGTCCGCAGCGCGCTTCGCGCTCGTGCATCCGGCAAGCCGCGGCTGTCGGTCCACCGCTCGGGCCGCCACATCTATGCTCAGGTCATCGACGATGCCGCGGGCACGACGCTCGCTGCCGCTTCGACCCTCGACAAGGAATTGAAAGGCAAGACCGGCGCGACCCGCGAGGGCGCTGCAGCGGTCGGCAAGACGCTTGCCGAGCGCGCCAAGAAAGCCGGCGTGTCGAAGGTCGTGTTCGACCGCGGTGCCTTCCTGTTCCATGGCCGGGTGAAGGCCCTCGCCGACGCTGCCCGCGAAGGCGGACTGGAGTTCTAGAATGCAAGACGAAAAAGATAATCCTGAGGTCGAGGCGACGCCCGGCGCGGAACCAAATGTTGAAGCGCCGGCGGTAGCTGAAGGCGCGCCAGAGGCCGAAGCGCCCGTCGCTGAAGCTGCGCCTGAAGCCGGAGCGCCTGTCGCTGAAGCCGCGCCCGAAGCCGAAGCTGCGGCAGCCGAAGCTCCGACCGAGCATCAAGCTCGCGGTCCGCGCGGTCCGCGCGGTGGCGGACGCGGGCGTGGCGGCGATCGTGGCGGTGGCAATCGTGGCCGGAGGGACGACCGGCGCGGCGGACGCGGCCGTGGCGGCGACGACGAAGGCGGCGAGGAGCTGATCGAGAAGCTTGTCCACATCAACCGCGTGTCCAAGACGGTGAAGGGCGGCAAGCGTTTCGGCTTTGCGGCGCTGGTGGTGGTCGGTGACGGCAAGGGCCGCGCTGGTTTCGGCCACGGCAAGGCACGCGAAGTGCCCGAGGCGATCAGCAAGGCGACCGCGGCAGCGAAGAAGGCGATGATCCGCGTTCCGCTGCGCGACGGTCGCACACTTCATCACGACGGCCTCGGCCATTTCGGCGCCGGCCGCGTTGCGGTCCGCTCGGCTCCTGCGGGAACCGGAATCATCGCCGGCGGCCCGATGCGCGCGATCTTCGAGAGCCTCGGTGTCGCCGACGTCGTCACCAAGTCGGTCGGCACGTCCAACCCCTACAACATGATCCGCGCGACCTTCGAGGCGCTGAAGGAGCAGACCAGCCCGCGCTCGGTCGCCCAGCGGCGCGGCAAGAAGGTCTCCGACCTGCTCGGTCGCGGCGGCGCCAGCGCTGTCGAGGCCGAGGCCCAGGCCGAAGCGGTCACGGAGTAACAGTGATGGCCAAGATCAGGATCACACAGACCGGATCGCCGATCCGCCGCGACAAGACCCAGCGCGCGACGCTCGTCGGCCTGGGACTGAACAAGCTGCGCCGCAGCGTGGAAGTGAACGAGACCCCCGAGGTCCTCGGCCAGATTCGCAAGGTTCAGCATCTGGTGAAGGTCGAAGAAGCGGCCTGATCCTTTTCAACCGCCCCTCACGGGGCATGCGCGACAAAAGCGAAAGCGAGTGCACGACATGAAGCTCAACGAAATCAAGGACAACAAGGGCGCGCGCCAATCCCGCGTGCGCGCCGGACGCGGCATCGGCTCGGGGCTCGGCAAGACCGCCGGCCGCGGCCAGAAGGGCGCCAAGGCGCGCTCGGGCGTGTCGATCGCCGGCTTTGAGGGCGGCCAGATGCCGCTCCACATGCGGCTGCCAAAGCGCGGCTTCAACAATATCTTCGCGCGCGATTATGCCGAGGTGAATATCGGCGCGGTGCAGAAGGCGATTGATGCCGGCAAGCTCGAGATTAAGGGCACGCTCGACCATGGCGCACTCAAGACCGCGGGCCTGGCGCGCGGCGGCAGGGACGGCGTCCGCCTGCTTGGCAAGGGCGAGCTGAAGGCGAAGCTCGCGTTCAAGGTCGCCGGAGTATCGAAGGGCGCGCGCGAGGCAGTCGAAAAGGCAGGCGGATCGATCGAGCTGATCGAACGCAAGAACCCGGCCGAGCTCGCCGCCGCCAAGAAGGGCAAGGTTCGCGAAAAGAGGCTTGCCGATAAGGCAGCCGCCAAGGCCGAGGCCTAAACGTTATTGCGAGCGGAGCTTCGCTCCTCGCAATGACGCCAACGCAGCCTATATGAGCGCAAGCGTTTAGGGGAATTCCGAAGAATGGCATCCGCAGCCGAACAACTTGCCTCCAGCATCACGCTCGCGAACTTCAACAAGGCGACCGAGCTTAAGAAGAGGCTGTGGTTCACGCTCGGCGCGCTGATCCTGTTCCGCCTGCTGTCGTTCGTGCCGGTGCCGGGCATCGACCCGGTCGCCATGAACGCGCTCTACCAGACGCAGAGCGGCGGCATCCTCGACGTCTTCAACACCTTCTCCGGCGGCGCTCTTCAGCGTTTCAGCATCGTTGCCCTGGGTGTGATGCCCTACATCACGGCGTCGATCGTCGTGCAGCTTGGCGCAACGCTCTACGGCCCGTGGCAAGCGCTTCGCAAAGAGGGCGAGACCGGGCGCAAGAAGCTCAACCAATATACCCGCTACCTGACCGTGATGATCACGCTGGTGCAGGGCTATCTTGCGGTGCGCGGGCTCGAATCGCAGGGCCTCAAGCAAGGCATCGAGGCGGTGGTCCAGCCCGGCCTGTTGTTCGAGATCGCGGGCACCGTGAGCCTTGTCGGGGGCACGTTGTTCCTGATGTGGATCGGCGAGCAGATCACCAGCCGCGGCATCGGCAACGGTGTTTCTCTGATCATCATGGCCGGCATCGTCGCGCGCCTGCCGCAGGCGGTTGGCCAGCTTCTGGAAGGCAGCCGCACCGGCTCGATCAGCGGGCTGCTGGTGGTTGGGATTGTCGTGCTCGCCGCGGCCCTGATCCTGTTCATCTGCTTCATGGAGCGCGCTCAGCGCCGAGTCCTGATCCAGTATCCCAAGCGCCAGACTGCGCGCGGCATGCAGCAGGAGCGCTCGCACCTGCCGATCAAGCTCAATACCGCGGGCGTGATCCCGCCGATCTTCGCATCCTCGCTGCTGCTGATGCCGCTCACCGTGTTGAACTGGGCGGGCCGCGGCGCCACGCCGGACAGCAGCTCGAGCGAATGGCTCATCACGATCAGCACGTATCTGCAGCATGGCTCGGCGCCTTACGAGCTGCTCTATGGCCTCGGCATCGCTTTCTTCTGCTTCTTCTACACCGCGGTGCAGTTCAACAGCGAGGAGACCGCCGAGAACTTGAAGCGCCACGGCGGGTTCATTCCCGGCATTCGCCCGGGCAAGGCCACGGAAGACTATTTCGATTATTTGCTCAACCGCATCACGGTCATCGGCGCCGCCTATCTAGTATTCATCTGTTTGATCCCGGACATCCTATCGGCGCAGGCGGGGCTCAACTTTCGCCTCGGCGGCACCAGCCTGTTGATCGTCGTCAATGTGACGATGGACACGGTGAGCCAGATTCAGAGCCACCTGATCGCGCACCAGTACGGCGACCTCATCAAGAAGGCGAAGCTCAAGACGACGCGCCGCAGATAGGCGCGCTGGCGATGGGGAGCGTCAGCGGATGAACATCATTCTGTTGGGCCCGCCCGGCGCGGGCAAGGGAACACAGGCGGCACGCCTCCAGGCGACGCGCGGAATGGTCCAGCTGTCGACCGGCGACATGCTCCGCGAAGCGGTGGCCGCCCGAACGCCGATCGGCCTCAAGGCCAAGGCGGTCATGGAAAAGGGAGAGCTGGTCAGCGACGCGATCGTCAGTGCGCTGATCGGCGAGCGCCTGGACGCCGCCGCCGGCCAGGGTGCGATCTTCGACGGCTATCCACGCACGCGCGCCCAGGCCGAAGCGCTCGACATGCTGCTCGTCGATCGCGGCCGAAACCTCGACCATGTAATCGAGCTCGCGGTCAACGAGGATGAGCTGGTGAAGCGAATCACCGGCCGCTTCAGCTGCGCCAAGTGCGGCACCGGGTATCACGACCAGTTCAAGCAGCCCGAGGTGCCGGGCGTGTGCGATGCGTGCGGATCGACCGAGTTCGTTCGGCGCAAGGACGACAACGAGCAAACCGTGCGCACGCGCATGGCCGAATATCGCGCCAAGACCGCGCCGATCCTGCCTTATTACGAGCAGCGTGGCCTGGTCCGCAGCGTCGACGGGATGGCGTCCGTCGACGAGGTCGCACGCCAGATCGATGCGATCCTCGACGGGAAAGCCTAAGTCCGTTCGAGCGTGACGAAGCGGAAGGCGGGGCGTCCGTCCTCCGCCGGATGCTTCTCGCTCGAGACTTCGCGCCACTCGCCGGACGCGCGCGGATCCTCCATCACCGTGTCACCCGGAACGTCGGCGAGGACTTCGGTGAGCTGGATCCGCGTCGCCATGGGCAGGAACAGCGCAAGGATTTCCGCCCCGCCAATAATCGAGACTTCGCCCGGCTGCGCGAGCTTGAGCGCCTCGACGACGTCATGCGCGACTTCGGCCCCTTCGCCGCGCCAGTCGCGATCGCGAGTCAGCACAATGTGGCGGCGCCCCGGAAGCGATCCCGGAAGACTGTCGAACGTCCTGCGCCCCATTACCATCACGCTGCCCATGGTCAGCGCCTTGAAGCGCCTGAGGTCGGCCGGGATGTGCCACGGCAGCTTGCCATCGCGGCCGATCACGCCGTTTTGCGCGCGGGCGACGACGAGCGTGATCGATGGCCGGGTCATGGCCATCGCTTTGGCGGGAGTGCGCGGCCGTGCCAAGCGCGCTATTGCCGCGCCATGACCGACGCCGAGGCGCAGATGATCGCGGAAGCCGAGCAAAAGCTCGGCTCAAAAAGCGTCATCACCGATCGCAGCGAGATCGAGCCGTGGGTCAGCGACTGGCGCGGCCGGGTCCACGGGGTAACCCCCGCGATCCTCGCTCCGTCGTCGACCGACGAGGTCGTCGAGATCGTCAGGCTCGCCGCCGAACATCGCGTGCCGTTGGTGCCGCAGGGCGGGAATACCGGGATGGTCGCGGGTGCGACGCCCCCGGCGGACGGGTCCGCGCTCCTCTTGTCCATGCGACGAATGAACCGCATCCGCTCGATCAGCGCCGAAAGCCGGATTGCGATCGCCGAGGCGGGCGTCGTGCTGGAAACGCTGCACAACGCTGCTCATGACATCGGCATGCGCTTCCCGCTGACGCTCGGCGCGCGCGGCAGCTGCACCATCGGCGGTCTGACCTCGACCAACGCCGGCGGGACGCAGGTGCTGAGGTTCGGGACGATGCGCTCGCTGATCGCCGGCCTTGAAGCGGTGCTTCCCGACGGGTTGGTCCACACCGGCCTATCCGGCCTCAAGAAGGACAATCGCGGCTACAGCCTCGACCAGCTGCTGATCGGTGCGGAGGGGACGCTCGGCGTGGTCACGGCGGTTGCGCTGAGGCTAGTGCCCGCGATCGCGGCACGCGCGGTCGCCTGGGCGGGCGTGGAAAGCCCGATCAAGGCGCTCGAGCTGCTGCGCTTCCTCGAGGCGCGCACGACGAGCATCGAGGGGTTCGAGCTGGTCCCCGCGGATTCGCTCCAGCTGGTCCTCAACCATATTCCCGGGACTCGTCCGCCACTCACCGGCGACCATCCGTGGAACGTGCTGATCGAAGCGGCGACGACGGATCGGGGGGCAGATATTGCGGCAGAGGTCGAGCGACTGCTCGAAGCCGCGCTGGAGGCCAGGCTCATCAGCGACGCGGTGATCGCCACGAACGAGGCTCAGGCCGAGGCATTCTGGCGGATTCGCGATGCCATTTCCGAAGCCGAGCGCGCCGAAGGGCAGACGTTGGCGCACGACATCTCCGTGCCGGTCGCAGACATGCCGCGCTTCATTGTCGAGGCGTCCAAGGAGGTCGAGGAGAAGTTCCCGGGCGTGATCGCCAGCGCGTTCGGCCATTTGGGCGACGGCAACGTTCACTTCCACGTCCGCGCCGCAAGCCATGCTTCGCCCGATTGGTACGATGCCGAAGGCGCCGCGATCACGCGCTTGGTCGATGACCTCGCCACCGCTGCCGGCGGTTCAATCTCCGCTGAGCACGGCATCGGCCAGTTGAAACTGGCAGAGTTCGAGCGCCTCGCGCCGCCCGGGCGGATCCATGCGCTCCAGGCGATCAAGCGCGCGCTCGATCCGCTCGGAATCATGAATCCGGGCAAGCTCGTTCCCTGAACTGGAATTCACTTCACCCGCGCTGAAAAGCGTGGAACCAGAAGCGCGATGGACGTCGAGCTTACCGCCGAAGCCAAGGACAAGAGGATCAACAGCCTCGTCGCACTGACGGTGGTCATCCTGTCGGTCGCGATGGCGCTCGGCAACATCAAGGATGGCAATATCGTCCAAGGGATGGCCCAGGCGCAGGCCAATTCGCTCGATCGCTGGAACGAATATCAGGCGACGCGGACCAAGCTCCACATCGTCGAGACAGCGCGGACGCAGCTCGCCGCCGCAGCCTCGAGCTCCGGCGTTCAGAAGGCGATTGTCGGCTTCGATGCCGACGCCAACAAATATCGGGCCGAAAGCCCCAAGCTGGCCAAGGAAGCGCAGGGCTTTTCGGACCAATATGACGCGCTCAACATCCACGACGACCAGTTCGACGCCGCGGAAGCATCGCTGACGACAGCAATCTCGGTCGCCGCGGTCGCAGCGCTGACCGAAAGCTGGGCGCCGCTGATCGCCTCGTGGGTGTTCGGCGGGTTCGGTTTATTCCTGACGATTTGCGGCTTCGCCGGCTGGGGCTTCCACCCGAACGTGCTGAGCACGTTGCTTGGCTAATGCTCACCCATCATGTCGCGCAGACGATCCGCGAGCGGGTCGGGCGGCAGGTTTGAGCGGATCGCGATAAACAAGGCATCGTCACCGGCGACCGTCCCCACCACTTCGGGGAATTTCGCCTGGTCGACGGCGAGCCCGACGAGATGAGCGGAGCCCGGCGGAGTCCTGACGACGATCAGATTGCCCGACGTGTCCACCGATTGGACCCAGTCGGCGAAGATGCGTTGCAACCGGACCGCGGCGCCGCTGCGCTCGCCGAGCTTTTCCGGGAGCGTGTAGCTCATCCGTCCCTCGCGCCTGACCTTGACCGCGCCGACCTGTTCCAGATCGCGGGCGATGGTTGCCTGCGTGATTTCCAGTCCGGCCTTGGACATCCGCGCGGCAATTTCATCTCCGGCCAGCGGTTCTCCTTCACGGAGCATATCCACGATCGCCCGTTGACGCTGCAGTCGCCCCTGACTCATGGCGGTGCTGATACTCCGATTGCAACCCGCGCGCCATGCGTCTGCCGGGCAATGGAAAAGTGGCACGCCCGGCAGGATTCGAACCTGCGACCTCAAGCTTAGAAGGCTCGTGCTCTATCCAGCTGAGCTACGGGCGCGTGCGTGAAAAGTAACCGCAATTGGCGCGGAGCGGAACCGCGCGGCGGGAGGCTCAGGCGGCGATGGTCTCGAGCAGGCCTTCGAACAGCCGTCGGCCGTCCATTCCGCCATGCGCCGGTTCGACCGCTCTTTCGGGGTGCGGCATCAGGCCGAGCACGTTGCCGGCGTCATTGAGGATCCCGGCGATGTTGCGCGCCGAACCGTTGACCTCATCTTGGTAGCGGAAGGCGACGCGGCCCTCACCTTCGAGACGGTCGAGTGTGGCTGAATCGGCCTGGAAATTGCCGTCATGGTGCGCGACCGGGAACGTCACCACTTCGCCGGCATCATATTGCGCGGTGAACAGGGTCTGGCTGTTCTCGACCTTGAGCGGGACAGGCCGGCAGACGAAGCTGATTCCCGCATTGCGCATCAGCGCCCCCGGCAGGAGGCCGGTCTCAGTCAGCACCTGGAAGCCGTTGCAGATGCCGATCACCGGGACGCCGCGGCCAGCGGCATCCTTGACGGCGCGCATGATCGGCGATCGCGCCGCCATCGCACCCGAGCGCAAATAGTCACCGTAGGAAAAGCCGCCAGGCAGGCCGATGAAGTCGGTGCCGTCGGGAAGCTCGCTGTCCCTGTGCCAGACCATCGCCGGCTTGCGGCCGGTCACGAGTTCGAGCGCGGTCGCGAGGTCGCGGTCGCAGTTCGAACCCGGGAAGACGATGACTGCGCTGTTCATCCACTCGCTCCTGACGGACCCACGCTACTTATCCGCAAAATATGCGGGAATCGTGGCACGTCATGCGGTCTCCATCCGCTCGATGCGGAAATTCTCAATGACCGTATTGGCCAGCAATTTCCGGCACATCTCCTCGACGTCGGACTCGCTCGTGCTTTCGGCGAGGTCGAGCTCGATCAGCTTGCCCGCGCGGACGTCGTTGACGCCGGAGAAGCCGAGCCCCTCGAGCGCGTGGTGGATCGCCTTGCCCTGCGGATCGAGGACACCGGCTTTGAGAGTGACGAAAACGCGCGCTTTCATGGGTTCGCCTTATGCCGAGCGGGTGTGGCGCCCCTATGGCGATGCACCGCTGGGCGGGCAAGCTTTACCCTCTGTTTACCTTGTTGGCCGATCCTTGAGGATGCCGGAGTGTGTCTCCGGCGCTGGGAAAGGCAGTCACATGGTCGGCATTGCGATCGCCATGTTCATCGCGCTGGTCCTGGGGGGCGGCGAATATTACGGTTGGGATGATCCCGAAGGGAAAGTCCGCCTCGCGCTGGCGGCAAGCTTCTTCCTCGGCGCCCTGTGCGGTTACAAGGGCAAGAACTAATTTCGCTCCATCCACCGGCACTTGCAAGGATGTAAGCTGCGCCGTAGCGGCATCGTCGGAGAACCCGATATGACCGATGTGATGGAAAAGACGGCAACCGGTCCGATTGCGACGCGCAAGCACGGCGACGTCCTCATCGTCCTGTCGAACAATCCGCCGGTGAACGCGCTCTCGACCGCCGTCCGCCAGGGGCTGGTCGACGCGATCGCCGAGGCCGAAGCCGACAATAGCGTCAACGCGGTTGTGATCGCTTGCGAAGGCCAGACCTTTTTCGCCGGCGCCGACATCACCGAGTTTGGGAAACCGCCGCAGCAGCCGTGGCTTCCAACCGTGGTCGACACGATCGAGAATTGTACAAAGCCGGTGGTCGCCGCGATCCACGGCACCGCGCTCGGTGGCGGGCTCGAGGTCGCGCTCGGTTGTCATTATCGAGTGGCCGATCCGTCGGCCAAGCTCGGGACGCCAGAGGTCAAATTGGGCCTGCTTCCGGGCGCGGGCGGGACCCAGCGTTTGCCGCGCGTCGCCGGGGTCAAAAAGGCCCTCGAAATGTGCGCGACCGGCAATCCGATCGGCGCGAAGGAAGCGTTCGAATGCGGCCTCGTTGACCGCCTGGTCGAAGGCGAGCTGATCCCGCACGCGGTCGCCGTGGCGGAAGAGGTGCGTGACGTCCGTCCGCCTCCCAAATCCTCCGAGCGCAACAACCGCGTCGACGAGTGCGACCCCGCGGTGTTCGACGAATTTCGCAAGGCCAACGCCAGGCGCTTCCGCGGCTTCGAAGCGCCCGAGGCCAATATCCGCGCGGTCCAGGTCGCGTGCGAGAAACCCTATTCCGAAGGCGTGATCGAAGAGCGCAAATTGTTCATGGAGCTGATGGGCGGCGAGCAGTCGGCCGCGCAACGCTATTTCTTCTTCGCCGAGCGCAGGGCGGCGAAGATCGACGGCCTGCCCGAGAACACCGAGCCGCGTCCGATCCGCAAGGTCGGCGTGATTGGCGCCGGCACGATGGGTGGCGGGATTTCAATGAACTTCCTGTCGGCCGGAATCCCTGTGACGATCATCGAGATGGAGCAGGACGCGCTCGACCGCGGCACCGGCGTGATGCGCAAGAATTACGAAGCGAGCGCGGCCAAGGGCAAGCTGACCGAGGCGCAAGTCTCGAAGGCGATGGGACTGCTGACGCCAACGCTCGATTTCTCCGCGCTTGCCGACTGCGACCTGATCATCGAGGCGGTGTACGAGAACCTGGACGTCAAGAAGGACGTGTTCACGCGCCTCGACCGCATCGCCAAGCCCGGCGCGATCCTCACGTCCAACACGTCCTATCTCAACCTCGACGAGATTGCGGCGGCGACCTCGCGGCCTGGCGACGTCGTCGGTATGCACTTCTTTTCGCCCGCCAACGTGATGAAGCTGCTCGAGGTGGTGCGCGGCGAGAAGACCGCTGCGGACGTGCTGCTGACCGTGATGCAGCTCGGTAAGCGCATCAAGAAAGTGCCCGTGATCGCCGGCGTGTGTCATGGCTTCATCGGCAACCGCATGCTGATGCCGCGCCAGGTCGAGGCGACCAAGCTGCTGCTGGAAGGCGCTTCTCCCGAGCAGATCGACCGGGTCCATGTCGAATTCGGAATGCCGATGGGTCCGTTCCAGATGGCCGACCTCGCGGGGGTCGACATCGGCTGGCACCGCGACCCCAACCGGATCGAAAACGTTCGCGACGCCTTGTGCGCGATCGATCGCTGGGGACAGAAGAAGGGCGCGGGCTTCTACGATTACGACGACAAGCGTCGCCCATCGCCGTCGCCGGTCGTCCAGCAGATAATCGAGGATTTCGCGGAAAAGCAGGGCGTCGAACGGCGCGAGATTTCTGACAAGGAGATCGTCGAACGGACGCTCTACACGATGGTCAACGAGGGCGCGAAGATTCTCGAGGAAGGCATTGCCCAACGCGCCTCCGACATCGATGTCGTCTGGGTCTACGGCTATGGCTGGCCGGTCTACCGCGGCGGCCCGATGTTCTGGGCCGACAGCGTCGGCTTGACGAAGATTGTCGAGGGTTTGAAGCGCCAGGAAGCGCGGATGAAGCCCGACTTCAGCTTCTCGAAGCTGCTGCTCGACAAGGCCGGGAAGGGCGAAAGCTTTACGCGCTAGCGCGCCTTTCTCCCGGAAGCAGGCTCAACATCGCGAGCGCCATGGCAGCCACTCCGGCGCTGGTCATGAACGTCGCGGCGCTCCCCTCGCGGTCCCACAGTAGGCCCGCGCCGAGGCTGGCGAGAAGCGCGGCGACCCCGGACACGAACCAGAAGGCGCCGAAGCTGGTCGCGCGCAGTTCCTCGGGCGCGCTGTCGGCGATCATCCGCGCGAAGATGCCCTGGGTCAGCGCCATGTGCGCCCCCCACAAGGTCACGCCGATGACCAGGCCCGCCATGCCGTGGGCTTGCGCTAGAACCAAATTGCCGGCGATCAGCGCACCGATGCCCGCGATCAGGATCGTCCTGGGGCGCATCCGGTCGCTCAGCGATCCGGCGGGGTAAGCGAGCGCGACATATGCGAGGTTGAACAGCGCGAGGGTCACCGGCGACCAGGTCTCGCTGAGGCCGATTTCGATGCCTTTCAAGATCAGGAAGGCTTCGGAGAAGCGCGCAAGGCCGAACAGGAAGCCGACCTTAAGCAGCCGCTTGATCTCGGGATCGAGCGTTCGAAAGCCGGCGAAGAAAGGCGAGCGCTTGAGCGGGGCGAGGTGTTTTTCGGATTCGCGCAGCGCTAGCCAGGCGAGCAGGAACGAGCAGATCGCGGGCAGGACCGCGACCCAATAGACGGTCCGGATCTTGCTTGCGAACAGCAGCATCAGCCCGATCGCGGCGAGCGGTGCGAGCAGCGCTCCGACCGTATCGAGCGATTGGCGCAGGCCGAAGGCGCGGCCCCGGATCTCGGGCGGAGTCTCGTCGGCAACCATCGCGTCGCGCGGCGATCCGCGGATGCCCTTGCCGATGCGGTCGACAAAGCGCGCGACCATCAGCGTGGCCGCGCTCGACGCGAGCGGGAACAGCGGCTTCGACAGCGCGGCTAGGCCATAGCCGGCCATGATCCACGGCTTGCGCTTGAGGCTTCGGTCGGACAGCCGGCCCGAAAACAGCTTCGCGAAATTGGCAGTCGCTTCGGCAATTCCGTCGATGGCGCCGAGCGCGGTCGCTGGCAGGCCGAGCACGATGGTCACGAACGCCGGGAGCAGCGCGTGATAGATTTCGCTCGACAGATCCATCAGCAAGCTGACGAATCCGAGCACCCAGACATTGCGGGGGATGGTGGCTCGCGGCTGCTGCATCGCGGCCGTTGCTACCTACAAAGTTGCACCGGGACAAATTGTTGATAGGCTGCAAGTGATGTTCGGGGGATCGTCACCAGCCGCGCTTGCGTCGCGTTTCACCGCAATCGCCCAAAATTGGGTCGCGGATAGCCCGGCCGAACGTGCCAATCGCGCACGGCGGAAGCTGCTTGGGGCGATCGCCGCGGCGGAGCCTGCGACCCTGAACCAGGTCGCGGCGGCCGTCGGGCGTGGCGCGCCAGCGGTCAGCCGGTCGGTCGACAGCCTGGTCCGCGCCGGGCTGGTCGAGCGGACCCAGGATCCGAATAACCGGCGGCGGCTGGCCCTCCGCCTGGCACCGCCGGGCAAGGATCAGCTGGAAGCCCAACCGAGCGGGTCACGGCTCGCGGGCCGGCTCGAGCGGTTGGCGCACAGCGAGTTGCGCGCGATCGAGCGCGCGATCGAAATTCTCGAGCGCTGATTCCAACCTTTTGCTGTCGCGGCGGCGGGTCGAAAGGCGGAACGGGTTTCCATGCTGCATTGCAACATATGCCATTTGCCACTACATCCCGGGCTCATCATTCCCCGGGAAAAATCATGAATCTGCGCAACGTCGCGATCATCGCGCACGTCGATCACGGCAAGACCACGCTTGTCGATCAGCTGTTCCGCCAGTCCGGCACCTTCCGCGACAACCAACGCGTCGAGGAGCGGGCGATGGATTCGGGCGACCTCGAAAAGGAGCGAGGGATCACCATCCTCGCCAAGTGCACGTCGGTCGAATGGCATGGCACGCATATCAACATCGTCGACACCCCCGGCCACGCCGACTTCGGCGCCGAGGTCGAGCGAATCCTTTCCATGGTCGACGGCGTCATCCTGCTGGTCGACGCTGCCGAAGGGCCGATGCCGCAGACCAAGTTCGTGACCGGCAAGGCGCTGGCGCTGGGCCTGAGGCCGATCGTCGTCGTCAACAAGATCGACCGTCCCGACGCGCGCCCCGCCGAAGTGCTCGACGAGATTTTCGAGCTGTTCCTCAACCTCGACGCCAGTGACGAGCAGCTCGATTTCCCGACGCTCTATGCGAGTGGCCGCGCCGGTTATGCCGGGCTCACCGACGACGTCCGCTCGGGCGATTTGACGCCTTTGTTCGAGACCATCGTCAGCCATGTTCCGCGGCCGCGGGTCGACGCCGGCCCGTTCCGGATGCTTGCCACCTTGCTCGATCGCGACCCGTTCCTCGGCCGCATCCTCACCGGCCGGATCGAGAGCGGCCGGCTCGACGTCAACATGCCGATCAAGGCGATCGACGTGAACGGCAACCTCGTCGAGGAGGGCCGCGCGACCAAGATCTTCGCCTTCCGCGGGCTCGACCGCGTGCCCGTCGACAGCGCCGAGGCGGGCGAGATCGTCGCCATCGCCGGCCTGATGAACGCGACCGTTTCCAACACCATCGCCGACCCGTCGGTGGCGGCGCCGCTGCACGCGCGCGACATCGACCCGCCGACGCTGGCGATGAGCTTTTCTGTCAACGACAGCCCCTATGCCGGGCGCGACGGCGACAAGGTCCAGAGCCGCGTCATCCGCGACCGGCTCGAGCGCGAGGCCGAGGGCAACGTCGCGATCCGCGTCACCATGGCCGCCGACAACGACAGCTTCGAGGTCGCCGGCCGCGGCGAGCTGCAATTGGGCGTGGTCATCGAGACCATGCGCCGCGAAGGTTTCGAGCTGTCGATCAGCCGCCCACGCGTCCTCTTCCGCGACGGCCCCCCAAATTCTGACGGAACACGCGCCCGCGAGGAACCGTACGAAACAGTCGTAATCGACGTCGACGACGAATTCTCCGGCACGGTCATCGACAAGATGGCGTTGAGGAAAGCCGAGATGACCGACATGCGCCCGTCGGGCGGCGGCAAGACGCGGCTGACCTTCTCGGCGCCGAGCAGAGGCCTCATCGGCTATCACGGCGAGTTCCTGTCCGACACGCGCGGCACCGGCATCATGAACCGGCTGTTCGAGCGCTACGGTCCCTACAAGGGACCAATCCAGGGCCGCCAGAACGGCGTCCTCATCTCGATGGAGCAGGGCCCGGCGGTCGCCTACGCGTTAAGCGCGCTCGAGGAACGCGGCGTGCTGTTCGTGTCGCCCGGCGAGATGCTCTACGAGGGCATGGTGATCGGCGAGAACGCCAAGCCGCAGGACCTCGAGGTCAACCCCTTGAAGTCCAAGCAGCTGACCAACTTCCGCGCGTCCGGCCCCAAGGACGAAGGCATCCGCCTGACCCCGCCGCGCCGGCTCACGCTTGAGCACGGCGCGGATGTCCGCCGCCTTGCGGCGCGCAACGAACACGCCGAGCTGGTAGCTCGAAGCGAAAAATCGCGGGTCGAAGAAATAGGTCGTCTGGTAGTGATAGCCGACGCGGGCGAAATTGTTTTCCAGGCAGTCGCCGCCTCTCTGCCTCAGCCACTCCAGCGGAGTGACTCCGGCCGGCCTCCGCTTGGCGTTGGCTTTCAGGATTTGGCCGGAATCGTCGATGCAATCGATGTCGTCGGCGGCCATGGCCTGGAGCTCGGGCAGATCCTTGAGCAGGGGCTCCATGTCGGCCTGGAAGCCGCTGGCGGCGTCGAAGTCGAGCAGGATGGTCTGGTAACCGATGGCGTCGAACATTTGCGGGGCGAGGCGGCGATAGGTCGCTTCCTGGAGCGGGAAGCTGCCCTTGAACATGAGCATGGCGCCGGACTTGAGGAGCCCGTCGTGCTGGCTGGCTTCGAGCTCGCCCGTCGTCGGGATCGGCCAGCCGCCCTTGGAATCAATGAGGAACATGACTCGCCGGCCCGTTGTATCCCGTTCCACCGCTCGGGCGACCTCCCACGCGGTCTTGTACGCTTCATTGTCGTAGAGGCCGCCGTCGACCAGGCGAAGCCAGCTCTGATTGGCTTGGCGGCCGCAGAAGCTCGGCGGCTCGCCAGGGCCGGAACACAAGCCCGTGTGAGCATAGGAATGGGTGAAGCCGGGCACGCTTCCGCTCGTCGCCGCGACATAGCCGAGCGGCAGGGAGCCAACGTCACCGCTTTGGCCGAAGGGCGCCGTCCGGCCGCGGGCATAGAACGCGTCGATCCGATAGCCTTGCGCGAACTCCGGGGTGAACACGAACGGGTCCTGGCTCTGCAGGATCGAGGCGTTGAAAAAGGCACGAGGGCGGATGAATCGCACGGCGCCCAGGGTGGCGTCGGGACCGATGGCGTCTTCCATCGCCTCGGCCCAGTGTCCCGTGCTGGACTGGTTCAGCAGCTTAAACGTCTCGGCATAATGCTGGTAATCGTTGCGCGGCGAGAAGGCAGGATTGGCGCGGAGATTGGCAAGCAGCGCGGCCAAGGCCCAGGATCCTCCCGAATTCGCCGACGCGAAGTCGACGCGGTCAAGAGCGCTGGTGTCACTGTCTTTCGGGGTGATCTCCTCAAGGCCCGCGAACACGCCGAGCGTGAACGCGCTGGCGCGCATCCCGCCGCCCGAGATCGCCATGCCGACGACGTCGTTGTCCTTGATGAAGGCGCGCCGATCCGCGTCGGTGACGACGATCGGGGGCGTGAGCTTGGCCACCTTCATCGCTGGCGTATTGAGCAGCTCGAAGGAGGAGCCGATGGGAAGCGACTTCGCCGCGCAGCCGGTCAGGCTGACAAGCGCAGTCGCGGCCAGGATCAGGGTTGCAGCGCGCTTCACGGTCAATGCTTCCGGGCTTGGCGGTTCGCGGCCTGCAGGCTGTGGAGCAGGCTTCGATCGTCCTGGCTGCCGACATCCGCGACGCGCCAGCCGGCGGGCGTCTTGACCAGCTTCAGCTGGATGTCGCGCTTGTCGCTGGTCCCGTCCCAGGTGACCAGCACGCGCGCCGTGGCCGCGCTCCCTGTGCCGGCGACCGAGGTGATGGCGGAATGCATTCCCCCCGTGTCCTGGCAGTCGCACAGGGGATCGCCGTCGAGATAGCCGACCTCGCCATGCGCCAGTCGCGTGTCCTCTTTGATTGCCGCCGTGAGGGGGCCTGCGAAGATCCGGTCGGGTTTGCCCAGCGGGTCGTAATTTTCGTTCCGGTACCCGGCGTAGATGCGTTCGACGAACGCGCGCGGGCTGTCCGCCTGGCCGGCACTGGCAAGCGCCGCGAGATAGATCAGGATCATAGTCTAGCCCCCCAGTTTAAGGATCACCTTCCACTCGTCGTCGCGCACCGGCGCCACCGAGAGCCGCGACTGGCGGATCAGCTCCATCTTCGCGAGGGCCGGCGTCGCCTTGATCTCTTGCAGCGTGACCGGCCTGAGCGGGCGAACGGGTTCGACCCGCACCGAGACCCAATCGGGATCCCTGGGATCGGGCCGGGCGCCGCGGGTGACGCGCATAATGCCGACGACGGCCTTATCGGACATGCTGTGATAGAAAAACGCCTCGTCGCCGGGCTTCATCGCTTTCAGGTGCAACCGCGCGGCATTGTTCCTGACGCCGTCCCATTCGGTGCCGCCGTCGCGGACCAGGTCGTCCCAGCCGTAGCTTTCCGGCTCCGATTTCATCAGCCAATGGGCCATCCGCCGCGTCTCCATTCGGGACGATCTCGTTACACCCCCGGCGAGCCGGTTGAAAGCAGCGGTAAGCGGAACCGAAAAGCTTAAGAATCAGCAAGAAAACTGAATAAATTGAAAGGGTTCCGTATTCTATCCCGGCTTACCAACGGTTCACCGCTAGGTGGGTTGGCGCTGGTTAACCGATGCCATATCTGAGGTTCAGCAAGTGAGAGCGGGTGGGCCAAAGGGCAGCGATTTTCGCGCCCGGCCCCAGGCAAGACGGACAATCTGCCGCTGAACTGACGAGAGCGCCTGCAAGCGCCTCCCGATGCGAGCGACGTCCGCCAAGAGGGCAAGAAACAAGTGATCAAGCTGTTGGGCAGCCGCGGTGCGTCTGCCGTCATGGGCATTTTCATGCTGGCGTTGGGCTCGAGCGAGGCCAGTGCGCAGAGCCTGCCGACGTTCAACGTTCCGGCCGCCGTCAAGGCGCTCGACGTCGACGGCTCGGCCAAGGCTGTCGGCACCGGCAATTGGACTCCGGCGGCGCTGGCGCGTCCGGCCGTGGCTTCGACCACGGCGGCGCTCAGCACCAACGGTTCGGTGTTCCAGGCGCAGCCGGCGCAGTCGGTGACTCTCAGTCTGACCCCGTCGATCGCCAATGAGGCGGCGTGGCTCTATCGCAACGGCTGGCCGCTTTATGCGCTGGTCGACCGCTACGCCGCGGCCGCGCAGCAGCTCGACGAGGAAACGAACTGCCTTGCCACCGCGGTCTATTTCGAAGCACGGGGCGAAAGCCTCGAAGGCCAGCTGGCCGTCGCCCGGGTCGTGATGAACCGCGCCGCTTCGGGCAAATACCCGCCGAGCTGGTGCTCGACGATCAAGCAGCCAGCGCAATTCTCGTTCGTTCGCCACGGCCAATTCCCGATCGTCGACACGGCGTCGGATGCCTGGCGTAAGGCCGAGGGCATCGCCCGCCTCGCCGCTGCCAATGCGGTTCCCAGCGTCGGTACCGACGTGCTCTGGTACCACGCCAACTATGTCGCTCCGTCGTGGGGCCATCGCCTCAACGTCGTTGAGAAGATCGGCGCACACATCTTCTATCGCGCGTAATGCCTGTTCAAGCGTACCCGAAGGCGTCTCGAGCTCAAGCTCGGGGCGCCTTTCTGTTGCCTCAGGATCGCTTCGGCGCGGCCCGGAGTCGGTTCAGCGTTAACGTCGTTCACGGGGGATTCGCGCGCGAATCATTCCGAGCGAGCATCAAGTTACGGATTTTCCGGCAGGAATTTCCGAAAAATCGGGGAGGCTCTCGGGGTGCTCAGGATTCTGGTCGTCGAAGACGTTTCACAGCTGGCGGAAACACTCAAATATCTGATCGAGGACAATCCGCGTTATCGCGTGGTGGCGATCGCGGACGACGCCGACGGGGCGCTGGCCGCGGTCGACGAATATGATCCTGACCTGGTTCTGCTCGATCTCCATCTGGCGCACGGAACAACCGGCTTCTCGGTCGCCGCGCGGCTCAATGATTTCAAGGTGCCGTGCCTGATCGTAAGCGGCAAGGCGCCGCAGTTCCCGATGCCGGACCTGGCGCTCGGATGCTTGATGAAGCCGTTCACGGCCGAAGACGTTCATCGCTCGTTGGCGATGGCCGAAGACCTGCTGCGCGGCCGCGAGACGCTGCGGCCGAAGCTGCCCGACAATCTGACGCTTTATGAGGCGCACGACGCGCCGCCGGTTCCGGAGCGGGGCTACATTCCCTCGAGGCGCTCGCTGCGGACCCGAATCGAGCATTGGATTTCGGGCCAACACCACTGAGGTTTTGCGGCCGAGTGCGTCCGCGTGCTAGATTGCCGTCATGCAAAAACTGCTTTTGATCAGCCTGTTAGCCTTTGCGGCTAACCCTGCTTCCGCCACCGAAACCGGCCATTGCGATTCCAAGCCGTTCACGCTCAAGAAACCGGCCGCTCCGACGGCACCGCCGAAGACCGAGGTGGCCCAGGCCAAGCCGGTCGCGCCGCCAGCGCCGGCTCCAACGCCCAGACCGAAGCCTAAGGTCACCATCGGCTGCAAGCAGCCGGCCGCCAAATAAACCTGGCCTAAAGCCGCATATAGCCCTTCCGGGCTTCGCGGGTGCCGAGCGTCTCCTCGGTCAGCGGCGCTCCGGCGTCGAGCAGCGCCTGGCGGCGGCGCTTGATTTCCACACCGCGCTGCACGTCCTCGAACGGCAACAGCGAGGCGATTGCCGGGTGATCGAGCGTGCGCTTGACGAACGCCGCGGTGCGCGGCCAGCGCTTCGGATCCGGCTCGAAGTCGGCATAAGCCGCGTTGCGGAAGAAGCTCGCGACTGCGATGTCGGCCACGCCGATGTCGCCGAACAGGAAGCCGGACGCGGGAAGCTCGCGCTCCAGATAATCGAGCGCCACCGGAATATCCTCGGTGAGCGACTTGGCGACGCGTTGCTGGTCGCCCGGCTCGCCCCACACCAGTTGGTGGACGACTTTCGGGTAAAACAGGCCCCAGATGAAGACGTCGCCGAGCCGCGTATCTGCGAACTCCTCGAGCCACAGCGCACGAGCGCGGTCCCTGGGATCGGTCGGAAGCAGCGGACGGCCGGGATAAGCCTCATCGAGATAGGTGCAGATCACGGTTGAATCGCCGACCGAGAAATCGCCGTCGATCAGCACCGGGATGCGCCGCAATGGGCTCAGGCGTTCGAACTCGTCATTGCCGAAAAAGGGCGTGATCGGGTCGATTCGATAGGGAACGTCCTTGAGGTTGAGGCAGGCGAGCACCTTGCGAACGTAGGGGCTCACATAGCTGCCGATGATGGTCAGTGGCTTGGCCATGGCGCGACGATGCAGCGACGGCGCGGCCGCCGCAAGACGCTAGACAGACTGCAATTGTAGCGCTACAAATGTAGCGTACACTGATCCTTTGGAGGTCCCGATGCGCTATCCGCTGCCCCTTATGTCTCTCGCCGTTGCCGTGATCGCGCCGGCGCAAGCGGCCGAGAATGTCGCGCTGCCCGTGCCCGCCTTCAACAATGTCGAGCTGCGCGGGGGCGGCGACGTGGTGCTCGTGCCCGGCCCGGCGCAGCGCCTGACCGTCCTGGAAGGAAGCACCGCGTTCACGCGGTTCCGCGTAGACGGCTCGGGCAAGCTCAAGATCGATGCCTGCGACGACCGCTGCCCGCAGCACTATCGCCTGCGCATCGAGATCCAGAGCCCGCGCGTGCCTCCAGTGGCAGTGATGGGCGGTGGCGAGATCCGCGCCGCGGCCGGATTCGCGCCGCAAAGCGAGGTCGCCGCCGGCGTGGCCGGAGGCGGAAAAATCGACTTGCGCGCGGTCGACGCCAGCACTGCGGCGGCCGGCGTGAACGGCGGCGGTCTGATCCTGGTCCGCCCGCGGCTAAGTCTGGCAGCCTCGGTCAACGGCGGAGGCGAGGTCCGTCACTGGGGCAATCCTGCAGTGACGACGTTGATCCAGGGCGGAGGCAACGTGCGCCGTGGCGATTAGGAAAGCGCGACCACCGTCACTCGATCGCGCGCGAATTTGAGGCCGACCGTGAGCAGCGCGCGGAACGCATTGTAGCCGCCGCTCCCGGGGTGGAAGGCGTGGAAGAACAGCTGAGGCGCGCCATTGAGGCCCGGCGCGACCGAGGCATGCCCCGGTGCAGTCCATTCGCGGGTGGATTTGAGCAGCGGCTCACCCTGCTTGATGTAGGGCCCGAGGGGATGATCGGCGACCGCGACGCCAATGCCGTAGGACGGCGTCGAGAAGTCGTTGCCCGCGTAGAACAGCCAGTAGCGGTCCTTCTGGCGGGTCACGAATGGGCCTTCGATCAGATGCCCTTCCCAGTCGAGGTCGTTGGTCAGGACGATCCTGTCCTCGCCTTCCAGCAACCTCCCGTCGGGCGCAAGGCGCTGGGCGCGGATGGGCGTGGTCATGGCGTCGAGGATCGCCGAAGCCAGCCCGAATTCGACCAATGTGCGCCTGAGCCGCGCCCAATTGGCGAGCGCGGCCTCGATCAGCGGCTGCATCAGGAAGAAGCGCACCATCGGCCGTTGCCGGTTCGCCCAGCCAACGATCGCCGCCGCGAAGGCGGCGGTGCGGCGGTCAGCTTCGCTCTCGAACAATCGCTCGATCAGCTCGGGATGCTGGCGCAGCAGCATCGCCAGCGGCCGCGGCCAGATGCTGTTGGTATCGTCCTTCCAGAACACATGGATGTCGCCGCCCTCATCTACGAAGATGTGGGAATCAATCACTCCGCCGCTCATCTGCGGCTTGGTCGGGTCGAGCCCGAGGCCGGTGGTGTTGAGCGGCTTGCCGGTGATCAGCGGCGCGCCATTGTCGGTCCACGGCCCGAGCGGGCTGCGGGCCCGCGCCAGCCCGATTGCGAGCGCGTTGGAAGCCTGCCGCGCGGTGAAGCACAGCCAAATTTCGTCGCCGACCCGCGCCATCTCAGGCGCCCAGAAATCGGCGATGTTGCGTCCCTTCGCCGCCCATTTCGGTTGCCGCCCTTGAGGGAACACGAAGCCTTTGGGCTCCCAATGCTCAAGGTCGTGCGAGTGAAGGATCGGGAAGGCATCGGGCGCGTCGTTCGATGTCGCCACCAGCCAGTATCCGTCCCCGGCCTTCAGGACGGCAGGGTCGCCATAGCCGACGAGGATCTGGGGATGGACGTTCTCGGTAAGCAGGGGCCGCCAGGCGATCGTCGGTTCGGGATATCCGACGGCGTCCGCGAAGACATGCGGCCGGCGGGTCCCGAAGTCGCTCGCCAGTACCTTGTAGAACTGAGCGAAGTCCTGTTGCGTCCCCGTGGGCACGAAATAGCTTCGCGAATGGCCGTTAAGGGCCTGGATCGCGATTCGGAAACCCTCGCCTTCTTCCCCGGCTTCAACGTTGAACGGCAAAGTGCCGTGCTCGGGGGGCGGAACGTCAGGCATTTATGATCAAATGTTCGGACAACACGATGGATGCCCCGCGTGGATTCGAACCACGATTGACGGAGTCAGAGTCCGTAGTCTTACCATTAGACGACGGGGCAGCGCCAAAAGTCGGCGGAGCGGGCGAGATAGAAAGGGCACCTTGGCGTGTCAACGGCGGCACCCGGAACGGTCCCGACTTGCCGAAACCCATAAAATTGTGATTAAAACCGGTTCAAGTCAGCCGCCTTTTTCTTCAAGGCGGTGAAGGAACGGGCGTGAATGGCGCAGACTGTCGCCAGTGCGCCGGCTCTGCTGCACAAGGGTGCCGAGCAGAGCAGGCCGTCGGAACAAAGGCCTTCGCCAAGGCGCGAAAGCCACCGCCATACCTATGGCGCAATCGACCTCGGCACCAACAATTGCCGGCTGCTGGTCGCTCGCCCGAGCGATGGAGGCTTCACGGTGATCGATGCCTTCTCGCGGATCGTCCGCCTGGGCGAGGGGCTATCGCGCACCGGCGCGCTCTCCGACGACGCGATGGACCGCGCCGTCGGCGCGCTGTCGATCTGCGCCGAGAAGCTTAGGCGCCGCAACGTCTCGCTGTCGCGCTCGGTCGCGACCGAAGCCTGCCGCCGCGCGAAGAATGGCGCCGAATTCGCTGAGCGGGTCCGTGACGAGACCGGGATTGTCCTCGACATTATCGAGCCGCAGGAGGAAGCGCGGCTCGCTGTGCTCGGCTGCCACAAGCTGCTGGAGCCGGGCGACGGTCCCGCTTTGATCTTCGACATCGGCGGTGGTTCGACCGAGCTGGTGCTGGTCGACCAGGACGAAGGCACGCCCCGGATCCGCGCCTGGTGGAGCGCACCGTGGGGCGTCGTTTCCTTGACCGAAAGCGAGGGAAAGGAAGCGCTCGAAGGTCCCGACCGGATCAAAGCTTACAAGCGCATGCGCGAGCGTGTCCGCCATGCCTTCTCCCGCTTCGCGGGAATGCTGCCGGACGAGCGCAAGGGCATCCGCCTGCTCGGCACCAGCGGAACCGTGACCACGCTCGCCAGCGTCCACCTGGCGCTTCCGACTTACGACCGACGTGCGGTCGACGGTCTGCACGTGCCGATTGGGGCGATGCAGAAGATCAGCACGATGATCGCCGGAATGAGCTACGAGGAGCGCTCAGGCCTGCCCTGCATCGGGTCGGAGCGGGCCGACCTGGTGGTCGCTGGCTGCGCGATCCTCGAGGCGATTATCGAGATCTGGCCGGCCACCAACCTCGGCGTCGCCGACCGCGGGATCCGCGAAGGGATCCTGCGCTCGTTGATGGCGCGCGACGGCTGGCCGCTTTGAAAAGGCTGAAGACGGCCAAGGGCCGCAAGATCTCCTCGACCCGGTGGCTGGAACGGCAGTTGAACGATCCCTACGTCATGCGCGCCAGGGCGGAGAACTATCGCAGCCGCGCCGCCTACAAACTGCTCGAGCTCGATGAGCGCTTCGGCCTCTTGAAAGGCGCCAAAGCCGTAGTCGACCTGGGCATCGCGCCGGGCGGCTGGAGCCAGGTCGTGCGCCGGCGCGTGCCGCAGGCGCAAATCGTCGGCATCGACCTGTTGCCGACCGACCCGATCGACGGCGTCAGCATCCTGCAGATGGACTTCATGGACGACGCCGCGCCGGAGGCGTTGAGGCAAGCGCTCGGCGGCCTCGCCGACCTTGTCCTTTCGGACATGGCGGCGAACACCGTTGGCCATCCCCAGACCGACCATTTGCGCACCATGGGGCTGGTCGAAGCGGCGCTCGATTTTGCCAAGGAGGCTCTGCGACCGGGCGGCGCGTTCGTCGCCAAGGTGCTGGCCGGCGGCGCGGATTCGACCCTGGTCGCCGAATTGAAGCGCCATTTTACCACCGTGAAGCACGCCAAGCCCCCGGCGAGCCGCAAGGGTTCGAGCGAATGGTACGTCGTCGCCCAAGGGTTCAAAGACGTCTAGCTGCTGGGCTTGGTCCGCGCTTCGGCGATCGCCTGCTTGAGCGCGTCATAGCCGACCGCGCCGTTCATCACCCGATTGCCGACGACGAACAACGGCGTGCCCGTCGCGCCGAGCTCGCCGGCAAGCTGGAAGTTACGCTTGAGCTCGGTCTCGATCTCGGCGTCGCCCTGGGGCGAAGGCGCGATGCCGGCGACGCGGGCAGCGGCGGCGATGGTGTCGGGGGCAGGGCGCCCCGCCGACCACAGGGCATCGTGGAATTGCGCGAAACGGCCGAGCTTCGAGGCCTCGAGCGACAGCCGAGCCGCGGTCACGCTGTCGGCGCCGAGGATCGGCAGTTCGCGGTAGACCACTCGAAGCCCCTTATCCTCCTGCAGCAAGCGATCGACGTGCGGATTGCTCGCCTTGCAATAAGGACAGGCGTAGTCGAAGAATTCAACCAGCGTCACGTCCGGCTTGGTCGCGCCCTTCCACGAGCTTGCGAACGGGGTCTCGATCGCCGCGCGGTTGGCCGAAAGCACTGGCGCATATTGCGCGTCGCGCAGCGCATCGATCGTATCCGACAAGATCTTGGGATCCGCCAGCATGCCCTGGCGAACGATTCGGCTGCCGAGGAAATTGGGCGCGGCGAAGATCAGCAGGGCCGCGGTCAGCAGCGATCCGATCAGTCCCCCCGCGACCGCCGCTCCGAAATACCCCCGTTTCGGCGGCGGCGCATTGGTGTCGTTCACTCCCGGTCTTTCCTGTTCTTCTTTTTCAACTCGGCGCGCGACACCATGGCGATATCCTGCGCGCGAAGCCAGTCGGGCGTTCCGGGCGGAATTCCCTTCATCGCCATTTCGGCGCTGGCGAGAGCCTGCCTCGGCTCGTCCTGAAGGTTGCTGCGCTCGGCGGTCGCGAGCGCTGCGCGCGCGTCATCCCCTTCGCGATCGTAGATGATCCCGAGCTGATACCACGCGAACGGATCTTGATTGTCGCGGTTTACGGCGACCTTGAGGATCTGCTTGGCTTCGGCGAAATTCTTCGGGTCCTCGGTCGCGACCAACGCATGGCCGAGCATCGCCGCGATCAGCGGCATGTCGCCGGAGCGCTGAACGGCTTCGCGAAGGACCGGGATCGCTTCCTTGGGCTTGCCGCCCTCGAGCAGGATCTGCCCCTTCAATTCGAGGAAGAACGGGTCGTGCGGGTCGGTGGCGATCAGCGCGTTGGCTTCGGCCTCGGCTTTGTCGGGATAGCCACCCAGATGATACGCATAGGCGCGGGCATAATGGGCCGGCACGCTCTGGTCGGTCTCGGGAAATTTGATCAGCGCCTGGCGCGGGTTCACATAACCCAGCAACTTGGCCTTGACCCGTTGGTACCGTGCTTCGAGGGCCGGGTCCGTCGGCTTGTTCCACGCGGGATCACTCTTCAGCTTCACTTCCAGCGCCTGGATGCGTTCGGAAGACAAGGGGTGATCGCGGTCGAAACTGTCCTTCGAATAGACCGCCAGCCGATATTCCTCATTCTGCAGCTTGCCGAAGAAGTCGAGCATCCCTTTGCCGCTGATCCCCGCCTTCGACAGGAAGCGCGCGCCGGATGCGTCGGCCGTCGCCTCCTGGGCTCGCGTGAATGCCAGCAACTCTCCCAGAGCGGCGCGCTGACCGGCCATCATGATGCCCATCCCCGCATCGCCGGCGCCCGCGGCGATCGCCACTGCTCCGAGCACGAGCGACAGGAGAGTAATGCCGGTAGCCTGCTTCTGGCCGCTTCCGCTGCGGATCGAATCCCCGGCCACGACGTGACCGAGCTCGTGGGCAACCACGCCTTGCAACTGGTTGATGTTGTCGGTTTCCTGGATCAGCCCCGAGAGGACATAAACCGTCTGTCCCTTCTCAACGAAGGCGTTGATCTCGGGATCGTTGATCAGCACGACCTGGACGCTGTTGGGATCCAGCCCCGCCGCCAGGATCAGCGGCTTCGACATATCCTTGAACAATAACTCGGTCTCCGTGTCGCGCAGGACCGAAGCATCGCCGCCGCTATCGTCTTGGGCCGTGGCCGGCTGCGCCGCGGCGAACGTCAGCAGGAGCGCGAGCATCAGCAGGCGCGCGTAACGGGCTACCGGCGAGTTCATCGCCCGCCGCTTACCATTTTCACGCCTGAACGCGCGATGAAAACCTGTTGATGGTCAGCCGAACGTGCGCTGCCACCAGCCACGCCGCGGCTCGCCGGATTCGTCGGTCGTTGCCGTGTCATTGTTCGCGGCCGGCGGAGCGGACGGCTCGGGCTTGGCCGGCGACTTCTTGTCGGCCGCCTTGGTGCGCCCCTTGCGCGCCGGCTTGGCGGCAGCCGGCTCCTCGGCGGCTTCAGCGCGCAGCGGCTCAGGCGGCGCGAGCTCGGAATCGGCCACCGTCGCCTCGGCCGGCTTCGCCTTGGGGCGGCGGCGGCTCTTGGACTTTGGTTCCTCGGCCGGCTCGGTCTCGGCAATCGGTGGCTCTTCGTCGATCGGCCGTTCAACCATCGGCGAGCTGTCAGGCTCGATGGGAGCCTCCGCGGTCGCTGGCTCGGCGGACTTGCGTCCGCGCCGGCGACGGCGACGGCCTGGCTCGGGGGCCGGTTCTTCTTCTGGCTGTTCAGGCTGCGGGGCTGCTGAAAACTCTGCCACGGCTTCGACTACCTGCTCGGCAGGTAATTCCTGGCCGCCTTCACGGCGCGAGCGGCCACGGCCGCCGCGGCGGCGCCTGCGGCGCTTGCGGCCTTGACGTTCGTCACCACTCGCTGCCTCTTCGGGCTCGGTACCTTCGAGCGAGATCTCGACGGTTTCGTCGCCTTCTTCCTCCTCGGCCTCTTCGTCTGTTTCTTCCTCGCCCAGATCTTCGTCTTCGGGCTCTTCAGCGAGCGGCGCTTCGACGCGCGGCGCGGCAGTCGGGCGCGGCCCCGAGCTTTCGACGGTCATCCGGGCGCCTTCAAAACTCTCGTCGATCGCGATCTCGATCGAGACGCCATAGCGTTGCTCGATGTCGGCGAGCTCGGCCCGCTTCTTGTTGAGCACGTAAACCGCCGCTTCGCGGCCCGCACGGAGCAGAATCTTGTCGCCGCGGCCGCGCGTGGCCTCGTCCTCGATCATGCGCAGCGCCGACAGGCCCGCGGATGCGGCAGTGCGCATCAGACCGGTGCCTTCGCAATGCGGGCAGGGCTTGGTCGAGGCTTCGAGCACGCCGGTGCGCAGGCGCTGGCGGCTCATTTCCATCAGCCCGAAGCTCGAAATCCGCCCGACCTGAATGCGCGCGCGGTCGTTCTTGAGCGCTTCCTTCATCGCCTTCTCGACTTTGCGGACATGGCTCGACTGCTCCATGTCGATGAAGTCGATGACGATCAGGCCGGCCATGTCGCGCAGCCTCAATTGCCGCGCGATCTCCTGCGCCGCCTCCAGGTTCGTATTGAACGCAGTCTGCTCGATATTATGCTCGCGCGTCGACCGGCCGGAGTTGATGTCGATCGAGACCAGGGCCTCGGTCGGGTTGATCACCAGGTACCCACCCGATTTCAGCTGGACGATCGGCTGGTACATTGCGGAGAGCTGGTCCTCGGCGCCGTAGCGCTGGAACAAGGGCGTCGTTTCGCTGTGCTGCTTCACGCGCCGGACGTGGCTCGGCATCAAGAGCTTCATGAAGCCCCGCGCCGCTTTATAACCCTCCTCGCCCTCGACGATCACTTCATCGATCTCGCGGTGATAGAGGTCGCGGATCGCGCGCTTGATGAGGTCGCTGTCGCGGTAGATGAGCGCGGGCGCGGTGCTGTTGAGCGTGCGCTCGCGGATCTCGTCCCACAGCCGCGCGAGATAGTCGAAGTCGCGCTTGATCTCGACCTTGGTGCGCGACAGCCCGGCGGTGCGGACGATCAGGCCCATGGTCGAGGGCAGCTTCAGGTCGGACATGATCGACTTCAGACGCTTGCGGTCGGCGCCGTTGGAGATCTTGCGCGAAATTCCGCCGCCATGGCTGGTGTTGGGCATCAGCACGCAATAGCGGCCGGCGAGACTCAAATAGGTGGTTAGTGCCGCACCCTTGTTGCCGCGCTCTTCCTTGACGACCTGGACCAACAGAACCTGGCGGCGCTGGATTACGTCCTGGATCTTGTATCGGCGACGCAGGTTCTGGCGCTTGCGGCGAAGCTCGTCGGCCGCGGATTCGTCGACCGGCGACCGGCTCGAACCGGTCCCCGCTTCGGTGGTGGTGTCCGTCGCGTCGGCGACGTCGACCTCTTCCGAAACCCTGTCCTCCTCGGCTAGGTCGCTGTCGCCGCCGTCATATTCAGCCGAGCGCAGCCGCTCTTCCTCGGCGGCGTGTTCGGCTTCCTCGCGCAGCAAAGCGTCGCGGTCGGCCTTTGGAATCTGATAATAATCGGGATGGATTTCGCTGAAGGCCAGGAAGCCGTGACGATTGCCGCCGTAGTCGACGAACGCCGCCTGGAGCGACGGTTCTACCCTGGTGACCTTGGCGAGATAGATATTCCCTTTGAGCTGCTTGTGCTCAGCGGATTCGAAGTCAAACTCCTCGATCCGGTTTCCCTTGACGACTGCGACCCGGGTCTCCTCCGGGTGGCGCGCGTCGATTAGCATGCGCATGGACATTGAAAACTCTCCGGGCGCGCAGGTGCAGCCGCTTGAGGCTGGGGCGCGCGATGATTGGGGCCATGCCGGCTGTACCTAAGCCGCTGGCGATGACAGGATTTGTGATATGTGCCTCTGCTCCATGCACCATCCCGCAACTGTGCGCGGGATACGCACCCGCCGCCTCATTGAAGAGCGGGCGAGAGGCGTTCTGTGGTGTCATGCGAGCGTCAACCTCGTGGAGCCGCCGACCATCGCACTGGCAGCGGCAAATATTCTCCGGCGCACTGCCGAAGGTCAAATTTCGGTTAGCATCCCGGAGTCAGGGCCGCAACCGTTGCCGCAGGGGAAATGAGGCCCAGATTATCGGTCCAAGTGACTTTTTCACGATCGTTAGGGGTGACAGCAGGCGCTGGGCTGGTATTTCGGCCCCGATGAGGGGCAATGATTAGCACCAGCACTCTGTCCGATCGCCGGGGGCTATGGGCCTTTGCCCTCGGCGTTTTCGCGGTCACTTCGGGCGTCCTGCTCCACCTGCCGATGTTCCTAATGGGCCGGATGACTCATTTCCGCCTCTACGGAATGCCGATGGGGAACGACATGGTCGTGGGCATGGCGGCGATCGTGCTTGGCGTCGCCATCGCCGCTTATGGGCTCCTGCCGAAGAACATTTCGCAGCAGATGGCCGCCAGCCAAGAAATCGTCGTCACTCCGCCCGAAGACGCCCCGCTTTCGCGGGCCCACTGGATGCTGATGGCCGTCCTTGTGATCGCATTGATCATCGACATCATGAAGCCGGCGAGCCTCGGCTTCACCATTCCAGGCATGGTCAGCGAATATGGAGTGCCCAAGGCTACAGCGTCCCTGGTCCCATTCTTTGCGCTGACCGGGACGGTCGTCGGCTCCATCGTGTGGGGGGTGATCGCCGACATCTACGGCCGCAAGGCCTCGATCCTGCTGTCCGCCGTGATGTTCGTCGGCACGTCGATCTGCGGCGCCATGCCCTCACTCTACTGGAACGTTGGCATGTGCTTCATGATGGGCGCGGCGGCCGGCGGCATGCTTCCCGTCACCTATGCGCTCCTCGCCGAAATGATGCCGAGCAAGCATCGCGGCTGGGCGCTGGTGCTCGTCGGGGGACTGGGAGCGGTCGGCGGCTATTTCGCTGCGAGCGGCTTCTCGGCGCTGCTCCAACCGACCTTCGGCTGGCGGATCATGTGGCTGCTCAACCTGCCGACCGGCCTGTCGCTGGTTCTGCTCGGCGCATTGATACCCGAATCCGCCAAGTTCTTGCTCGCCCGGGGACGCCGCGAAGAGGCTCGCCGGGTCATGGAGCGATTCGGCTCGAAGGCGCGCACCACGACCCATGCCGAAGAGGTCGCGCTGACCAAAGGACCTTCAGTGGCGCTGACCGGTCGTGCCTTCTTCGGCAAGCTGTTCGCGCTGAGCCTCGCAGCGATCTGCTACGGCCTGACCAATTTCGGCCTGCTGCTGTGGCTTCCGGCCGACATGGTGGCGCGCGGGTACAGCATGGAGATGTCGAGCAAGCTTCTCGCCGAATCTGCGCTGATCGCCTTCCCGACCGTCTTCATCGTCGCCTATCTTTACAGTGGCTGGAGTACCAAATGGTCGGTGGTCGGCTCGCTCGCCGTGGCGCTTGCGGGCCTCGGGGGGGTCCTGTGGATCGAGTTCACCGGCACCGGTGATCCAGTGCTTCCGGTCGCGTTGTTGATCGTCGGCAGCAACGCCCTGATCGCCATGTTGCTGCCGTACGCGGCGGAGAGCTTCCCGCTCAGAATCCGTGGCCGGACGACAGGCATCGTGGCCGCCTGTACAAAGGCGGGAGGCATGGTCGCGCAGTTCCTGGCGATCCTCGCGTTGGTCCCGCCGCTCGCGCTCGTAGCTTTGATCGTCATGGTGCCGACCCTGGCCGCGCTCCTTCTCGTCGCATTGTTCGGAAAGGAAACGCGCGGGCGCGACCTGCGCGACCTCGATCCGGATGGTCACACATTTGCTGCGACGGGGCTTTAAAAAGGGTGTCGTGATTCCGCGTGTGGTCTGGAACCTTGGCGCCGAGCTCGGCGAGGGACCGGTCTGGGTCGAACGCGACCGCGCGTTGTGGTTCGTTGATATCAAGAAGCAGAAAATCCACCGCTTCGACCCGGCCGACAAAGCCAAGCGAAGCTGGGACTCACCGGAACCCGTCGGCTTCATTTTCCCGGCGCAGGGTGGGGGATTCGTCGCGGGGCTGCAGTCCGGGCTGTATCGATTCGACGAAAACAGTGGCGCGTTCGACCTCATCGTCGACGTCGAGCCCGACGAGCCTGACAACCGCCTGAACGACGGAGTCGTCGACCCTTCAGGTCGGCTGTGGTTCGGCACCATGGACAATGGCGAGAGGGCCAGGACTGGCGCCTTTTATTCATTTTGCGAGGGTCAGCTGTCGCCCACGGGGATCGATGGGATCGCGATCACCAACGGCCCGGCGCTCTCGCCCGACGGACGTCTGTTTTATGGGGTGGACACGCTCAAGGGCGCGATCGATTGCGCCGAGATCCGAGACGACGGCTCGCTTGGAGAGCAGCGCCCCTTTATTCGCATTCCCCCGACGGAAGGCCATCCCGACGGGCCGACCATCGATTCAGGAGGCTGCGTCTGGATCGCGCTCTACTCGGGCTGGGAAGCGCGCCGCTATTCGCCGCAAGGCGAGCTTCTCGGCCGCGTCCGCTTTCCGGTCGCGAACATCACCAAGATTGCGTTTGGCGGCGACGACCTGCGGACCGCCTACGCGACGACCGCACGCCTGCACCTCGACGACGCCGAGATCGCAAGGCAGCCCGGGATCGGCGATCTTTTCGAGTTTCGTGTCGATGTCCCTGGAGTATGCTGTCCGCTCGTGCGGTTCTGAGTCCTTGGCACGATGGAGACTCGAAATGCATCGTTCGACATTGATCGTCGCCGCCCTTCTCGCCAGCGCAGGTTGCACGCGCCCGGCGACACCTGCCGGGTCCGTCCTCGCTCAACAGTTGTCCGGCCGCGTCGCCGGACCGCCGCAGACCTGCGTTACGACGCTCCAAGGCCAAAACCTTCGTGCCCTCGACGAGGGCACGCTCGTGTACGGCGACGGACCCACGATTTACGTAAACCGTCTTCCTCCCGGTTCCTGTCCTGGACTTAAGCCTCTCAATACGTTGATCGTCGATGCGCAGGCCGGGCACATCTGCCGTGGGGATCGTGTGCGCGCACTTGAGATCGGCGCGATCATTCCGGGACCGTCGTGCAACCTCGGTGACTGGGTGCCCTACCGGACGCCCTAGGTCCTTTAGTGAATCGTCGCTGCGGCGGGTTCCTCGCGCAGATGCACCGGCGCGCGGCGCGACCCGATCGCGAACAGGCATAGCACCGCATAGCAGGCCGCCGGGACGATGAACGATGTCACGTAGGTGGTGTGCTGGGACACGAGGCCGGCAAGCGGCGGAATCGCCGCACCCCCGACGATCGAGAAGCAAAGGAACCCCGAAGTCGTTTCTTCCGACGCGGTCGAGCGCTCCAGCGTAATCGTGAAGATCACCGGGAACATGATCGAGTTGAACAGGCCGATCGAAAGCGCGGCATAGCCGGCGGGCACGCCACCGACGCTGAACACGAACAGGCATAGCGCACAGGCGACGGCAGTGAAGACTGCGAGCAATCGCGGCGCGGGAACGCGCGTCAGCAAGGCCGAGCCGATCAGTCGGCCGATCATTGCGCCGCCCCAATAGAGGCTGACATATTTGCCGGCGGTCTGGAGGGGCACGTCCCAAACGGCGGTGCTGTTCAGGAACAGCGCCATTTGGGTCCCGATCGCGACTTCGGCGCCGACGTAAAGAAAGATGGCGAGGCCACCGAACAGCGCCCAGGGCGACGCGATGGCTTCGCTCAGCGTCGCTCCGATCCCGCGTCGCGCGGTCTCGACCGGCGGCGGAGGCGCGGCGGCGCTGATCAGGCGGCGTCCCGCAAAAATCATCAGGCCGATCAGGATGATCAGTCCGGCGATCCAGAAGAATGCGCGATCGATGCCGGCCAGCGAGCCCGCCTTGATCGCTTCGCTGACCACCTTGCCCTGCTTCACCTCGACGCCTTTCAGGAACAACGAAGCGCCGAGATATGGTCCGATGAACGTGCCGAGGCTGTTGAACGCCTGGCTGAAGGTCAGCCGGAAGTGGCTCTGCTCCGGTCGGCCGAGCGCGGCCGCGAGGGGATTGGCGGCGACCTGGAGCACGGTGATTCCGCTCGCGAGCACGAACAGGCCGATCAGCACGACTTCGTAGATCGCCAGATTGGCGGCAAGCAGCATGATGAGGCATCCGGCCACCATCATTCCAAGCGAAATGAGGACGGTCGTCACCGACTTGAGACGCGCCAGAAGCACAGCACCGGGCAGGCTCATCACCCCATAAGCGATGAAGAAGGCCGAGGCGCTCAATTGCGCTTCGACGTCGGACAAATGGAAGATGCCCTTCACCGCCGCGACCAGCGGATCGACCAGCGAGGTGGTGAAGCCCCAGGCAAAGAACAGACAGGTAACGATGACGTAGGCGCCGGTGACGCCCGCGGGTTGCCGTTGCTGCACGTCCAGTCCCCCTCGATGAAACCGGTTACAGACTGGCAGTGAAATTTCGGTCACACAAGGCGCGGTATTGGCGCTAACCGTCTCGGATGAAGCTGCAACGACACTATGTCGAAAAACCATGGGGGCGAATGCAGCTGCCGCCCTGCTTTGCGCCGCCGCCGGGCAAGCGGATCGGCGAGGTTTGGTTCACCGGGGGCGAGGATCTGCCCCTGCTAGCCAAATATATTTTTACCAGCGAGCGGCTGTCGGTCCAGGTCCACCCCGACGACGAGCAGGCTCGCGAGCGCGGCCTTCCGCGCGGCAAGAGCGAATGCTGGTATGCGCTCGATGCCGAGCCGGGCGCGATGATCGGAGTCGGGCTCGTTCGCGCGACCACGAAAGACGAATTGCGCGCCGCGGCGCTCGATGGCTCAATCGAGCAACTGATCGACTGGCGGCCGGTCACAGGCGGCGATTTCCTGGTCGTCCCGCCCGGCACGGTCCACGCCATTGGCGGCGGG
>Ga0193751_1000172_pt1 | contig 58759 bp, 57 predicted proteins | sample L1c2metaG_FD_143050 | JGI IMG/M metagenome (GOLD analysis project Ga0193751, IMG submission 143050) | Soil microbial communities from a riparian zone of the East river system, Colorado, United States - L1c2 | ecosystem: Environmental > Terrestrial > Soil > Riparian zone | place: USA: East River...
ATCCCGATTCCGACAAAAAACATCATGCTCTAAGAGCGAGCTTCGCTCGTCTCGACCCCGCGAAGAGCGGGGAGAGGGAGAAGAGGCCGGTCGCCGCTGCGGTCCAACTCAACCTAATCTCATGATGCGCTAGCTCATCGCTCACCGGCAAGTCTCTCAACTCGATTGCGCACCTCCCGCGCCCTGTTGTTTGATATCCGTCAACCCCGGCCAAACGCCGGATGATAGGGCTGGCTACGGAGGAAAGGTGCGGCTGGCAATTTTTGCGGATATTCACGCCAACCGGCAGGCGTTCGCCGCGTGCCTCGATTTTGCACGGGCGCACGGCGCGCAGCGGATCGTTTGCCTCGGCGATTACGTCGGATATGGCGCCGATCCCGAGTGGACGGTCGAGACCGTCATGAATCTCGTCGAGAACGGTGCGCTTGCCGTGCGCGGCAACCACGACAGCGCGATCGGCACCCCGTCGGAAACCATGAATGCCGAAGCCCAGGCCGCGATCGAATGGACGCGGGGCAGGCTGAGCGCAACCCAGCGGCGTTTCCTGGCGGAATTGCCGCTGACGCTTCAGGACGAGGATCGCTTCTACGTTCATTCCGAGGCCAGCAGTCCCGCCAAATGGCGTTACGTCCAGTCGATCGCGGATGCCGGACGGAGCCTTCTGGCGACGGAGGCCCATGTCACCTTCTGTGGGCACATCCATCGGCCGGCGCTTTACTCGATATCGGTGACCGGGAAGATGACGCGTTTCGTCCCGACATCGGGCATCACCATGCAATTGCTTCAGGGGCGGCGCTGGCTCAGCGTGCTCGGCTCGGTCGGGCAGCCCCGCGACGGCGATCCCGCAGCATCCTTTGCCATGTTCGATACCAGCTCGCGGGAAATCACCTATTGCCGTGTGCCTTATGATGTCGAGGCCGCGGCGAAGCGGATTCGCGAAAACGGTCTGCCGCACTGGCTCGCCGACCGCCTCGCGGTCGGGATGTGAGCGATGGCGAAGCGATCGGTTCAGCCCGGCGCTGATATCGACGGCTTCGCCGTCGGGGAGTGTGCGCATCGCGGCGGCATGGCGACGTTGTGGAGTGTGACCCGTCCCGATATCGCCACGCCGTTGTTGATGAAGATCCCAAGGGTGTCGGAGGGCGAGGATCCCGCGGCCATCGTCAGCTTCGAGATGGAGCAGATGATCCTGCCGCGGCTGTCCGGGCCGCATGTGCCGGCCTGTTACGCAAGCGGCGATTTCACGCGCCAAGCCTATGTCGTGATCGAGGCAATTCCGGGCAAGACGCTCTACAGCCGGCTTGGCGATCTGCCTCTGGCCTATGACGAGGCCCGCGTCATCGGTTGGAAGGTTGCGACGGCGCTGGCCGATCTGCATCGGCAGAACGTCATCCATCACGATATCAAGCCGAGCAGCATCATGTTTCGCCCCTCGGGCGAGGCCGTTTTGATCGATTTTGGGCTGTCGCATCACAACCAGTTGCCTGATCTGCTGCAGGAAGAATTCCACTTGCCCTACGGCACCGCGCCCTACACGGCGCCGGAGCGGCTGCTCGGGGTGCGTGACGATCCGCGCGGCGATCTGTTTTCGCTGGGCGTGCTGTTGTATTTCTTTACGACCGGCGTGCGGCCGTTCGGCGAAAGCGAGACCATGCGCGGCATGCGGCGGCGGCTGTGGCGCGATCCGTACCCGCCGCGCAAATTGAGGGCGGACTATCCGCCGTGGCTGCAGGAAGTGGTGCTGCGGTGCCTGGAGATCGAGCCGGTCTGGCGTTATCCGACCGCCTCGCAGCTTGCCTTCGACCTCGCCCATCCCGACCAGATCAAGCTGACCAGCCGATCGGAGCGGCTCAACCGCGATCCCATCAGCACGGTCTGGCGCCGCCGTTTCAACGGCAGCCTGACCCAGCCGCGGGGCAGCTCCGGTGTCGCCGCCCAATTGGCGTCGGGTCCGATCGTGGCGATCGCGCTCGACCTCACGGAGGGATCGGCCGCATTGAACGACGCGCTACGCCTTGCCGCCGAGCGAATCCTCAAAACGCTGCCGTCGGCGCGGCTCGCCTGCCTGAACGTGCTCAAGCTTGGCCGCGTTACACTCGACAAGATGCTGGACGAAGAGGGTAACAACAAGCATGTCGACCGGCTCGTCACCCTCAAGCACTGGGCCTCGCCACTGAAGCTCGATGAGAGCCGATTGACCACGCATGTTCTCGAGGCCATCGATCCGGCTACGGCGATTCTGGATTTTGCCAGGGCCAACCGTGTCGATCACATCATCATCGGGGCGCGGCAAACTTCGCTGGTGCGCGCTCTGCTCGGTAGCGTTTCCGCCAAGGTGGCGGCTGAGGCGCCCTGTACCGTGACCGTGGTGCGGCCGCCCCGGCTCGCCTCGATGCATGAGCAGGACGGCTGCGGACCAGATCAGATCAAGTGAACGTCTGGGTGCTGCCCGTAAAGCCATATCGCAGCAGTCAACCTCTCACTCGATCGGTCATCGGCGAGCAATTGCATTGAGTTGGCTCGGTGTGGCTTCGTGATTTTCAACAACAGCAGCGCATGCGGCCCTTGCCGAAAGCATAGCGAGCGTTCTGGCGCTCCACGAAGAATTCTTCGTACGTCATGATGGGCTCGTCCGGATGGGTCTGTCGGCGATGCTCCACATAGGTCTGATAGTCGGGAATACCGACCATCAGACGCGCGGTGCGTACCGACCATTCCTTCAGCGTCATAATGTCAGGCAAGTTTCGCTCCCGGGATACTTGAGGGCAGGCAGATTTCGACGGCGGTGATCGTCGGATCGCCCAGTGCCCGGCGTATAGCGATGATACCGTAGACGATCATCGCCAGCACCACTGCAACGAATAGCGCGGATAGTGTGGCGTCGACGTAGTCGTTGACGATGACACGGTGCATCTCCTCCATTGTCTTCGCCGGCGCCATAATCTTGCCAGCGGCGGCGGCATCGCCGAACACCCGCGCGTGGGCAACGAAGCCGATCGCCGGTACGGTGCTGAAGATCTTCTGGAACCCCGCCGTCAGCGTGCATACCAGAAGCCATACGGTAGGCACGATCGTAACCCAGGCATAACGCTCGCGCTTCATCTTGAACAGCACGACCGTGCACATGATGAGCGCGATCCCCGCCAGCATCTGGTTGGAGATGCCGAACAGCGGCCAGAGCGTGTTGATGCCGCCCATCGGATCGATTACTCCTTGGTAAAGAAAGTAGCCCCATGCGCTGACCGCCAGCGCCGATCCAATCAGGTTGTTTCCCCATGATTCCGTCTTCCGGAACGACGGAATTACGCTGCCGATCATGTCCTGTATCATGAAGCGGGCAACGCGGGTGCCGGCGTCCACGGTGGTGAGAATGAACAGCGCCTCGAAAAGGATGGCGAAGTGGTACCAGAGCCCCATCAAGACGCGACCGCCGAACATGCCGGATAGGATGTGCGCCATGCCTACCGCGAGTGTGGGCGCGCCGCCGGTGCGCGATAATAGCGTCTTCTCGCCGACGTCCTGGGCGATCTGGGTGATCATGTCGGGGGTGACGGTGAAGCCCCAGCCGGAGATCACCTGCGCCGCCTGAGCGGCGGTGGTTCCGATCAGTCCGCTCGGGCTGTTCATGGCGAAATAGATTCCAGGCTCGAGCACGGTCGCGCCGATCATCGCCATGATGGCGACGAAGGACTCCGTTAGCATGGCGCCATAGCCGATGAAGCGGAGCTGGCTTTCATTCTCCACCATTTTCGGGGTCGTGCCCGAGGCGATGAGCGAATGGAACCCGGATACCGAGCCACAGGCGATGGTGATGAACAGGAACGGGAACAAGCTACCCGACCACACCGGGCCAGTGCCGTCGATAAACTTGGTGACCGCCGGCATCTTTAAATCCGGCTGGACCAGGATGATGCCGATCGCGAGCAGCGTCATTGTGCCGATCTTGAGGAAAGTCGACAGATAGTCCCGCGGCGCCAGCAGTAGCCACACCGGCAGAACCGAGGCGACGAAGCCGTATCCGATGATGATTAGCGCCAGCGTCTCGCCGCTCAGATCGAACCATTTTGCGATCGCCGGGTTTTCCGCGACGCTGCTGCCGTAGATTAGCGAGGCAAGCAGCAATACGACGCCGATCACCGACATTTCCGCGATGTGGCCGATCCGGATGAAGCGGGCATAGACGCCCATCAGCATCGCAATTGGAATGGTGCAGAACACCGTGAAGGTGCCCCACGGACTGCCCACCAGCGCCTTGACCACGACCAGCGCCAGCACGGCGAGCAGGATGACCATGATCAGAAGCACGCCAACGAGCGCGATGCTGCCGGCAACCGGTCCCATTTCAGAGCGCACCATGTCGCCGAGCGAGCGGCCGTCACGCCGCGTGGAGAGAAAGAGTACGGTGAGATCCTGCACCGCGCCCGCGAAGACGACGCCGGCGAGAATCCACAGCGTACCGGGGAGGTAACCCATCTGGGCGGCGAGCACCGGACCGACCAAAGGGCCGGCGCCGGCAATTGCCGCGAAGTGGTGACCGAACAGCACGTAGCGGTTTGTCGGCACGTAATCGAGGCCATCATTGTGCTGGTAGGCAGGGGTCTGCCGCTTAGGGTCGACGCCCAGCACCTTTTCGGCGATGAACAGCGCGTAAAAGCGGTAGGCGATGAAGTAGATGCACACCGCGGCGATGACGAGCCATGCCGCGTTGACGCTCTCGCCTCGGCTGAGCGCGACGATCCCGAAAGAAACCGCACCGAGCGCGATCACTGCGGCCCAAAGCAGCTTTGACTGAAGACCATTTCCCTTGATGGCGAGCGAACTCATGTCTCCCTCCACATCGCTGTTTCTTAGGTGTCGGCTCGATCCAGTTTCTGACGTGGGGCCGATACAATTTCACCAATGCCCCGCCGAAAGAGTCCGCATTGATTCCGATCAAACTGTTGCAAGAAAAATGAAGTACGGCAACGTCGAGTGCAGCGCACAAGTACCTTGGGCGGCATGTTGCGATTGGCGCCCCGGTATAGGTCGGTATAGCTGCTTTTTTTCCAACAAGCACAAAGAAGACAAAAATGACCGGTCCCGCGTCCGGTCCGGGTCCAGACTGTGTGCCACGGACGAAATAGGCTATCTGTGGTTATCGCCGAAAAACGCACAACCCAGCGGGTCGATCCGTCTCTGAAGGGAACTTCCGAAACGCCGCGCCAGATCGCTTCGCCGCGTGCGAGAGCCGCGGCGATCGGGGGCACTCTCCGCGCGCTATTGAACCAGGACGTTGAAGTGCTTGCCGGTATTGTTGCCCTGGCGATAGGCCACCTGGACAGTAAACTCATCCGCACCCACGTACCCGTTGGAAGGCGCGTAGGCAAAGGTGGTGCCGTTAACACCGGCGATGCCGTGTTTTGCGCGCTGAACTATTCGGTTGTTAAGAAACTCCACCGGAGTGGCGTTCGGGTTCGGCCGGTATGGCCGCTCGCACGGGCGGTCATGCTCCACGACGATAGAACCCTCATATTTGCAGTTGTCGCAAAAATTTCCTGATGTGTTGAACCCCGGACTGTTGCAAGCAGCACGACAGGTAGCAATTGCCGCGAGCAGGCCAACTATTGTAATTCCAACATAGTTCAGGATCGCCGATCCGAAGCCTCGCATTTCTGTGCCTTAGCGTTAGAGCATGATCCGGAAAAGTGGGAACCGGTTTTCCCTTAGCTAACAAACGCGAAGCGTTTGCGCGGAGATCATGCTCAAACAAAGAGATGAGATCATGATACGACTTAACTTAATCGCATCATGATCTAGATAGCTTCGCCGCGTGCCAGAGCCGCGGCGTTGCGGATCGCGGAGATGTTGGCCTTGTAGGCCTCCACGGTGCCGCCCTTGAACACGGCGGAGCCCGCGACGAACGCGTTAGCGCCGGCGGCGGCGAGCTGGCCGGAAACATCCGATCCCACGCCACCGTCGACTTCAATGTCGATCGGCCGCCCCGCCGTCATCGCGCGCAAATCCTGGATCTTGCCGAGCGCGGAAGGAATGAAAGCCTGACCGCCGAAGCCGGGGTTGACCGACATCACCAGCACCAGGTCGATCATGTCGATCACGTATTCGATGGCCGAGATCGGCGTCGCCGGATTGAGCGACACGCCGGCCTTCTTGCCGAGCGCACGGATCGCCTGCAGCGAGCGATGCAGATGGGGTCCCGCCTCGGCATGCACCGTGATGTGATCGCAGCCGGCTTTGGCGAAGGCCTCCAGATAGGGATCGCACGGCGAGATCATCAAATGCGCGTCGAAGATTTTCCTGCTGTGCGGGCGGATCGCCTTGATGATTTCGGGGCCATAGGAAATGTTGGGGACGAAATGGCCGTCCATCACGTCGAGATGGATCCAGTCGGCGCCCGCGGCATCGACCGCGCGAACCTCTTCGCCGAGCCTGGCGAAATCGGAGGCCAGGATCGACGGCGCGATGACGAGGGGGCGTGACGCAAGTTTCTGAGACATGTGCGCTTGCTTCCGAAATCCACTTCGGCCCGGTGAGGGCGATTTCCGCGTAACACGCGCAAGGCCTGCGGGCAATGCGCTGCGGTGGACGCGGAAAATTCTGCCGCCGGCGGCATCGATTGCCGGGCGCTCCGGCCGCCTTTTGGATGGAGAAAGCCCTCATTTCATTGGATTTCCATGATGGCACGCGGCTTGCTGATGCTTGGCTATCGAGGAAAGGGCCGCGTTTTGCGGCATCTGTCGGAGTTCTGCCATGCTGCTTGCTTTTGGCGCCGCGTCGGCCGCACTGGACGCCATCAAATCGCTGACCTCCAAACCGTCGTCGTCGCCGCCGATTGGCTCCGGTCCGGCTTCGGGTGGCCCGTTCGATATCTCGGCCCCGCCTTCGCCAAGCTCCACGGCAGTTCCCGGGTTTAGCGGCGACACCCAGATATCGCCGGCCACCCTGAGCGCGCTGCTTGCCGCGCAGAGCCAGTCGTCGAGCACGGCAACGGCGCCTCCGGCCACCAGCCCCGGGAACGCTCTGCGGGACCTGTTCTCGCAGATCGATGCCAACGGTGACCACCAGATCACCAAATCGGAATTCGAAAACGCCCTTGGCGCCGGCGGCACCAACACCGCGCAGGCCGATCAGGTTTTCGGCGAGCTCGACAGGAACGGCAACGGCACGGTCAGTCTCGGCGAATTGGCCTCGGCGCTGCGACGATCAGGCGGCCATCACCCTCACGCCCATGGTGGTAGTTCCAGCGGATCGAGCGATCAGTTGCCGCCAGCGCCAGCGCCGACGACGTCATCCAGCGCCGCGTCCTCATCCTACAATGCCGTCGAGCAGTTGATTCAGCGCCAGCCGAACGCGATTCCGCCGACAACCACAGCGCTTTCGGTCAACGTCTGAAACAGGCCGCGCGCGCGCGTTGCGATTGCCGCCGGCTAGGTCATGATGAAATTAGCCTGAGTTAGCGCCGCATCGACGGTCCACCTCTCCCCTTGTGGGAGAGGTCGGATCGCTCTTGCGATCCGGGTGAGGGGTCTCTCTCCACGGACAAAATCACTCGGAGAAACACCCCTCATCCGGCACGGACTGCGTCCGCGCCACCTTCTCCCACAAGGGGAGAAGGAAAGGGATTCGCAGAACCACCGATTCAACCAAAATTCATCGCGCTATAGCGAATTTTTATCCAAAACGATCCCGCCACGCCGGCAAGGCGTCCGGGAAGGGCAGGCCGGTCGCAGCAAAGACGCCGCGGGCGATGGCCCGGGCCACCACATTGGCCGCGATCATGCCGAGTTCGGTGAGGCCGATCAGCGGATCGATCGGCTTTTGGCCGGTTGCCGCCGTGAACACCACGTCACCGTCCATCGGCGCGTGCACCGGGTAGATCGCGCGGGCAAACCCGGTCTGCGCCATCATGGCAAGCCGTCTTGCCTGGGGTTTTGTCAACAGGGCATCGGTCGCGAGGACGGCAAGCGTGGTGTTCTCCGCCGGCGTCGCGGCGCTGCCCCCCTTGATGCGCATCCTCAGCATGTCCGTCGTGAATGATGGCGGCAATCCGCGCCCGCCATATTCGCCGTCGATTTCGAATGGCGCGGCCCAGAACCACGGTCCGTCGCCGACCGTGACGGTACCGACCGCATTGACCACGGCAAGTGCTGCGACTTTGACGCCGCCATCGGTTTGCGCCGAAGCCGAGCCCAGGCCGCCCTTCAGATTTGCCGTATTGGCGCCGAGGCCGGCGCCTGCGCTGCCCAGCGCGAAACTGGTATCGGCGGCCGCGGCCGCCGCATAGCCGAGGTCACGATACGGCGCAAAACGTCCCCATTGCTTGTTGCCGCCGTTGAGCAGATCGAAACAGATCGCGCCGGGCACGATCGGAATGATGGCGCCACGGACAGCAAGGCCGCGGCCTTTTTCCGCAAGCCAGGCCTGCACGCCGCCGCCGGCTTCCAGCCCGAACGCCGAGCCACCCGCAAGCGCAATGGCGTCGATCTTTTCCACGGTATTGGCGAGGTCGAGCAGGGCGCCCTCACGGGTACCCGGGCCGCCGCCGCGCACGTCCATCGCCGCCACTGCGGGCTCATCAAAGATCACGGCGGTGACCCCGGAGGCCAGCGCGGCATCGTCGGCGTGACCGACGCGAACGCCGGCGATGTCGGTGAGGAGATTGTTCATCCGTGGGTTCCCAGGCAAGCGCAGATGACCGCAGAGCCGAGTTTGGGTCAACCTCATCGTGGTGCAAGCGCGTCGCGGCGTCGTTGCCCAAGTAAAGCTGTCAGCGACCGGCGACGCTGGCGGAGCCGCGACGCCCCGCAGACGTGACAGCCCGCAAAAGCGCTTCACGCGTCGAGGGCCGTCCTGATCATCCTCGCCAGATCCGTCTTGCGATATGGCTTGGCAAGCAGCAGCACGCCGGTATCGAGGCGCCCGTGATGGACGATCGCGTTCTCGGTATATCCCGACGTGAATAAAGTCTTCAGCCTTGGCCGCCGCTTCAACGCCTCGTCGACGAGTTGGCGGCCGTTCATCGACCCCGGCATAATGACATCCGTGAACAGCAAATCGACGGTCGAAGTATTGTCGATGACCGCCAGGGCTTCCGCTGCGTTGCCCGCCTCCAGGGTGGTGTAGCCGAGGCTCTCGATCTGGGTGACCACATATCGGCGTACGAGCGTGTCGTCCTCGACGACCAGGATGGCCTCGTGTCCGCCTTCGATGCTCGACGCAACCTGCCACTCCACGGCGGTGTCGGGCAGTCCGGTCGCCCGCGGCAAATAGACCTTCACCGTCGTCCCGTGGCCTTCCTCGCTGTAGATCTTGATATGCCCGTTGGATTGCTTGACGAAGCCGAACACCATGCTCAGCCCAAGGCCGGTGCCCTTGCCGACTTCCTTGGTGGTGAAGAAGGGATCAAACACCCTCTCCAGGTTGTCGGCGGGAATCCCGGTGCCGGTGTCGCTCACGGCGATCATGACATAGTTTCCGACCGTGACGTCGTTGTGCATGTCGGCGTAGCCTTCATCGAGGTAGACGTTGTTGGTCTCGAGCACGAGCTTGCCGCCCGCCGGCATGGCATCGCGGGCATTGAGCGAAAGGTTCAGGATTGCGGTCGCGAGCTGGTTTGGATCGACCAGCGCCGTCCAGGCGTCCTGCGCCAATAACGGGTTGATTTGAATTTGTTCGCCCAGCGTCGGGCGCAGTAGTTTCGCGGTTTCGAGCACGAGCGTATTGACGTCGACCTGGCGCGGCTGCAGCGGCTGCTTGCGCGCAAAGGCGAGCAGATGCTTGGTCAGGCTGGCGCCCCGTTCGGCGGCATCGTCAATCATCTTCGCGATGGCCGTGAGTTGCGGATTGTCCTCGACGGCCTCGGCCAAGATTCCGATGGTTCCGGTGATGACGGTGAGGATGTTGTTGAAGTCATGCGCGATGCCGCCGGTCAATTGGCCGACGGCTTCCATCTTTTGCGCCTGCCGGAATTGCGCCTCGGCGGCCTGCTTATCGGTGAGGTCGCGGCCAACGAAGAAGTGTCGCCTCACCGGCTCCGACCATGCGCCCATCCAGGACAGCATCACGACCCGGCCATCCTTGTGGACGTAACGGGTCTCAAAGTTGCGCATATGCCGTCCACGGCGCGCCGAACGCATTTCCTGCCGCGTGCTCTCGAGATCGTCGGGATAGATGAAATCGACCGCGCTGTGCCCGATCATTTCCGCAGGCTCGTACCCCAGAATGGTCATCGAGCTTGGGCTGACTTGAACAAAATTACCTTGGGTATCCGTTACCAGAACGAGGTCCTGCGAAGTCTCGAAGATCCGCTGCCGCTCTTCGATCTCCTGGCTGAGCGCCTGCCGGGTCTTTTTGCTCTCCGTGATGTCGTGGGCAATTTTGGACGCACCGATGATCTCTCCGGTCAGCGAGCGGAGTGGCGAGATGGCCAGCGAAACAGGCACCTCGCTGCCGTCCCTGCGCATGCGGATGGTTTCGTAATTTTCGATCCTCTCACCCCGGGCTACCCGATAAAGGAAGTCGTTCACCTCGGCGCGACGGTCGGGAGGCACGATGAGGTCGACGTGCTTGCCGACCGCTTCCGTTGCGGTAAACCCGAACAGACGTTCGGCGGCCCGGTTCCAGGCGGTGATGGTGCCGTCGAGCGTCTTGGTAATGATGGCGTTATTGGAGGATTCCACCACCGCGCTGAACAAGCGCTCCCGTGCGCTGTGGTAATCCCTTTCAGAAGCGGCCTGCCGACGCAGCGTTTCGAGCAGGCGGGACAACCGGGCCTGGATGGCGGTGTTGTGGATCAGCAGCACCGCCAGCACGAAACTTGCCGCGCACAGGCCATAGATGCGGCCGGCATAAAAGCCCAAGTCGAATCGGCCACCATTGACGAACGCCGATAGCGCGATATCGAACAGCCAGGCACACAGCACAACCATGAGCCAGACGTCGATCACCGAATGCGGCCGGCGAAGCCACAGGACCACCAGAGCGGCAAGGCTGAGACACCACACCGTCAACACGACGCCGATCATGGTGGATGTATAGTGCCCCTGGCTCAGAAGCGTCGGCAGGATGTCATGATTGCCGGTGACGACCCAGACGAAGGCGGACGTCGCGACGCCGACGGCGACGACGCTGGCCAGGATCGCGCCGCCAGCCGACCCCGCCGTCTTTGGATTCCCATCGCCGTGTTTGAGCAGGGCATAGCCGAGCACGAAAAGCGGAAATCCGCCGTGCCAGATCATGTAAAGCCAGACGGTTGTCTGCGGACCGGCAGCAAGAAGCCCGCCCGGCGCAAACAGGCCGGGGAAGGTCAAGGCATAAACGAGCGCTGCGGCAGCGGTGAACAGGTACCCGCTCGCAAGCAGAAGCACGGCCCGGGACCGCAGGATGCCGAATTGCGAAAACAGCAGAATGGCAGTGATCAGGTCAATGATCGCAAGTGCCGATTGATAGCTAACCACGAATGCCGGATTTGGGGCAAGCGGCACATCGGCGAAAGACACGGCACAAGCGAAGAGAATCGATGAGATGAAGACAACCGTAAGGGCGATCGTACGATCACGCGCTGTTGCCGGCAGCGTGGAGAGAAAAACGCTGTTTTCATCGCCCCCTGGCAACGTTGTCTCCCGCAAACTGGTATCCGCATATGCCATGTTAAAGCTTCCGCCCAATCGGCATAGCCGGATATCAGGGTCGGCCACGGGGAATATTTGCTGGAACCGTCTCGGTTGGCCCTGACGGTGCCGGAGTATTTGACAGGCTGGTGCTGACGGCGGCCATGAGCTCGGCGGGCTTGAACGGCTTTTGCAGGCTCGAAACAGCCCCGAGCCGTGTTGCCATGTGCAGAAAGTCGGGTCGCTGTTCTGAAGCCACCCGGAATTCTTGCCCGGAAATGACAATGACCGGCATTTTCGGCCGCGACTGGTGGACCAGCTTCATTGTCTCGAAGCCATCCATTCCCGGCATGAAAATGTCGACAATGAGCAGGTCGAACTCCCGGGTTCCAAGCAATTGCAAGCCGGCTCGGCTGTTGTTGACAGCCTCGACCGTATGCGCGGCCCGCTCAAGCAACAGCTTGATCGTGGCCAGGACCGCTTGATCATCGTCTATGACGAGAAGGTTGGCCATGGTTCCCTGACGATTTCGGCTGTTCAACCCAAGGTCACATCATTCCTGGTTCCGGCAAAGACGAAAGGGCGAACCAATATTGTAACCCCATCTTTACGTGTTTGGCCCCAAAATCCCAGCCTGGTTTGCGAAAAACCGAGTTCCACAAAGAGTTCCATGGAGTGGTTCCGGGAGTAGCGCTTTGCGCCGCGTTCTCGTCATTGACGACCAGGGTGAGGTGCGCACGATGATTTCCATCGTGCTGCGGATCAGCCATTTCGAGGTCGTGGAAGCCGCAAGCGCCGCGGCGGGGCTGAACGAATTCGAAGGTTCCAATTTCGATCTCGCGATCGTCGATATCTTTTTGCAGGGAACCAATGGAATCGACATTATCAGGAAAATGCGCGAGCGCGTTCCAGGTTTTCCGATCATCGCAATATCGGGCATGACGACGCTTGATTTTGTCCTCGGTACGCCCGAGCTTTTTAATATAATTTGTCTACAAAAGCCGTTTCGTCCAGCCGAACTTGTAGGCGCAATCGAAGCGGCGACCGCGCCGCGGCCGCTAGGCGCGGTGGAGGTCAGGGTTGCCGGAACCGCCACGTCCTGACGGTGGCGTGTCGGATCGTTTTGGCGGGATGGGAACAAGCCCGCTCTTAACGGAACGCAAAACGCCCCGGCAAACCGGGGCGTTGAGGATCAGATTGGAGCGATCGGGCTTACGATCCCTTCGGATTGATCTCGGTGTAATTGCCCTTGGCGTCCCACTTGTATACGACATAATCGATCTGCTTGATGTCGCCCTTGGCGTCGAATTCTATCTTGCCAATCACCGTATCCCACGCGCCGGCCTTGATCGTTTCCATCACCTTCTTCGGATCGGTCGTGCCGGCCTTCGCCACTGCCTGTGACCAGACCTGCATCGCGGCGTAGGTGTAGAGCGTGTAGCCTTCGGGATCGATGTTGTTGGCCTTGAACTTCTCGACGATGGACTTCGCGGTCGGCTTGTTGCGCGGGTCGGGGCCGAAGGTGAACAGCGTGCCTTCGCCGGCAGGTCCGGTGATCGAGGCGAACTCCTTGTCGGCCAGTGCATCGCCGGCCATCAAGACGGTCTGCAGCCCCTGATCGCGCATCTGGCGCACGATCAGTCCGGATTCCTGATGATAACCACCGACATAAACCAGGTCGATGTTCTCGCGCTTCAGCCGCGAAACGATCGCGGTGAAGTCCTTGTCGCCCTTATTGTAGGACTCGAACATCTTTTCGGTAAAGCCAGCCTTGTTGAGCGCCTTCTTGGTCTCGTCGGCAAGGCCTTTGCCGTAGGTGGTCTTGTCGTTGAGGATGGCGACGTTCTTGCCCTTGTAGAATTTCGCGATGTAGTCGGCGGCGACCAAACCCTGCTGATCGTCACGACCGCAAACACGCGCGACGTTCCAGAGCTTGCGCTCGGTAAACAGCGGATTGGTCGAGGCCGGCGTGATCTGTAACACATTGCCGTCGGCATAGGCTTCCGACGCCGGGATCGATGACGACGAGCAATAATGCCCGGCGACGAACGGGATCTTGGCGCTGGCGAACTTCTCCGCCACCGAACGCGCCTGCTTGGGATCGCAGGCATCGTCGCCGACCTCGAGCGCCAGCTTCTTGCCGAGCACGCCGCCGGCGGCATTGAAATCCTTGATCGCCTGTTCGGCGCCGTTCTTCATCTGGCGGCCGAATGCGGATTCGCCGCCGGTCATCGGGCCCGCCACAGCGATTGTGATGTCTTGCGCCAACGCTGCCGTGGACAGCGCAAGCGACGCGCCCAATGCCAGGCCGATGATCTTGAGTGATTTCATGAGGGGTCCTCGCGGTTAGATCGCCATGGGAAGTCGCCGGCAGGCTGCCGGGTTCGAAATCATGGCTATTGTCGGCTGAATTTACCGCCGAGTCATCGGCAAATTTCGGGCAAATTGGACTCCAAAACGCCATCGTTGCTGCGACGGCGGCGACCCCCTGGCCGCCGGGCGGGGTCCGGCATTCCGGGAGGCTCCCATGTCGTAGGGGATTACCCCCGCCTTCCGCCTTCCAAATAGGCGGTGCGGATCTCCGGGCGCTGCAACAGTTCGGCGCCCGTGCCGGTGAGTGTGATCAGGCCGTTGACCATGACATAGGCGCGATGTGCCAGCCGCAGGGCATGATTGGCGTTCTGCTCGACGATCAAGACGGTGAGGCCATCCTGCCGGTTGAGCGTCCGGATAGCGTCGAAAATCTGGCGCGCGATCAAGGGCGCCAGACCCAGCGAGGGTTCGTCCAGCATCAAGAGACGCGGGCGGCTCATCAGCGCTCGCCCGATCGCCAGCATCTGCTGTTCGCCGCCCGACAGGGTACCGCCACGCTGGCTCATGCGCTGCTTGAGCCGCGGAAACAGCGTCAACACGCGTTCGAACCCGGCGGATCGATCGGCTTCATTCGAATCGGTGGCGTCGGCACCCATCTGAAGGTTCTCCGCCACGCTCATGCGGGGGAAAATCCGGCGCCCTTCGGGCGATTGCGCGATGCGCAGCCGTGCGATCTCGTGGGTCGGCACGTCCGTGATATCGCGGCCGTCGAACACGATCCGGCCGGAACGGGCACGCGGCTTGCCGAAGATCGTCATCATCAGTGTCGATTTGCCGGCGCCGTTGGCGCCGATCAATGCGACGATCTCACCCGGGCTGATGTCGAGATCGACGCCCTTCAGCGCCTCGATCTTGCCATAGGCGGCGCGGAGGCCGCGGATCGCGAGCAGGGGCGGAGGGTTCGAGGTCATCGCCTAAACCCTACAACCGTCATGGCCGGGCATAGCCGTCCGAAGGACGGCGTCGCTTCCGCTTGCCTGTGCCCGGCCATCCACGTTCTGCTCACCGATATTCAAAAAAGGCGTGGATGCCCGGGTCAAGCCCGGGCATGACGAAGATATGGAACACCGGGTCACGACCCGCTCTCCATGACGGCGATCGCTTCCTGCTCGTCGGCGCCGAGATAGGCTGCGATTACCTTGGGGTCGTCGCGGATGTCTGCTGGAGCGCCCTCGGCGATCTTGACGCCATAGTCCATCACTACGATGTGGTCGGAAATTTCCATCACCACCGACATGTCGTGCTCGATCAGGAGGATGGAGGTGCCCTCCGCTCGGATCGAGAGCAATAGCTCGGAAAGGCCGACGCTCTCTCGCGCGTTCAGTCCGGCGGCCGGCTCGTCAAGGCAGAGCAATGCCGGTTCGCTGCACATCGCGCGCGCGATTTCGAGACGGCGCTGATCGCCGTAAGGCAAGTTGCCGGCGGCGTCGTCGGCGCGCTCCAGCAAGCCGATGCGCGCCAGCCAGCGCGTGGCCTGATCGATCGCGTGCTTCTCGGCGGTGCGCCAGGACGGCGCGCCGATCAGCCCGAGGAAGGTGAGGCCGGAGGCAAGCATCAGCGCATTGTGCTGCGCCACCATCAGGTTTTCGAGCGCGGTCATGCCGGGAAACAGCCGGATGTTCTGGAAGGTACGCGCGACCTTGGCCTGTTTGGAGATTCGGAAATCGTTCAGCCGTTCGAGTTGAATACCGCGGCCGTCATCATGGGTCAGGCGCATTGCGCCCGATGTCGGCCGGTAGAATCCGGTGATGCAGTTGAAGACGGTGGTCTTGCCGGCGCCGTTCGGTCCGATCAGCGCGGTGATCTTGCGCCGCTCGGCCTCGAACGACAGATCGTTCACGGCGACCACGCCGCCAAAGCGCATCGTCAGGCGATCGACGCTGAGGATGATATCGCCGTTCATCCCCGGCCTTCCCTGGCAAGCTCGGAGGAGATGGCCTGGCTGTGACGCAGGAACACGGTCGGGGCGCGATGACCAATCAGGCCGCGCGGCCGCCAGATCATCAAAAGCACCATCGCCATGCCGAATACCAGCATGCGGTACTGGTCGAAGCCGCGGAATAGTTCGAAGCCGCCGATCATGGTGAGCGCGGCGAGTGCCACGCCAAGCTGCGAACCCATGCCGCCGAGCACGACGATCGCCAGCACCAAGGCCGATTCCTGGAAGGTGAAGGATTCCGGGCTGATGAAGCCTTGCCGGGTGGCAAAGAACGCGCCGGCGAAACCGCCGAACATGGCGCCGGTCGCGAACGCCGTCAGTTTCGTCGTCGTGGTGTTGATGCCGAGCGCGCGGCAGGCGACTTCGTCTTCGCGCAACGCTTCCCAGGCGCGGCCGATTGGCAGGCGGCGGAGCCGGATCGTCACCCAGTTGGTCAGGAGCGCCAGCGCCAGGATCAGGTAGAACAGAAATACGATGCGATGGGTCGTGGAGAATTCAATGCCAAGCTTCGCCGCAAGGCCGTCATCGCCGGGCGTCAAGGGGATGCCGAAAAACGACGGCCGCGGAATGCCGGAAACGCCGTTCGGGCCACCGGTCAGGCTTTGCCAGTTGATGATGACGAGCCGGATGATTTCGCCGAACGCCAGCGTCACGATCGCGAGATAATCGCCGCGCAGCCGCAGCACCGGAAATCCCAAAAGCACGCCCCAGAGCGCGGCGAGAATTCCGGCCAGCGGCAGGCAGACCCAGAACGACAGCCCGAAATTGGTGGACAACAGCGCGTAGGAATAGGCGCCGACCGCGTAGAACGCGACGTAACCGAGGTCGAGCAGGCCGGCAAGGCCGACCACCACGTTCAATCCCCATCCCAGCATCACATAAGTCAACACCAGAATGCCGAGATCGAGAATGTAGCGCTGATTGTAGAAGATCACCGGCACCAGGAAAGTGAAGATCAAGAGCAGCGGCGCGATCGCTCGGCGCGCCACGCCTAGGGCGCTTTGTACCTTTGGTGGAACGAGCCTGACGGTGCCGACCGGTCCCCACCATTGCCGCAGCAATTCGACGACGATGCTGCCGCCAAACACGGTCGTGACCATCGCTGCGAGATCGCCGAACCTTGTCCAGTAGATCAATTGGCCCGTGGGGCCCGCCTCGGTGCGAATGCCGATCATCAGGGCGAACAGCACCAGCGCAACGAGCGCGCTGATCAGGGCTTTCTTGAAAATGAACGCAACGCCGGGTAGCCGCGAAGCTTGCACAAGTTCGGGCGCGGCTGCTGTCACGCGGTTGCCTGTCAAACTTTTTCGACTTCGGGCCGGCCGAGCAGGCCGGTCGGAAGGAAGATCAGCACGACGATCAGGATCGAGAACGCCGCGACATCCTTGTACTCGATCGAGAAATACGCCGACCACAGCGTTTCGATCAGGCCAATCAGGAGCCCGCCGAGCATGGCGCCGGGCAACGAGCCGATGCCGCCGAGGACGGCCGCGGTGAAAGCCTTGATGCCTGCGACAAAGCCCATGAAGAAATCCACCAGGCCGTAATAGAGCAGATACATCATGCCGGCGACGGCGGCGAGCGCGGCACCGATGACGAAGGTCATGGAAATGGTGCGGTCGACGTCGACGCCGAGCAGCGCCGCCATGGTCTGATCCTGCTCGCAGGCGCGCATGTCGCGCCCCAGCCGGGTCCGCGACACCAGCCAGGTGAAGATCGCGAGCAGTACCACGGTGGTGATGACGACGATGATCTGCACATTGGAAAGCCGGACCACGAAGCCGTCGCGATCGAACAGGCTGTAGCCGCCGGTGATGATCGGCGGCACCGGCTTGACCCGCGCGCCTTGCGCAATCTGCGAATAGTTGATGAGGACGAATGACATCCCGATCGCCGACAGCATCGGCGCTAGCCGAAAGGAGTGCCGCAGCGGCCGGTAGGCAATGCGCTCCACCGTCCAGCCATAGAGCGCGGTGATCGCCATCGATACCAGGAGCACGATCAGCAGGATCAAGGGAATTGCGGTGAGCCCGATCGAGACCAGGATCAGGAACGAGATCAGCGCGATAAAACCGCCGATCATGAAGATGTCGCCATGAGCAAAATTGATCATGCCGACGATGCCATAGACCATGGTGTAGCCGATGGCGATCAGGCCGTAGATCGAGCCGAGCACAATGCCGTTGATCAGTTGCTGGGCGAAATAATCCATACGCTGCCGCTGTTTGGTGCATTTTCCGGTGAATTGGAATCCGGCGTTGCCGTAGCGAAGATGCCCACTTCAAGTGACGCGGCGAGGGCCCGGCAGCCAGACGGCGCGTCCTTGTCATTTTCTAACAGTGGGAACTTGTGGCGGCAACAGCGCTGGGTGCGGCACTAAGGGCTTGTACAGAGGTAGTTTCCGCGACGGGTTCCACAAAGCCGCGGGAACGACCGGCCAGTCACAACCAGGGGATTTGCGGGAACCAAATTATTGATGAAACCAACTCGGGATTTGCCGGTTGTTTCCCGCGACTTCAACAAGGGAGATCCCGATGTCCAATCCGAACCAGAATCCGGGCCAGCAGAATCAGAACCCGGGTCAGAAGCCGGGCCAGCAGAATCAAAACCCCGGCCAGAAGCCCGGCCAGCAGCAGCAGGGTGGCGGCCAGAAACCCGGACAGCAACAGCAAGATCCGAACCGTCAGGGCCAGAAGCCCGATCAGCAAGGCAAGGGCGGTCGCTAACTCCTGACCGTGTGAAGTAAGTGCAGGGAGGTCCCGCCGAAAGGCGGGACTTTTCTTTTGGGAAGGTGACGCTTTGCCTCTCGCGGCTCGGCGCCTCGCGGCCGTGCATCTGGACCTCGTATGGAACCTCCACTACGGTTCCGCCCAAGCGGCAACGCCGGCTGGATGGATTCCATCCTGCACCGGCGAAACGACCGCGCGGAAAATCAGGGAGGAAAGCCAATGAACATGACCCGCCGGGGTGTATTTGCGACTGCCGGGGCCGCCGCGAGCGCTTTAGCCTTTCAACAGCGCGCCCACGCCCAGTCTTTTGATTTCAAGCCGAACCAGCGTTACCCCGACGCGTCGGTCGAGATTCTCGACCCGAGCTTTGCCAAATATCGCTTGTTCTCCAGCTCCGTCGAGCAGCTCGCCACGGGAATGCGATGGGCGGAGGGACCGGTCTGGTTCGGTGACGGCCGCTATCTCCTGGTTAGCGACATCCCCAACAACCGCATCATGCGCTACGACGAAGCCAGTGGTAGGTGGGGCGTCTTCCGCCAACCCTCGAATTTCGCCAACGGCAACGCGCGCGACCGGCAGGGGCGGCTGATCAGTTGCGAACATCTGACCCGCCGCGTGACGCGCACGGAGTACGATGGCAAAATCACGGTGCTCGCCGACAACTTGAACGGCAAGCGTTTCAACTCCCCCAACGATATCGTGTGCAAGTCGGACGGCTCGATCTGGTTTACCGACCCGCCATTCGGCATCTCCGGAGAGTGGGAAGGCGACAAGGCGACGCCGGAACTGCCGCATTCGGTTTACCGCATCGCCCCCGACGGCAAACTTGGACTTGTGACGCCGGATCTCGCGGGCCCCAACGGGCTCGCGTTCTCGCCGGACGAAAAGAAGCTCTATATCGTCGAATCGCGCGCGCAGCCGAACCGGCTGGTTTGGGCCTATGACGTCGGCGCCGACGGAAGCACGCTGTCCAACAAAACCAAACTGATCGACGCCAACGGGGCCGGCGCACTCGACGGAATCAGGGTGGATACCGATGGCAATATTTGGTGCGGTTGGGGAAGCAATGGCGCGCCAACCGCCAAATCGGAGGAGCTCGACGGCGTCAAGGTTTTCAATCCCGAAGGCAAGGCGATCGGCTTCATTCGCCTTCCGGAGCGCTGCGCCAATCTGACGTTCGGCGGAGCCAAGAAGAACCGCCTGTTCATGGCGAGTTCGCATTCACTCTATGCTTTATATGTCGAAGCAAGGGGAGCGGTTTAAGGCGGTCTTCGTCATTGCGAGGAGCGTAAGCGACGAAGCAATCCAGGGCCTCAGGGATAGAACTGGATTGCTTCGCGGAGCCTGTCATCGGGCGCGCATTCGCGCGACCCGTTGGCTCGCAATGACGTCCCGAAATCGCCTAATGCTGCCCCAATATTAAGGTAAATGAAGGGTTTAAATTGCCGGTGGCAGTTTAGGCGCGTTACCTCTCCCGGGAAGCCGCAAAGCCGCATGACGAGCTTTGCGGACAGACGGGAAGCGACATGTTCAAAAACTGGCGGATCGGCACATTTAACGGCGTGTTGCTGGCGGCCTATTTCATTCCGACCTGGGCCATCATCGCTTACGGGATCACGATCGCGCCGGTTCACGGTCTTTATCAGCGGCCGAGCATTTCGGTGGCCCTGTTCATCAGCGACCATCTGCAACTGGCGTCAACGGCCACGGTGCGTGTAGCCTGGCTACTCGCGCTGGCGAGGCTCACCGTCGTTGCGTTCTTCGCGATATTCTTATTCTCCGCCGCGCGCGCCTCGATCCGCAAGACCGGCGGCTACGACGAGGCGCTGGCGCTCGCGCTGGCCATCGGCAGCGTGATCAGTTTTGCCAGCATGTGGATAGCCTCGCAGGTCGGCGAGACCGCAGCGCTTCGGCTGCATGCGACGGAACTCCTGATGCTGCTTGGCAGTGCAATCGTGCTGGTGGTCGAACGTCCCGCGCAGCAAAGGACAAATCGCGGCGTGACAGCGGACGCATCAACCCTTGAGCAGACCCAGCTCAGCCATAACGGCTGACGCCTCCTTGACCGCGTGGTTGGCGGCCGGCACCCCGCAATAGATCGCCTGCTGCAGCAGAATCTCCTTGATATCATCCGGCGTGAAACCGCCCTCGGTGAGCGCGGCGCGGACGTGAAGGCGGAATTCGTCCCATTGCCCGAGCGCGACCATGGTGCCGATCACCAGCACCCGCCGCGTGCGATGATCGAAATGCGGCCTTGTCCAAATCTCACCCCAGGCATGGCGCGTGATCAGGTCGATGAAATCGGCGTTGAAAGCGGTTTTGTTTGCGATCGATTTGTCGACCCAGGCGTCGCCGAGCACCTGGCGGCGCTGGGCCATGCCGTCGTCGCGGCGTTTCTGATCGTCCACTGATACTCTCCCGTCATTGCGAGGAGCGAAGCGACGAAGCAATCCACTCTTCGGGCTTGAGGCTCTGGATTGCTTCGCTACGCTCGCAATGACGGGAATATAGCGATACAATCCTCTTACGTTCGTCCGCGTTACTTCTGCGTCAGGAAGCCGATCACCGCGTCGGTGAAGGCGTGCGGCTGCTCGACATTGGATATATGCGCGGCGTCGAGGATCGTGAGGTTCGCGCCGGGGATCTGGCTGCGGATGTACTCGCCGGCCGCGACCGGGGTCGCGACGTCGTGACGGCCGGCAATCACCAGCGTCGGGCTCTTGATTTTGGGCAAGAACGCGCGCTGATCGAGCGTGCTCAGCGCTTCGCAACAGGCGAGATAACCCTGCACCGGGGTGGCAAGCAGCATGGCCTTCATGTTGGCCGTGATCTGCGGTTCGCGTTCCCTGAAATCGGCCGTGAGCCAGCCTGCGATGACCGTGTCGGCGATGGCCGCGATGCCAGCTTCCTTCACCGCCTTGATGCGGTTGAGCCAATTGGTCGGATCCGGATAGTAGCAGGCGGTGTTGGAGAGAATGATCCTGCCGAGTCGCTCCGGCGCGTTGGCCCCCAACCACTGTCCCACCATGCCGCCCATCGACAGCCCGCACCAGTGCACTTTCCCGATGTTGAGATCGTCGAGGATCGCGAGCACGTCACGGCCGAAGCGCTCCATGGAGTAGGGGCCCAGCGGCACGCCGGATTTGCCATGGCCGCGCCGGTCATAACGGATCACGCGGAAGATTTGTGTGAGCGCCTTCATCTGCGGTTCCCACATCTGCATCGTGGTGCCCAGTGAATTCGACAGCATCAGCGTTGGCCCGCCGTCGCGGCCTTCGACAGACACGTTAAGCAGGCAACCGTCGGCATCGATCATCGGCATGGAATTCAAACCCTCCTCTCATGCGCGGACAAAAGCGCGAAGCGCGTCTTCGCGCTAGAGATCCGCGCAGCCATCCATTCAAGAAGATGGATTGCCGGGCCTTCGCCACGCCGAAGGGTGCTTCGGCCCCGCAGGCGGGTCAAGCCTGGCAATGACATCTCACTATTTGTCGTCGAGCGAAGCGAGCAGGCGATCGATCAAGGCTTGCGAGACGCCCTGATAGGCCATCGGCTCAAACAATTTTGCGATCCTTTCCGCGCTCAGCTGCGCGGTAACCTTGGTGTCCTTTGTCAGCACGTCGCGCAGAGCCTTTTTCCCGGCGATGGCCTTCTTGCTCGCCGCCTCCACCAGATGATGGGCCTCGCGCTTGCCGATCTTCTCCGCCAGCGCCATCGCCACCGCTTCCGCCATGATCAGGCCGCCGGTCGCCTCAAGATTGACGCGCATGCGCGCCGCGTCGACCTCCAGGCCCTCGGCAATGTCAACGATGGCAGCAAGCGCGCCCGAGGTGACGAGCAGCAGGCTCGGCAAGGTCGGCCATTCCGCGTGCCAGGGACCCGCGCTTCGCTCATGGTCCTGCACCTGGGCCGCGAACATCGTCGCCGCCAGGTTCGGCGCCATGATGGCGGCGGCGAGCGCGGTCGCGGCGGCCACCGGGTTGCGCTTGTGCGGCATGGTGGACGAGCCGCCGCGGCCTTCGCCCGACGGCTCGAACGCTTCGGCGACATCGGTCTGCATCATCAGCTGGACGTCGCGCGCGATCTTGCCGCAGGTGCCGGCCATGACCGCCAGCACCGACGCGGCGTCGGCGAGGCGGTCGCGATGGCTGTGCCATGGCGCCTCCGGCAAGGGCAGCTCAAGCTCCTGCGCCAGTCTTTCCGCAACCGCTAGCCCCTTGTCGCCAAGCGCCGCCAGGGTCCCGGCTGCGCCGCCGAACTGCAACGCCAGCGATTCCCGGCGCAGCCGCAGCAAACGGAGGCGCGAACGGTGCAGCGCCGCGGCATATTCCGCAAGCTTCAGCCCGAACGGCATCGGCAGTGCATGCTGCAGCCAGGTGCGCGCCACCATTGCGGTGTTGCGGTGCAGCCGGGCGAGCCGGGCAAAGCCCGCGATGGCGCGGCCGATATCCGCAAGCAGCGCATCGATGCCGGCGCGCAAGGTGAGCATGGCAGCGGTATCGATCACGTCCTGGCTGGTGGCGCCCCAGTGCACGTAGCGCGCGGCGTCAGGGTCAGCTTTGGCGACGCCAGCGGTCAGCGCTTTGACGAGGGGAATGGCGAGATTGCCGGACCGCGTCGCGGCCTCGGCGAGCGCGGCAAAATCGAAGCTGGCTGCCTGGCAGGCGTTTGTGATCGGGCCGGCGGCGCTTGCCGGGATCACGGCGGTTGCGGCTTCCGCGCGCGCCAGCGCTGCTTCAAAATCGAGCATGTGCTGGAGACAGGCCACGTCATCGCAGACGGCGCGCATGGCGGCGCTCGACAGCATCGGGGCGAGCAGGGGCGAGAGCGAGGTACTCATGATGGGCGCGACCTAACCATCCCCGCCGGCCGCTGCCAATCCCAAAGCGCGAAAGGCAAGTCTGCTGCGCCGCCAATAGGTATCGCATCCCCCGATTCGTCCTCTTCCTTTTGTGCCAAGCGTGCTTTACTTGGGGGTAAGACAGCTTGACCGGAGACGCCCCATGGCCATGACGATGAACGGCGAAGTGCAGCTTGCGGCGCCGCGCGAGTTGGTCTGGGCCAAATTGAACGACCCGGAGGTGCTCAAGGTCTGCATTCCCGGATGCGAGGAGCTGGAGCGAACCGAGGACAACGGTTTTCGCGCCGTCGCCAAGATGAAGGTCGGGCCGGTATCGGCCCGCTTCAAGGGCCGGGTGACGCTCAGCGATCTGGACCCGCCGAATGGCTACAAGATATCGGGCGAGGGCGAGGGCGGGGTTGCCGGTTTTGCCAAGGGCGGTGCGACGGTGGCGCTGGCGGATAAGGACGGCGGCACGCTATTGAGCTATGACGTCGAGGCGCAGATCGGCGGCAAGCTCGCCCAGCTCGGCCAGCGCTTGATCAACGGTGCGGCGAAAAAACTCGCCGATGAGTTTTTCGCGAACTTCGCCAAGGCGGTGCAAGGATGATCTCCTGGAAGGCTGAACACTTGGTGCTAATATCCTGAAAAGACTGGTCCCGGCGAAGCCCGTCGGCCATATAGGCGAGGTTGCTCATTGCCGGGATGGCCCATATTATGGCTTTGGAACGATTTTAACGACTGTGCTGCCGTGCAACGCGGGGTGCAGGTGAAGAGAGTGCTGAATGGCCAAAATCTCCCTTATCGTGAACGGTAATCCCGTTAACGCCAATATCGATCCCCGTACCCTCCTGGTCCAGTTTCTGCGCGAGAATCTGCGGCTGACCGGCACCCATGTCGGCTGCGACACCTCGCAATGCGGCGCCTGCGTCGTGCATCTCGATGGCAAAGCGGTCAAATCCTGCACCACGCTTGCGGTCATGGCTGACGGGCACGAAGTCAGGACGATCGAGGGACTTGCCGCAGACGGCGCGCCGCTGCATCCGATGCAGGAGGCGTTCCGCGAGCATCACGGCCTGCAATGCGGCTTCTGCACGCCCGGCATGATCATGACCGCGGTCGATTTGGTCCATCGCAAGGGCCACGACCTTTCCGACCATACCATCCGCGAAGAGCTCGAAGGCAATCTCTGCCGCTGCACCGGATATCAGAACATCGTTCAATCGATCGCGGCCGGCGCCAAGGCGATGGCGAAATCCGATCTCGCGTAAGCCACGCCGCCCGCGACAGCGATTAGGAATACCCCAAGGAATATCCCAAGGAATACCCGATGTACGAGTTCAAATATCATCGTCCGGCAACCGTGCGGCAGGCCGCCAATCTCCTGGTCAAGAATGAGGACGCCAAGGTGATCGCCGGCGGCCACACCTTGTTGCCGGTCATGAAGCAGCGGCTCGCGAGCCCCCCGCACCTGGTCGATCTCTCCCACATCGAGGGGCTCGACGGCATCGAGATGAAAGGCCGATCGCTCGTGATCGGCGCCACCGCCACCCACAACGCGGTCGCGACCTCGGCCATTGTCGGCGAGGCGATTCCGGCGCTCGCCGAACTCGCCGGCATGATCGGCGACCCCGCGGTGCGTCACAAGGGCACCATCGGCGGCTCGCTCGCCAACAACGACCCGACCGCCGATTATCCCGCGGCCTGCCTCGCGCTCGGCGCGACCATCGTCACCAACAAGCGCCGCCTCAAGCCCGAGGAGTTCTTCCAGGGGCTTTTCACGACGGCGCTGGAGGGCGACGAGATCATTACCCGGGTGATGTTCCCGCTGCCGAAGAAGGCGGCTTACGTCAAATTTCGCAACCAGGCCTCGCGCTATGCGCTGGTCGGCGTGTTCGTCGCCAAGCGTCCGTCGGATGTGCGCCTTGCCGTCACCGGCGCCGGCTCCGAAGGCGTGTTCCGGGTCACCGCGTTCGAAGAGGCGTTGAAGAAGCGCTTTTCGCCGAAAGCGCTCGATGGCTTGACGGTGCCGGCGACCGGCCTGAACAGCGATCTGCACGGCAGCGCCGAATATCGCGCGCATCTGATCGCGGTAGTGGCGCGGCGCGCGGTCGAAGCCGCGACCGGCAAATCGTAACGTCGCCAATTCCTGGCGCAGCAAGGCTCGCATTGCCATGACCGCATCGGCGCTGCCCAATTCCGTCGATGCCATGCTGGAGCTCTTGTCCTCGCGCGGCTATCTCGCCGAGCGTTCGCTCGCGACCGTGACCTATTTGTCGCTGCGCATGGGCCGGCCGCTGTTTCTCGAAGGCGAAGCCGGCGTCGGCAAGACTGAGATCGCCAAGGTCCTGTCGGCAGCACTGGGACGAAGGCTGATCCGGCTGCAATGCTACGAGGGCCTCGATGTCGCCTCCGCGGTCTATGAGTGGAACAGCGCGGCGCAGATGATCGCGATCCGACTTGCGGAAGCGGCCGGCGATACCGATCGCGAGCAGCTCTCCAGCGATATCTTCGCCGAACGCTATCTGATCAAGCGGCCGCTATTGCAGGCGCTCGAGCCGGATGTCGCCGGCGCGCCGGTGCTTCTGATCGACGAACTCGACCGCGCCGACGAAGCGTTCGAGGCCTATCTCCTGGAAATCCTCAGTGATTTTCAGGTAACGATTCCGGAACTGGGCACCGTGAAGGCGCCGCAGCCGCCGATCGTGATCATCACCTCCAACCGCACCCGCGAAATCCATGACGCGCTGAAGCGCCGTTGTCTCTATCACTGGGTCGACTATCCCTCCGCTGAGCGGGAACTCGCGATCGTGAAGTCGCGCGTGCCCGGCATTTCCGCGAAATTGTCGCAGCAGGTGGTCGGCTTCGTGCAGGCGCTGCGCCAGCAGGATTTCTACAAATCGCCAGGCGTTGCCGAGACCCTCGACTGGGCCACCGCGCTCACCGAACTCGATGCCCGCTCGCTGACCCCGCAGGTGGTCGGCGACACCCTCGGCGCGCTTTTGAAATACCAGGATGACATCGCGCGCATGCAGGGCGACGCTCTGCAGAAGGTTTTGAAGGAGGCGACGAGCGAAAATTGAGGTCCGTCATTCCGGGGCGCGCGAAGCGTGAACCCGGAATCTCGAGATTCCGGGTCTGGTGCTTGCGCACCATCCCGGAATGACGGCAGAAAGTCGTAAACCGGATTGCCTCCCATGGCTATCAATCATCTCTCGCCCCCGACCGGTCAAATGGCTGACAACGTCATCGGCTTTGCCCGGGCGTTGCGCGCGGCCGGGATTCCGGTCGGGCCGGGTGCGGTCATCGATGCCTTGAACGCGCTGCAGATGATCGAGATCGGCAGCCGCGCCGACGTGTTCACCACGCTGGAGGCGATCTTCGTCAAGCGACACGAACATGCGTTGATCTTCGCCCGGGCTTTCGACCTGTTCTTCCGCGCCGAAGAGGACTGGAAGCACATGCTGGATTCGGTGCCGCTGCCCGAACACGCCAGGAAAAAGCCGCCGCCGGCCTCGCGCCGCGTCCAGGAGGCGCTGTCGCAATCCCAGATGATCGAAACGCCGCAGGCCCAGGAGCAGGAGCTCCGGCTTTCGGTGTCTGACAAGGAAGTGCTGCAGAAGAAGGATTTCGCGCAGATGACCGCGGCGGAGATCGCGCAAGCGACCCGCGCGATCGCGCAAATGAAACTGCCGCAGGCCGAATTGCGCACCCGCCGCTACCAGCCGGATGCCCGGGGCCTGCGGCTTGACATGCGCCGCACCCTGCGCGGGTCGCTGCGCACCGGCGGCGACATCATCGATATTCATCAGCTCGGGCGGATCGACAAGCCGGCGCCGATCGTGGCGCTGCTGGATATATCGGGCTCGATGAGCGAATATACCCGGCTGTTCCTGCATTTCCTCCACGCCATCACCGATGCGCGCAAGCGCGTCTCGGTATTCCTGTTCGGCACCCGCTTGACCAATGTGACGCGGGCCTTGCGCGCGCGTGACCCGGACGAGGCTCTGGCGAGGTGTTCGTCGTCGGTCGAGGACTGGGCCGGCGGCACCCGGATCGCGACCTCGCTGCATACCTTCAACAAGCTGTGGGGCCGGCGGGTGCTGGGGCAGGGCGCGATCGTGCTTCTGATCTCGGACGGGCTGGAGCGCGAGGCCGACGCCAGGCTGGCGTTCGAAATGGACCGGTTGCACCGCTCCTGCCGCCGCCTGATCTGGCTCAATCCGCTGTTGCGCTATGGCGGTTTCGAGGCCAAGGCGCAAGGGATTAAAATGATGCTGCCGCACGTTGACGAATTCCGCCCGGTGCATAATTTGAGTTCCATCGAGGGGTTGATCGAGGCACTTTCCTTAAGTCCGGCGCCGCACCATCGCAGCCTGATCAGATCCGCAGCTTGAAAGAGGCTCCCATGCTCAATCGCGACGAAGACATTCTCAAAGCGGCTGAGGACTGGCAGAGGGCCGGCCACGGCGTCGCGCTCGCCACCGTGGTCGAAACCTGGGGTTCGGCGCCGCGGCCGGCCGGATCGAGCCTTGTCATCAATGATGACGGCACGTTTCTGGGCTCCGTCTCCGGCGGCTGCGTCGAAGGGGCCGTCGTCACCGAGGCGCTGGATGTGATCGCAAGCGGCCAGCCCAAAATGCTCGAATTCGGCGTTGCGGACGAGACCGCCTGGAACGTCGGCCTGTCCTGCGGCGGCACCATCCGCGTGTTCGTCGAGAAAGTCGGGTAAACGTGAAGCTTGAAACCCTGAACCAGCTCAACGCCGAGCGCGCCGCGCGGCGGCCGGTGATCGTCGTCACCGATACCGCCAATGGCGAACAACGCCTGGTCAAGGCCGAGGACTTCGCCGCCGATCCATTGCGCACTGAGCTGACAAGACAGCTGCGCATGGGCAAGAGCGGCACGATCGAGGCCGGCGACAAGAAACTGTTTCTCAACGTCTATGCCCCGACGGCGAAGCTGGTGATCGTTGGCGCCGTCCATATCAGCCAGGCGCTCGCGCCGCTGGCGCGTTCGCTCGACTATGATGTGACGGTAGTCGACCCGCGCACCGCCTTTGCCAGCCCCGAGCGCTTTCCCGATGTGCCGCTGATTGCGGAATGGCCTGACGTGGCGCTGCCGCCGCTCAATATCGATCACTACACCGCTTTCGTGGCGCTGACGCATGATCCCAAGATCGACGATCCCGCGCTATTGCACGCGTTCGAGCGCGACTGCTTCTACATCGGCGCGCTCGGCTCGCGAAAGACCCACGCCAAGCGCGCCGAACGCCTGAAGGCGCAGGGCGCTGAGGATGCCGACATCGCCCGCATCCACGCCCCGATTGGCCTTTCGATCGGTGCGGTCTCGCCGTCGGAGATCGCGGTGTCGATCATGGCCGAGATCACCGCGCAGTTGCGGTTGGGAAAAGAAAAAGAAGCCGCGGCATGATATTCGGGCCTGCCAGTCCGGCGGAGGCGATCGGTGGCGTCACCGTTCACACGCTGCGTCAGGGTTCGCTGGTGCTCAAGAAGGGCACCACCATCGGGCCTGCCGAAGTCGCGGCCCTGATCCGCGCTGGCGTCAAGGAAATCGTCGTCGTGCGGCTCGAGGAAGGCGACGTCTCCGAGGACGTCGCCGCCGCCAGCATCGCGCAGGCGGTTGCCGGTCACGGCATCAATGTCGAGCGTGCCTTTACCGGCCGGGCCAATCTGTTCGCCGGCCGCGCCGGCGTGCTGGTGGTGGACCGCGCCGCGGTTGACCGCATCAACGACGTCGATGAGGCCATCACCTTTGCCACGCTGTCCGCTTTCAAGCCCGTGGTCGAAGGCGAAATGGTCGCGACCGTCAAACTCATTCCGTTCGGGGTCGAGGCGAAATTGCGCGACGCGGCGGTCGCGGCGGCCAGAGGCGGCGCCTTGCGGATCGCGCCTTATACGATCAAGCGGGTCGGCGTGATCTCCACCCAGCTGCCGGGGCTCGCGCCCAAGGTCGTGGACAAGACTTTGCGGGTAACGGCGGAGCGGCTGGCGCCAGCCGGCGCCACCATCATGGCCGAGCGTCGCGTGCCGCACGACGAGACGGTGCTCAAGGCCGCAATCAAGGAATTGCTCGGTCTTGGGGCCGAACTCGTGATCGTGTTCGGCGCTTCCGCGATCGCCGACCGGCGTGACGTGATCCCGGCGGCGATCGCGGGCATCGGCGGCGCCATCGAGCATTTCGGCATGCCGGTCGATCCCGGCAATTTGCTGCTGATCGGCAATGCCGGCGGCGTGCCGGTGCTCGGCGCTCCCGGCTGCGCGCGCTCGCCGGTGGAGAACGGTTTCGACTGGGTGTTGATGCGCCTGTTGGCGGGATTGAAGGTCACCCGCGCCGAACTCACCGGCATGGGTGTTGGCGGGCTGTTGATGGAAATCGTGACGCGGCCGCAGCCGCGTGAGAGTCTCGTGTCCGACGGCAACCGCCACGTGGCCGCGATCATTCTTGCCGCGGGCCGTTCGACCCGGATGGGCGGTCCCAACAAGCTGTTGGCCGAACTCGGCGGCAAGCCGCTGGTTCGGCTCGTGACCGAGCAGGCGCTGGCCTCGAAGGCGAAGGGCGTGATTGTCGTCACCGGCCACCAGGCCGAACTCGTCGAGAAGGCCTTGGCCGGCCTCGATGTGAAATTCGTCCGCAACCCGGATTTCGCGCAAGGGCTGGCGGGCTCCGTGAAAACGGGTGTTGGAGCCGTTCCTGACGATGCCGATGGCGCAGTGATTTGTCTCGGCGACATGCCGATGATCTCGGGGCAGCTGATTGACCACCTGATCGACGCCTTTGCGCCCGATCGCGGCAATTTGATCGCGGTCCCCGTCAGCGACGGCAGGCGCGGCAATCCGGTGCTGTGGTCGCGCCGCTTCTTCAACGAATTGATGACGCTCGACGGCGACATCGGCGCCCGTCACCTGATCGCCAAGCACAATGAAACGGTGGCGGAAGTTCCGGTGGAAGGGGACGGCGCGTTTCTCGATATCGATACGCCGCAAGGGCTTGAAGCCGCGCGCAGCAGCTGAATCCGCCCTGATCGGCGCGCGCGGCTCTCGCGCAAACAGCGGCTTCCGCTGCCGCGGCGTCGAAGCTACGATTGCGGCGGTCATTTCCCACTCGCTGAGTCAATCATGCAATTCGACACCAAGATCGCGGTCGTGATCCGGACCGATCTCGAAGTCTGGCAGAAGCTCAACGTCGCTTCCTTTCTCACCTCAGGCATCGCGGCTGCGTTTCCGGAATGCATCGGCGAGCCTTATCAGGATGGTTCAGGCACGCGGTATTTGTCGTTGATCGGCCAGCCGATCCTGATCTATGGCGCCACCGATCGTGCCGCACTTTCTCGCGCGCTGGAGCGGGCGCTCGCGCGAAACGTGACACCCGCGGTCTATACCGAAGACATGTTCACGACGACGCACGATGCTGGCAACCGCGAGGTGGTGAGGGCGGTGGTCCGCGCCGAGCTCAATCTAGTGGGACTGGCGATGCGCGCCGAACGCAAGGTGATCGACAAGATTGTCGACGGCTTGAGGTTTCACAGCTAGGCATGATCCGGACCCGAAGGGCCGGATTAGCGCAAAGCGGGTGCCGGTTTTCGCTCGTGACAAACGTGGCGGCTGCGCGGAGATCCGGTCAATGCCTTGTAGGGGAGACACGCAAAGCCACTTGAATATGACTGACTAGTCAGTCATATTCAAGGAATGAAACCACGATTGACCACGAAAATCGGAACCGCATCCAAGGGTCGGCAAGCCACCGACCGCGCAACGGCATCATCCAGCTCACCGCCGTCGCGCAAGCCTTCGTCCAACCGCGCCGAGCGTGCAGCCGACCGGCGTCAGGCCATCATCGATGCGGCGCTCGATGAATTCATCGCCCGCGGCTATGCCGCAACAAGACTAGACGACGTCGCCCAACGCGCGGGCGTCGCCAAGGGCACGATCTACCTGCATTTCAAGGACAAGCAGGCGTTGTTTCAGGAACTGGTTCGGAGCGCGCTGGTGCCGCTGATTGACCGCCTGGCCGCGCCGCCGCCGGCCGGCGGGTCGATCCGCGCTGCGCTTGAGAACTTTGCCGAGACCTTCGTGAGGGAGGTTGCGACGACCCGGCGCGGCGACATCATCCGCCTGATCGTGGCTGAAGGGCCGCGCTTTCCGGACATCGCCGACTTCTACTACCGCGAGGTGGTTTCGCGGGGGCTGGCCGGAATGCGCGCGCTGATCGAACTCGGCATTGTCAGCGGCGAGATCCGTCAGCCGGGCCTGAAGGATTTTCCGCAAATCGTGGTGGCGCCGGCAATCGTCGCCGTGATCTGGCACGGCTTGTTTGGCCGGCATGCGCCGCTCGACGCCAACGCGATGCTTCGCGTCCACCTCGACATGATCTTTGGCGAACGGAGGACGGCATGACCCCGTCGCGAACGATATTGCGAAGTTTGACGGTGATCGCGCTGGCGGCCGCGCTCGCGGGCTGCAACGAACCGCGCAATCCCGGTTACCAAGGCTGGGTCGAAGCCGACATGATTTTCGTCAGCCCCGACGAATCCGGACGCGTGACCAAGCTCAATGTGCGCGAGGGCGACGAGATCAAGACCGGCGATCAGCTCTATTCCGTCGACGACGATATGCAGCAGGCGAATCTCAACCAGAACAAGGCCACGTTGGCCAACGCCCAGCAAAGCTATGACCGCGCCTTGTCGCTGAGCAAGACGGGCTCCGGGACGCAGGCGACGCTCGACGCCGCGGTCTCCGCGTTGCGCGTCGCCGAGGCGCAAGTCGTGACCGCGCAGACCCGCCTGGCGCGGCGGATCGGCTTTGCGCCGGTGAACGGCACAGTTCAGCAGATCTATTTCCGCGAAGGCGAGACGGTGCCGGCACAGCGGCCGATGCTCTCGATCATGCCGCCCGGCAACATGAAGGTGCGGTTTTACGTGCCGGAGAGCGATTTGCCGAAGCTTTCGATCGGCGAGGAGGTGAGGGTGAGCTGCGACAACTGCCCCGCCGGCCTCACCGCGAAAATCTATTTCCTCGCCACCCAGGCCGAGTACACCCCGCCAGTCATCTATAGCCTCGATGAACGCAACAAGCTCGTTTACCTGGTGCAGGCGCGGCCTGCGCGGCCCGACACGTTGCGGGTCGGCCAGCCGATCAGCGTGTTCCTCAACCCGAAGACGCCGGTTGCGGACAAGCGATGACCGCGATGCTGGACTCCGACTCCGACTCCGACATCGCGATCGACGTTCGGGGTCTGTCGAAATCCTTCGACGGCCGCGAAGTGGTGCATGATCTCTCGATGCAGGTCAAGCGCGGCACGATTTACGGCTTCCTCGGTCCGAACGGCAGCGGCAAGACCACCACCATCCGCATGCTCTGTGGTCTATTGACGCCCGACAGCGGTGAGGGCCGCTGCCTCGGCTACGACATCCGCCGCGACGCCGACGCGATCAAGCGCCAGGTCGGCTACATGACCCAGCGCTTTTCCCTGTACCAGGATCTATCGGTGCGGGAGAATCTGGAATTCGTCGCGCGGCTCTATGGCATGGGCGATGCGCGGGGCGCCGCGCGCGACATGATCAAGCGGCTCGGCTTGAGCGGCCGCGAAGAGCAACTCGCCGGCGAACTTTCCGGGGGCTGGAAGCAACGCCTGGCGCTCGGCGCCTGCACATTGCCCAATCCGCAATTGCTGCTTCTGGACGAGCCGACCGCCGGCGTCGACCCCAAAGCGCGCCGCGATTTCTGGAACGAGATCCACGCGCTGGCGGCGGAAGGGCTGACGGTGCTGGTCTCGACCCATTACATGGACGAGGCCGAGCGCTGCCACGAGATCGCCTATATCGCCTATGGCCACCTGCTCACGCATGGCACCGTCGAGGAAGTGATCGCGAGATCGGCGCTCTCGACCTGGACCGTCACCGGCGACAATTTGCATGCGCTTCAGGACCAACTCACCGGCAAGCCCGGGGTCGACATGGTGGCGCCATTCGGGACCAGCCTGCACGTGTCCGGCCGCGACAGTGCCGCGCTCGAGGCTACCATCGCGCCGTGGCGCGAAGATAAGCAATTACACTGGCAGCACGGCGAGCCGTCGCTCGAAGATGTGTTCATCGAACTGATGACCCGCTCGAAGGATAATTTCCAGTGAGCGTGACGAGCCCATCGAACCATCGACACGAGATCCCGGAGCCGCGCTTTGGCTTCTGGCGGCGCAGCTATGCGATGCTGGTCAAGGAATTCATCCAGCTCCGGCGCGACCGGGTGTCGTTCGCCATGATCGTGATGATTCCGGTGATGCAGCTGTTGCTGTTCGGCTACGCCATCAACACCACGCCGCGCAATTTGCCGACCGCCGTGCTGTTGCAGGAAGACAGCGATCTCGCGCGCTCGATCCTGAAGGCGCTGGAAAACACCTCCTATTTCCACTTCACCCGGGAAGTGCACGATGTCGCCGAGTTCGACAATCTGTTGACCTCGGGCAAGGTGCTGTTCGGCGTCGAGATCCCGCGCGGCTTCGAGCGCGCGGTGCGGCGCGGCGACTTCCCGGCGCTACTGGTCGCCGCCGACGCCACCGATCCCGTGGCCGCCAGTTCGGCGCTGTCGGCGCTCGGCGCTGTGGTTCAGACCGCGCTGGCGCACGATCTGTTCGCGGGCAATCCGCCGTCGCTGCCGTTCGAGATCCGCGCCCATGCGCGCTACAACCCGGCGGCGTCATCGCGGCTCAACATCGTGCCCGGCCTGGTCGGCACCATCCTCACCATGACCATGCTGATCTTCACCGCGCTTTCGGTGACGCGCGAGGTCGAGCGCGGCACCATGGAAAGCCTGCTATCGATGCCGATCAAACCGGTCGAGATCATGTTCGGCAAGATTTTACCTTACGTGCTGGTCGGCTTCATTCAGGCCTCGCTGATCATCAGCATCGGCGTCCTGCTGTTCGGGGTGCCGGTGCGCGGCAGCCTGATCATGTTGGCGCTACTCTCGACACTGTTCATCACCACCAATCTTTCGATCGGCTACACGTTTTCGACCATCGTGCAGAACCAGCTGCAGGCGATGCAGCTGTCGATGATGTTCTTCCTGCCGAGCATTCTTCTGTCGGGCTTCATGTTTCCATTCCTGGGCATGCCGGTGTGGGCGCAATATATCGGCGAAGGCCTGCCGCTGACGCATTACCTGCGGATCGTCCGCGCCATCATGCTGAAGGGCGCAGACCTGCAAAACCTGGAATATGATTCGATCGCGTTATTGGCCTTGATGGGGCTCGCCATGACGATCGCGGTAACGCGATTCCGCCGCACACTGGATTGAGGCGGGCCAGGCTTCGGCGATTAGCGGGTGAGGAGCGGGCGGTCGCCCCGTCATTGCGAGGAGCGAGGCGACGAAGCAATCCAGCTTTCCTCGCGTGGCCATGGATTGCTTCGCGAACGCTCGCAATGACGATCTCAAATCTGCTTCGCGGCCAGATTCTCCACCTTGACCCCGTCGCGGTCTTCGATGATCTCGGCGATCCATCGCCGGTGGCAATGCCGATGGTCGCGCTCGTAGCAGAGAATGCAGACCGGGCCGGATTGGTTGACCAGCGAAGACAATTCGTCCAGTTCTTCGCGCGCCTGCGGGGTCTTCAGATGCTTCGCATAGATCTTGTGAAGCGTGTCGAACTTCCCGCTGCGCGCGGCCTCGCGACCGTCCTTTGGCGTGCCGAGCCCGCGCAGATGCAGATAGGAAATGCCGCGCTCGTCGAAGCCTGCCGCCAATTGGTTCTTGGAAAAGCCGGGCCGGCGGGAAGCTGCCACCGCGCGCACGTCCACCAAGAGCTTGAAGCCGGCCTGTTCGAGTTCGTCGAGCACCGATTTTGCCGGCGTCTGCTCATAGCCGATGGTGAACAGCTTTTTGGCCCTGGCCACACGGCCTCCTGACTACGCTACCCGCGCGATCAATTCCATCGCGCCGGCGGGCGCGCGCACCTTGCCTTCGTGGATCACATAGGCGAAGACGTCGCGCGGGACCTTGTTCACCTTTGCCGGATCAACGCGCGGCAGATCGTCCGGTTCGCCGCCGTCCGCCCACAATTGCAGCCGCTTTCCCCAGGCATCGAGGGCTTTCAGCGGATAGCAGGTCTTGATCTCGTCATTGCCCTTCTGCAGCCGCGCATAGACGAAATCGCCGACGACGTCGGCGATCGCCGGATATTTGCCGTGCTCGGCGAACACCACGGGCGTCTCAAACTTGCGCAATAGCGCGATGAAATCGGCGGCGCAAAAACTGTCGTGCCGCACCTCGACCACATGGCGCAGACTTCGCCCCTCGAGCTTGCGCGGCAACAGCTCCAGGAATTTGCCGAAATCGGCTTCATCGAATTTCTTGGTCGGCGCGAACTGCCAGAGCACCGGCCCCAGGCGGTCGCCGAGTTCCAGCACGCCGGAATCGTAAAACCGCTTGATGGAATCGCCGGCCTCCGCCAGCGCGCGGCGATTGGTGGCAAAGCGCGGGCCCTTCACCGAGAACACAAAGCCGTCGGGCACCTCGCGCGCCCATTTACGAAAGCTCTCCGGCTTCTGCGAGCCGTAGTAAGTGCCGTTGATCTCGATCGAGGTCAGCTTCGAGGCGGCATAGGAAAGCTCCTTCGCCTGCGCCAGTTTCTCGGGATAAAACACCCCGCGCCACGGCTCGAAGGTCCAGCCGCCGACGCCGATATAGATATGACCTGATTTTTTCGAAGCGGTTTTGAAGGAGGCGGGGGGCTTGCTCACCGATTACTCTCATCGCGAAAAGGACAGGGGATCAGGCAAAGCCTAGTCAAATCATCCGGAATTGGCCAGTTCGCGGGGCACATTTGGCTGATGCTGCCACCGGGGAGCCTGCGTCATATCTGCTTGCTCTGGCGCCCAATGGCGCACCCCCTTGCGGAACGCCCCAGGCGCTCCTATCTCGCCCCTAACGGCGACGTTGATGCTTGATAGCTCCGGCGCTGGGACGACCACTGAATAGCTCGGCTGCGCCGGATGTACGCGCGCCCTCTGTTCGTGGTCGTTGGCATTTCTGGGTCCCTTTTGGCTCGATTTGTGCAATCTCCCACCGCTCTCTTGGAACTCCGCCTTGGCATCCCCTTCGGGGATCGGATATACGCTGGCGTCATGAGCGACGCCCTCCAATCCCGGCCCGTGAATCCGCCGCAGGCCGCTGGTTTGCTTCAGCTTTCGGTCGTCGTTCCCACCTTCAACGAGCGCGACAACGTCACCACGCTGTTCCGGCGGCTGGAATCCGCGCTTGCGGGCACCGCGTTTGAGGTGATCTTCGTCGACGACAACTCCCCCGACGACACCTGGCAGGTCGTGCGGGCGCTGGCGCGCGAGGATGGTCGGGTCCGCTGCATCCGCCGGATCGGTCGGCGCGGCCTCTCGGGCGCCTGCATCGAGGGCATCCTGGCATCGAGCGCGCCGTTTGCCGCTGTCATCGACGCCGACCTGCAGCACGACGAGACGCAACTTGCGAAAATGCTGGCGCTGCTTCAGGGCGGCGAGTTCGACCTCGTGGTCGGCAGCCGCTATATCGAAGGCGGCAGCGCCGAGAGTTTCAACCGTCAGCGGGCAGGCGCCAGCGCGCTCGCGACCGAGGTCGCAAGACGCCTGCTGCGGGTCAAGATCGCCGATCCCATGAGCGGCTTCTTCATGATCGGCAGGGATCGCTTCGAAGAACTGGCGCCGCAGCTTTCCACGCAGGGCTTCAAGATCCTGCTGGATGTCGTTGCCACCGCTCACGGCAGTTTGCGCGTCAAGGAAGTTCCCTACACCTTCGGCTCGCGGCTGCATGGCGAGAGCAAGCTCGATTCCATGGTGGCGCTGGATTTTCTGGGGCTGGTGCTGGCGAAGCTGACCAACGACATCGTGTCGTTGCGCTTCCTCTTGTTCGCGACGGTCGGATTGATAGGCCTGGTCGTACATTTCGTGGCGCTCTACACGGCGCTCGAAGCGTTCGATCTGCCGTTTCCGGAAGCGCAGGCCTGCGGCGCGCTGTCCGCCATGACCAGCAACTTCATTCTCAACAATTTTCTCACCTATCGCGACCAGCGGCTGAAAGGCTTTGCGATCCTGCGCGGCCTGTTGCTGTTTTATCTCGTCTGCAGCGTCGGCCTTTTCGCCAATGTCGGCGTGGCGTTCTCGGTCTATGATCAGCAGCCGATCTGGTGGCTGGCGGGCGCGGCTGGCGCATTGATGGGCGTGGTCTGGAACTACGCGATGTCCGGCCTGTTCGTCTGGCGCAAGCGATGAACTCCCCATGAGTCCGAACGAGGCTCGCCTCGTCCGCAACACCTCGCTCACGGTAGTGGCGCTGGTGGTATTGCGGCTGGTCGGGGCCGCCTGGACGCCTTTGACCTTCGACGAAGCCTATTACTGGATGTGGTCGAAGCATCTCGCTTTCGGTTACTACGATCACCCGCCCGGCGTCGCCGTGCTGATCCGTCTCGGCACCATGATCGCAGGCGACAGCGAACTCGGCGTGCGGCTGGTGTCGATCTTGCTCGCGCTGCCGATGAGCTATGCGGTGTATCGCACGGCCTCGATCCTGTTCGGCGGTCAGCGCCTGGCGGCTAGCGCGACCATCCTGCTCAATATCACCCTGATGGCGGCGGTCGGCACCCTGATCGTGACGCCGGATTCGCTGTTGCTGGCGGCCTCGAGCTTTGTCCTGTTCTTCCTCGCCAAAGTGCTGGAGAGCGGGCGCGGCGCGTGGTGGCTCGCGGTCGGCGCCGCGGTCGGCGTGGCGCTGTTGTCGAAATACACCGCGCTGTTTTTCGGCCCCGCGATTTTGATCTGGCTCGCGAGCGTGCCCCGGCTGCGCCGCTGGCTGGTCTCGCCCTGGCCCTATCTCGGAGCGATCGTTGCGCTTGCGGTGTTTGCTCCGGTCATTCTCTGGAATGCCGATCACGACTGGGTCTCCTTCATCAAGCAGATCGGCCGATCTCGAATCGGGCAATTCAAGCCGTCATTTATCGGCGAACTGATCCCGACCCAGATCGCCTTTGCGACGCCGCTCGTCTTTATCCTGGGTGCGATGGGGCTCTCCACACTGCTCAGGCGCGATGGCGGCGCGATGGCGGCGCGCATGCTGATCAACGCGGTGTTCTGGACCATCGCGCTGTATTTCATTTGGCATTCGCTGCACGCCCGCGTCGAGGCCAACTGGTTCGCGCCGGTCTATCCGGCCTTCGCGATCGCTGCCGCCGTGGCCGCGCATTCGACGCGATGGGAGCGGCGAGCGCAGCGCATCGTTGATTTTTGCCTGCGCTGGGCCTCGCCTGTCGGCATCCTGATGTTTGCGCTTTTGATCGTGCAGGCCAACACCGGTGCGCTCACAGGCTTCCGCCGGGACGCGACCGTTCGCAGCGTCGGCGTCGGCTGGCCCGAACTCGCCGCCGCGATCGATGCGGTTCGTCTGCGAACCGGGGCGACTTGCGTGCTGGCACCGGACTACGGCACTACGAGCTGGCTCGCCTTCTATCTCCCGAGAGGTAGTTGCGTTGTGCAGCCGACGCAGCGCTTCCGCTGGGTCAACACGCCCGAGCCCGATCCGGCGCTATTGTCCGGCAAGCTGTTATATGTCGACGAAGTGCGCCCTCTAGCGCAGCTTTATGTGAAGGAGACGTTTGCGCGGGTCTTGCGGGTCGCGGAGCTCAAGCGTATGCGCGGGCCGCTCACGATCGAAACCTACGGGCTCGACCTGCTGGAAGACGCCAAAGGCGCGGTGCTCGACGATTCGCCGCCGCCGGAGTTGGAGTAGGGGGTGACCCGCGCGACGTTCCTCCGCTGCCATATGTAAGAAAATCTCTGGCCCACTGTCGGCTCGACGCCTGCTTGAACGTCTTCCATCCGGGAACGTTGATATCCACCCATGCGAGGTCATGCCATGAGCAGTTCCACCGAGAAATCCACCGCCGGTTCCACCCTGAGGCCCGCCGCCGAATTGGCGCGTGCGAGCCATTTCCGCTTTCCGAACGAGAGCACGGAATATCGCCGCGCCCGTGAGGCGCTGCTGATTGAAGAGATCGAGCTTCGCCGCCACATCGAGCGTGTCGCGGAACAGCGCCGCGCCTTGCCGCCGGGCGGCGAAGTCAAAACGCAGTACGCGTTCAGGGGTGAAGGCGGACCGGCGTCGTTCGCCGACCTGTTCGGCGACAACAACACGCTCGTGGTCTACAGCTACATGTTCGGCCCGCAGCGCGACCAGCCGTGTCCGATGTGCACGTCGCTGTTGTCGGCATGGGACGGCGAGGCGCGCGATATCCAGCAGCGCGTAGCGCTTGCCGTGGTGGCGCGGTCGCCGATCGAGCGGCTCGTCGCGTTCAAGCGCGAGCGCGGCTGGCGCCATCTACCGCTCTATCAGGACGTCTCCTTCGAATTCAGCCGCGATTATCACGGGCTGACCGAAGATGGCGGCGACGACGCGGCGTTCAATGTGTTCACGCGGCAGGGCGGCGCAATCCGACATTTTTGGGGCGGCGAGATGAGCGGCGCCTCCGCCGATCCCGGACAGGATCCACGCGGCGCACCCGATCTGATGCCGATCTGGACCATTCTCGACACCACGCCGGAAGGACGAGGGACCGATTGGTATCCGAAGCTGAATTATTGAGGGCTAATCCGTAAACCTACGGACAAGGCCCGCGCATTTGCGTGCCAAATTGGGACTGCCCAACATCTGCCCGCACTTAATCCGCATTTAACTAAAAGTCGCCTTAATGACGCTCCGCGCCTCTGCGAAATGCTCCTCCGGATTCCGGCGGATCATCGCGTGCAGGCCGGCCTTCGAATGTGCTTGAGGAATGCACTTCATCGAATGCCGGCCGCAGGGGGGAACAAGGTGGAACCAGTCTGGATGCAAGGCGGATGAGTACCAGTACAGTTGCGTGTTACAATTTCGCGGCAGCCCAACCCAAACGACCAGCCCGAAAAGTTATCTCGCAGAGTTTGATTGCCGGCGCAGCTGTCACCGGCCTTGTGCTCGGTTGCGCCTGGACGGTCTATGCCAATATCTTCGCGGCCGGTCCCTATCCGCAGCTCGGCAGCACGAGCGTCGATGAGCCTGTGACCAGGCGTTGGGCCAGTGTGGCGATCCGCAGCGTGCCGCCCGTCGACAACATGCGCATCGCCCGGCTTGAACCGCCGCCATTGATTTCCCCGCCTGCAACTGTTCCCTCGCTTCCCTCGCTTTCCTTCGATGACCGGTTTGGGGCCGCCGCGGCCCACGGCGTTGCGTCAGCGGTGCCGGCGGAAACGCCGAGGCTTGCGGAAGCCTCCCCTCACGTTCAAGCACCGAAGCTGACAGAAGCACCGAGGCCAAGGGAAACGTCATCCTCACCGCCGCCGATTCACCTGGCCGCAATCCCATCGCACCCTGCCGAGCCACCGCCGGCGAAGGGCCCGACGACAACGATCCGCGACCTGGCGCAACGCGCCAAGGCGGCCGTGATGTCGATCGCCTCGAACGAGAAGCAGACGGTTTTCGAAAAGCTCTGGGGCAAGCAACCCGCGCACGGGCCGCTATTGTCCTACGCATCGGCCGATGTCAGCGCCACCGGCAGCCTTGGTGGCGGCTTTGGAACAGGCCAGAACCCGGCGTTGGGCGGATCGGCGCCATACGACCGTTCGACCGCGGTGTACGACATTTCCGCGCACGCGGTTTACCTGCCCGACGGCACCAAGCTCGAGGCGCATTCCGGCCTTGGCTCCAGGCTCGATGATCCGAGCTCCGCGAATATCCGAATGCGCGGCGTGACGCCGCCGCACATCTACGAACTGACGCCGCGCGAGGCGCTGTTTCACGGCGTGCCGGCGTTGCGGCTGACCCCGATCGGCGGCGAGGACGCGATCTATGGCCGCTCCGGCCTGCTCGCGCATACCTATATGCTCGGCCCGAACGGCGATTCCAACGGCTGCGTTTCCTTCAAGGACTACAACGCCTTCCTCAACGCCTACCGCAACCAGGGCATCAAGCGGCTCGCGGTGGTGACTCGGGTGGAATGAGGAGGAGGGGGAATTTGCTTGGAATGCCGCGCGTCGCGCGTGGCGGGATGAGAGCCGCGGATTTAGTGACGCGTCAATACGGGCCGACGCGCGGCGTCGAGCCCGGAATCCATAACCCCCGTGCCAAACGGCGCTCTATTTCTTTGTCTTCGGATACGAATACTGAGGACCCCAATGACCACGACCTTCCGGCGTATAGTCAAACATTTGCCAGATCGGCCAAATTAGGTCGACGTGGCGCGGATCCTGACCCTTATCCGCGGGAGCGAAATATGACTCGGTGCCGTAGAAATGGAAAATACTCTTCGCTTTTTTAGCAAAGACGTTCAAAAGCGGATGTTGACTTCCATCTGCACCTTCTGAAAAATAATCCTTGTTGAAATTATTCTTGGATGACGATAACAGCCGCAAATTTTTCCAGTCGCGCTTTTGTGCCCATTGCATTATTTTCTGGATCGGCGCTTTGGCGATAACAACATAATTCACTTTGTCACGAATATGCAGGGCGGAGCCATTGAGCCCGTCCAGAATAGACGTGCACGCGGGACACGGCTTCCCATTCCTGTCAGGAAACATAAAACTGTAGGTAATCAGCGTATTTTTCTTCGGATCAAACAGCTGAGAAAATTTTGTCTGGACTATTTTTTGTCCGTTTTGCATTTCTTCAAATACATAATCCTCCTTAAGCTTGCCGCCCAGTGGCAATTGGCGCCTCAGAGCCGCAACGCTCTCAAGGTGTCGGCGCAGTTCAATCTCTGCTTCAAGCAGTTTGTTGCGGGCCGCCCGGTATTTGTTGCTCTCGTTGGCATACGCAATGTTTGATTTCGTCATCAGTTTATTATCCTCCATCTGAATCTGATAACGGATCAGAAAGTTGCAAGAATCTTCGGGTCGCATCACATTTCGCATGGCATCGCGCGGCGACGGCCCGGCTACCAGCTACGCAATCCGGTTGAGCGGCGACATCCACGAAGACGTTCGCGGGTGTCGCATTGATCGGCATCCAATGCTGGAGCAAAGCCAATGATTACCTCCGATTGCCCAAACAAGAGTCCGGAACGATCTGGGTTAGCCAATCATCGGCGAGCGCCTACTGAAATCATTTGCACCCATCACCGCTCGCCTGCTATTTCGAAAGCTGGCCCATTAGATTCTGATAGCTCCATTCCGAGCACACCTCGTGGATCCTGCCATCCTCCAGTCGATAGAGGTGATTTTCCGTCCAGTGGATCTTCTTTCCGGTGGCAGGAATGCCCATGAATTCGCCCTTGTGCGTGCCTCGCGCGGTATGCCGCTCTGCTACGAAATCGCCATCCGCCATGACGTTGTCGATTGTCACATGAACATCCGGGAACGCCGAAAAGATGGCTCGCCCGATGTCTTTTTGGCCATCCGGGCCGACCGCCTGCTCTCCAAGCGGCAAGTGCAGCGAAGCCCGTGGCGAAAAAAGTTCATCCACGGAGTCGACAATGTGCTGGTTTTTGAACTGTTCCGTAAAGCGCGCGGTGATTGCCTTATTCATCTCTGATGTCTTGATGTTAGGCGTCATGATGATCTCCGGTTGTTCGCGTTCTTTTGAGCGTGTCTCCGCCCGTTACGCTTGCAGGACATTGAAGCCAAGACTGATCCAAAGCGCTCACAAATTGAAAATAAATGAAATGGCCGGGGGTTCGCGAAGAGCCGTAGAAACTCGAACATGGATAGCGGGCGTGGAAATAGCCACCAGGTACATCTAGCCGCGTCGCCGATCGCGCTTTGAACGGCGGCTCGACCGCTCGCGGAGATGTTACGTTGTCCGATTCACAGTGTTTGGCTGCTCGTTCAGAACCACGCTCAACAACGAGCTATGGACCTCGAGACGGCCGTTGTAATGAATGAAACCCAGTTGGCGAAATTTGTTCATGAAATGGCTCACGCGTGACCGCGTCGTGCCGATCATCTCGGCAAGTGTTTCCTGGCTGATCTTTGCGATAATTGGCTCTGGCCGGCCTTCTTTGCCAAAGTTGGCCAATAGCAGCAGCAGCCGGGCAAGCCGCTTCTCGGTTGAGTTGAACAGCTGGTCGACCAGGTCTTCTTCAATCCGGGTGCTCCTCGTCAAAATATGCGAGACGAACATTTGGGAAAATGCGGGCTCGTTTTGCAGTACCTGCTGAATCTCGGTCTTCTCCACGCGCATTGTCACGCATTCCGTCATTGCGGTAGCGGTCGCCAGACGCTTCGGCTGTCCGATCAGGCATCCCTCTCCCAAAAATTCGTCGGTTCCGAGGATTGCCACAACGGCTTCCTTGCCTTGCTTGGACACGACGGTGACTTTGACCTTGCCTTTTTTGATATAGATCACTGAATCCGCAGCATCGCCCTGCGCAAAAATGATTTGCCGCTTTTGATGGGTGGAAATGACGCGCCCCTTGGCTGAGGTCGCTAAAAACACGACAGGATCGAACCGGGTGCCGTTCGTCGTTTTGGGAGGGGTGCTCCGTTTGGTTATCTCGGCTTTTTGCCGCCCGACCATGAGACCTCCCAGCCTGTGTTGCGGATGGCCTACCTCGACAATCGACGCCTGATCAATTGGTATGATCCACACAAATATATGCAGGCCATTGTGGACATACACAATCCGTGTCGAACGCGCCAAGATACTGATCCGCCACTGGGGCAAGCATTTCGGAAAGAATCCGCAAGCGTCCGGCACGAGAAAGCCCGGAGTATCGAAATTCGGTTGATGACGAACTCACCAGGGAATCGAAGAACGAGCTTCTGGAAATGATCGACGCGGTTGCGGCCGGATGGGGAACGGAACGCAAATTAGTCGCGAAGTGGCGCCGCGGGCTTCGCGCGCCCATCAAATGCTCCCTTGACCGGGGACGGGTCGTGCGGGTTCAGTTGATCCGTCCGAAATCGCACGCTCTGTTGGCGGAACGGCCTGGCATCCGGTGAATTGACGTTGTGAAACTCCACAGGGAAATGCGCGGTTCCATATGGATCATGATGAATTGAACAAGTGCTCGTCTTGTCGACATATTTAAAGTCAGTGGACGAAAAATGCCGCGGAAGAACGGAGTGGGGCTTGCGGTGCTTCTCCCACGGCGCGAACAAGAGGGAGACCGCATGGCAAACAATCATAAGATCGTATCGAGCGCCGAGTGGATCGATGCCCGCACAAAGCTGCTAGCGAAGGAAAAAGAGTTTACTCGTTTGCGCGATCAAAGAGACACTGGCCCAACTCTTTGCGGAAAAGCGCTGTGGACCAGGTCTTCGCCCATATCATTCCCTATTGGGAAGGCTTGTCCAAGAAAAGTGCCGTCAAGGGATCGCTTGCGATCTACGACAAGCTGCAGGCGGCCTATCCAGGCAAGAAAATCGTCATCGGAGAGTTTGGTTGGCCGAGTGCGGGGCACAATTTTGAGCGCGCCGTCCCGGGTCCGTTCAGCCAAGCCGGCCTGCTGCGCGACTTCGCTGCAGAGGCCAACTTGCTTGGCATCGACTACAATATTGTCGAGGCGATCGATCAACCGGAAAAACTCTTCGAGGGCAACGTCGGCCCCTATTGGGGTATCCTCGACGCTTCGTTGCGGCCCAAATTTGCGTGGACGGGACCGCTCGTCGACGCCGACTACTGGAAGGCGGCCCTGCTCGCGGTCCTCATCGGCTCTTTTTTGTCGATCTCGATTCTGGCGCTCCCGGGAGCCACCATTAGCCAGGCAACGGTGCTTGCCGGCGCCGACCATTTGATCGGTGACTGGTGCGCAGGCGTACAGGTGTACTGGCACGACCACTACCTCCTGCATGGCGAGATGATCACGTTTGCGATCGCGCTTCCGCTCTTGGGTCTGCTCGCTCCGATTGTATTGTTCCGGGTGCACGAGATGACGACCGTCGCTCTCGGGCGCAAGCCCACGCGGCTGCTGAATCTTCTGTCGCGGGGGTCGGACGCGGGAACGCCCAAAGTCTCGATTCACATTCCCGCCTATCGGGAGCCGCCAGAAATGCTGCTGCGTACCATCGAGTCGGTGGCGCGGCTCGACTATCCGGATTTTGAGTGTGTGGTCGTCGTCAATAACACGCCAGATCCGGCGTTCTGGGAGCCGATCGAGAGACGCTGCCGCGAGCTTGGCCCGCGCTTCAAGTTTGTTTGCGTCCAGAACCTCGAGGGGTTCAAGGCCGCGGCGCTGCGGATCGCGATGGCGCAGACCGCAGCCGATGCCGAGATCATCGGGGTCATTGACGCCGACTATGTCGTTGATCCGCAATGGCTCAAGGATCTGGTCCCTGGCTTCGCCGACCCGGAGGTCGGACTGATCCAGGCGCCGCAGGATCATCGCGACGGCTGTCGCAGCTCGATCCACGCCGCCATGAACGCAGAATATGCCGGCTTTTTTGACATCGGCATGGTCGAGCGCAACGAGGTGAACGCCATCATCGTCCACGGCACGATGTGCCTGATCCGTCGCACCGCAATGGACGCCGCCGGCGGCTGGTCAAGCGACACGATTTGCGAGGATAGCGACCTCGGATTGACGATCCTGGAGCTGGGGTGGCGTGCCCACTACACCAACCGCCGCTACGGCTGGGGATTGCTGCCGCAAGACTATCTTGCTTTCAAGACCCAGCGGGCGCGATGGGCCGGCGGTGCCGTGCAGATCGTGAAGAAGCACTGGCGGCGGTTCCTGCCAGGTATGAGCCTGCTCGACCATGATCAGAAGCGCGAATTCGCCTTCGGCTGGCTCAGCTGGTTCGGGGCCGAAATCGTCGCCGTCGCGGCCGCGCTGCTCAACCTGATCTGGGTGCCGTTCGTTGCTTTCAAAGTGGTCGCCATCCCGGATCCGCTGCTGATGCTGCCGATCGTTGCTGCCTTCCTGGTATCGATTCTGCATTTTGTTAGCGCATACCGAACGCGCGTTGCAATTCCGTACCTGCAAATGCTCGGCGCCATGGTGGTGTTCATGTCGGTCCAATGGACGGTCGCGGTTGCAGCCTTCAAAGCCGCGCTTCCGGCACGGAAAAACTATTTCTATCGTACCCCCAAGGGCCGGGGCGGCATCGGGCACACCGGCTTTACGGCGATGCCGGAAGCGGTGCTCGGTGCGCTGCTGGTCGCCGGTGGCATCACGGTGTTTGCGACCAATTCTTACCGGCTGTTCGAGACCGACTTGTTCGCCGCGATCCTGATCATCCAGAGCCTGCCATTCTTGTCGGCGGTGGCGCTGGAGGGGTTTGAGCGCCTCAGCGAGGCCGAGGACTACAAGCCTGCTTTGCCCTCTTAAAGGTGGTTCGCTTTCCAGCGCGGCGAGACTTAAATCTCGATCGATCGCGATAGCGTAGAAGTGACTGTCACGCAGCCTTGCGTGACTGGACGAAGCGACGTTATCACTCCCGGCATGTCCAAGCCCGATTTTCAGCCAGTACTGACCGGTCCGACCGTCATCGTAAGACCCGTATCGGCCGATGACTGGTCAGAGCTGTTTGCCGCCGGTTCCGATCCGGAAATCTGGAAGGTGCATCCGGTGCGGGATCGTTACACCGAGCCCGAGTTCAGGAAGTATTTCGACGGTGCGGTCAACTCGAAAATGGGCTTCGTGTTCGTCGACCGGTCGACCGGTCGACCAGTCGGCTGATCGGCTCCAGCCGCTATTATGGTTATGAGCCTGAACGGAGCGAAATCGAGATCGGATGGACCTTCATCGTCCGCTCGCATTGGGGCGGGGCGACCAATCGTGAGGTGAAGCGACTAATGCTCGATCACGCCTTCACTTTTGTCGACACCGTCATTTTCTGGGTGGGTGAGACAAACGGGCGCTCCCAGGGCGCGATGACCAAAATCGGCGGCGTCAGGCGCAGCGGGTTGTTTACCCGGGAGTTGTCCGGCACGACGCCGTACCTCATATTTGAAATCGGCAAGGACCGGTATCAGCAGGGCGGCCGCGCTCTGGTTGACGGCTGATAATTCGGGCCGGCGCGCTATTAGCCAAACAAAACCCCGGCATCGCTGCCGGGGTTTTGCATTCGTATTTGCTGAGCAAGATCCCGGCTCTGCGGTGCACCACTTCGTTCTGCACCGCGTCCGGGACGACTTCGTCGCTTAGAAATCCATGCCGCCCATGCCGCCGCCCGGAGGCATGCCGCCACCGCCGCCAGCGTTCTTCTTCGGCAGTTCGGCCACCATGGCTTCGGTGGTGATCAGGAGTGCTGCGACAGACGCCGCGTTCTGGATCGCCACGCGAACCACCTTGGTCGGGTCGATAATGCCCTTGGTGATCAGGTTGCCGTATTCACCGGTCTGGGAGTCGAAGCCGAAGGCGTACTGATCCTTCTCAAGGATCTTGCCGACAACGACAGAGCCGTCTTCGCCCGCGTTGATCGCGATCTGGCGGGCCGGCCAGGACAGCGCCTTGCGCACGATCTCGACGCCGGTCTTCTGGTCATCGTTCTTGGTGCGCAGGCCCTTCAGATGCTCGGAGGCGCGCAGCAGCGCGACGCCGCCGCCCGGCACGATGCCTTCTTCGACGGCCGCGCGGGTCGCATGCATCGCGTCATCAACGCGATCCTTGCGCTCCTTGACTTCGACCTCGGTCGCGCCGCCGACGCGGATCACCGCGACGCCGCCTGCGAGCTTGGCCAGACGCTCCTGCAGCTTCTCACGGTCGTAGTCCGAGGTGGTTTCCTCGATCTGCGCCTTGATCTGCGTCACGCGGGCTTCGATGTCGGCCTTCTTGCCGGCGCCGTTGACGATGGTGGTGTTCTCCTTATCGATCATCACCTTCTTGGCGCGGCCGAGCATGGCAAGCGTGACGTTCTCGAGCTTGATGCCGAGATCTTCCGAGATCGCCTGGCCACCGGTCAGGACGGCGATGTCCTGCAGCATGGCCTTGCGGCGATCGCCGAAGCCCGGCGCCTTCACGGCGGCAACCTTCAGGCCGCCGCGGAGACGGTTCACGACCAGCGTGGCCAAGGCCTCGCCTTCGACGTCTTCCGCGACGATGACCAGCGGCTTGCCGGTCTGCACCACGGCCTCTAACAGCGGCAGCAGCTCGTTCAGCGAGGACAACTTCTTCTCGTTGATCAGGATGTAGGCGTCGTCCATTTCAACGCGCATCTTGTCGGCGTTGGTGACGAAGTAGGGCGAGATGTAGCCACGATCGAACTGCATGCCTTCGACGACATCGAGTTCGGTCTCGAGCGACTTGGCTTCCTCAACCGTGATCACGCCCTCGTTGCCGACCTTTTTCATGGCGTCGGAGAGGAACTTGCCGATCTCGGCGTCGCCGTTGGCGGAGATGGTGCCGACCTGGGCGATTTCATCGTTCGAGGTGACCTTCTTGGAGTTCTTGACGAGGTCGGCGACGACGGCTTCCACCGCCATGTCGATACCACGCTTCAGGTCCATCGGGTTCATGCCGGCGGCAACCGACTTGGCGCCTTCCCGGACGATCGCAGCCGCCAGAACGGTCGCGGTGGTGGTGCCGTCACCGGCAGCATCCGCCGACTTGGAGGCGACTTCGCGCACCATCTGCGCGCCCATATTCTCGAACTTGTCGTCAAGCTCGATTTCCTTGGCGACGGTGACGCCGTCCTTGGTGACGCGGGGGGCGCCGAACGACTTGTCGAGCACGACGTTGCGGCCCTTGGGGCCGAGCGTCACCTTGACCGCGTTGTTGAGAATGTCGACGCCGCGCAGCATGCGGTCGCGGGCATCGACGCCGAATTTGACTTCTTTAGCTGACATGTTGGTTTTCCCTGAGTTGATCTGTCTCCTCATCCCTGCGTGACGGCTCCGCCGTTATCGCGGAGGAGCGGACTTGTCCGCGTCTCGAAGGATGAGGCCAATTCTCTCTCACCCTTCGAGACGCGCACCTCACGGGCGCTCCTCAGGGTGAGGGCGTGCAGTGCGGTTTAAGCGGCCTTCTTCTTGGCGGCGGGAAGGTCGGTGAGAACGCCCATGATGTCGCTCTCCTTCATGATCAGCAGCTCCTGGCCGTCGATCTTGACCTCGGTCCCCGACCACTTGCCGAACAGCACGCGGTCGCCGACCTTGATGTCGATCGGGATCAGCTTGCCAGCCTCGTCGCGTCCGCCTGGGCCGACGGCGATGATTTCGCCCTGCGAGGGCTTTTCCTTGGCACTATCCGGAATGATGATGCCGCCTGCGGTCTTCTCTTCGGCGTCGATGCGCTTGACCACGACGCGGTCGTGAAGCGGACGGAATTTCATGCAGTCCTCCTAAGCTTTTGAAGATGTTTTCGAATTGTCGAAAGTTGGCAGTCTCCGCCGGCGAGTGCCAGCATGAGTATGGTGGAAATAGGCCAGAGTTGTTCCGGGGGCAAGGGCTTCTAGCAGAAAAATTGGCACTCAAATATGACGTCTGCCAATTTTGCTCATCATTGCTAATCCGGCCGCCTCACCCAACCCGCTATTAGCACCTGCGGTAAGCTGCTGCCAACGCGACCTTTTTCAACAGATCGTTAAACATTTAGGCTTGTGATGGGTTGGTATCGTGCGTCACATTTCTCTCATGTGAGCGCATCTCCACCGGGTGGCTCCCGGTCGGCGGCCATCTCGGAAAATGCGCTCCAGCAATGGAGGTTGGCATGGTCTCGCGGGTTGGTGTTTCCGAGGATTTCCGGAAACAGGTGCTGGGTTACGGTCTGACGACGGCGGAAATTCTCTACCGGATGCCCGACCATCCCTCATTGCTGCAAACATATGTCTGGCAAAACTACGATCTGTTTCCGAATTTCCCCGCGCTGAAGGATTTTCTCAGCTTCTGGCAGCTGAAGCTCGAAGGCCCGCTTTACGCCGTGACAGTTGCCCACTCCAAGCTGATCAAACCCGCCGAGCTCCGCGCCGTCGACGGCGTGTTCCGGCTGCATTGAGGCCGAGACAATAATTTGCAGGGCTGGGACAGGCAAGCGTGCCCACCCAACACGGCTACGATCTGTGCTAACGTCCTTTCCGCAACATCGAACGGGAGGACGTCAATGGCCAAGCCGAAGCCAAAATCGCAGAAACCAAAATCGCGCTCGGCAAGCCGCAAGCTGCCGCAGAAAAAATCACCGGCGCGCAAGGCCGCTGCCACCAGAACGGCTGCCAAACCGACCGCCCGCAAGAAACTGAAGGCGAAGGGACGGGCGCAACCCGTCGCCAAACGCCTGCGTCCGAAGCAGCGCATCGCCATTAGCCATTATCGCGACGAGGACTTCAAGGCCGATGGCTTGCGCGCTTACGCGCAATACCGCGATCTCGGCATCGCCGCAGCAAGCCAGGGGCTGGCGCGGGCGCATGTGATCCGCCTGATCGGGCCGTGCAATCCGGCTGAGGTTTCAAAATTGCATTTCCACGACGTCGACTTTCAGATGGTCTATGTCCTCAAGGGCTGGGTCAAAACCTACATGGAAGGGCAGGGCGAGACCCTGATGAAGGAAGGCTCAAGCTGGACCCAACCGCCCCGCATCAAGCACCTGATCATGGATTATTCCGACGACGTCGAATTGCTCGAGGTGATTTTGCCCGCCGACTTCAAGACGGTCGAACTCGCGGCATGATGCTGGCGCGCCTCGAGGTGTGCTCAGCGGGCAGCCGGGCTTCCCACAACCAGATTTGGGCGGCACAGCGATCGTGAGGCGCGACTACCGCGAAGACATCGATTGGCTGCGCGCCATCGCGGTGCTGGCGGTGGTCGCGTTTCATTTCGAGGCGCCGGCGGTGTTCGGCGGTTTTGTCGGCGTCGACATCTTCTTTGTGATCTCGGGCTATCTGATCACCGGGATCATCCAAGCCGAACTGCAGGGCGGCGCGTTTTCCTTCGCGCAATTCTACGAGCGGCGGGTGCGTCGCCTGTTGCCCGCGCTGTATGCCATGGTGGCGCTGACGGCGATCCCGTCCTTCCATTATCTGTTGACCTCCGAGCGCGCGGAATTCTTCCGCTCGGCCGCAGCGGTGGTGACCTTCACCTCGAACTTCTTCTTCTGGTTTCAGACCGGTTATTTCGACCATGCCGCGGCGGAGAAGCCGCTGCTCCACACCTGGTCGCTCGCGGTCGAGGAGCAATTTTATCTGGCGCTGCCGCTGATGATATGGGGGCTTGCGCGCCTCGCCCGCGGCCATCGCATCGCGCTGCCGGCAGCCCTTGGCGCGCTGGCGCTGGCCTCGTTTGGGCTCTGCGTCGTTCTGATGAATTCGGACCGTTCCGCCAACGCCTTTTTCATGAGCCCGCCGCGGGCGTGGGAATTCTTGATCGGCGGCGTTGTTGCGGCGCCGGGCTTTCCGGTATTGCGTCACGCGCTGGCGCAGCACATTGCCCGCGGCATCGCGCTGGTCATGATCGCGATCCCGATCTTTGGGTTGCGCCAGGGGCCGGGCTTTCCCGGCTTCAACGCGCTGGCGCCGTGCATCGGCGCGGCGATGTTCATCTGGAGCGGCATCGGCGTGCCGTCGTTGAAGCGCCACGCCACTTCGCCGCTCAGCGTCGTCAGGTTCTTCGGCCAGATTTCCTATTCGCTCTATCTCTGGCACTGGCCGCTGTTCACCTTCGCGCGATTCTCCAAGAGCAGCCTGGTGCTGGAGACCAGCGATAAGGTCGCGCTGTTCGCGCTGACGGTAATGATCTCGTATCTGTCGTGGCGTTTTGTCGAACAGCCGTTCCGCGAACGAACGCTGGCGCCGACGCGGCCGGCGGCGTTCCGGATGGCAGGTCTCGCAAGTGTGGTGCTGCTTGGCGGCAGCGCCTTCGGTATAGTCTTGAGCCGAACGCCGTCGGACGCCGACCGCGCCGCGCTGCGGCTTGAGTCCTACAACGCCTACAATTATCAGCCGCTCTATCGCTTCGGAGAATGCTTTGCGCCCGAGAGCGGGGTGTTCGGCGATTCCTGCCTTACCCTTGCCGCCGGCAGGACCAACGTGGTGCTGTGGGGCGACAGCCTCGCCGCGCATTATTTCTCTGGCTTGCGCGCGGCCACCGATCCGCAAGCCGTCAACATCCTGCAGGCGACGCAAGCCGCCTGCATGCCCACGTACAACGCGGCGGCCCAGGGCCAAGCATCCTGCCGCCGTTTTGCGTCGCAAATCGACGCCTTCTTTCGGGATCACAAGCCCGACCTCATCATCATGTCCGCGGACTGGCTGGAATACGCCCGCCCGCCGCGCTTCGACGGCATGATCGCCGACCTCAGGCAAACGATCGCGACGCTTAATGAACTCGGCATGGCCGTGGTGTTGCTCGGCCCGCCCGTGCAGTTCAGGGCACGGCTGCCGTCGATGCTGATGCGCGCGCGTCTGCGCCAGATCGACGCGCGCCCCGACGATTTTGTGCTGCCGGATATTTTCGCGCTCGACCAGATGATGAAAACCGCGCTGCCGGCGCATGCGAAGTTTTCCTACATTTCGGTGATCGACGCCGTCTGCCCGGCGCGGCAATGTCCGCTCACGATCGGCGGCGGCGTTCCGCTGTCCTGGGATCACGCGCACCTGACGGCGGAGGGGTCCACTTACGTGATGGAGAGGGTGACGCCGATGCTGGGGCCCAAGCACGTCATTCCGGGGCAGCCTGCAGGGCTGCACCCGGAATCTCGAGATTCCGGGTCCACGCTGACGCGTGTCCCGGAATGACGCCAGGGCCGTCACGTCAGCAGCCCGACAATCGCGCCCATCAGGCAGGTCGTCAGCGTGCCCGAGACGATCGATTTCAATCCGAGCGAATTGATCTCGTCGCGGCGCTCGGGCGCCATGGTGCCGAGACCGCCGACCATGATGCCGAGGCTGCCGAAATTGGCAAAACCGCACATCGCATAGAGCATGATCAGCCGGGAGCGGGGATCGAGCGCCTCCGTGCCGAGTTTCGACAGATCGACATAGGCGATGAGCTCGTTGAGCACGGTCTTGGTGCCCATCAGGCTTCCGGCCGTGACCGCCTGCGGCCACGGCAGGCCCATCAGCCAGCACACCGGCGCCATCGCGTAACCCAATAGCCGCTGCAAGGAGATCGGCCCGCCGCCGGCTTCCGGCAACTGCCCGAGGATCGCGTTGGCAAGATAGACCAGTGCCACCAGCACGATCAGCATGGCGACGATGTTGAGCAGGAGCTCGAGGCCCGCAACCGTGCCCTTGACGATCGCGTCCATCGTCGAGGAGGCGTGCATCTCGGGATCGCCAGCGACCCCGGGATCGGTCAAGGCACCGCCGGTCCTGGTGTCGCTGATCTCCGGCACCATAATCAAGCTGATGAGAATCGCCGCAGGCGCCCCCAGCACCGAGGCGATGACAAAATGCGCTGCCGCATCCGCGATCAGCGGCGCCAGCAGCGTGGCGTAGAGCACGAGCACCGTGCCGGCGATGCCGGCCATGCCGCCGGTCATGACCAGGAACAGTTCGCTGCGCGTGAGCTGTGCCAGATAAGGCCGGATGAACAATGGCGCTTCCACCATGCCGAGGAAGATGTTGGCGGCGGTGGATAAGCCCACCGCGCCGCCGACCCCGAGCGTGCGTTCCAGAAGCCAGGCCATGCCGCGCACCACCGGCGGCAGCACCCGCCAGTAGAACAACAGCGTGGTGAGCACGCTCATGATCAACACGATGGGCAGCGCCTGGAACGCCAGGATGAAATCCGCGCCCGGCGTTTTCAGATCGAACGGCAACGCGCCGCCGCCGAGATAGCCGAACACAAAGGAAGTGCCCGCGCGCGAGGCCGAGGAGATCGCGCCGACGGCGTCGTTGATCGCCCCGAACGCATGCGCCACGAAGGGCAGTTTGATCAGCGCCACGGCAGTGAGGAGGGTGACCGCAAGGCCGATCGCCGCCTGCCGCAGCGATACCGCGCGACGGTTCTCGCCAAACGCCCACGCCAGTGCAAGCAGTGCGAGGATGCCGAACAAGGATTGCAGTTGAAGCATGATTCCTCCGCCAACATCTCTCAAAATGGTCGTCCCCGCGAACGCGGGGACCCATCACCACCGATGTTGATTGTGGGGAAAGGCAACTACCCCAGCGCTCCATCGATAGGACACGGCGTATGGGTCCCCGCGTTCGCGGGGACGACGAGGGAGTGGTGCTTCACCCCACCCGCCGCAAGCACGGCGCGATTCATCTTCGTACGCGCCATATGGAAATTTCGTGGGTGGGATCGAGGTGGAGCAGCTCCAGAAAGTCAGGCGTTTCGCCACGGCCGAGCCGCGCCTCTAATCCCTCTGGAGCGAGCTTGACGATATTCGAATCGGGAGCTGCCGAGCAGGTTATCACGTAGTCGACGCGACGATCCGATAATATTTGCTGCGCCGTGGGCAAGGGCGCCAGCATCAGCTTGAGCATTGCGGTGTTGCCGTCGTTGTTGCGATGGTATGGAGCCGCAAAAACGTCGTGGGTTGTTTCGACAAGAATCGCTGGTCCGAGATCAACCGGCGCCATCACGCGTCCCTTCGGAAGTCGTGCCAGGGAAGCGACTTCCGACAAGCTCCCGCACGGCGACGGATCGGGAATTGCTTGTGGCCTGAAGATCACGTCAATCAACGGCTTCGCGAAAAGCCCTACGGCGTCAAGGCTGACAGGTGATGCAACGACTGACAAAAGAAGCAAGTTTCGTGCAGAAGCAAGCCTGGGCCACAGAATGGTCAGACTCGCGGCAAAGATCGGAGCTGCCACCATCGATGCTCCAGCGGCGCCCCGCACTTGCCAAAAGCTGACTCCGATCAGCGCGGCCAGCGTTACTATGCCAACAATCCAGCGAAACCTTTCAGGCGGAGGGGACCGGGTTAGCGCCATCACGGCGAAGCCCATCGTCATGATTGGAAATCCGTAGTAGGCAGGAACTTTCTCCGGAAAAAGTTGCAGCATCCTGGTGAATGAGATCGCTTCGGCGACGTTATCGACCCACAATGATACGACGATCGGATCGAGATGTGCGAAGGGCGATGCGATGCATCCTGAAAACAATGAGAGGAACGCGCCGCCTAAAACGATTGCCAACGCCGCTCCGCTAACCGCGCGCATGCGTAATGTTGGGTGGTAGCGATCAATTCCGACCATGAGCACCAGGCTGATGCCGCCGCCGGCGGCCAACAGCAGGACCGGTCCACCGAAGGCGTCACACACCTCCACGGTAAGCGAAGACAATGGAAGCAATGCCGGTGCGAGCAGGAGTGACGATGCCGTCAGCCCCGCCCCGAACGCGGCAGCCTGCCGCGCGACGGGTGCACCGCGCCAGACAAAAAGGCCAAATACCGCAAGACCTATCGCCGCGATGGGAGGCAGCATTTCGATACCGATCGCCAGCGATAGCGATACCATTAGGCCGCCCAGCGCAGCCTTGACGGCGCTCTGCTCGATCTGTGTCGTCATCAAGACCAGTGCGAGCAACAAATCGATCTGCGCGTTGTGGTGATCGATCGCGCCTGCCCGGAAATGGACGAGGGCCGGAAGAGACAGCACGGCCAGCACCACTGCCGCTATCATCGGGTTAATGTTGTTGCTCATTTGCTTGGCTATCGCCGCGATCAGCACCAGTGCGACCGCAAATAGCAGCGCCGGCCAAAAATACAGTGTCACGGCCTCCGCGCCGTGCATTCCCAACAGCGGCTTCAGCAACAGGATCAACGCGGCCAATGGTGCGTCAATGACGCGCGACCAGTGCATCGATGTGCCAGGCGGATCCAATCGATATTGGAACAGGTCGAACCAGCCTTGCCCACCGATCAAGTCGCGAACCTCGACGAGCCGCATGGCATCGTCCGTGGCCATGGCATCGAAGATGCCGCCGTTGATCGCGGGCAACGCAAGCTTGATCGATGCAGCTAAAAACAGCAACGATATCAAGATTATTGGATACGCGCCGCCTTGTTCTTTCTGCGGTGCGTGGCCTGAGATCGAACTGAGGTCAGACATGGTTTCCGTATCGCTCCTGCTGGCCAAGGGCTAGTACCCGCTTTCCGATTTGAAGTTCCTGTTCGAGTTTGCCGCGGGTGATGCAGGAACTTCAAATCGGCGGCACTAGAGCCTTTTCCGCTTCGATTGAATCGAAACGGGGCTCTAGATTCTTGATTTGACGCGTTTTCTTGACGCGAACCGGTCTCCACTTCGCTTGAAAACGCTCTAGTGATCGCGGTCGCGCCAAGCAGCGACCTTGTGACAACGCTACCCCCGTCCGACGAACGGCATCTTGCTCGCCATCACCGTCATGAACAGCACGTTGGCGGAGAGCGGCAGGCTCGCCATATAGGCAACCGCATCGCCGACCGCCTTGGCGTCCATGCGCGGCTCCGGTATCTTGCGGCCGTCCGGCTGCAGCACGCCGTCGACCATGCGGTCGGTCATCGGCGTTGCGGCGTTGCCGATGTCGATTTGGCCAACCGCGATATCATAGCCGCGGCCGTCGAGGTTGGTGGCCCTGGTCAAGCCGGTGATGGCGTGCTTCGTCGATGTATAGGCCGACGAGAACGGCCGCGGCGCATGCGCCGAGATCGAGCCGTTGTTGATGATGCGGCCGCCGCGCGGGGTCTGGTCCTTCATGATGCGGAAAGCGTGCTGGGTGCACAGAAACGGCGCCGTAAGGTTGGTGGCCACCACCGCCTGCCATTGCGCGAGGCTCAGATCCTCGAACGGCACCGGCGGCGCGCCCATGCCAGCATTGTTGAACAGCACGTCGAGCCGGCCATAGACGTCCATCACCTTGGCGAACAAGGCGGCGATCGATCCTGGATCGGCCATGTCGGCCGAAACGGCGAGGCTCTTGCCGCTGCCCCCGAGCTTCTGCGTCTCCTCAAGTTTGTCCAGGCGCCGTCCGGCGAGCACGACGGTGAAGCCGGCACCCATCAGCGCGAGCGATGCCGCCCGTCCGACACCGGTTCCGGCGCCGGTCACCACCGCGATCTTGTTTTTTGCTTCGGTCATTTTTTGCTTCCTGCCTTTATGTTTTCGGTGTTTCGGTCTTGTAGGGCGGCCGTGGAATGTTCCGATGCGCCGCGCGCAACGCCGCCGACCAGCGCGAACGCAGATCGTGGAAATACGGCTCGCCGGCCTCGATGCGGTGATTGAGATCGGCGTCGCAGACGTCCGATCGCACCACCAGCACGTCGATCGGTAGCCCGACGCCGAGATTGGAGCGCATGGTCGAATCCATCGAGATCAGGCTGGTCTTGAGCGCCTCATACAATTCGACATCGTAATGCATGGCGCGGTCGAGCACCGGCTTGCCGTATTTGTGCTCGCCGATCTGCAAATAGGGCGTATCGGTGGTGCATTCGATGAAATTGCCGGCCGGGTAGACCATGAATAGCCGCATCCGCGACCCCTTGATCTGGCCGCCGAACAGAAACGACACGTCGAAATTGATGTCCTCCGACTGCAGCGCGGTGCCTTCGGTGGCGTGAACGCTGCGGATCGCCCGCCCGATGCGCTGGGCGGCCTGGAACATGGTCGGCGCGTTCAAGAGCGTTTCGAGCTCGCCGGAGTGCGGGTCTTCGAGGCCCTCGGTCAGGGTCGACAGCACCGATTGGCTGATCGCGAGATTTCCGGCGCTCGCGATCGCCATGATGCGCTCGCCCGGCCTTGAGAAGATATGGAGCTTGCGAAAGGTCGAGACATTGTCGAGGCCGGCATTGGTACGGGTGTCGGCGATCATGACCAGCCCGTCCCGCACCAGCACTCCGCAGCAATAGGTCATTTCCGGTCCTGAAGCTCATCCAATGGCGCAAATTACTAGCCAATTTCGCTTGGGGCGTCCAACCCGATTCGGGGTCTTTTGGGCGTCATTGCGATGACAAGGCGCACCGATCCGGATTTTCAAACAGCCGCGCGGTTGACGACGTATCCGGGCCTCGTGGTTCGAGACGCGCGGCGTTGCCGCGCTCCTCACCATGAGGAATTGGCAGACCTCATCCAGAGGAGCGGCGTTTTCGTCGCGTTTCGAAGGATGCAGCCCCGAACTGACACACGTCCGCGATCTCGCCGCATCATCCGCGCGAGTTTTGCTTCAACGTTTGGCCCTCGGAGATCAGAGGGCGCAGGGAATGCCGGGCGCTCGCTGCGCCCGCAGCCTCGCATGCAAAATAAAATAAGCATACGAGCGTAGTCACCACGGTCACACCGGTTTCACCCGGCATTCCCCGCGCAATGGTTTACGGCTTATAGCGTGCTCTCCCCGGTGAACCGCTATCGAATGCACACATCTTTGTTGCAGAGATTGGCGGAGACTGATTCCCTGGTGGGTGTCGGATTCGCGGAGGGCGGTCTTATGTCGATGGAGATTGGACTGGGACGATTTGGCGA